>CAJDUW010000032.1_pt2 | contig 26403 bp, 22 predicted proteins | sample 7390931 | NCBI WGS metagenome assembly CAJDUW01 (sample SAMEA7055687, study PRJEB34461) | soil metagenome | biome: terrestrial ecosystem; feature: Peninsula; material: soil | place: Antarctica | collected 2016
CGGTGGCAGCCTTTAGCGAGAGGGTTATGGATTGAGCCAGGCAGTGCGAACACCTCGCGCCCCGCCTCTGCGGCTTCACGTGCCGTGATCAGCGCACCACTGCGCTGTGCGGCTTCGACCACCAGAGTGCCCAGACTCAAACCGGCAATAATGCGGTTGCGCTGCGGAAAGTTCTGGCGCTGCGGGGTGGTGCCCGGCGGGTATTCGCTCACAATGGCGCCGTGCTCGGCAATGGCATCGGCTAAGGCACGATTGCGAGCGGGATACACGATATCTGGACCGGTGGCAACCACAGCAATGGTCGGCTTGCCGACATCAAGCGCCGCACGATGCGCAGCCGCATCAATCCCATCAGCCAATCCACTGGTGACAACCAGTCCCGTGCGGGCCAGAGCACGCGCGAAATCGCGTGCGTTCGCGCTGCCGCCGTCGGTCGGATTGCGGCTGCCTACGATCGCAATCTGGGCAAACCACAGCCATTGCGGATCACCCGCTACGAACAAGGCGGCTGGTGCACGCGCAGTGCGCCGCAACAACTCCGGAAAGTCCGCATGATCGAAAGTTAAAAGGTGGTGACCGGGCCGATCGAGCCAGCGCCGATCTGCTTTCAACACATTTAGGTCGGGGTCAACCAGCCAGTTGACTGCCACTTCCGCGACACCGGCGGCTTTGAGCTCGGCGGCATTGGCAGCAGCCACGGCCTGAATCGAGCCAAAGTGCGCCAGTAATTGCCGAATGCGAACGCCACCCAAGCCGGGTGCGCGGATCAGCCGCAGCCAAGCATCCAGAGTATCCGGGGCGTGAGTCATGCGCATGGGTGCGATCAGGTGTCACGCACGCGGCGTGACACCTGATTTTATCTGTTAAAGCCTATCGGGCATGTCGATGTGGTCGTCCAACTGCACCGGACGAATACCGTCCATGACCAAGCCGTAACTCACCTTGTCGAAGGTGCGGAAGATCATCACGTGGCCGACGAACTCGTCTGGCAGCTTGACCTTGTTCTTGTCCATGTTGGCCACGATGCGGCGCTTATGCTTGATATCGTCACGCACCTTCTCGCCCTGATGCCAGATCGAAAACACTTGGCCGTTCTCAACGCCCTCGCGCGCGCCGGCCGAGATAGCGACAACGTCGTAGCGTCCACCAAACTGGAGATGATCGGTGACCGCAAGGATGCGCCCATTGACCGGAACGCTATTGGGAGCACGAGGATAAAAGCTCAGGTCATATGGGAATGCGTCGTAAGGCATCAGCAGATCGCCCTTGCGCACTTCCAGCCCGCCAGGGGCAACCAAGACGGTGCTGGTCGCGCCGTCGTGGGTGATGTGACCCTGTGCCACCTCGACAACCTCCCAACCCAAGAAGTCAAAACGCTTCTTGGTGACGAAGTGTCTTGCCCAGCGGATGCTGTTGCTGGTCGGCTCCAAACCGTTTTCTGTGCTCCAGGCTTCGCGCCGAATGATCGGATCACGATCAGGGTGCTTGTCGGTCGCAATCGGCATCACCCCATAACGCAGTGTGGGACGCACGATGGAGACACGATCACCCGGTTCAAAACGACTGTTCTGAACATAGGCAACTTGGCCCTGAGTGCTACGCAAACGACTTTCTTCAAGCCCGAGCACATAGGGAAGTGACTTGTATTCCTCATCGTCCAGCACGTGCTGGTTCTTGAGGAAGTCTTCCACTTCCGACAAAGGCACCGCCGTAATCGGCATGGCTTCGGCACGCACCTGAGGCGACAGCCGCGCCACATTCAGCACCGGCTGCGATTGTCCCCGACCTAGGTAGGCCAAGCTCAGGACATCACCCGGATAGATTAAATGCGGGTTATCGATTTGCGGATTGGCCTGCCAAATCTCTGGCCATAGCCAAGGCTCGTTTAAGAAACGCTTGGCGATGTCCCAAAGGGTGTCCCCTTTTTTCACCACATACGTATCAGGATGATCAGCTCGTACCTGAACGGCGACCGCAGCCGTCATGAAGGTGAGCAATGCTGCTGCGGATATTGCTAGAATTTTTTTAAGCATGGCGTCCATGTACCTGATTCCCCTCGCAGGTTAGCCCCCTGAACCTGTGCGGAATATAACGGAAATCCGGCGTGAAGCGAAACATTCGTGCTTCGCTGGGCTAAAATCAGGACACGCTAATGGCACATTGCACGTTTTAGCGTGCTTGTAACCACCAGATTGGGCCCCATTCTTCACACCATGAGTACGCTTACCATACTTGAGTTTCCCGACCCGCGCCTGCGCACTATCGCGCGCGAGATCGACCCCATCGAACTTGACGATGCTTTCCGTGCGCACATCGTCGATATGTTCGAGACCATGTACGAGGCACCCGGCATCGGCTTGGCCGCCAGTCAGGTCGATGACCATCGTCGCTACATGGTGATCGATGTCTCGGAGGCCCGCGATGAGCGTCGCGTGTTCGTCAATCCACGAATACTGGAGCGTGAGGGCGAACAGGTGTGCCAAGAAGGTTGCCTGTCCGTGCCAACGATCCAGGCGGATGTCGTCCGCTCGGAAAGAATCGTCGCGCAGGCGTTGGATGAGTTCGGCACCCCATTCGAACTGGAGGCTCATGGCCTGCTTGCCGTGTGCATCCAACACGAGATGGATCACCTCGAAGGCAAACTCTTCATCGACTATCTCTCACCGCTCAAGCGCAGCATGATTAAGCGCAAATTCGACAAGATACGTCGCAACGCGGCCTGAGCTGGCTGACACTCACTTGCGGCGCGCGGCCAGTCCGCGCGTCGTCGTTTTTGAGGGATCGAAATGACGCTTCGACTGCTGTTTGCCGGCACCCCGGAATTCGCCGTGCCTTCGCTGCGTGCCGCTCTGGACGGTGGCGAGGTCGTGGCGGTATTGACCCAGCCGGATCGCCCGGCAGGGCGCGGACGGCAACCGCAGGCCAGCCCGGTCAAGAAACTCGCCTTGCAGCATGGTCTGCCGGTGTTGCAGCCGGAAACGCTCAAGACCGAGTCCGTCCAAGCCCAATTGCGCGACTTCGCACCCGACCTTCTGATTGTGGTCGCCTATGGCCTGATCTTGCCGCAGGCGGTGCTCGACATTCCTCGTTTTGGGGCTTGGAACGTGCATGCGTCGCTGCTGCCGCGTTGGCGCGGTGCGGCGCCCATCCAACGCGCAATCGAGGCCGGTGATCCGGAAACTGGCGTGTGCCTGATGCAGATGCATAAGGGTTTGGATACCGGGCCCGTGCTTCTCCGCGCTGGCACCCCCATACACAGCAGCGACACAAGCGGCAGTCTGCACGAGCGCTTGGCCGAACTGGGCGCGGCGCAGCTGCGCGACGGCCTCCAACGTCTGCGCACCACCGGCAGCGCGCTGCCGGCACAGCCACAAGACGAGGCACTGACCACCTACGCGCACAAACTCGACAAAGCCGAAGCGCGACTGGACTGGACACAATCCGCAACGGCACTGGACCACAAGATCCGCGCTTTTTATCCGTGGCCAGTGGCTGAAGTGATGCTCGACGGGGAACGCGTGCGACTGCATCAGGCGCACGCGGTTGAAGGCGATGGTGCGCCAGGCACCGTGTTAGCCGCCGGGCGTGACGGCATCGACGTGGCCTGTGGTCAGGGTGCACTGCGTCTGTTGCAGATCCAGCGCGATGGCGGCAAGGTCATTCAGGCGGCCGATTATCTCAACGCGCGACCGGGGCTGCGGCGATGAGCCGCACTCAGGGCGCACATCCACGCGCTGCCGCTGCACGCTTGATTACGGCAGTGCGTTTCAATGGCCGATCTTTAAAGTCGGAACTACCCGGCACCTTGGCCAGCATTGAGGATTCACGCGACCGTGCGCTGTGCGAGGCCATCGCCTTTGAAGCCATGCGATGGCTACCGCGCTACGAATTCTGGCTGTCGCGTCTGCTCACCAAACCTCTCCCCACCTCGGCTCGGACCATTCATGCACTGCTGCTAGGCGGGTTGGCACAGATCGACGCGATGGGCATGGCCGAATACGCCGCGATATCTGCGACCGCCGAGGCCGCGCGCGTGTTGCGCCAGCCACGTCTGGTGGGCTTGGTCAATGCCATCCTACGAGGCTTTTTGCGCGAGCGTGAGGCGCTAGAGGCGGCAGCACAAGCCAACCCTGAAGCCGCCCACGCGCACCCACTCTGGATCATCGATGCGCTGCGTCGGGATTGGCCGCAACAGGCCGATGCGATACTCGAACACAACAACGTACAAGCGCCGATGTGGTTGCGAGTCAATGTGCAACGGACCAGCGTGGAGGCCTATCGCAGCCGCCTGCATGAGGCCGGCATTGATGCCGAAACCGATCCAATCGCACCGGCCGCATTGCGCCTGTCACGTCCCAGCGCACCGACGAGCTTGCCCGGCTGGGACGAGGGCTTGATCTCGGTTCAAGATCTTTCTGCGCAACTCATCGCGCCCTTGCTGGACGCGCAAGCCGGCGATCACGTGCTCGATATTGGCGCCGCACCCGGCGGTAAAACGGCGCATATGTGCGAGTTGTTTCCGACATCGACACAGGTCACGGCCTTGGATATCGACGCCAAGCGACTGGCCCGAATTGAGGCCACGCTGACCCGGCTCGGGCTCTCAGCCAACTGTGTCATTGGCGACGGCGGAACGCCGGAAAGCTGGTGGGATGGGCAGGCCTTCGACCGCATTCTGCTTGATGCTCCGTGCTCGGCCAGCGGGGTAATCCGCCGACAGCCGGACATTAAATGGCACCGGCGCGCGACCGACATTCCCACCTTGGTGGCACAACAGGCACGCCTGCTTGAAGCAGCCTGGCCTATGCTGCGGCCCGGTGGCCGTCTAGTCTATGCAACTTGCTCCGTGCTACGCGACGAGAACGACCGTCAGATCGATGCCTTCCTTGCGCGAACCCCAACTGCCTACGCGGTGGCAGCACCCAGCGGACTCGGCCATGCAGCCGGAGCCGGTGTGCAGCGTTTTGCCGAGCCCAGCGGCGGCGACGGGTTTTTCTTCGCGATTTTGGAAAAGCACGATGCTGACGATGTCGCTGGCGCTGCTGGCTGCGTGCGCTGATTCGAGCCAGTACGCGCAAATTCTCCACGCGCAGACCTTGCCTGGCATCGACGGCTTGCAGCTGGAGCTGACCCAAGAGATTCGATTAACCGATGCCATGCGCGACGCACTCGATCATGGCATCGGCTTGCGCTTGCTGTACCGGATCGAGGTGTGTGGTCATCATCGCCAGCGTGCGGTGTGGCTGCGCCATGCACCGCTCAAGCGTCAGTACGAGCTGCAGCGCGAAGGCACGAACGAAGTCCGCGATTTCGCCCGTTTATCATCGCTCGAGGCCGCGCTCGATCGAATCCGCCTGTCACTCGACCTGCCCGCTGACGCGCACTGCGCCGGCCAGGTCGATGTGCAGCTCGATTTGGCTGCGCTACCCACGCCCTTGCGTTTTCCGGCGTTCTTTCACGGGCAACAATGGAAGCTGCGCTCAGACACGTATCGCTGGGCCGCACCATGAGCCAAAAACGCTACGGCTGGCTGTTGCGCATCGCGTTGCCACTGATCGTATTGGTGCTGTTGTTGTCGGGCCTCTACATCGTGGCCGGCGCGCAGGGTCTCGGGCCGCGCTATACGCGCTGGTACCCGGCGGTGTTCATCGCCACGCTGACGACCTTACTGCTACTGACGCTGGCGATAGTCCAGCGCTTGTGGCGACTGCGCCGGCAATTGCGTCGCAACGAACCCGGCGCGCGCCTGACCCGACGGCTATTGATGCTGCTGGTTCTGTTGGCTTTGCCACCACTGGTTTTGGTCTACGGCTTCGGTGTGCGTTTTATCGGGGTGACGGTTGACTCTTGGTTGCCTGCCAACAACGTTAATGCGCTCACCGACGCGCTGGCCTTGAGTCAGCGCTATCTCGACGAACACCTCGCCCGCGCGCGCACGACGGCGACCAAAGCGGTGCAACAGATCGGTAGCGCGAGCGAGGCGACCCTCGACCTAACGCTGGAAGATGCGCTTGATGACAGCGGCGCACGCCAGATGGTCATCTTTGAGGCCGATGGTCGGGTGCGTGCCGTCGCTGCGGCCGATCCAAGCTTGTTGTTACCTGGCCCGCCATCTGATGAAGCGCGATTAGCGTTGCGCAGTCGCCGTCTGCATGTGAACACCGAGCGTGATGGCGACGGTCTGCGCATCTATGCATTGGCTCAGCTCGATGGCGGGCGGATGCTGCAAACCCTGTTTGAGCTGCCGACCGTATCCGCCGGCCAAGCACTGAACGTGGAGGCCGCAGTCCATGCCGCGGCACGCGCTCTGTACCTGCGTGACTCGCTCAAGATTGCGTTCATTCTGATTCTCAGTTTGGTCCTGCTGCTGTCGCTGTTTGCCACGATTTTGGCCTCGTTCGGGCTGGCCCGCCGATTGGTCGCACCGATCGCGCGGCTGTCCAGCGCCACTCGACTGGTCGCCGAGGGCCGCTTCGATGCGCCTCTGCCGGAAGGCGAGGATGACGAACTCGGCTTTCTGGTGCGCTCGTTCAACCACATGACACGCGAACTGGAACTGTCGCGCGCCAAGGTTCAAGCCAGCGCCGAAGAGACCGAGCAGCAGCGCGCATTTCTCGAAACCGTGTTGGCACACCTGTCATCCGGCGTGCTCGTGGTTGATGGCAATCTGCAAGTCCGAAGTATGAATGCGGCCGCGCGCGACATGCTCGGTCTTAAGCAGTCGCGTAACGCGACTTGGCCGCTGACCGAATTGCGCCGCATCGCACCACACGCAGCGCAACTGGTCACGGTGCTGATGCAACGCCTGCGAGAAGGCACCCGCGAATGGCGGGAAGAGGTGACTCTGGATGGCGAAGACGGGCGTCTACGCGTGGTGCTATTGCGTGGTGCGCGGCTGCCGGACGACGGAGCAGTTGCTGTGTTCGACGACACCACCATGATCGACCACGCGCGCCGTGATGCGGCCTGGTCCGAAGTGGCACGCCGGCTGGCACATGAAATCAAAAATCCGCTGACCCCGATCCAGCTTGCCGCTGAGCGCTTGCGCCGACGCGTGCTGCCTAAGCTCGGGGAAGAGGACGCACACATACTCGATCGCGCCACCCATACCATCGTGGCGCAAGTCGATGCGCTCAAGACCATGGTCAATGACTTTGGCGATTACGCCCGCCCCAGCAGTCTTGCGCTCGCCGCGCTGGATCTCAACGCCCTCGCCGGCGAAGTCTTAGACCTGTACGAGCATGACCAGCGCTTGGCAATCGTGCGCCGTTTCGACCCGGCCTTACCCAAAGTCACGGCAGACGCGGGACGTATTCGTCAGGTACTGCATAACCTCATCAAAAATGCCATTGAAGCCGGCATCGAACGCAGCCGCAGCCAAATCGAAGTGATGACCCAACAGGTACAGGAAAACGGTCGGCGCATGATTGAGTTGCAGGTGAGCGACGACGGCCCGGGCCTACCGGAAGGGTTTGACACCCATTGGTTCGAGCCCTACCGCAGTACCAAGCCACGCGGCACCGGATTGGGGCTTGCCATCGTCACCCGGATCGCACGAGAACATGGCGCGCAATTCAATGCCGTGCGTCGCCCCGAGGGCGGCGCGACATTCATCCTTCGCTTGCTTTGCGACTGAATCCGACAATAACTGGCAAGACCGCTGGCCCACGAACGATATTGACATTCATTCTCATTCGTATCACGATCTCGGCTCACTCCTGCACAACCCCTGCCCATGTACGTCTGTATCTGCACCGGTATTACCGACAAGGACATTCGCGAAGCGGCCCATGAGGGAGCGCGTGATTTGAGCCAGTTGTCGGCGGTAACGGGCTGCAACACGGTATGCGGAAGCTGCGGTGACTTGGCGCTGGAGATTCTGCGAGAAGCGCGAAACGAAGTCTTGCCGCTGCCGATGCTGGCTATCGCCTGAGTACGCGATTTACGCGATGCGCACGGGTTCCATTGCCGCGCTGCTGCGTAGAGAGACCCGGTAAACACACGCCGCCCCGGCACAGCCGTTAAGCTTAGGTCCAAGCTAATCCTTCGGATATCACGCATGAAAGGCGACCGGCAAACACTCGCGCACCTCAACCAATCGCTGTTTCACCAGTTGACGGCAATCAACCAATACTTCCTGCATGCCCGCATGTACGGTCATTGGGGTCTCGAGGAACTGGAAAGTCACGATTACCGTCACTCGATCCGCGCCATGAAACAGGCCGATCGACTGATTGAGCGCATCTTGTTCTTAGAGGGACTGCCGAATCTGCAGAACCTCGGCAAGATTCTGGTCGGCGAAGAGCCGAAAGAGTGTGTGGAGTGTGATCTGCGCCGTCAAACCGAAACTCTGGCGCAGTTGCGCGAGGCGGTCGGCCATTGCGAACAAGCGGGCGACTATGTGTCACGCGACCTGCTGGTTTCGGTGCTTGATGCTGAAGAAGAACAGCTCGACTGGCTGGAAACTCAAATCGACCTGATCGCCCGGATCGGTCTGGAGAACTGGCTGCAGGCCGGGCTCAAGGACTGAACCGCAGCCGTATCACGCGTTGCGGTTTTGATCCTGCGCAAGGTGGCTTGAGCCACGCACCCTACAATTCTTCTGATCGGCGCTGAGCTGGCCGACCTCCCTTTCGTTTGCTTGGTTGATCCATGTCCGCGCTCGACACCGAACAAGTCCTGCATGTCCATCATTGGACACCCAATTATTTCAGCTTCCGCACCACCCGCGGTGCGGGGCTGCGCTTTGAGAACGGGCAATTTGTGATGATCGGCCTGCCGGGCGAAGGCAAACCTGTCATGCGCGCTTATTCCATCGCCAGCGCGAACTGGGAAGAGGAGATGGAGTTCTTCTCCATCAAGGTGCCACACGGACCCCTGACCTCACGCCTGCAGCATATAAAGGTTGGCGACTCGATCCTGGTCGGGCGCAAACCGACTGGAACACTGTTGATCTCGGATCTGAATCCAGGCCGCAATCTCTATCTTTTGGCCACAGGCACGGGCTTGGCGCCGTTCTTGGCCACCATCAAGGATCCGGAAACCTATGAGCGCTTCGACAAGGTGATCTTGACCCACGGTGTGCGCGAGGTGGCCGACCTAGCCTATCGAGACTACATCTCTCAGGAGCTGCCAAAACACGAGTACTTGGGCGAGATGATTTCGCGCCAGCTGCTCTATTACCCGGCGGTGACGCGCGAGCCATTTGAAAATCGCGGGCGGCTGACCGAACTGTTCGATGCGGGGCGTATCAGCGCAGATTTGGGCTTGGAGCCCATCGACCCGGCTCATGATCGCGCCATGATTTGCGGCAGTCAGCAGATGCTGGCCGACTTTCGTGATTTGCTCGATCAACGCGGATTCAAAGTGGCCCCGCGCATCGGCAGCCCCGGAGATTACGTGTTCGAGCGCGCGTTCGTAGAGAAGTGATGCAGGTGCGGTGCGACTCAGCCCTGCGCAGTCAGCGCCACGAAGCGACCTTCCAGCGTGCAGCAAATCCGGCCACTGACCTCTCGAATTTGCGCCTGCAGTAAGGCGCGGGTCTTGCCGCGTTGGGCAAAGGTCGCAATGACTTGATCCCAATCCTGCCCGACGACAAGGCGCGCCTCAGCGCGCAGATCGTCATACAAGGGCACGAGGTACTTCACCGTGGAATCTTGCACATAGACATCGGCTGAAAACCCCGCGTCCTCCAGCCGCATCGTCATCAAGGCCCAGGCCGACAACGTCATCATGCTCGCCAAGCTGCCGCCAAAGGCACTGCCCTTGTCGTTGATATTCGGCGCCAAAGGCGCGGTCAGACACAAACGGTCGCCATCGTAATCGGCTAGACGCAGACTCAGAGCGCGTGCGGGTGGCATGGAAAGCAAGCGTCGTTCGATCGACAAAGGTAAGACAGATACGTCCAATACGGGTTCCATGCCAGTCGGCGGTAAACTTCAACGATGAATTTTAGTCCAGATGCACAGCCGCTGGTGGCTTGGTCGATCATTTGCCTACGTCCGTCCTTGCAGCAAGCCAGCGTGCGCCGCGCAGTTCGAGCCCGCGGTGGCCGCCATATCAGCCTGCCGGGCCTGCGTTTGGTCGCGCTACCGGCCACGCGCGCGCTGGATCAAGCCTTGTCATGCGCGGCGGTTATATTCACCAGTCCAGCGGCCGTGCACTTCGCCGCTCGCCAACAGACCTTAGCGTTGGCATCGGGCGCGCAGGCATTTGCGGTGGGCGAAGGCACACGTAAGGCACTTGCCGGTCATCACATTGCAGCAATCTCACCACCACCGGATGCAATGCATTCCGATGGCGTTCTGGCCTTGCCGCAATGGGCATCGGTCAAGGGCCCGGTCGGTCTTGTCACCGCCCCCGGTGGTCGCGGCATCATCGCTGCCGGCTTGGTGCAACGCGGTTTGGCCGTGGTGCGTGCCAACGTCTACCAACGCCTGCCACCACGCCTCGATCGACGCCATCTATCCGCGCTGGCGCAATCCACCTCACCCCGCGCCGTGCTGATCTCGAGTGCCGAGGCATTAGACAACCTGCTGGCTGCGCTGCCGGCTGAAATGCAATCGACGCTGCTGGATGCGGTCGCCGTGGTTTGCAGCCCACGCCTGGGGGCATTGGCCACGGCGCACGGGTTCCGTCGCGTCGTTATCGCCTCCGACCCAACCGCCGCCACGATGCTGGATGCGATCGAACAACATGCCAGCAAGCCAAGCTTCCGGTAGCATCATGTACCGGCCCGTTCCAAAGGCAGCACCGTGATCGACACCGACCCGAACGTTCTAGGCCCCGATGATGACGCGCTCCCGGCAGTCGCGACTGTCAATGGTGACGCCGTCGAAACCACTCACGCATCTTCGCCACGACGTTGGCCTTGGCTCCTTGCCCTGCTGACGCTGTGTGCCATTGCGGGCCTGTTTCTTTTTGCGATCCACAGCCTGCGCGAAGCCAATGTTGATCAGGCCGAGCTGATTGAACAAACGGACGCGTCGCGTCAGCAGATTCAACGCCTGGAGCAAGATCTCGCACGTATGGCGCAGGAGCAGCAACGCCTGACCCAACGGCTCGACAGTGCGGGTGCCACCAACAAGGTGCTGCGCGAGGAGCTTCTGGGGATGGGCGAACGCGCCACGATGCTGGAAGAGGCCGTGGCACGGCTCGCGCAAAGTCGTCTCGGTGGCGAAAGTTCCTTGCGTCTGAACGAAGCTGAGTTTCTATTGACCATGGGTAGCGCGCGTTTAGCGCTGTACGGCGATGCGATCTCGACGATCGAGGCGTTTTCTCTGGCCGAAGATGCCCTCGCCGGCCTAGACGATCCATCCTTGGCCACCCTGCGTCAGACCTTGGCTCAGGAACTGGAGCAGTTGCGATCCATGCCAGCGGATCCGCGCATTGCCATCCGCACCGAGTTGGCGTCGCTGGCGGGACAACTGACCACATTGGCGCCGGCTGACAACACCGATACGACCGATGCACATGGCACTGACGCCAAGGAGTCACGCCTTACTCAACTGCTAAGCCGCCTAGTAACGGTACGCCGCTACGACCCGCAAGCTAGTCTGCTGGGCCCGAGCCAACGCCAAGCGGCACTGGCGACGCTGGCCTTGCAATTGGAATTGGCACAAGTCGCGTTGAACCTGCCTGACGAGGAGGCTTTCCGTACAGCGCTGGCGCGCGTCGACGAGGGCATGGCGGGTCTATTTGAGCGCGACGATCAAGCAGTCCAGCACTGGCACGAGCGTTTGGGGCAGCTGCGCGAGGCTAATCTCGAACCCGTGCTGCCTGCCCTGGGTGCCACCCTGCGTGAACTGCGCAACCTGCGCGTGGTTCGTGGCGTCCAATCCGGCCCCAGTCGGGAATTGCCGCGGCTGCTCAACGAGCAGCAACCCGCTGCGGTGGACGAAGCCCCTGTAGCGCCGATCGAGACGCATCCGACCACCGAAAAAGATGAAGCGACCCCGCCACACGAGCACCCAGAAGACGAACCAGAGCTTGAGCGCAGTCACGGAGTGCACTCGTGAGACGGCTCGCCCTACTGCTTGTCTTGCTGGCTCTCGCGCTGCTTGGGGCTTGGTTGTGGCATGCGGTAGCCAGTGATCCCGGTTACGTATTGGTCGCACTGCACGGTTACAGCATCGAAACGACCCTGGTGGTGGCGGTCGCCGTGCTGCTGGTGACCTGGCTCGTATTAGCCATGCTGCTTGCGGTCTTGCGATTTCCTTTGCGTTATTGGCACCGACGCCAGCGTCATACTGCGCGCGAATGTTTGGCCGGTGGTCTGGTGGCTCTGCACGAAGGGCGCTGGCGGCGCGCTGAGAAGTTGCTCAAGCGCGCAGCACGCGAACCACAGCATCGCCTGCCGGCCCTGTTAGGTGCAGCGCGCGCCGCCCAACAACGCGGTGACCCGGCCAGTGCCGATGCTCTGCTGGCGCAGGCGGCAGAAAATCATGATCCCGTCACCGTCGCCTTGCTCGCGGCGCGTCAACACCAGAATCAAGGTGACTCAGCCGCCATCGCGGCCTTGTTCGATCCAGAGCCCCTCGCCGCGTTGCCACCGCGCGCGCTGGACATCTATCTGTCCGCCCTAGTCGACACCGGTCGCGCGCAAGAAGCGCTCGTCATGTTGCCGTCCTTGCGCGCCAGCCAAGTTCTCGAAGGTCCCGCGCTGGAAGAACGCGAAGCCGGCATTATTGCGGCGGCAATACAGCAAGTGACCGACGCCGAGACCCTGTCGAGCGTGTGGTCCAATCTCTCGCGCCGACAGAAAATTGATCCGCAAATCGTGGCCGCCTATGCCCGCCGAACGCTCGCGTTGGGTGAAGCCGATACCGGGGTTACCGCCGTCGAAAAAGCATTGCGCCATCATTGGACACCTGAGTTGGTGGCGGTGTATGGATTGCTGCCACGCGGCGAGCGCCGTTCACCCTTAAAAATGGCGGAAGCTTGGCTGGCCGATCACCCTGACGATCCGGACTTGCTGGTCGCACTAGGGCGACTGTGTCGCAGCGAGCAAATCTGGGGCAAAGCAGAGGACTACCTCCGACGCGCGCTTACTGCGGGTGCGGGCGCCCAAGCGTGGGAAGAGCTGGGCCACATGCACACGGCACAGCACCACGACAGTTTGGCGCGCGACGCCTACGCCCACGCCCTGGCTCTCGCGCATGCGCAAACAGTTGAGAGCCGTGCAGCCCGAAACCCACGCGAGCTAATCGCCGATGAGGCCGTGGCCGAAACCCGATCCAGCATGGGCGTGCCTTTGCTCGGCTACGACAGCGACGAAGCCGACGACGACCGCTTGCCGCGCGACTGATCCGACTCAGTGGGCGGCGGGGACCAAGACAGCGCGGTCAAGATTCCCGCCACTGAGCAGCACGCCCACCCGGCGGCCATCAAACTGCTCGCGTGCCCGCAACAGTGCGGCGAGCGCTACCGCGCCGGACGGTTCGACGACTTGCTTCAAACGCTCAAACAGCAGCCACATCGCAGCACGCACCTCGTCATCATTGGCCAGCAAAATGCCATCGCAATGTCGCGAAATAATGTTGAAAGTGCGCACTGACAAATGCGCGCGCAGACCATCACACAGGGTGTTGGGCGTCATGTCGGTGATACGCCGCCCTTGCCGCAAGGACTGGAAAGCGTCCGACGCACCTTCCGGCTCCGCGCCGAATACTTGGATCGCTGGATTGATCGCTTTAGCTGCAATCAAGGTGCCCGACAGCAGACCACCACCCGATATCGGCACAATGATGGCATCCAACTCCGGCGCCTGTCGCAGCCACTCAAGTGTTGCCGTGCCTTGTCCGGCGATCACTCGGGCATCGTCGAAAGGGTGGATTAATTCACCGCCCTGCTCAGCAAGCACCGCTGCCGTGACGCGGTCACGATCCTGCTGGGACACCTCGCAATTGATGATGCGCGCGCCAAAGTCCCGTATCGCGGCTTGCTTCACTTCCGGCGCACTATGCGGCACCACCACGGTCGCCGGGATACCACGCAAGCGACACGCTAAGGCCACCGCTGCACCATGATTGCCGGATGACTGCGTCACCACACCGCGCGCAGCAGTCTCAGGGTCGAGTGAGAACACCGCATTGCAGGCACCTCTGAACTTGAACGCGCCGCCGCGCTGCAAGTGCTCGGCCTTGAAGTACACGGTCGCACCCGCCAAGCGATCAACACTGGCCGAACCCAACACTGGCGTCAGATGCGCGTAGGGAGCAATACGAGCGGCCGCATCGCGGATGTCATCCAGTTCGATCGTTTCGGGAAAAGGCATGATGCCGGGTTCCATACAGGGACAGTCGTGCACATTATGGGCCTTCGTCCACGCCGCAACTGGGGCACACGGTGCTCGGATTGCGCCCGGGTCCACGCGTCGGCTTTTCTTTCTGCGGCACGCGCAGTCTTCGTCCCACGGGCTGCGCATTGAAAGGCTCCCGATTCGGGCGTCACGGCGTGAGCACGGTCACCAAACCCCCCACGTTTGGGTAGCATTGTAAGCTTGCTAAATCCAACTCTTCATCGGGGGACGCGCAGCACCGCGTTCACACCCGTCATTGCAGGAAGTCTCCATGTCTGACACCACCGATCCGGGCACCCGTCTGTCCGACTATCAGCGCCCGGCGTGGCGCATCACCAACGTGCTCTTGGACTTCAACCTCGATGCCGATGCCACCGAGGTCACCTCGACCCTCGCGCTGACTCCCGATCCGAGCCAAGCACTGCAGCCACTGCGCCTGCACGGTGAAGACCTCGAACTGCTGCATATCGCGCTCGATGGCCGCATCCTGGCCGCGCACGAGTACCACTTCGACCAAAGCGAGTTGACGCTGGAAGGGGTCAGCGGCCCGTGCGAACTGCACACCATTGTTCGACTGTGTCCTCGCCGCAACACGCGACTCGAAGGGCTCTACCTGAGCCGTGATGCCTTGTTTACCCAATGCGAGGCGGAAGGTTTTCGTCGCATCACGTTCTTCACTGATCGCCCCGATGTGTCAGCGGTATTCGACGTCACATTGCGCGCCGAGCGATCCAAGTTTCCGGTGTTGTTATCCAACGGCAATCAAGTCACCGCCGGTGATCTGCCCGGCGGACGGCATTTTGTCCGTTGGCATGATCCCCATCCAAAGCCGTCTTATCTATTCGCTCTGGTGGCCGGTGATCTGGCTCGCGTGTCCGCGCCATTTATCACCATGGAAGACCGCCACGTCGAAGTGAATATATGGGCGGCTGCACACGATGTGGAGCGCTGCCACTTTGCCTTGGGCGCTGCGCTGCGTGCGATGGAATGGGACGAGAAGCGTTTTGGCCGCGCGTACGATCTGTCTGTCTACAACATCGTGGCGACCCAAGACTTCACCATGGGCGCGATGGAGAACAAGGGTCTCAATATTTTTAACGCCCGCTATGTGTTGGGCGATGTCGACACCGCCACTGACGCTGACTTCGTCGCCATCGAAGCTGTCATTGGGCACGAGTACTTCCACAATTGGAGTGGCAACCGGGTCACCTTGCGTGACTGGTTCCAGCTCTCACTCAAGGAAGGACTCACTGTATTTCGCGACCAAGAGTTCACCGCCGACCTACATTCGCGCGGACTCAAGCGTATCGAAGATGTGCGCGTGCTCAAAAGTCGTCAGTTCGTCGAAGATGCGGGTCCATTGGCGCACCCGGTACGCCCCGCGAGCTATCGTGAGATCAACAATTTTTATACCGCCACGGTGTACGAGAAAGGTGCCGAATTGGTGCGGATGTTGCACACCCTGATCGGCGAAGCGGACTTCCGTCGCGGGCTGGATGACTACTTCTCCCGTCACGATGGCGGTGCCGCCACGGTCGAGGACCTTGTTGAGGCAATGGCGCGGGCATCCGGCCGCGACTTTGGTCAGTTTCTGCGCTGGTGGGAACAAGCGGGTACGCCACGCATCGCGGCAGAAGAACACTTCGACGCGGCGCAGGGCAGTTACTACCTGTCGCTGCGTCAACACGGCGGCCCGCCAGAACAGCCTCTGCATATCCCACTGGCTTTGGCCTTCTACGATGCGCAGGGCCAGCGCATTGAGCAACTGCCGGAAAGCGATGCGCCGATACGCGACGGGCTCATTGAATTGCGTGAGCATGAGCACGTGGTGTGCTTGCACGGTCTGTCCGACAAGCCACTGCCGGCCTTCCTACAAGGCTTGTCAGCGCCGGTGCGATTAGATTTCGACTACACCCCCGCACAACTCGCACGACTGGTTCAGATCGAGGCCGATCCACTCACACGCTGGGAAGCGATGCAGCAACTGGCGCGCGAGGCGGTGGTCGCTGGTGCGCGTCAGCATGACGCGCGCGCAGCCTTAGCGAGCGCACAACTCGCGCTGCTGAGCGACGAAGACGCTGATCCGGCATTCGTTGCCGAGTGCCTTTCCTTGCCAGATGTCTGGGATCTATCCAGTGATTTGGTCCAAATTGATCTTGATGCCTTGTGGAACGCGCGCGAGCACTTGCTGGATCAACTTGCCGCTGACCAAGCTGATGTTTTGCGCAGACGCTACACGCAACTTGCCACCGTCGCCGACGGTGGACTGGATGGACTCAGCGTGGCTGCACGCAGCTTACGCAAGCTCTGCCTTGGCCGGTTGGCACGCATCGAGACCGATGGCGAACGCGCCTTGGCGCACTACCACGCCGCGCCGGGCTTGACGGACAGACTGGCAGCGCTGGCCGCCTTGATTCACCGAGGGCGCCCACAGGCCGCTGACGTGGTGCGCGAATTCGCGCAACAACACGCCAAGGATGCGCTGATGACCGACAAATGGCTGGCGCTGGTAGCCGCCACCCCGCGGCCGTCTGCGCTGGAAACCCTCGCGACCTTGTTACATAGCCGGTATTGGCAGCCAACCAATCCCAATCGAGTTCGTGCAATTCTGGGCAACTTCGTCCACAACAACATCCCCGCATTTCATCGCGCCGACGGTGCTGGCTACGCGCTGTTCTTCGACATGCTCCCGCAGTTGGATGCGATCAACCCACAGGTCGCGGCGCGACATCTTGGGCTGTTGGAAAACTGGCGCCGCCTGGATTCGGGCCGGCGCGCGCATCTGACCGCCCATATGGATGCTCTGCGCAGCCGGATCACCTCACGCGACAGTCACGAAATACTGGCACGCCTCGTCGCGAAGCCGCCCCAAACTGAATAAATATCCACATCAAGCTGAACGAAAACAGGTGGTGACGCGCGCAAACACCCAAGATTCAGCGCCGATTTACACCCTATTGCCGAGACTCAATCAACTACTCGTAAAAGGGGATGATCGCCATGATGCGTTGGATCGCCACAGTTGCCACCATTGTCATGCTCAGCGGCTGCGTATACTCGCAAGAAGTTGTGCACCGCGAGCGCTATGCCCCTGCACCCTATTACGAGGACGCCTACTCGGGCAGCCCGGAGTATTACCGCGACGGTGACAGCTACTACACCCCGTCTTACGGTAATCGCGGCGACTATTATTCCGGATCGAGCTACGGCAGCAGCTATGGCGGAAGCTATGGCGCCGGCTATGACAGCTATTACGGCAGCAGTTTCGGCGTCAGCTATTTTGACTATCCGTTCTACTACTCGCTGTTCTGGCCGATCAATCGTTACTACTACGACCCCTTCGCCTACCCGAGCTACCACTACGGCGTCACGTGGTTCCCGCGCAATTACCTTGGTCTCAGCCTGAGCTACAACAATGGCTGGCGTGGTCATGGCTGGCTTTCCTATTCGCCCTACCGCAACTCTTGGGTAGACAGCTATTACGACTGGGGGCGCTGGTACAACACCTATCCGAGCTACAGGCAGCATTACCCGACACCGCGTTACGGTGATGCTCGCATCGAAGCATCGCGTCTGGCCGACTTGCGCCGACCTGCGTTGCCGCGCTCGGGCCGGAGCAATCAGTACGGCTACACACCTGAGGTTCGACAAGGTGCCGCAACGCCAGCCTATCGCGGCAATCGCGCCGCCGATTACGGCCGCCCCGCTACGCAAGCCCGTCAAAGCACGCGCAATGACGGTGTGCGGCGCGTGAATGAAGGTGGATCACGTGTTGCGCCGACAACCGGCGCCTTCGGCAACCCGACACGCGGGCCCACGACCAACAACCCGCGCTTGGATTCTCCGCGCAGCAATGCCGTCAAGGGCACACGACGCGCCGCGCCAGCGAGCCAGAATGAAATCAATCGCTTGTCCGAACAACGCGGTACGTCGCCACGCGACACCAACTCGCCATCAATGCGCGAGCGTGCGCAAGCTGATCAACAGGGATACGCACTTCCGAGTTCGCGTAGCACACCACGCTCGGCAATGCCCAGCAGTGGCGCATCCACGCGTCCGCTCGAATATAGGCAGCAACCTGAATCACGCCCCGGTGTGTCCACCATGGCGCCCACGCGTAACGTAAACGGCGTAAGACCTGTGGGCGGAGACTCCAATACCATCCGTGGTGTCCCAGTCGCACCGCGTGCAGCACCCCGAGCACCGAGCAGTGCGCCGACTTACTACCGTCAAGCCCCACCGACCGACAGGCCGCAGGCTTCACCAGAGTCGCCCCGCACCTTCGTACCGCGGCAAAATCCGGCAACGGCTCCGAACGTTCAACCATCAGCACCACCGCCGTCGAGTGCCCCAGTGCGCTCAGCACCCGTCCGCGGTGTTGCACCCGCGCCAAGTCGGGACTATGAGGACTCCAGTCCGCGATCCTCATCGACCAGTCGTAGTTCGTCCAGCTCGGAAAAATCGGGCGTACGCCGAGTCGGGTCAGAACGAGATCGAGATCGCTGAGTTCAGCAGACGGGACAAGTTTCGCCTGGCCATGGACGGCTGGGCACCCTCGCTAGTAGCGTTTCTCTAAGCGCAGCCGAGGCACATTAGGAAGCTCCAACCCACTCAGACTAGCGGCCACCCAGCAAACGTGTGAACCAGCCCACAATTTGTGATCACGAGTGCCATCAGATGTCTTGCACCGCCGGCGCTGGCGCGGCATGATGCGCAACAAGTGACGCTAAACGTCGGTTTCCGACATCAACTGCGATTCACTACACCGAGTTATTCGTCTGTTCGGTGCCCGGCAATGGTCTTCCCTGGATTCCCCCTGTTCCATCAGGACCGTCGGGCACCGACTTTCTTCCAGCCCTCGCCCCCGTTGCAGCGCCTAAGGCGCGCCGGGAGCGGGGGCTTGGTTTTTCCGCCTTCGGAAAAACCCGGTATATGTGCCGGCGCCAGTAAACTGGAGCCGGCGGCATCCCCGGACCGCGCTGGCTGATCCCTGTCCAACTCAGCCTGCATCGTAGAGAACGGCGGTCGCGCTGTATGCTGCGTCCCTTCGATCTTCCACGCGCCTGCCGGCACGGGTGCAGCGTGTACGATGCAAGAATCGTTCCAACCTTTCAATCTCATCAAATCAAGCACATAGAATCAGGTTCCCCGATGATTTATCCCGAGTCCTTCGACGTCATTGTGGTCGGTGGTGGTCATGCCGGCACCGAAGCCGCGTTGGCCTCGGCACGCGCCGGCGCCCGAACCCTGCTTTTGACGCACAACATCGAAACTATCGGCCAGATGAGCTGTAATCCGGCGATCGGTGGCATTGGCAAGGGTCATCTGGTTAAAGAAATAGACGCACTGGGCGGCATCATGGCGCACGCCGCCGATTGTTCCGGCATCCAATGGCGCACCTTGAATGCTTCCAAGGGTGCAGCCGTGCGCGCCACCCGCTGCCAGTCTGATCGTGCCCTGTACAAAGCCGCGATCCGTCACGCAGTGGAGCACCAGCCAGGTTTGACCCTGTTTCAGCAGCCGGTCGATGATCTGATTCTCGAAGGCGATCGCGTCGTTGGTCTGATGACACAGATGGGCCTGCGTTTTGACGCGCCCTGCGTGGTCCTGACCGTCGGCACCTTTCTCGCCGGCAAGATCCACATCGGACAGACCCATTTCCCCGGCGGACGGGCGGGCGACGCACCCACCGTTACCTTGGCGCAGCGCTTGCGCGAAATGCCCTTTGGCATTGACCGGCTCAAGACCGGAACACCACCGCGCATCGACGGACGCAGCATCGATTGGTCGGTGCTGACTGAACAAGCCGGTGACGAGCCGCGCCCCGTGTTTTCCTATCTTGGATCGCATGCCGATCAACCGGCGCAGCTGAGCTGCTGGATTACCCATACCAGCGAGCGCACGCACGAGATCATTCGCGGCGCGTTGGATCGTTCACCCATGTACACCGGTGCGATTCAGGCTGGCGGCCCGCGCTACTGTCCGTCGATTGAGGACAAAGTGGTGCGCTTTGCGGAAAAAGCCTCGCACCAGATCTTCATCGAACCGGAAGGCCTCAACACCACGGAAATCTACCCGAACGGGATTTCCACCTCACTGCCGTTCGACATCCAATTTGAGCTGGTGCGCAGCATTCGTGGCTTCGAGCGTGCGCTTATCACTCGCCCCGGCTACGCCATCGAATACGACTATTTCGATCCGCGCAATCTCAAGACCTCACTCGAAACCCGGGCCATCTCCGGTCTTTATTTTGCTGGCCAGATCAACGGCACCACCGGTTATGAAGAGGCGGCGGCACAAGGCTTGATCGCGGGTCTCAATGCGGCACGCGCGGTGCGCGGACTGGACGCATGGACACCTCGCCGTGATGAAGCCTATATCGGCGTATTGATCGACGACCTCACCACCAACGGCGTACTCGAGCCCTACCGCATGTTCACCTCACGCGCCGAGTATCGCCTGCAACTGCGGGAAGACAACGCCGACCTGCGCCTGACTGAGCGCGGCCGCGAATTGGGCGTGGTCGACGATCGGCGCTGGGCAGCCTTCAGCGAGAAGCGCGAAGCGATCGAACGTGAAAGCAACCGCTTGAGATCCTTATTGGCGGTGCCGGGTAATGCCATCGCGCAAGACATTGAGCAACACGCGGGTATAAAGGTCAGCCGCGACACCTCGGCCTACGACTTACTGCGTCGGCCCGAGTTGAACTACGCAAGCCTCACTGCTGTTCCCGCACTTGGCCCGCCCGTGACCAATCTCAAGGTCGCCGAACAGGTCGAAGTGCAGGCCAAGTATTCGGGCTATGTCGACCGGCAAATCGATGAAATAGAACGCCAACGCCGACACGAGGCGATGCCGATCCCGTCCGACTTTTCATATGAAACCGTGTCAGGGCTATCGAACGAAGTCCGCGCACGACTCAAGACCAGTCAACCCGAAACCATTGGCCAAGCAGCAAGAGTTTCCGGCATCACACCCGCCGCGATCTCCTTGCTGCTGGTGCATCTAAAACGCCATCGCGAAGCGCCTAAATCAGGCGTGGCCTGAGCGCTGATCACTCAGGTCGCAGGCTTTAGCCATAGCGCGACCATCAGGCCAACAAAGATCACAGCGCCCACCCAGTTGTTGTGGATAAAGACACGAAAGCAGGAGGCTCGGTCGCGCGTGCGCGCGATCCAAAATTCCCAAGCAACCATCCCCACGGCGACGCCAAGCGCGACGATGTAAGCGATGCCCAGTTCCGCACGTTGGCCCACCAAAATCAGTGCGGCGAAAAAACACGCGTAAATAATCGCTTGTGCGATCAGGTCAGCCTCACCAAAAAGTATTGCCGTGGATTTGGCGCCGACCTTTAGGTCGTCCTCACGATCCACCATCGCATACCAGGTGTCATAGCCTGTTGCCCAAAGCACGTTGGCGAGAAACAATAGCCACGCCAGCGGCGGCGGGAACACATCCTGCACCGCAGCGAACGCCATTGGGATACCCCAGCCGAAGGCCATACCGAGATACACCTGCGGCAGATAGGTGTAGCGCTTCACATACGGATAGGTGGCCGCCAAAAATAGACCCGCAACGCTCAAGTACAGCGTCAAACGGTTGGTCAGCAACACGAGGACAAACGCCACCAACATCAAGATCACAAAGGTCATCAGCGCCTGCGCGCCGGACAGCTCGCCAGTCGCCAAGGGCCGGTCACGGGTGCGCTCAACATGCGGATCAAGCCAGCGATCGGCGTAGTCGTTGATCACGCAACCCGCCGAGCGCGTCAACCAGATTCCCGCGGTAAAGATCAGCAATAGATGCCACGGTGGAAAGCCGTCCGCGGCCAGCCACAGCGCCCACCACGTCGGCCACAGCAACAGCAGCGTGCCAATCGGGCGATCACCGCGCATCAGCCGCCAATAGGGCGATAAAAATGCCCACACACCGGCGCTCTGGCGCGGCGATGCCTTTGTCGCAACGACGGACTTAGGTTTTTGACGACGAGGTATAGGGGGCGTGGGCATGCATCAATCCGATAAAGAAGCGTCGGGCACTGGAATTTCGTCGACCCGACCCCGATATCTTAACCGTCCAAGTCACGTTGTTGGCTTCAACGCGTCTTGCACCACGTCCAATCTCCTCCAAGGAACTCACTAATGAGAACATCGGGACAAGGCAGCACCGGCAACGTCATTGCCGCACTTTGTAGCCTCTTCATACCCGGACTCGGTCAGCTGATCCAAGGACGACTGCTTTCCGCAATCGGCTGGTTCCTGATGGCCTGTATCGGTTTTGCCATCACCTGGCTGATTACCCTAAGCATGCTGCCCTTTGGCTGGTTCTTGGTCAGCGTTTTTTCCTGCCTAAGTGCCGCGTTGTACAAGCGCTGACGGAAACCCGACTCGATGATTCCCCTGTCTATCCTCGATCTGGCGCCCATTGTCGAAGGCGGAAGCGCCGCCGAGTCGTTTCGCCTAACCCGCGAACTGGCACAGGCGGCGGAACGCCTCGGCTATCACCGCTACTGGTTGGCCGAGCACCACAACATACCGGCCGTCGCCAGTGCCGCAACCGCCGTATTGATCGGTCATGTAGCCGCGGCCACCAGCCGCATCCGTGTGGGTGCAGGTGGGGTGATGCTGCCGAATCATTCACCCCTGCAAATTGCCGAGCAGTTCGGCACCTTGGCCAGCCTTTATCCAGACCGCGTAGACCTCGGGCTAGGTCGCGCACCCGGCACCGACCAGGCCACCGCGCGTGCTCTGCGCCGCTACTTTCAAGGCGCTGATGACTACCCTCAAGATGTGACAGAGCTGCTTGGATACTTCGAACCCGCACGTGAAGGGCAAATCGTGCGCGCCGTGCCCGGCGCCGGCATCCCAGTACCGGTGTGGTTGCTTGGATCCAGTCTTTTCAGCGCCAGTCTCGCCGCTCATCTTGGCCTGCCTTATGCCTTCGCATCGCATTTTGCTCCGATGGCGTTGGACCAAGCACTGGAAACTTACCACCGTGACTTCCGCCCCTCGCAGCGCTGCCGCACGCCACACACCATGCTCGGCCTCAACGTGGTCGCTGCCGACACCGACGCCGAAGCACATCGACTATTCACCACCCAGCAGCAGACCTTCGTCAACCTGCGCCGTGGCAAGGTCGGCCTGGTGCCACCCCCGCTCGACGACATCGACAGCTACTGGCAACCGCACGAAAAGAAGTCCACCGAACAAGCTCTTTCCTGCAGCGTCGTGGGCAGCGCCAACACAGTGCGTGCTGGCGTCGAAGCCTTCATCGCTCGCTATCGGCCAAACGAACTGATCATCACGACCAACACCTTCGACCCCGCAGCGCGACTGCGCTCGTTCAAGATTCTAGCCGAGGTTCTCGGCTTGGACGCGGGTTGACCGCGCTAGATATCGCCACGCCGAGTGCACCCCGTCCAGCGATGCCTTGCCCGCGTTGATCAGCTCGGCAAGCAGTGTGCCTGTCATGGTCTTGTTGATCGAGCCGCTCTCGAAGGCACTGTCCGGGCCGATGCGGGTGACTTGCTTCGGGTCGGCGCAAACACGGGCGCGGCTGACGTCGGTCGCGATGAGGGCTACCGCCATGCATACACCGCGGCGCTCACCCGAGAGGCGCTGAGCTACTGTGTCGGCTAGGTCAGCCTCGTTATTGGCATGCGCATTGCCGGTCGCGGCCAGCGGCAGGGCGAGCGCCGCCCCCAACAAGCCGGTTGTGATGGTTCATGCATGCACGGCTTTCTCCCTGCGCTATGAATGGGGGTGAAAGCATGACGCAGGGCAAGGCAAGCAGATCGACGCTGCGACACACGCAGCAAACAGCGGCGCGAAACCCGGGTTTTCGGCGACAAACGCGCGCACGTGTGCTCAGCGATCCGGCCTGACCATTTCGCGTAGCGCGTGGGGCGCGGGGTCGCGGCGCGCACCACTGTGCAATCCGCGGTCAGACCGCTCGATCATGACTGTCGCTTCAATAGCGATAATTTCCAAACTCCATCTCCAACCAGACGAGAAAGCCCAATGACATCTCGCGCTGCTCCGTCTGAAAACGGCGCGGCCATGTGACTGTTGGGCCCATCGAAAGAAACATCCAGTCACGCGTGAAGGGCCGCCGCCAAATGAGATTCAGGCCGTAGTCCTGGACCGGCACCTCGGCATCGGTCTCACCCCGTGCGAAGCTTAAAAGCGACACCGCATCCTTGCCGCGGCGCTGGTGGAACCAGGTCTGCGCCGCATACCAGTCGACCCCGCGGGTTTCTTCCGAAATCGTTCCGATCGCCTCCCATTGCACTACGTTGCGCCGGTTAACGAGGTGGGTCAGGGTCGCGCGTGTCGTGGTGCCAAAGCCCTCGTCGGTGCGCCAGAAGACAGTCTGGCGCAACTGCAGATCGGTATCGGGGGTGAATTGCCCGCCGTGGAAATATTGCACCTTGGCATACAGGCTGGGATGGATACCGACCCGTGCTCCCACGGAGTAGTCGAAACCGCGTCGCGGATCCTTACGCCGGTGCCCGAGCCCGAGCAACCACTCGTTATCTTGGTTGCGTGCCAGGGTCGGGTTGTAGAGAACCCGGTTGGACGGCGCGGTGTCGGTGACGAACTCCTGCTCATTGTCGCGTCCGATGAAAAGGTCGAGCCGATTGGAGACGTTGGGTAGGGGCGCGCGCACGCGAAAGCGGACCCGTGGGTCGAAGCCGTCGTATTCGCGGTACTCAAAACCCAGCAACACAATCCCGTTGACGCGTTCCTCAGGGAAATCCTTCTCTGTGCCGAACAGTTGGTCCAACCAGCGGAAGCTGTAACAGGACACGCCCTGCACAACCTCGCGTGACCGTTCCTGCCATGGAAGGTCTTCGACATCCCAGTCGCACGGGTCGATCTGCGCGGCTGGATCCTGCTCGGCGTTGCCGGCCGCGTCCTCGGTCGGGTCGACGTCGGTTGCGTTGGCGCCCCCAACCGCGACCCGCTCCTGCTCGTCGCGATTGGCGCCGGATTCGACCGTTGCAGAAGGTTCGCTGATCGGCATTGCCGACGCGTCAGCCATGGGATGGACACACAGCGCGCTGGTCAAGGCAAAAACCAGTACGGCGATAGCTGTTCGCAGCTTGGGCATGGTGTCGGATCTCATCGATTAAATTGCAGTGTGGGCCAAAGCGTTTCGGCATGCGCACCCCGGGTGCAGTGCTTCTGCAGTGCTTCGGGTCTCGATGCCGCTTTCCACCATAATTTGTGGTGCCGGTGACGGTCTGTCAACTGCGCAAGGCCGTAGCCGCGACCGGACCATGCCTTGTGCGTACGATCCTCTACCCAGGCTTCTTGCAACGCGGGTAAGCGCGGCCAGTCGTCCGGCGTGCTGGCGAGCAGCGTCGGGTCTTTGGACTTGGGATCGGTGGACTAGTCTGTTGCCGCGTGGATGGGCTCAGCGAACCTATTTCGGACCGCTCGTGAATATGTCTCGGTCAGTTCGGAGGCAGATACTGAACGTGCTGGTGGTGCCCCGCCGCTACGATCTGTGCTGCGCGTTTCATTCTGAGGCGTCCTGGCAATGGGATTGACCGGGCTGATCGGCGCACTCATCGGAGCGTCTGTATAAGACACGCCAACGGGAGCGCCGATCCTACACGCCGTCAGCGGCTAGAAATCGACGTCACCACTGCTGTTCGGTGCATGTCGGCCGCCGTCGATGTGTCCATTGGATTGGCATGCAACGCTTTCGTGCCGGCCATCAGTCGGGCCAGGATCGCGTGCAGTGCGATGTCAGGATCAGTGTCGAGTTCACAGTTGGCGAACATGTACTCGATCGCGGCGTCAACATCCGCAGCGCGTGCCACAACCGTGGCTTCGTCTGGACGCGGCTGGACCTCCAGTTCAGCGATCGCACTGCGCACGCGCGACATGCCTTCCATAAGTGGTGCGTCTGGCGTCCACGGCTCGTGGTTCGCGGGGACGGGGAAGTCAACACCAGTGGCGTGTGCCAAGGCATCGGCATGGTCTGCGTCATGCTCGGCATGCGCAGTCGCATGGGCATCCACATGGGTGGCGTGAGCGTCGTCGGCGACAGCCGCAACATCAGCGTCCGGCGCAGACTGTTTGTCCTCATTGCCT
>CAJDUW010000037.1_pt1 | contig 25052 bp, 23 predicted proteins | sample 7390931 | NCBI WGS metagenome assembly CAJDUW01 (sample SAMEA7055687, study PRJEB34461) | soil metagenome | biome: terrestrial ecosystem; feature: Peninsula; material: soil | place: Antarctica | collected 2016
CGATCCGCCCAACCTACAGGGTTTCCGGAACTTCAACGTCGCCTTCGATGGCATCACCCTCGAAGCGGAAAATGGCACTACCTTCGCGGACGGCTTCGAATGATCCGGCTTCGAATGATCCGAAGAAACCCCAAGGACGATGCAACGAAACTCCGACCGTGCGCTAGTTTGTGAACCACAACATGTAGTTAAAACGAATCGTGCTGTTTCGCGAATTCCGGCACGTGTGGGAAGGTCCTGCGAGCACCACTCGCAGGGCCCTCGACGGATGCACTTCGGCGGCCGACTGGCGTACGATCAGCTCGACATCCGGCGGCGGCTAGGGATAGCATCAGACGAACAGGTAATCGACCTTAGCGGACAAAGGACAGGGGATGACAACCGACCGAAAGACACCAGAGGATTCCGAATCACCACTGCTGGGGACAAGGCTACATTCCTATCCGATGTCCAAGCGTCTTCCCGCTTCGGAGGTAAGGGCGGTTCATCAAAAGCTGCGCTCAGAATCCTCAACCGCATACAGAGTGCGTCAGAACAGGCCGTTTCTGAGCTTGGAGGAAATGCTACTGGAGTACGAACGCTCGAAAGAACGGTCGTTGGCCCGTTTTCGGGCATCACGACAAGAGCCAGAGTAACCGGCAAGGGCGCAACGACATAAAAGTTCGCTTGCGTAGGATGAGCGAATTGCTCCCGCTAACAAACCGGCCGATTGATCTAGGTCATGAGGCCTCCGGCGCGGTGGCCTTACCCTGCCGAGATGCAAACACCCTGGTTAACCGCAGCACCCATTGAGCGCGATTCGCAGTTCTTGAATGATCGGCGGATGCTGGACGCCTGCTTTCTCGGCCCATACGGGGAAAATGACGAACTGCTTGAGCGTCTGGTAGTCGAGTTCATGCGCGACCACGTGCATTGGCGTCGCAACTTCCATCCAGAAGATCCGCCAGCGATTCCTACCAGTGCCGCGATGCACCCGCACTATCAGGATTTTGTGGCACGGATGCGGCGTGAGTTGCATCAGTTGTCGGCGGCTTTGAAGCGTTCGCTGCCTTCACACAGCCCGCGCTATATCGGCCACATGATGTCCGATCTGCTGATACCCGGTTTGGCGGCCTACATCCTTGCCCTGCCCTACAACCCCAACAATGTCACCGAAGAAGCGTCGCCGGTGACGCTGCGTCTGGAGATGCAGGTGGGCCTGCAATTGGCGCGTCTGTTTGGCTGGCCCGATGATCCGGCGCAGCTCGATTGCGCATTTGGACACCTCACCTCGGGTGGTACGCTGGCGAACTTCCAAGGTTTACGTTTGGCCTTGGCGCTAAAGGCGTTCCCGGTCGCGTTGCGCGCGGCTGGAGTATCGGGGCTGAACGTGCCAGAAGATGACTGGGCCGCCTTCAATTTGAGCCCAACTGCAGGTATCGAACTGTTTGGTCAGTGGCAGCGCTGGTTGGCGCAATGCGCGCCCTCAGATCGTCGAAAGTGGCGCGAAAAGCTGCAAGCCGAGCGGATCGAGTACCTGGGCCTGACAAGCTTCTTCAGCCGTCATCCAGAACTGCGCCCACCGCAGGTTCTAGCGCCGATAACGGCGCACTATTCATGGAGTAAAGGCCTGAAGATGCTGGGTCTTGGACGTGATCAACTGCATCTTTTGCCAACCCGCGGGATGCGTCTGGATGCGTCGGCACTCGAAGAAGCGCTGGTTGAGAATCTGCGTAAGCGTCAGCCCGTGTTGATGGCCGTTGGCGTGCTGGGCACGACTGAATACGGCACTATTGATCCGATTGATGCCATCGTCGCGGCGCGTGAGCGTTCTGTCGCGAAAGGAATGGGCTTCAGTGTGCACGTCGATGCCGCGTGGGGTGGTTATCTGGCGACCTTATTCCGTAAGCCCGATGGAAGCCTGCGCTCTCTGTCCGAGGTGCGTGGTGAATACACGGACTTCCCGCAAGAAGCCGTCCATTCGGCGTTTGCAGCCTTGGCCGACGTGGATTCCATCACGGTCGATCCGCATAAGCTCGGCTACCTGCCTTATGGTGCCGGTGCGTTCGTTTGTCGCGATCATCGCGGCATGGGATTGCTGGCGGAAGAAGCTGATTACATCTTCCGTGACGGCGATGCCGACAGCTATATCGGTCGATACCGCCATCTTGGCCAGGTCATACCAGAAGGCTCCAAGTCCGGAGCGATGGCGGCCGCGGTATATGTCTCCCACCGGGTCTTGCCCCTGGATCACGCCAACTTCGGACAGATTCAGCGTCACACTGTATTGGCAGCTGAGGCATTCCGCGAATGTGCGCGCCGCTTTGCCGAAGAGATGACTGGCACCGTGCATGTGGTATTGCCCTTCCCGCCCGACAGCAATCTGGTGTGCCTGGCGCTAAATCCTTGGGGCAACAGAAACTTGGCAAACGCCAATGGATTGATTCAGCGCCTGCAGGAGCAATTGGCCGGTGATCCAAATCATCCAGTGCAAATCAAGCAATTCTTCGCCTCAACCACGACGCTCAAACGCGGATTAGTGGACTCAGCCGATCTGGATCGCATTCTCACCGAACTGGATATCGACGCATCCACGCTAGGCGAGGAAGCCGGCACAGACCGGCTCACGATCCTGCGTCACACCCTGATGAACCCGTATCAGATCGACACCGAAAACGGCATCAGCTACATCGACTTGTACTTCAAGTACCTCGCGAAGCTCGTTCGCAGCAGTTGAGCTCGGCCTAGCTCACGCCTCTGCCGCCTCGGGACGGATCGGACAGATCTCGCGGCACGCTTTGGTGTGCGTCGATACCCTGCAGCAGGTATCATGTCGGGGCGAAATCACGTGTGCGTCCGGTTCATTGGGCAAACGCTGGTTTTCGCAATCGTTTCGTCGAAATGCTGGCCAAGATCACGCCGTGGCTGATGGCGGACAAATCGCGATGTCATCCGATCTTGTCCGGATAGCAGTCAAGGAACAGGCGGTGTCGCCTGTGTTTGCGGCATGTTTTGACGAATAATTCGGCAACCGCCTCACCTTCCAGCCTGATCGGGTTCCATGAGCAGTAGCAAGGCTCTCGACACAAACGAACGTGTCATTTTTCCAGACTTCAATCAAAGCATCGTCGCTGACGATGGCGATGATTGGCAGTTCTGCTCGACGTGCGCCTTCTCGCAGGTCTGTCTGGCCGAGGGCATGGGTAAGGGCGAACTACGCGACCTGCACATGCTGGTCGAACACGTGGGCCCATTTCAGCCGGGCGACTACGTTTTCCGCGAGGGTCGCAGCTTCAACGCTATCGCCGCCGTGCGCGCCGGCACCGTTAAAACTTTTCTGGTAGACCATCACGGGCGTGAACAAGTCTTGGGTTTCCATCTGCCCGGCGAGCTCATCGGCTTGAATGCAATCGACGGGGATCGTTATCCCTGCAACGCCGTTGCACTCGATACCGTGATGTTGTGCAAGTTCTATTTCCCCAAAATTGCAATGCTCGCAGCGCGCGTACCGAAGTTGCAGCAGCAGTTGTTTCGCCTGATGAGCCGTGACATTGGCAATGCGGCCCGTTATGCCGGTGATTATTCTGCGGACGAACGCGTAGCAGCCTTTCTGGTGGGTATGTCGCGCCGACTGGCAGCGCGGGGGTTCTCACCTTTGCGTTTCCGTTTGACGATGTCGCGAACCGACATCGCCAACTATCTGCGTCAGGCACCTGAGACGATCAGCCGCGTGTTGCGTCGCTTCGAGCAAGACGGGCTGTTGAGCGTTAAGCGCCGCGAAGTGGAGATCTTGGATCTTGCCCGGATGGAAGATATGTCGGCTTCGATCCTGCGCGATTGAGGCGACGTGTCGGGCATCGCTCCCGACACGTCATTGCCAGCTCAAGTTGGCTTAGAACACGTACTGCAATTGCACCCAATACTTCTTGGTGTCGACCGTGCGACTGATGTTGTCGGAGTCATAACGGGCAAGCTTTACAAGGCCGCTCAAGCCTTTGACGCGCGGAATTGCGCGGCCATAGGACAGATCGATTTCCTTGCCAAATGACACGTCACTGCGCTCGGCGTCAAACACGTGATACCACGCCGCCAAGGTTCCACCACCCAAGGGTGCGCTGAAGTTGGCGTAGCGATCTTCCACGCCGTCTGCCGGCGTGGTGGTAAACATATCGGCCCAGCCTTGGAACGCGTGCTTGGTTGCCAACGGCGTTTGGAAGGCACGATTCCCAGGGCCGTCGTCACCACCTAAGGCTTCGTATCCAAGCTTGAACTGCATCTTGTTCTCGAAGCGGTAACCCGCTTCAGCCAGGACATAACGACTACTCAGATCCCAAGGATTTCCAGCAGCGTCTTTCTGACGCGCGTACTCGAACGTGTAGATCATTCCGTCGATATCACCGCTCACCCGCACACCCGTTGTTGCGCTTGAAAGCGTTCCCAATGGTGCGGCTGGCGCCACCGCCGCATTTTTTAGATCGAGTCGGTAGTGATAAGCAACCAAGCCAAACTGTGGCGAAATCGCTGCATTCAAGTTGAACAGGTGGCTGTCACCTTTGATCTGTGCCTGATTGGCCGCGTTTGCATACGGCCCATTGTCCGGTCCGAAGAAGGTATGAATCCGGTCCAGCCAGGCGTAGGTGAGGCTTACGTGATCCATCGGCTTAAACTGCAACAGTGCCGCATCATAGGTCTGTTCGTTTTGACGCCAACCGACCCCGCCGACAAATCGTTGATTGTCCAAATTGATACGCTGACGCCCGGCTATCGCTGCGCCATGTTCATTCTCATAACGCAGCAGCAGCTGGTTGATCGCCGCACCATCTGGATCAGCCACAACGGGATAAGCGGTCTGGCCATTGCGCGTGCTGTTGTAGTGCTCACCACCCAAGTCGCCGACATGATCCAGTTCGATTAATCCGGAAAATCCTTTCCAACTACCAGTGCGATATCCCACTCGTGTGCGCAGCGTGTGCGCGTTGCCGTCACGCAGCGCGTTGTTCTGGTTGACGTGTTCGTAACGGTAGCGAAGATCCAAGATCGGGCTTCCATCAGTGAACCAGTCACCCATTCCAGAGCCGAAAGCGGCCTGTGTTGACAGAGCAAGTATCGAAAAAGCGAGTGCACGACGCATGTCAGTTGCCTTTGCTGAGTAGAAATTTTATCCACACGATAAACCGCCTGACCGATTACAAATATGACTCGGATCAAGCCACCATCTAGTTTGCAAAGAAGTGTTCATAAACGTTTGCTTTAAGGCCAGTTTGCGCAAGTGGCGTTGATGCTTCGCCGCTCCCTCATCATGAGTTCGTTACAATCGAGGCATGGACGCGCAAACGCCTTTTCACACTATCGGCCACTCCACCCACGACATCGAACATTTTGCCGATCTACTGACGCAAGTCGGGATCAATCGCCTTATTGACGTGCGTCGTATCCGACGATCCCGCACCAATCCCCAGTTCAATGAAGATGCCTTGCCCGCCGCATTGGCACCCTACGGCATCAGCTACACCGCGATGGATGACTTGGGTGGGCGCCGAAGTCGGCAGCACAACGTGGCGCGCGAGGTCAACGCGTATTGGGACAACGCCAGTTTCCACAACTACGCCGATTACGCCTTGCAGCCGTCTTTTCGTGTGGCATTGGCCGAGTTGCAAGCGATGGGCCAACACGAGCGCTGCGCCATCATGTGCGCCGAGATCGTGTGGTGGCGCTGTCACCGCCGCATCATCACCGATCACCTATTGGCCGCCGGAGAAGCGGTCCGACACATCCTCCCGGACCGCGTTGACGAGGCGAAGCTCACACCTGGCGCAGTGATCGGAATAGATGACGTGGTCACCTACCCCGCCGCCTGACTCGACGCGGCGCCTTGGCCCGTGTGCGTCGGGACGAGCTCGCACCGCAAACAAGCGCGTGTGCTGAGATCCTATCGGAGCGTGTAAAGCCGAGTAAGTTTGAAAGACCCTGCCCATCGCGCTTGCATCGCCTTGCCTTCGGCGTAAGATAGTAATCACTTACTTACTTATTTTGAGTCAAGGCATGGAAGACCAGCGAAAGTACCTGCCAGCCGACGAGCGTCGTGCGGCAACGGTTGAGGCGGTGATTGATCTCGCGGCTGAGCAGAACCCCAGCGACATTACAACCTCGGCCATCGCGCAACGCATGGGCTTGACCCAAGGTGCATTGTTTCGGCACTTCCCCACCAAAGACGCCATCTTGGAGGCGGTGATGGCGTGGGTGGCAAAGCACTTATTGGATCGGGTCGACAAGGCCGCCAAAGGATTGACCTCTCCGCTAGCTGCACTGGAAGCCATCTTCTTGGCCCATATCGACTTTGTCGGTAAACATCCGGGCGTACCACGAATGCTTTTCGGCGAGTTGCAGCGGGCCGGAGAGACCTTGCCCAAGCGCATGGTGCAGACCTTGGTCCAAGACTATGGTCAGCGCCTGCGAACCCTGCTCGAAGCCGGTAAGGCGCAGGGTGAGCTGGATCCGGACTTGGATGTGAATGCGGCCGCAGTGTTGTTCATTGGCACGATTCAGGGGTTGGTGATGCAGTCCATTTTGGCGGGGGATGCCACCCGAATCCTGAGCGAAGCACCGGCTGCGCTAGCCATTTACCGACGCGGCATCGGGAGACGCTAATGAAACTTCCCCATATACAGCGGCGTACCCTGGGGATGCTCGCGGTCATCACCCCGATTCTGTTGCTCTTGATCTATGTCGCGTTGCGCTCAGGCCCGATGGCACCGATTGCGGTGACAACGACCACAGTCCAATCGCGAGTTATCGCGCCGGCCTTATCAGGTATCGGCACGGTGGAGGCGCGTTATAGCTACAAGATCGGGCCGACTACTCCCGGACGGGTCAAGCGGCTGGACGTGCATGTTGGCGATGCCGTTGAGGCAGGTCAGGTGCTCGGCGAGATGGATCAGGTGGATATAGACGAGCGCATGGGTGCACAGCGTGCCGCGATAAAGAGCAGTTCGGCGGCCTTGGATCAGGCCCAAGCACGCCAAGACTTCGCTAAGGCGCAGGCGAGTCGTTATGAGGAATTGCTTAAGGTCCACAGCGTCAGTGAAGAATCGGTTGAGACCAAGCGGCAAGAGTTGGCAGTCGCCAACGCAGCGCGTGCAGCAGCGCGCGAAGACGTTGCTCGTCTGCGTGCCGAGCTGGAGGTTTTGCATGCACAGCGCAGTAACCTCAGTTTGGTGGCACCTGTTGCAGGGCTGGTAGTGGCGCGCGACGCCGACCCCGGAACTACCGTGGTAGCCGGTCAGGCGGTGATCGAGTTGATCGACCCAGCCAGTCTTTGGGTGGAAACGCGCTTTGATCAGATCAGCTCCGAAGGATTAGCGTCAAACCTGCCTGCTTACATCGTGCTGCGTTCTCGCCGCAGTCAGAATTTGCTTGGACGGGTGCTGCGGCTCGAACCACGTGCCGATGCGGTGACTGAAGAAATCCTAGCCAAGATCGTCTTTGAGCCTCTGATTTCGCCCCTACCTCCGCTTGGCGAACTGGCCGAAGTCACGGTGCAACTGCCGGAATTGCCCGCAGCACCCACTATTCCCAACGCGGCCATATGCACATTTGATGGCCACCGTGGGGTCTGGAAACTAGTCGACGGCGACCTCGTGTTTGCACCTCTTACATTTGGCCGGTCAGATCTTGACGGCAACGTCCAAGTGCAAAGCGGTCTCGCGGCCGGCGACACGGTGATCGTCTATAGCGAGAAAGTGCTCACTGCACGCAGCCGCATTCACGTGGTTGATCGATTGCGCGGTGTCTCGCCATGATCAGTCTCGCCGGGCGCGACATTCTGCATGCTTGGGGGAAATTCATTTTCACCGGCGTCGGTCTCGGTCTGTTGATTGGTGTGACTCTTACGATGGCCGGGGTGTATCGCGGCATGGTGGACGACGGCAAGGTGCTGCTCGACAACAGCGGCGCCGATCTTTGGGTGGTGCAAAAAGACACACTCGGGCCTTATGCAGAATCGTCGAGCATTCCGGATGATCTCTGGCGTAGCATTCGCACCATGCCCGGGGTGGCACAAGCCACCAACATCACCTATCTGACCATGCAGGTTGGCCGTGGTGAAGATGATGTGCGGGCGATGGTCGTCGGTATTAGCGCCGGTGAACCGGGCTTGCCGGGCTGGCCACCGCATCTGGTAGCGGGGCGTCAGATCACGCGTGGGCATTACGAAGCTGTCGCCGACCTTGCCGGCGGTTTCAAACTGGGTGACGTGCTCAAAATACGGCGCAATCAATACACCGTGGTCGGCCTGACTCGACGCATGGTGTCCTCAAGTGGCGACCCAATGGTGTTCGTTCCCTTGAAGGATGCGCAGGAAGCCCAGTTCTTAAAGGACAACGACGCCATCCTGATGCAACGCCGCCGCACCGAGGGCAATCCCGGCCTCAATCGCCCCGGCGTGCCGGGTTTACTCGACGCGGTATTGGCTACGCAAGCCAGCAACAGCAACGTCAATGCCGTGTTGGTTCGTATCCGACCGGAGTTCACCTCAGCGCAAGTGGCCGAGCCGATACGGCGCTGGAAACGCCTAACGGTGTACGACCGTGAGCAGATGGAGGGCATCCTAATCGGCAAGCTTATCGCCACCTCGGCCAAGCAGATCAGCATGTTTCTCGTGATTCTGGCCTTCGTCTGCGCCGTCATCGTGGCCTTCATCATCTATACGTTGACCATGGACAAAATTCGTGAGATCGCGGTACTCAAACTCATCGGTACGCGTAACCGCACCATCGCGGCGATGATCCTGCAACAGGCGCTCGTGCTAGGCGTGATCGGTTTTGTGGTGGGCAAGATCAGCGCCACGTTCGCTGCGCCGATGTTCCCCAAATACGTTTTGCTGGTGCCCACCGACTCCATCTTGGGATTTTTTGCCGTGCTCGCGATCTGTGTGCTGTCCAGCATCGTGGCCATTCGCGTGGCACTCAAGGTCGATCCGGCCGAGGCCATTGGGTGATCGCATGAGCAACAGAGGCATACGCATCGAAAACCTGAGTAAGCGCTACGGCAGCGGCGACACAGCGGTGCTGGCCTTAAAAGAAGTGAACATGCAAGTCGCGCCGGGCGAGGTCGTTGGTCTGATTGGTCCTTCCGGCTCGGGCAAGAGCACCTTGCTGAAATGTCTGGGCGCGGTGATCGACCCCACCGCTGGTCGCATGATGTTGGATGATGAGGTGATCTATGACGATGGCTGGAAGGTGCGCGACCTGAGAGCCTTGCGGCGCGACAAGATCGGCTTCGTATTTCAGGCGCCCTATCTGATTCCATTTTTGGACGCGACCGACAACGTCGCGCTGCTGCCCATGCTGGCCGGCGTGCCCAACGATGAAGCGCGAAGGCGCGCTCTAGAGTTGCTGACGGCACTGGATGTGCAGCACCGCGCCACCGCGATGCCCGCGCGACTATCGGGTGGCGAACAACAACGCGTCGCCATTGCGCGTGGATTGGTTAACCGCCCGCCGGTGATTCTGGCCGACGAACCGACAGCGCCACTCGATTCAGAACGTGCGATGGCGGTCATCCGTATCCTCAATGACATGGCAAAGCGCTTCGAAACGGCGATCATCGTTGTGACTCATGACGAAAAGATCATCCCGACCTTCAAGCGCATTTACCATATCCGTGACGGCGTGACGCAGGAAGAACCCGGTGAAGGGCGCGGCTTCGACTGATTCAGCCCAACGCATCCCAAAATAATCCATCCCGCCAATCAGGAATATCCTTATGAACACGGGCTCTAGGAACGCTGTAGGTAATCAGTACCGTGCGCTGATGATTGGCGTGCATTGGCTGACACTGCTGTTGTTGATTGCCGTCTATACCCTGATCGAGTTACGTGAAATCTACCCCAAAGGGAGCGACCCGCGTGAGTTGATGAAGCAATGGCATTTCATGCTGGGTTTGACGGTGTTTGTTCTGGTTCTGGTGCGTTTATTGCTGCGCCTGCGCTGGCCTACCCCGCCAATTACACCCCAACCACCCGCGTGGCAGCGATGGATGGCCACGGCGATGCATGTCGCGCTCTATCCCTTTCTAATCGTTATGCCACTGCTCGGTTGGCTCACGCTGAGCGCGAAAGGAAAGGTCATTCCGTTCTTCGGTTTAGAACTCCCTGCCCTGATCGGCATCAACAAGCCGTTGGCCGGCAATCTTGAAGACATCCACGCTCTGATCGGAACGATCGGCTACTACCTCATCGGTCTGCATGCCGCGGCGGCGCTCTTTCACCATTACCTTGTGCGCGATAACACCCTGCTGCGGATGCTGCCACGGCGCGCTCGAGAATAGCCTTTGCCAGCTTTTAGAGAAGCTGAATACGCAAAAGCCCGCACTTGAGCGGGCTTTTGTTGTTGTGGGTGGCACAATGCCGGAACCTGCCGAGTAGCGGTCTACTCCCACTCAATCGTCGCTGGTGGCTTGCCACTAATATCATAAACCACGCGAGAAACACCTCGTAACTCATTGATGATACGGCGAGAGACAAGGTCGAGAAAGTCATAGGGGAGGTGTGACCAGTGGGCGGTCATGAAGTCCACCGTTTCTACCGCACGCAACGCAATGACCCATTCGTAGGCGCGCGCATCCCCGACGACACCGACAGACTTCACCGGCAGAAACACGGCAAAAGCTTGACTGACCTTGTCGTAGAGATCGGCCTTGCGCAATTCGTCGATGAAGATGGCATCGGCACGTTGCAGGATACCCACATATTCAGGCTTAACCTCGCCCAAGATTCGCACCCCCAGACCAGGGCCCGGGAACGGATGACGATAGACCATGTCACGCGGCAGGCCGAGTTCGACACCGATGCGGCGAACTTCATCTTTGAATAGTTCACGCAGCGGCTCAACCAGGCCCATCTTCATGTTCTCGGGCAAGCCGCCGACGTTGTGGTGACTCTTGATCAGGTGCGCCTTACCCGTGCCGCTGCCGGCCGATTCGATCACATCTGGGTAGATCGTGCCTTGTGCCAGCCATTTCGCATTGTTGAGCTTGGTCGATTCCTCATCGAATATTTCAACAAACAGCCGACCGATCGCTTTGCGCTTGACCTCTGGGTCGGTGATACCGCGGAGTGCAGCAAAGTAACGTTCGGCGGCGTCGACGCGAATCACTTTGACACCCATGTTTTCGGCCATGGTCGCCATCACCTGATCGCCTTCGTTCCACCGCAACAGGCCGGTGTCGACGAATACGCAGGTCAACTGCTCCCCAATAGCACGATGCAGCAGCGCCGCTACAACTGACGAATCCACCCCGCCGGACAAGCCCAGAATCACCTCATCAGAACCCACCTGAGCGCGTACCCGGGCAATCTGGTCTTCGATGATATTGGCCGGCGTCCAGAGCGTCTGACAGTCACAGAGATCCACGACAAAACGGCGCAACAGTTCACCGCCTTGGCGGGTGTGGGTAACTTCAGGATGAAATTGCACGCCATACCAGCCACGCGAGTCATCCGCAAAAGCGGCGACTGGGATGCGGTCGGTTTTAGCGGTGACAACGAAGCCTTCTGGTGCAATCGAAACATGATCGCCGTGGCTCATCCAGACATCCAAGCGCGGCGGTGAGCCGACGTGATCCTTGAACCCATCGAGCAGGCGATCGGGCGCGACGATGCTGACTTGGGCATGGCCGAACTCACGCTGATCAGCGGCTTCGGTGGCACCACCAAGCTGCATCGCCATGGTCTGCATGCCGTAGCAGATGCCCAGCAACGGCACGCCGGCATCGAACACCTCTTGAGGCGCACGCGGTGAATCCGATTGGGTTGTTGACTCCGGCCCACCGGAGAGAATGATGCCACTGGCACCAAACGTCGCGATGTCGGCTGGATCGTGATCCCACGCCCAGATTTCGCAATACACCCCGAACTCACGGATGCGACGCGCGATCAACTGGGTGTACTGCGCCCCGAAATCGAGGATCAGGATCCTGTCACGTTGAAGCCGGGAATCGGAATGTGAGACGGAAGCTTCGGAGGCCTGAGACATGTTTTTCGCCGTGAAATCTGTATGTGTCGAATCCGTGACCCCACATCACCGTTGCCAGATGGGGCCGTCAACCCATGCGGTAGTTGGGCGGCTCTTTTGTGATCTGCACATCGTGCACATGGCTCTCACGTTGCCCCGCGCCGGTGATGCGGACAAACTTCGGCTCGCTGCGCATTTCCTCAATCGAAGCGCAACCGACATAGCCCATTGTCGAGCGCAGTCCGCCAACCAATTGATGCACGATATTCCCGACCGGACCGCGGTAAGGCACACGACCTTCGATGCCCTCGGGCACGAGTTTGTCGGCATCGACGCTGTCTTGGAAATAACGGTCTTTGCTGCCCTGCTCCATCGCGCCCAAGCTGCCCATACCGCGATAGCTCTTGTAGCTACGGCCTTGAAACAACTCGACTTTACCCGGCGCTTCTTCGGTACCCGCGAAGAGGCTCCCCAGCATTACGGTCGACGCGCCAGCGGCAATCGCCTTGCCGACGTCACCCGAATAGCGGATGCCACCATCGGCAATCAAGGGAATCTCATCCTTGAGCGCATCGGCGACCAGACTGATCGCCGTGATTTGCGGCACGCCCACACCCGCGACAACACGCGTGGTGCAGATCGAACCTGGACCGACGCCCACTTTCACCGCATCAGCGCCCGCGTCCATCAGCGCCAGTGCGGCATCGCCAGTGACAATGTTGCCGCCAATAACCTGCACCTGCGGGTAATTCTTCTTGGCCCAAGCCACACGCTCAATCACGCCTTGAGAGTGACCATGAGCCGTGTCGACGACCACGACATCCACACCAGCAGCCACGAGCGCCTCGATCCGCGCTTCGGTGTCGCCACCGACGCCGACAGCGGCTCCGACCAACAATTGCTCGTCATGATCTTTCGCAGAATTGGGGTAATCGCGCGCTTTCTGGATGTCTTTGACCGTGATCAGCCCACGCAACTCGAATGCGTCGTTGACCACCAGTACTTTTTCGATCCGATACTGATGTAACAACTGCAAAACTTCCTCATCACTCGCGCCTTCGCGCACCGTAATGAGCTTTTCCTTGCGCGTCATGATGTTACGCACCGGGTCATCGAGCTTCTTCTCGAAACGCATGTCGCGGCCAGTGACAATGCCGACCAGTTGACCGTTCTCGACCACCGGCACGCCTGAGATATTGCGCGCGTGGGTCAAGCGCAGGACTTCGCCAATCGTCGTGCTCGGGCTGACGGTGAATGGCTCTCTGATCACTCCGGCTTCAAAGTTCTTGACCTGCTGGACTTCAGCGGCCTGACGTTCGAGCGAGATGTTCTTGTGGATGATGCCAACACCGCCAAGACGGGCCATGGCAATCGCCAGACTGGCTTCGGTCACGGTATCCATGGCCGCCGAAACCAGCGGCACATTGAGCCGCAGCGAACGAGTCAGCCGCGTGGCAAGAGACACATCCTTGGGCAGGACGATGGAATGAGCCGGGACGAGCGAAACGTCGTCGTAGGTCAAGGCTTCAGCCAAAATGCGCAGCATCAGCGGTTCCCGGATAGTGACGGTAGCCGATTATTGTAGCAGCGCCGCCTATCTTGGAACACGTTTGATGGTAACGATCAATTCATGGCTTCGGCAGCGTCCAGCGTGTTCTGGATCAAAGTCGCCACCGTCATCGGCCCTACCCCGCCCGGTACTGGCGTAATCCAAGAGGCGCGCTCCGCAGCGGCTTCATAACCCACATCACCGCACAGCGAACCATCGTCCATACGGTTAATGCCAACGTCGATAACCACCGCACCCGGCTTGATCCACTCACCCGGAACCAGTCCGGGGCGGCCAACCGCGACCACCACAATGTCAGCCTCGGCGACGTGCCGTCGCAAGGTTTCTGGCGGGGTGAATCGGTGGCAACACGTGGTGGTACATCCGGCGATCAACAATTCCAGAATCATCGGTCGACCAACATGATTAGATACGCCAACGACGACCGCTTCACGGCCACGCACCGCTCGGTCCGTATGGGCAAGCAGCGTCATGATGCCGCGCGGGGTGCAGGGACGAAGTCCCGGCTGGCGCAAGGCGAGCCGACCCACGCTGGCGGCATGGAAACCGTCAACATCCTTGTCCGGATCAATGCGTTCGATCAAAGAAGTCGCATCGATATGCGGCGGCATCGGCAGCTGCACCAGAATGCCGTTGACACTGGGATCGGCATTGAGGCGATCGATTAAGGCGTACAACTCCGCTTGACTAGTGCTTGCCGGCAAGTCGAAATCGAAGGAGACAAAACCGACTTTCTCGCAGGCGCGCCGCTTGTTGCGCACGTACACAGCGGAAGCGGGATCGGCACCCACTAACACCACGGCCAATCCTGGCGGTCGTCGACCCGACGCCACGCGCAGCGCAACCTTGGTGGCGATGTCTTCGATGAGCTGATCGGCAATGCGCTTGCCGTCCAAAATACGTGCGGTCATGAGCAAGTGTGAGGAGGCTGAGAACCCGGGAATGGTACATGGCCCGGCTCACGCCGCGCAGCCATGATGTGGGCTGCTGAACGCAGATTTCGCGTCGACGTCAGTGTTTGACGTGACGCAACATGCGCTTACGCTTCTGTACTTGGCGTTCGGTCAGCGGATTTTTACGACCGGCAAAAGGATTTTCCGTTTGGCGGAACTCCAGTCGCAGCGGTGTCCCGACTAGCTTGTAATGCTGACGCAAATAATTTTCCAAGTAACGCTTATAGCTTTCGGCCAACTGCTTCAAACGCGAACCGTGAATCACCGCGGTGGGCGGATGGGTGCCGCCAGGATGAGCAAACCGCAACTTGGGTGTGCCGCCGCCCGCCGGTGGTGGCTGATATTGAGCCACGGCGGTTTCGACCACACTGGTGAGATCGGATGAGCTGAACTGAAAGCTCGCCGAACGCTCTGCCCGCTCCACTGCGCGCAATAACTCCCGCAGGCCGGAGCCTTGTTGGGCAGAAATCATGAGGCGCTCAGCCCAAGGCACAAATGTCAGGCGGCGATCGAGTGCCGAGCGTGTCTGTTCGCGCTGATAGTCGCTGAGCCCATCCCATTTGTTCACCGCGACCACCAACGCACGCCCAGCGTCCAACACCAGGCCCAAGACAGAGGCATCCTGCTCGGTCACGCCCTCGCTCGCATCGACCATGAGTATCACAACCTGCGCGGCTTCGATTGCAGCAAGAGTCTTGATAATGCTGAACTTTTCGACGGCTTCATCGACCTTGGATTTACGCCGGATGCCAGCCGTGTCGATCAGTCGATACTTGCGTCCATCACGATCCATATCTACAGAAATCGCGTCACGCGTGGTGCCAGGCACATCCGATGTGACGACTCGGTCTTCGCCCAATAGGCGATTGACCAAGGTCGACTTGCCGACATTTGGACGGCCGACGATGGCCAGTCGGAGACGATCGGGATCGTCTGGTGCGACCTCGAGGTCACGCGCGTCGGGTAATCGTTGCGCCACCGCTTCGAGCAGGTCATCCATACCGCGCCGATGTGCGGCAGACAGAGGCAGCATGTCCGCAACGCCAAAGCGTGAGAACTCTGCCCCCGCTTCGTTCGCATCTGCCGCGTCAATCTTGTTCAGCGCAAGCAATATGGGTTTCCCCGTGCGCCGCAACATCGCCAAAATCTCTTCATCACCCGCAGCCGGGCCGTGTTTGGCATCAACCACGAACACGAGGAGATCGGCCTCAGTAATGGCGGCCTCGGACTGCCGTGCAGTCAGCCCAGCCAGACCTTCACTTTCACCACTGAGCCCGCCGGTGTCGACCAGCATAAACGGCTGGTCTTCGATACGGCGACAGACACCATACTGACGATCGCGGGTGACACCCGGCTCGTTATGGACAAGCGCATCACGTGCGCCCGTAAGCGCATTGAACAGGGTCGATTTGCCGACATTGGGTCGGCCGACCAGGGCGACCAGTGGCAACACGGTGACCTCACCTAGCATGTCCGGCTTTCCGGGCCGGTACCGGAGCGCTGCACCGTGTGCAGCCGCTGGGGATCAGTTACGGTACGCGCCCAGTTTGCCGTCAATCGACACGACATAGAGCATGTCGCCATTGACCACAGGAGTCGCGCGGATAGGCTTTTTGTCCAGTCGTTGACGCGCAGCGGCCGCGCCGGTTTCGATATCAAACCAGTGCACATAGCCTTCCACATCACCCACTGCGACGAGGTTGCCGTGTACAACTGGCGTTGTCAGCCAGCGGTGCATCAAGGCATCCTGCTTCCACATTGCGGCGCCGGTGGTGCGATCAAGCGCCCACAGTACGCCATCGCGATCAGCCACGAAGAGCTTGTCGTCAGCCAAGGATAAGCCGCCGTAGCTGGACATCTCACGATTCCAGAGTAGGCGCCCACCGTCGAGCGAAAGCCCGGCGACTTGGCTGTTGAAGGCTGCCGCATAAAGCTCGCCACGGTCGTAGACCAACGCACCGTCGATATCGACCATGCGATCCAGCTCGGTACGGCCCTCACCAAACGCGACCGGCTGATCCCAAAGCTGCACACCGTCTTCGCCGCGCAAGGCGACCATCTGACCACTGTCGTAGCCGATGAGAACCGCACCCTCGGCTAAGACCGGCGCTGAGGTACCACGCAAACTGAGGGCCGGTGTGCCGCGATCGTAAACCCAGCGTCGTGCGCCGTCGGTTGTGGAAAAGGCGAAGACGCGCCCGTCAATCGAACGAACAATAGCCAAGCCACGACCGATCACGGGTGTGGAAAGAACTTCGGAGGACACCGTGGCACGCCAACGCTCGCTACCGGAGCTGGGGTTGAATGCCAGAACCTCGCCGTCCAGCGTTCCGACCACGAGGGTGTCTTCACCCACGCCGACACTGCTGGAAAGACGCAAGCCTGTATCCACGCGCCACTCGGCGCGACCACTGCCGACATCGAATGCCTGCAGTACGCCCTTCTGATCGGCCGCATAGACGCGGCTGCCGTCAGTCGCCGGTTGTTGGCGCAGGCCGAGTCGTTGTTCACCCTTGCCAAGCTTCTGGCTCCAGGCCAGCGACAAGGTAGCGGTCGGCGTCAGTGCAACGAGTTCAGCTGGCGGCTCGATGTTCTCGCGCTTGTTGGTCTTACCGCAAGCGGCGACCAGTCCGCACAACAGGAGTATCGCGAGAGTCTTGCGCACCTCAGGCTCCCGGCTCACTGTCAGCCACGCCAAGATCGGCGAGCTTCATCTGGATGATGCCGCGATTCAGTGCACCCGTGTCCAGATGTGTCATGGCATCTCGATATGCAGCGACGGCGTCGTCACTGCGCCCCAATGCCAAGAGTGCATCGCCGCGTGTTTCGGCAACGAGTCCGGCGTAATCGTCTGCAGGAATCTTTGCGAGATTGTCCAAGGCTTCCTGCGCTTGGCCGACTGCGAGTTGCACGCGCGCCAGACGCAAGCGCACCAGCGCTTCCAACGCCGGGCTGTGCGCCTTGTCGAGGCCGTCAGTCAACGCCTTCATCGCCGCGTCGGTATCACCCTGCGCGACCTTTTCCTCGGCCAAGCGCAAAAGCGCCAGAGTGGCATACGAGGTTTTGGCGAACTTGTCACTCAACTCAGCAGCAAACTGCTCAACTCGGGCCGAGTCGTCTACTTCAGCCGCGTCTTGCAGAGACTGGAACGTCGTGGCGGCATCAAGTTGGTGCTGCACGGTGTTGTTTTGCCACCATTGCCAGCCAAGAAGCCCAGCCAAGCCAAGACCAATGCCCGTCGCGATCGCTGCGCCGTTTGCCTTCAGCCATTCGCGAACGAGTTCGCCCTGTTCAAGATCATCCATCCTGAAAAAACTCCGGAGTGTTGGGGCCACATGCGCTGCGGCCAAAAAACGAGGAAATCAAGGATACGCTAGGCATCCCATCGAAACGGGTTCAACCGTCCGACGGTGTCAGCGAGCCGTCGGAGGATACTGCAAAGCGGGCCACATTGGCGCGACGAAATGGTGTGGTATCCAGTTCTTCACCATTCAAACGCACTGTGACCGCAGCCGCATTGCCCAACAAAATGTGTGCGACTTGGCTTGGGTCAAAGGTCGGCTGGTTACCGGTGCGCAGCAAATCATGCGCCAAACGCGTCCCATCTTTGCCGATCACTTCGACCCAGCTCTCGCCACTGATCTCAAGAACCAGACCCATTGCAATCGGTGCTGGCGGTGCCACCGGCGCTGTCACCGGCGTGCGGCTGTTGCTGTAGAAAGGTGTAAAGGAAGCGATCACCGCTTGCTCCATGGGTGCCGGCGGGCCAGCTTCTTCGATCAGCAGACCCGCCACCGGATCACTCTCACGCGAAGGGTCCGTAGCGGCAGAAGTAGGCGTTTGCAGCGGCGACAGCAGTTCAGCCGGCGCTGGCAGGTGATCACTGGTACTCAGCAGCACCACGGGAACAACAATGGACGCCGTCAATGCCACATAGACCAGACGACGGGCAAAGCGATCCATCAAATAACGGCTGCGCGACGACTGATTGTTGCTATGCAGGGGCGGCACGTCGGCCATAACCTGTTCACGCGGCAAGAACTGCTCGACCAGATCGGCTGGCAGTCCTAGCAACCGCGCGTAGCCGTCGACGTAGCCACGTGCAAACACCGGCGCGCCCAAGGCTTCAAAATCCTCACGCTCAATCGCTTCCACAACACTACTGCGCAAACGTAGTTGGGCCGCGACATCGGCGATCGAAAAACCTGCTTCTTCACGTGCCCTGCGCAAGCGCAGTCCCGGCCTGTCCAGATCCAGGCTTGCGCCGTGTTGGATATCCATAGTGGAATCGTGTTGTTGCGTCTGCTTACTCATTGTGAGCTCGGGCTATCGAGGGATCCATCCGGTTGGTAGTCCGGAAAACCATTTTTCAAGCGCTCAGCGTACCGTCTTGCCGCCGTTCTATCGCCGATGCGAGTTTCAATACGCTGCCCCAGATCCAACATTACAGGATCAATGGCCGCACTGGCTTCAAGGCGTTGCAAAAAGGCGCGCGCGCGCATGTCATCCTGTTTGAAATAGCTCAGCCGTGCTAGCTCATACAAGGCCGTGACGTGGTTCGGCTGAAAATCCAGTACACGGCGAAAGTAATCTTCAGCTTTCCCTATGTCACCGGCCTTGAGTGCGCAGACACCGGCATTGGCCAGAGCCCCGGCAGAGGATCGGTAGAACGGATCATCCAAGGCCTTGATGAAGTAGCCATCGGCCTCCTGATAGCGACCTGAGCCGCACAAGAAGGCACCGAAATTATTGTTCACTTCGCCATTGTCGGGCGCCAAACGAACCGCCTGCCGGTAATAGGCCTCGGCCTTGACCGGGCGTCGGATGCGCTCATGCAGCACGCCCATCAGCGTGTTTGCATCGACGTTGCGCGGATCCAGTTGCAGCGCACGTTGCAGGCGCTCAAGTGCAACCTCAAGCTCGCCTTTTTCCATGTAACCACGGCCAAGTTTAACTTGCAGAGCCGCCGCCTCTTTGGTTTCGTCATCGACTTGCGCCCGTGGTGGCGCATCGCTGGCACAAGCCGCAAGCGCGAAGCAGACGCATGCTGCCACGACAAACTTAGCCCAGCGCATGTTTGGCCTCTTCTTCCAGTTCAAGTTTGGCCAGTTCAGCGCGGAAACGCGCTTGGCGTTGGCCCTTGTCCACCACTTGACCTTTGAGCTGGCCGCACGCGGCGTCGATATCATCACCGCGGGTCCGGCGTACCATCGCTAGGATTCCGTTGCGCTGCAGAATCTCCTGAAACGTGCGGATGTCGGTTTCAGTGCTGCGCACGTAGGGGGTGCCGGGATATGGATTAAATGGAATCAAGTTGACCTTGCCGCCGTTGGCATCCTGCACCCGGTTGGCAAACTGCTTCATCAACTGCACCAACTCGTGCGCGTGCTCGGGCTGATCGTTAACACCCTGCATCAGGGTGTACTCGAATGTGATCGAACTGCGTTTGCGGGCCAACAAGTAGCGCTCACAAGCTGCCATCAACACCGCAATAGGATATTTCCGATTGAGCGGCACCAATGTGCTGCGTAACGCATCGTTGGCGGCATGCAGGGATACGGCCAGAGACACATCGGTCACATCGGAGAGCTTGTCGATCATCGGCGCGACGCCGGCAGTCGATAAGGTGACGCGCTTGCTGGCCAAACCAAAGCCCAGATCATCACGCATCACATTCATCGCGGTCACGACGTTATCGAAGTTCATGAGCGGCTCGCCCATGCCCATCATGACCACGTTGGTGAGCTTACGATCACGATGCGGAATATTACCCAGATGGCGCGACGCCACCCACACCTGCCCCACGATCTCGGCTGCGCTGAGATTGCGGTTGAAACCTTGCGTCCCGGTTGAGCAGAAACTGCAATTCATCGCACAGCCGACCTGGCTGGACACGCACAAGGTGCCGCGTCCCTTGTCGGGGATGAAAACGGCTTCGATGGCATTGGCGCCATCCATGCCCAGCAACCACTTGTGGGTCCCATCGACAGAGGGTTTTTCCAGAATCACGCCCGGTGGAATGATTTGGGCGTGCTCGTGCAACTTGGCGCGCAGCACTTTGCCAAGATCGGTCATGTCGTCGAAATTGGTGACGTGTTGGTGGTAGATCCACTTCATCACCTGGTGGGCACGGAAACGCTTTTCACCGAGTTCTTCGATAAAAAAGCGCTCCAGCCCGACGCGGTCGAGCCCGAACAAATTGATTCTGGCGTCACCGCTCTGCATATCGATCAGCGCGGGCAGATTTCGGTTGTCGAGAAGAAGTAGGCGATTTCAATCGCTGCGTTCTCCGCACTGTCCGAACCATGCACCGCATTGGCGTCGATGGATTCAGCGAAATCTGCACGAATGGTGCCTGGCTCCGCGTTCTTGGGATCGGTTGCGCCCATCAACTCACGGTTCTTGGCCATCGCGCCTTCGCCTTCCAACACTTGGATGGAAACGGGGCCGGAAATCATGAAGTCCACCAGCGCCGCAAAGAACGGACGTTCGCGGTGCACGGCGTAGAAGCCTTCGGCCTCTTTGCGCGACAGGTGCTTCATCTTGAGCGCGACAACGCGCAGACCAGCATTCTCGAAACGAGACAAGATCGCACCAACGGCGTTCTTGGCAACTGCGTCGGGCTTGATGATCGAAAGGGTGCGCTCTGACGCCATGGAACTCTCCAGCATGTATAGAAAATGAGACCGATGCCCACGCTTGGGCTACGGGGGCAGCATTGTAGCACTGCAAACAGTCATTGAAACACGCAGTTACGCAATTTATCGAAAGCTTCTCTTGCAGTTGGAGGCGCATATCACGGATGGCCGCGCGAGATTGGATTGACGGCTCTAATGCTTCGGACTAGGGTTGTTCAAACAATCGTTTGATTGACTTCCGCGGCGTGAGTAAAACTCGGCACATCGATGGACACTCCCACACACTTTTCTACCAAGGAACGGATCCTGAGCGCGGCTGAGGCTCTGTTTGCAGAGCATGGTTTTGCTGGAACATCCTTGCGACAAGTGACCGGAAGCGCCAATGTGAACTTGGCGGCAGTGAACTATCACTTTGGTTCCAAAGACAACCTCATCGCCGAAGTCTTCCGCCGTCGCATGGATCAAATGAGCAGAGCCCGCCTTGAACGACTGGCCGCGGCCAAGTCCACCGCACCCGCGGAACTTGAATCTATCTTGCACGCCTTCATCGACCCGGCTCTGGCTTTAAGCATGGATCGCGCAGGTGGAGGTGCTTTCGTGCGCGTGCTGGCCCGGGCCTACGCCGAACGCAACGATCGATTACGTCGTTTCTTGTCTGATCACTACGGCCATGTACTGCGTGAGTTCTCGCGCGCCATTGCCGAGTGCGTGCCACAACTAGGCAAAGAAGCCCTGTATTGGCGCCTGGACTTTCTCTCGGGCGCGCTGACCTATGCCATGGCGGACTTTGGTCTGCTGCGACGCGGCAGCGCCACCGACGAAAAAAATCATTGCGAACGTGCCGCACGCGAGCTCGTTGTCTTCGCGGCGGCCGGCTTGCGAGCCGCTTAATCCTCACCTCTTAATCCACCGGAGCATTTGCCATGTCGCAACTTCGAATTCGCAAGGTCGCCGTGCTGGGAGCCGGCGTCATGGGCGCACAGATCGCCGCCCATCTCGTCAATGCCGGGGTCGACACGATCCTTTTTGACTTGGCTGCCAAAGACGGACCACCCAACGGGATCGTCGACAAGGCGATTGCCAGCCTCGGCAAACTCTCACCCTCACCACTCGCACTTAAATCCTTGGGGGGCGCTATCACGCCGGCCAATTACGACCAGCACCTCGACCTTCTCAAAGGGTGTGATCTCATCATCGAGGCCATCGCCGAGCGCATGGACTGGAAGAAAGATCTATACGATCGTATTGAGAACCACATCGCCCCGCACGCGATCGTGGCCAGCAATACGTCGGGGCTGTCGATCAATGGCTTGGCTGATGCCCTGCCCGAGTCCCTGCACGAACGATTTTGTGGCCTGCACTTCTTCAATCCGCCGCGCTACATGCATCTTGCCGAGTTAATCCCATGTCGTAAGACATCGAGTGAAGTACTTGAAGGACTTGAAACTTTCCTGACGACAGTACTCGGCAAAGGCGTGGTCTACGCCAAAGACACGCCGAACTTCATTGGCAACCGCATCGGAGTATTTTCGATCCTCTCGACGATGCACCACACCGCGGAATTCGGTTTGGGTTTCGATGAAGTCGACGCCCTCACCGGCCCACTGATCGGTCGCCCCAAGTCGGCGACGTATCGCACCGCTGACGTGGTGGGGCTGGACACGATGGCGCACGTCATCAAGACCATGGCCGACACCTTGCCGGACGATCCCTGGCACAAATACTTCAAGGCTCCGGCTTGGCTGACGGCGCTGATCGAAAAAGGTGCGCTCGGGCAAAAGACCCGCGCCGGCATCTTCCGCAAGGTCGGTCGCGACATCATGGTTCTTGATTTGGAAAAACAGGACTACCGCCCTTCCGATCGCAAGGCCGCAGACGAACTGGTAGAAATCCTCAAGACCAAAAATCCGGTTGAGAAGTTCGCCAAGCTGCGCGCCAGCGAGCATCCGCAAGCACAATTCATCTGGGCCCTGTTCCGCGATTTGTTCCACTACAGCGCCTATCACTTGGCCTCGATTGCCGAAACCGCACGCGATGTGGATCTAGCCATCCGCTGGGGTTACGGCTGGAAGCTCGGTCCGTTTGAGACTTGGCAAGCCTCTGATTGGAAAGTTCCGCTGCCTGATTGGGTGTTTGATGGTCGCACCGGCGTCCACAGCGCGAGCGGCAGCTACAATCCCGCGCGCAATGCGGACCTGCCGCGCTCCAGCCTGGATGTCTATCAGCGCCAGCGCTTCCCCGATCCAATCCTCGGTGAACACTTTGATCCGGGTGAAACCGTGTTTGAAACCGATGCGGTGCGAATGTGGCACGACGGCGATGGCATAGCGGTATTGAGCTTCAAGACCAAGATGAACACGGTGTCTGATGGCGTGCTCGACGGCGTGCTCAAGGCCGTGGATCTGGCTGAGCAGGATTTCAAAGGCTTGCAACCGAGCGAACCCTTCTCCGCTGGCGCTGACCTCTCCGGTGCCATTGGCTTACTGCAAGGCGGAAATATCAAGGGTTTCGAGGCTATGGTGGCGACCTTCCAACAGGCGAGCCAACGCATCAAGTATTCATTAGTGCCCGTGGTGGCTGCCGTACGCGGTCTCGCGCTGGGTGGTGGTTGTGAGTTCCAGATGCACGCTGCACGCACCGTCCTGTCACTGGAAAGCTATATCGGCCTAGTAGAGGCCGGCGTCGGCCTGCTGCCGGCGGGCGGCGGTCTCAAGGAAATCGCGGTGCGGGTCGGCTTGAAAACACCGCCAGGTGACGACGTGTTCGTCAATCTCAAGCCGTATTTTGAAACCATCGCTATGGCGAAGGTTTCCAGTTCAGCGATGGAAGCTCAGCAATCCGGCTTGGCACGTGATTCCGATGTGATCGTGTTCAACCCGTTTGAGCTGCTGTATGTGGCCAAAGCGCAAGCGCGCTCCTTGGCTGAGTCCGGCTATCGTCCGCCGCTGCCGGCACGCGCCATTCCGGTGGCAGGCAAGGCCGGTATTGCTACGTTCAAGATGATGCTGGTGAACATGCTGGAAGGCCGCTTCATTTCCGAGCACGACTACGAAATCGCGACGCGCATCGCCACGGTGCTGTGTGGTGGAGAGGTGGAGCGTGGTGCGCTGGTTGATGAAGATTGGTTGCTGCGACTGGAACGCGAGCACTTTGTGGCTTTGGCGCAGATGCCAAAGACGCAGGAGCGCGTAATGCACATGCTTAAGACTGGCAAGCCGCTGCGTAACTGAACACGCGTCCATCCCACAACATCCAGTGCGCGCAAGCAGCGCACCGACAGCTCAAGGAAACTATTCCATGAACAAACAAATCCAGGACGCCTACATCGTCGCCGTCACCCGCACTCCGGTGGGCAAGGCCCCGCGTGGTGTGTTCCGCAACACTCGGCCTGATGAAATGCTCGCGCACGTGCTGCGTTCCGTCGTAGCGCAATGAAATGCTCGCGCACGTGCTGCGTTCCGTCGTAGCGCAAGCGCCAGGCATTGATCTTTCGCGCATTGAAGACGCCATCATCGGATGTGCCATGCCGGAAGCCGAACAAGGCATGAACGTGGCCCGTATTGGCATGTTGCTGGCGGGCCTGCCTGACACCATCGCGGCGCAGACGGTCAATCGCTTCTGCTCGTCGGGTCTGCAGGCAGTGGCATTGGCCGCTGATCAGATTCGCCTCGGCAACGCCGACCTCATGCTCGCCGGTGGCACCGAGAGCATGAGCATGGTGCCGATGATGGGTCATCGCCCTAGCCTTTCTCCGCAAGTGTTCGAGAACGACCACGTTGCCATTGCGTACGGCATGGGCATCACCGCCGAGAAGGTGTCGGAAGAGTGGAAGGTCAGCCGCGAAGACCAAGACGCCTTTGCCCTCGCCTCGCATCAAAAGGCGCTGGCCGCACAAGCGTCC
>CAJDUW010000035.1_pt1 | contig 24085 bp, 21 predicted proteins | sample 7390931 | NCBI WGS metagenome assembly CAJDUW01 (sample SAMEA7055687, study PRJEB34461) | soil metagenome | biome: terrestrial ecosystem; feature: Peninsula; material: soil | place: Antarctica | collected 2016
GCGGCCTTGGAGAGTTTCGTGCCAAACAATCCGCAGGCGGTGCTCGACTATCTGCACTACCAGCGCGCGTACAAAACCCCGTATGAACTGCACTGTCTGCGCGAGGCTTCGCGTGTCGCGGCACGTGGGCATGTGGCGGCGGAAGCGGCGTTTCGCGCCGGCATGTCCGAATACGAGATCAATCGCGCCTATCTGGGTGCCTCGGGGCAGAACGACATCACCGTGCCCTACGGCAACATCGTTGCGCTGAACGAGCACGCGGCGGTGCTGCACTACCAGTATCAGGATCACGCCAAGCCGGCATCTTCGCGCTCTTTTCTGATCGATGCGGGCGCGCGTTGCCATGGCTACTCCAGCGATATAACGCGCACTTACAGCAATAGTGACGAGCGTTTTCAGGCGCTGATTGATGGGGTCGAGGCGGCCCAGCTGGCCTTGGTCGATCAGGTGCGCGATGGCTGCGATTACCGTGACATCCATCTGAACACGCATCAACGCCTGGCCGGGATGCTGCACGAGCTAGACGTGGTCAAAATGACACCTGAAGCGCAGGTTGAAAGTGGCGTAAGTTCGATATTTTTCCCGCATGGCGTGGGGCATTTAATCGGTTTGCAGGTGCATGATGTGGCGGGCTTTGCTGCCACCGATGCCGGTGGCACTGTGCCCAAGCCGGATGGTCATCCCTTTCTGCGCATGACTCGCACTCTGGCACCGGGCATGGTGGTAACCATTGAGCCGGGCCTGTATTTCATTCCAATGCTGCTCGACCAATTGCGCAAAGGTCCGCATGCGGGCGCGGTGAATTGGGATCTGGTGGCACATCTGACGCGTTTTGGCGGCGTACGAATCGAGGATGATGTGGTTTGCCGTGCCGACGCAGCGCCAGAGAACCTCACCCGCGATGCCTTTGCCGCGATTTGATCCACAATAAGCGCTGGCTCCGCGATTTAGCCGGAGCCCATCGGAGACTGTCATGCTCAATCCCATCATCGCCCCGTCCATCCTCTCAGCGGACTTCGCCCGTCTGGGTGAAGAAGTCGATGCCGTGCTGGCGGCCGGTGCCGATTGGATTCATTTCGATGTGATGGACAATCACTACGTGCCCAATCTGACCATTGGCCCGATGGTCTGTGCCGCATTGCGCAAGCACGGCGTAACCGCGCCAATCGATGTGCATCTGATGGTGCAGCCCGTGGATGCGCTGGTGCCGGAGTTTGCCAAGGCCGGCGCCACCAGTATCAGTTTTCATCCCGAGGCCAGCGCGCATGTGCATCGCACTATCCAGTTGATCCGTTCACAGGATTGCCAGCCTGGCATCGTGCTCAATCCGGCAACACCGCTGGAGGTGCTCGACTGGGTACTCGATGACATCGATCTGGTGCTGGTGATGTCGGTCAATCCCGGTTTCGGCGGACAGGCATTTATTCCCAGCGCCTTGGAGAAGTTGCGCAGCATCCGCGAACGGATCGATCGATCCGGTCGTGCAGTTCGGCTGCAAGTCGATGGCGGGGTGAAGGTAGACAACATCGGTGAGGTGGCACTCGCGGGCGCCGACACCTTTGTCGCCGGCTCTGCCATTTTTGGCTCGCCCGACTATGCCGCCACGATGGCTGCGATGCGTGATGAAGTTCAGCGCGCGCGCAATCGCGCACAAGGTTATTTCACCTGATTGGTAACGTTTGGAGTCTGGTCATGAATCCATCGGCTTTTGCCACTGCCGACCTGTGTGACGCTCACCCTGATGCAACGCAGGTCTTGAGCCTGCCGTGGTTGGATTTCGGCGGTCGCTCTGCATTTTCCGGGCAGATCAGCACGATCAAAGCCTTTGAGGACAATTCCCGCGTGCGCGAGGCCGTGGCCGAGGACGGACACGGACGCGTGCTGGTTGTGGATTCGGCCGGCTCGATGGCGCGTGCCATGTTGGGTGATCTGCTTGCCGCCAAAGCGGCAGCCAATGGCTGGGAAGGCATCCTTGTGGTCGGGGCGATCCGCGACAGTGCCGCGATTGCGCAACTGGATATCGGGGTGAAAGCTCTGGGGCGGTGTCCGCGCAGAACGGAAAAGCTCGGCGACGGTCGCAGAGATGTGGCGCTTGAGATCACCGGCATAAGCGTACAACCGGGACAATGGCTCTACGCCGATGCGGACGGCGTGATCATCAGCGCTAGCGCCTTGGTGTCAGCATGATGAGCGTGCTGCTAGTCACGCTTCTTGCCGTTGGCTCCGGCGCGCTCGTCGATCAGCCCGAGGTTGTGTCGGCCAAGATTGGCTTGTGCGCGGCCTGTCACGGCACCGATGGGCGCAGTCTTACACCAGCAGCGCCGCATATCGGTGGGCAGAATGAGGCGTATCTGGTCTGGGCGCTGACCCAATATCGCGAAGGCCGGCGTGAGGGCGATGTGATGAACAACGTGATTGATGTGCTCAGTCGCAAAGACATCGAAGATCTGGCGCACTGGTACGCCCGTCAACGTTGGCCGGCCTTGGATGCGGTCGAGCATGAGGCTGAGCCGTGAGCGCGCCGGGTCAAAGCTATTACGGCAAGATTCTTGGTGGCCTGCTCGGTTTCGCTCTACTGCGCCATCCGATCGGTCTGCTGATCGGTGCGGTTATTGGGCATGCCTTGGATGCAGGCTGGTTGCGTCGACGCGCCGAACCCCCGGCTCTGACTGATTCCTACACGGTGCTGGATATTTCTTCTGACGCGAGCGATGCGCAGATCGATCAGGCCTACCGTCGGCTGATGTCGAAATATCATCCCGATCGTGTTGCCGGCGCTACCGAAGAAATCCGTGCGCTCGCGGAGGAGCGCGCCAGTGCGATCAATGCCGCTTACGACCACATCATGGCCGAGCGACGGCGTGCGCGCTGAGTTGGCGAGCGCCTGAAATCATGTCGCCGGACGCACTGGCGACGCTGTTGCTGCACTCCTTGCGGTCGCGCTCGCTTGATCAGACTCGTCCTCGTGTACTCGGAATCAGTGGCTTGCAAGGCAGCGGCAAAAGTACGCTGGCGGCGCGGCTGGTGGATCGCGGGCAGGATCTTGGTGCCGTCACTCTGTCGCTGGATGATTTCTATCTCACCCAAGCCGAACGCCAAAACCTGGCGCAGCGCATACATCCGTTGCTGGCTACACGCGGCGTACCCGGCACGCATGATCTGAATTTGCTGGGCGCAACGCTGGAAGCATTAGCCAACGCATCGGCGGATCGGCCTGCGCGTATTCCGCGTTTTGATAAAAGCTGCGACGAACGCGTCGCGTTTGAAAACTGGCCCAGCGTCACGCGACCACCACGGCTGATCGTGCTGGAAGCGTGGTGCCTGGGCCTACCGCCGCAGGCCGATGCCGCCTTGCAAGAGCCGGTGAATATGCTTGAGCGCGAAGAGGATGCCGATGGGCGCTGGCGGCAGTACATCAATGCGCAACTGACCGGGCCGTACACGCAGCTTTGGCAGCAAATCGATGACCGCGTGCTGTTGCAGGCGCCGGCCTTCGAGGTGGTGATGGCCTGGCGTGGCGAGCAAGAGCGCGACATCTCTCAGCGCCACGCATCACGACCAATGGACGCGGATGCGCTGCGCCGTTTCATCGCCCATTACGAACGGCTGAGTCGACATTCCCTAGCGGTGCTACCCGCGCGTGCCGATATCGTGATTGCGCTGGATCGATCTCGTGCGGTGCGGGAAATTTGCTGGCGTAATCGCGTCACTGCCTGAAACCAGCCGCCGGCGAAGCTGTCTTGCAGGCTCATGCGCTGGGCCGACGATGAAAGCGGGAGCCTGATAGGATGCGCGCAATGGACATTTCCCCGACATTGTTCTCGCGCGTCGCAGGCTTGGACCCGCGCAGCGCTGCGGACTTGCTAGCGCCGATGGCGGACGCACAGATCGCGGAACTGCTCACACGCCTGCACATTGGCCACGCGGTGGAAGTGCTGGAGGAGTTTGATCCGGGACGACGTAAACGTATCGCCGATGCGGTTCCCTTTGGCGACTACCAACCTTTGTGGCTACTCGGGCACACCTATCCTGAAGGAACGGTGGGGCGTTTGATGGAACGTCCCGTGGCGGTGTTTGCGGCCACGGCTACTGTTGGCGACACGCTTGAAACCCTGCGCGAAATTCTGCGCCGGCACATGGTGATTTACCTGTTTGTGACCGATACCAATGGTTATCTAAACGGCGTGGTCGCGTTTCGTGAACTGGCGTTTGCCGAGGCGTCGACGACCTTGGCAGAGATCATGTTGCGCGAGCCGTTCTCGCTGAAGCCGGAAGAAAAACTGGTGCAGGCGATGCGGCAAGTGGTCAAACATCACTTCCCAATCTATCCCGTATGCGACGAGGCCGGGCGCCTGCTTGGCGTGGTCAAGGGCCAGGCCTTATTCGAGCAACAGGCTTTCGAGATTTCTGCTCAGGCCGGCAGCATGGTCGGCGTGGAAAAAGAGGAGCGTCTGGCCACGCCGTGGCAACGCAGTTTCCGTTCCCGTCACCCGTGGCTGTTGCTCAATATAGTTGTTGCCTTTGGTGCCGCGACCATGGTTGGCATGTTTGAATCCACGATCAACAAACTCGTGGTGCTGGCGGCCTTTTTGCCCGTGATGTCTGGCCAGTGCTCGAATCTTGGCGCGCAGGCCTTGGCGGTGGCGATTCGCGGCATGACGCTAGGCGAATTGCGCGCTATTTCGCCATGGCGGGTGATGGCCAAGGAGGCTTGGCTGGGTCTGCTCAATGGTATGGTAAGCGGAGTGCTGGCAGGCATTGCCTTGTACTTTGTCGCCCAGTCGCAACAGGACGTGTCACCCATCGGGCTGGCCGTGATGATCTTCATCGCGCTGTCAATAAGCTGCATGTTTGCGGGCCTTGCGGGCGCATCGATTCCGATACTGCTGCGTCGACTCGGTGCCGATCCAGCGACAGCGTCGGCGATTTTCCTGTCGCTGGTGACCGACGTCAGCAGCATGGGTATCTTTCTCGGCCTAGTCAGCCTGTTAATGCACTAAGACGTCGCCATCCGACAACGCCACAGGGTGTGTGTGGCGTCCGGTGCATTGCTTGAGCCTTAGTCGAAGCGCAGGTGCTTGACTGAGCTGCCACGGCGGCGAATCAGCTTGAGCGCGTCGATGCCGATGCGGATGTGATCTTCGACGAAACTGGAGCTGACCTTGGCGTCGCTGGCTTCAGTCTTGACCCCCTCCGGAATCATCGGCTGATCCGAGATCAGCAGCAGCGCGCCAGCGGGGATCGAGTTGGCAAAACCAGCCGCGAAGATAGTGGCTGTTTCCATGTCGATCGCCATGCAACGCAGCTTGCGCAGATATTCCTTGAAGGTGTCGTCGTGCTCCCACACCCGGCGGTTGGTGGTGTAAACCGTGCCGGTCCAGTAGTCGTGCCCGTGATCGCGGATCATGGTGGACACCGCGCGTTGCATGGCAAACGCCGGCAGCGCCGGCACTTCCGGAAGCAAGTAATCGTTCGAGGTGCCTTCGCCACGGATCGCCGCAATCGGCAGCACGAGATCGCCCAGCGCGTTCTTGCGTTTGAGGCCACCCGCTTTGCCCAGGAACAGCACGGCTTTCGGGGAAATCGCGGAGAGCAGATCCATGACCGTGGCGGCATTAGGGCTGCCCATGCCGAAGTTGATCATGGTGATGCCGTCGACCGTGCAGCTGGGCATCGGTCGGTCTTGCCCGACTACAGTGCCGCCCATCATTTCAGCGAAGCTATCGAGGTAGCCACCGAAGTTGGTCAGCAGGATATGTTCGCCAAAGTAATCGAGCGGCTCGCCGGTGTAGCGAGGCAACCAGTTGCTGACAATGTCTTCTTTTTCTTTCATGGATCTAGTTCCGGCAAGTGCGGGCCAGTGCGGGCCAGCGGGTTATCGTTCGTGTTTTCGGTGGTCATTGTAGCCGGCGGCTGTCCGTAACCGGTATCAGTTTTCCCAGTGTTCGGCGATTCTCCGGGCCAAGGCGTAAGGCTCTGGATCATTACGATTGGTCAGCAACACTAGGGTGAGATGACGTGATGGCCAACGCAGGATGACATTGCGAAAACCGATGGTTTCACCCGAATGCCAGTGCAAATCGCCGTGCAATCGCCAGCCGAAGCCGTAGAAGTCCACATCCGGCTCATCAGTGCGCGTGGCCGGTGTTACTGCCAGCGTTCGCCACGATTGGTGCAAGAGGCGGTCGTCGTACAAAGCCGCATCCCAGCGCGCCAGATCATCGATCGAGGCGTAGATACCGCCATCGCCCAGTACCGCGCTGGTGGTGCTCTGATCGGTGCGTTGCCAGTGGCCATCGATCAGGCTGTAACCGTAGGCGCGTTCTTGCACCTGGTTGCGCCCATCTTCGAACGCAACCGAATTCATACCCAGTGGTTGAAAGATGCGCTCGCGTAAAAAGTCCGCGTAGCGCAGGCCAGAGGCGCGTTCGACGATCAATGCCAACAGAGCGTAGCCGCTGTTGCTGTAGCGATAGTCGCTGCCCGGCACAAAGTAGGTTCGGTTTTCCGATTCCAGCAGACGCAGCACGTCGCGGTCGTGGACTTGCCGCGAATCCGCCGAATCCATCAAGTCCTCATAGTCGAGTAGACCGCTGGTGTGACTGAGCAGATGGCGCAGGGTGATCACATCAGCGATTGCTGGCAAGGAGGGCAGCCACGTCTTGATCGGCGCATCGATCGTGAGCTGTCCGTCTTGCGCCAGCAGCAAGATCGCGGTGGCGGTGAACTGTTTGCTGATCGAAGCCAAGCGAAAGGAGGTCGTGGGCGTCACCGTGCGCCCGGTCTCCAGTTCCGCCAACCCAAAGCCCTGTCGCACCACCGCCACGCCATCTTTATAGACCAGCAGCGCCGCGCCGGGCACATCGCCGCTGTAGGCCTGCATGGCGGAGTTGATGACGGGTGCGGTGGACTCGATTGGCATCTGGTGTTCCAGTGAGTGGCAAGCGCCTAGTAGCAGCGGCGCAAGCAGTAAAAGTCGACGAAAAGTGGCGATGGACATTGCAGCACTCCGCACGGTGATATCTGTCAGTGACAATCTACCCGGTTGTGGGGCTGGCATGGGACAAGGCATGCTGTGCCGGTGTTGCGTAGATCTCGGATGCCGGTTGGCTTGGCATGGCTGTCGCTGAGGCTCGCAATGGCAGCTAATAACGAGCAAGATTCCAAAAAACTGTTACATGAGGGAGGCACCATGCGTAGTCGTTTTTTCATCATCCTTCCTGATCCGTCCGTGGCCCGCGGTGACGATCCTGATCTTTCGTCGCGCGCGCACGGCGCCGAGGCATTCGCGGCGGAGTTAGAAGATGCTCTGCGTTCGCCGGCCTTGTTCGAGCACTGGCGGTCCAAGCAGCAAGACCCCGATAATGTCGAGCCGCTCGAAGGGGAAACCGATCCCACCGCTACGGTTGTTGGCACCCAGTCCGATCTTGTTATCGATCTGGTCGTGGAAACCTCCCTTCCCGGTAACATCCTGCAACAGCGATTGCGTTGGCTTGTGGGCAGTGCGTGGCAAATGCGGGATGTGGAGAAAGTGTAGTGCAGTGTTTACGTGGATCTCACGGGGTTCTGCTGCAGCACGTGAGAGCACCAACAGCGAGGGGGGATAATGAGTATTTTTGAACGATTGAAGCAGTGGCTAGGTTTGGCTCGCAGCGATCAAGCGCCTACGGCAGCGCCGGAAGGGGTTGTGCTGCCGGTTGTTGAGCGCGACCTTGAGGTCGAACCTGACGAGGTGTCTGACGCGACGCCCGTCCAGCCAGCACAGGCCTTGCCACCCAACGGCAAAGAGCGCCGCCAAGCTGAGCGCTTGCCGGCTGCAGGCGGTGTGACCGTGTTGGTCATCGACGACTCGCCCACCATCGTGATGATGCTTGGGCGCATGCTGGAGCAGAACGGCTACGAAGTGCTGGAAGCAGGCGATGCTGAAACCGGAATGGAAATCGCACGTAACAGCTTGCCGCACCTTGTTTTTCTGGACATTGTGCTGCCGGGTATGAATGGTTTTGAGGCGCTTCGGCGGCTGCGCCGCGACCCGATAACGCGATCCATACCGGTCATCATGATCAGCGGTAATGAGCTGGCCACCGAGCAGTTCTACGCCCAGCGCATTGGCGCCGACGACTTCATGAAGAAGCCGTTTTCTCGTGCCGAGGTGTTCTTGCGCATTGAGAGCCTGCTTGGCCCCGATCGCATTCCGATGCCACACGTGGTGCCTGCCCGCGCATAAGAGCAGCGGTCCTAGGACCGCTGCTTCAGGCTTTCAAGCAGAGCCAGTCTCATCAAAGATGAGGTTTTCCTGCACGGTGCGGATCTGCGCTTCCACCACCGCGATTGCGCTCATGTTGACGACGCGCCGCACGGTCGCGGCCGGAGTCAGGATGTGCGCTGACTTGGACACGCCCATCAAGATTGGCCCGATGCCCACGCCATCGGTCATCGAGCGCACCAAGTTGTAAGCGGTGTTGGCGGCATCCAAGCTCGGGAAGACGAACAGATTGGCGCGTCCCTTGAGGCGCGAACCTGGCAACAGCCGTTCGCGCACCACCGGATCAAGCGCAGCATCCACGTGCATTTCGCCGTCCACTTCGAGGTTTGGCATGCGCTTGAGAATGATGGCCAGCGCTTCACGCATGCGCATGGCGGTGGCATCGTCATGGCTGCCGAAGTTGGAGTGGCAGACGAGGGCAACCTTGGGTTCGATACCAAACAGCTTGAGTCGATAGCTGGCCTGGAGTGCCGCTTCGGCGATCATGCGTGCGGTTGGTTCGAGTTGGACGTGGGTATCGACAAAAAAGAACACGCCCTTGTCGTTGATGACGGCTGACAGCGCCGACGTATTTTCCACGCCAGGCTCACGCCCCAGCACGTTGACGATATACGCGAGTTTTTTCTGGTAACGCCCCACGAGTCCGCACAACATGGCATCCGCTTCGCCGCGGCGCACCATGACCGCGGCGATGGCGGTCGCACGTGAGCGCATCACCGACTTGGCGGCCATCGGTGTGATGCCGTGGCGCGCCATGATCTCGTGATAGGTCTGCCAATAGTCGTGAAAGCGCGGGTCATCATCGATATTGGTGAGTTCAAAGTGTTCGCCGGGTCGGATGCGCAGGCCCAAACGCTCAATCCGCGATTCGATCACGGCAGGTCGACCAATCAGAATGGGTTTGGCCAAGCCCTCGTCGACCACGGTTTGCACCGCACGCAGGACGGTTTCCTCCTCGCCTTCCGCATAAACCAGTCGACGGGGGTCGGCCCGCGCACGCGAAAATACCGGCCGCATTGCGATTCCGCTGCGGAAAACGAACTGGTTGAGCTTGTCGCGATAGGCGCCGAAGTCCTCGATCGGACGCGTCGCCACGCCCGATGCCATCGCTGCGCGAGCGACGGCCGGTGCGAGCATTTCCATCAAGCGCGGGTCGAACGGACGCGGGATTAGGTAGGTGCGACCGAAACTAGGTGTTTCGCCGGCGTAGGAGGAGCCCAAATCACTGGCCTCGATCCGAGCAAGGGCAGCAATCGCATGAACGCACGCCAGCTTCATGTCTTCGGTGATTGACGTGGCGCCGACGTCAAGTGCGCCACGGAAGATGTAGGGAAAGCACAGCGCGTTGTTGACCTGGTTCGGGTAATCCGAGCGACCGGTCGCGATAATTACGTCCGGTCGCACTGCGTGTGCGTCCTCCGGCAGTATTTCCGGATAGGGATTGGCAAGCGCCAGAATGATCGGGTTTTCCGCCATTGCCGCGACCATTTCGGGTTTGAGCACGCCCCCGGCTGACAGGCCAAGGAAGACGTCGGCACCGGCGACAATTTCTGCCAAGTCGCGCTTGTCCGTGTCGCGCGCATACCGCGCTTTGTCCGGATCCAGATTGGGCCGACCTTCGTACAAAACACCCTCGCGATCCACCGCCAGAATGTTCTCCGGGTTCATGCCCAGTGCCACCAGCATGTCGAGGCAGGCGATACCGGCAGCACCGGCGCCCGATGTCGCCAGCTTCACTTCATCAATGCGCTTGCCTGCCACCACAAGGGCGTTGACCAGTGCCGCGCCGACGATGATGGCGGTGCCATGCTGATCATCGTGAAACACCGGGATCTTCATGCGCTCGCGCAGCTTGCGCTCGATGATGAAGCACTCCGGTGCCTTGATGTCTTCGAGGTTGATGCCGCCAAAGGTGGGTTCCATCGCGGCGATCATTTCGACCAGTTTGTCCGGGTCGTTCTCGTCCAACTCAATATCAAACACGTCGATCCCAGCGAATTTCTGGAACAAGACGCCTTTGCCTTCCATCACCGGTTTGCCGGCAAGCGGGCCGATATTGCCCAGACCGAGTACCGCGGTGCCGTTGGTTATCACGCCTACCAGGTTGGCGCGCGCGGTGAGGAAAGAGACTTGTGACGGGTCGGCTACGATTTCCTCGCAGGCCGCGGCAACGCCGGGAGAATACGCCAAGGCGAGATCGCGCTGGGTCACGAGCGCTTTGGTCGACGTGACTTTGATCTTGCCGGGCGGATCTTGACGGTGATAATCGAGAGCGGCCTGACGGAAGGCATCTTGGTTGGACATGGGGACTCAAACCGGCGTGCGAGAGGGTGGAATACGATTCTAGCGCGCGCGGCTGAGGGAATCTTGTTCGAAGGCTACGGCGAGGTGCGGATTTTGCGCGACAATGACGATTCCATACCTTGGGCCGGATACCTGTTTGAGCAAACTGCCACCCCTATCGCCCCGATACGCGAGCCTTTTGCTGGCTGTGGTCGTGGTATTTCTGCAGATTCCGCTCTGGCTCAATCCCGGCTATTTCAGTCACGATGAATTGCAATGGGCCGCGCGCGCTATGAGCGCGAGTGTGAGTGAGCTGCCGTTTGTGTCCTTCTGGGATGTGCGCGCGTTTCAATACCGACCCTTGACCTTCAACCTGTGGTTGCTGCTCTCGCACGCGCTATTTGAAACCCCGCGTCTGTTCCACTTCGTGTTCGTGCTTCTGGGTACGTTCAACGTGTTGCTTCTGGCCAGCGTGTTGCGAGGCGCAGGCGTGGCCTCGATCAACGCGTTTGCGGCAGCCTTACTGTTTGGCGTGAGCCCATTTGCGGTGTGGGTGCACGGTTGGGTCGGCTGCTTGGCCGATCTGATCTGGATTGGTGCCGGGCTCGCGCTGGTGTGGGCCTTGCAGAGACTACCCACCGGTCGCGGTTCTGTTCTTGGCGCGGCCTTGTGTGGGCTACTGGCGACGACGCTCGGCTTGCTGGCCAAAGAGGCGGCACTGTCGATTCCGGCGTTGTTGGCGCTGGCCACTCTGTCGCTGCGTTTCCCGCGTCACTGGCTGGCTGCGACGATCGCCAGCGGGATGGTCGCAATGCTCTATCTGGGCCTGCGCTTGGATGTGTTGCTGCACCCGTCAGCGGGTTCGGGCTATGGCTTGGATGTGACGGCAATACCTCGGCACTGGCTGCAGTATCAGGTGTTTGCGTGGGCCGTGGGTGTCAATGAAATCCAAGTTTTGATCCAGGTCTCGACCGCACGTTGGTCGGCATTTGTGTTGTTGCTGGGGCTGTTGCTGCTGACACTATGGCGAGCATCACCGCGATTGGCGTGGCTGTGGTTGGTCGCAGGTGTCTTGGCGCTGGCGCCGGTATTGGTGTTGCCAATGGCGCAAAACCAGTACGGCTATGGCTACATCGCGCTGTCGTGCGCACTGCTGGCAATGGCCTTTCCGACGATGCGGCGCGGTGGCCGTATGCTCGTTGGAGTGTTGGCGCTATTGATGGTGTGGCATGGCTTCCAGGTTCAAACAGAGCTCTGGCGTGTCGGGCGAGTTCAGGCGGTGTTTTCGCCGGCGCTGACTGCAGCGGCGCAGGCTCAGCCCGAGGGAGAGATTCGTCTGTGGCCCGAAGCGACGGCGCGCGCATATGTTTTGCGACGACTGACTACCGATATTCCGTCCTCTGCCGGGGTGAAACTGGGTAAGCGTGTGAGCATGGCCAGTGCGGCCGATCAGGCGACTCATTACGTCGGCGCAGACGGCACGGTTCGAGCAGCACAGGATTCCACGCCATGACAGTCGAGATTGACCCTGAGATCGCTTTGCTGGGGATGGGCTGGAGATCGGATTTGCCGGCAGCCTTGGTGTGGCGGGAGGCACCGCATGGGCGGGTGGTGCGGATTAGCGAACAGCATCGCTCTGGCTATCGCGTTTGCGATGGCAGCAAGGAGTTTCCGGTGCAGGCGCCGGCACCGTGGACGCGGCGCGCCTTTCCCGCCGAAGAACGCGCCGTCGTTGGAGATTTTGTGCGCTTGGAAGCGTATGAGGATCAGATTATCGAATGGCTGCCGCGTAGTAGCTTGTTCAAGCGAGGAGCCGCGGGCGAGCATCACAAGATTCAGCCGATTGCAGCCAATATCGATACGGTGCTTGTAGTCAGCGGATTGGATCGCGATTTCAACCTGCGTCGACTTGAGCGTTATCTGGTGCTGGTCCACGCCAGTGGTGCGCAGCCGCTGCTGGTGTTGACCAAGGCCGACCGTTGCGACGACGTGGAGGTACTGCGGGCGCAGCTCAAGTCCATCGAAGCATTGGGAGTGCCGGTGCGGGTGATCAACGCCAAAGACAGTGCCAGTGTCGCCTCACTCTCGCCTTGGCTAGGGCCAGGTCAAAGCGTGGTCTTGGTCGGCTCTTCGGGTGCGGGCAAGTCGACGTTGACAAATACCCTTATGGGCCGCGAAAAAATGAAGACCGGTGAAGTGCGCGCAACAGATTCTCGTGGCCGTCACACCACGACCCATCGCGCCCTGTCGGTGCTGCCACAGGGTGCCTGTTTGATCGACACGCCTGGTATGCGCGAACTCAAGCTGACTGGAGTGGAGGATGTCGCCGACCAAGTCTTCGACGATATTGAGATGCTTGCGTTAAATTGCCGGTTCCGCGATTGCCGCCACGGTGCCGAGCCCGGTTGTGCGGTGCAGTCCGCCCTGACAGACGGCACCTTGGACCTTGGGCGTTTGGCCAACTATCGCAAGCTGCTGGCCGAGCAGACTCAGGTGGGCGAAGAGCTTGCGGCGCGCAAAGAGCGCTCATCTCGCCCCGGCGGCAAACGCTGATGCACCGCAGACGCCCGCGTGAGCTACCGTGTCACCCAACCACGCTGTGTAGTAAGGACGAAACGATGACGCAAACCAGAAAGACCAAGATCCTCGCGACCTTGGGACCCGCCACTGACGCGCCCGGAGTGCTTGAAGCATTGGCCGCAGCCGGTGTGGACGTGGTGCGAATGAACTTTTCCCACGGCACGGCTGAAGACCACGCAGCACGTGTGGCGCGGGTGCGCGCCGCGGCGCGCGCGGTCGGGCGCGAGGTGGGCATTCTGGGTGATCTGCAGGGGCCGAAAATCCGGATCGGGCGTTTTGCCATCGGCAATGTGGCCTTGAAGGCCGGCGCGCCCTTCGCTCTGTACGCGCGCACCGATGACGTGCCGGGCGACGTGAATGGCGTGGCGGTGTCCTATCTGGGCTTGGTCAATGATGTCGTGGCCGGCGACACCCTGTTGCTGGATGACGGTCTCATGTCCTTGCGGGTGGAGGCCATTGAGGGCGATACGATCCGCACCACGGTGCTTAACGACGGCTTCCTTTCTGATCGCAAGGGCTTGAATCGTTTGGGCGGCGGCCTCTCGCTGGACGCTCTGACCGACAAGGATCGCGCTGATATCCTGCTTGCGGCGGAGCTGGAGGTCGATTTCATCGCGGTTTCCTTCTGTCGCTGCGCTGCCGACATCGAACAGGCGCGCGCGCTGGCGCGGGCGGCCGGCAGTCAGGCGGCGATGGTGGCCAAGATCGAGCGTGCCGAAGCCATCACAAATCTGCGTGAGATTGTCGACGCCAGTGATGTCGTGATGGTCGCGCGTGGGGATCTTGGCGTGGAAATCGGCGATGCCGAGTTGCCCGGTTTGCAGAAGAAGATCATCCGAGAGTCACTTGATCGTGGACGTGTGGTGATCACTGCGACCCAGATGCTGCAATCGATGGTTGTGTCGCCAATCCCGACGCGCGCCGAGGTTCTCGATGTGGCAAATGCCGTGATCGATGGCACCGACGCCGTCATGCTGAGCGCGGAAACTGCCGCTGGCAGTTACCCGGTCAAGGCGGTCGAGGCGATGGTGCGCATTTGTCTTGGTGCGGAGCGTCAGTTCGAGCACGACACCGACTTTGAGGCTGCTCCGCGTGGGCTGGAACATCCTGATCATGCCATCGCACTGGCCTCGATGTACTTGACCGAGCACATGGAGGTTCGGGCGATTCTGGCTCTGACCGAATCCGGCGGCACCGCACAACATCTTTCCCGCTATCGCTCACCGGCGGCCATTTATGGATTGTCTCGCCACGCCGCGGCTCGCCGCCGCATGGCGCTGATGCGCGGTGTTGGCCCGATCAATTTCGACACCAGTGGTGATCAGCCGCGTAAAGCCGCTCGCGACGCAGTCGCGCAGCTCTACCGCCAAGGTTTGCTGAATGAAGGCGATCGCGTCCTGATCACCAGCGGCGACCATATGGAACACTTGGGCGCGACCAATACCCTGCGACTGCTCACTGTCGGTGTGGACGGGGATGCCGAGGGTTTAGGTGATTTTCCGCAGAGCAGGTTGGAGACAGCTGTCGACGATGATACGAGCGCTTGATCGCCCGCGTGCACCGCAAGATGCGCTTTGCCTAGCGATGGCGTGCACTCAGGAATGGTCCGGCAATATGAACGAGTTGCCGTTTGTGCCGGCGCCAGCGACGAAATCGTGGAACTTTCCGATCGCGCGCCAGCCAAAGCCTTGTTAAATGCCCTATTGGTTGAGAGCCCCGTCATCTGACACACTCTCAACTGCACCGGCGTCGGCACAGCCGATCTCGGTTCATTCACTTAGAGGTTCCTCATGCTCGCAGCGCGTTTCCTGATGGTTCTTAGCCTCGGCTCACTCCTTGCTGGCGGTGCATATGCCCGCGCCTCAAAGGAGACAGCGGAGGTCTTGGCGCCCACCACAAAGCAGGCCGAAATCACGGCCTTAGTGACTCAACTGCTGAGCAACAGTCGCTATCACTATCATCCGGCAGCGCTGGATGATGCCTTGTCCGAACGTATCTACGATCGCTATCTCGAGGCACTCGACCGCGACCGCATGTTCCTACTGGCTTCCGATGTTGAGAGCTTCCAGCCCTTGCGCACGAAGCTCGATGACGCGCTGCGTGATCGGCACATCGAACCGGCCTTCGACATGTTTAACGTGTATTTGAAGCGGGTATCGGATCGCACCACGTTCGCGCGCGCCTTCCTTAAGACCGATATGGATTTCTCTACCGACGAGACATGGGATTACGACCGCAAGACGGCCGCTTACGCAACCGATAATGCAGCGCTCGACGACCTATGGCGCAAGCGCATGAAGAATGACGTGTTGCGCCTGAAGTTGGCCGGCAAAGACATGGACGCGATCCGTGAGACGCTCGACAAACGCTATGCCAATTACGAATCGCGTGCGCGTGCGATCCGTGGCGATGATGTGTTCCAAATTTTCATGAACGCCTACACCGGCGCGATCGAGCCGCATACCGGATACATGAATCCCCGCACCAGCGAGAACTTCAATGTTTCGATGCGCTTGTCGCTCGAAGGCATTGGTGCGGTGCTGCAGATCAATGATGAAGAAGTGACGGTGATCCGCTCGGTTGTCCCGGGTGGTCCGGCGTCGATGTCGGGCGAGATCAAGGCAGGTCATCGCATCTACGCTGTCGGCCAAGGGCAAGAAGGTCCGATGGTCGACGTGGTGGGGTGGCGTCTGGACGATGTCGTGGAATTGATCCGCGGCAAGCGCGGTACATGGGTGCGATTGGATCTGCTTGCGGCCGATGCCGGCCCCGATGGCGAGCACCAAATCGCGGCGCTGCAGCGCGACAAGATCAAACTGGAAGAGCAGGCGGCAAAGAAGTCGGTCATTGAGATCGGCGAGGGCGATAGCGCTCATCAAATCGGAGTGATCGATCTGCCGACCTTCTACCAGGATTTTGAAGGTCGCCGTCTGGATGAGCCGGATTACCGCTCGGCCACCCGCGATGTGGCCAAGTTGCTGGCTGAGCTTAAGCAGGAAAAGGTTGACGGGATCGTCATTGATTTGCGCAACAACGGCGGCGGGTCCTTGAACGAGGCGATTGAATTGACAGGCCTTTTCATCGACACCGGCCCGGTGGTGCAGGTCCGTGATGCGCGTGGGCGCGTGGACGTGCAGCGTGACACGCATCCGGGTACGGCGTGGGATGGTCCGCTGGCGGTCATGGTCAACCGCGCCTCAGCCTCAGCCTCCGAGATTTTCGCTGGAGCGATTCAGGACTATGGCCGTGGTCTGATCATCGGTGAGCCGACCTTCGGCAAAGGCACCGTCCAGAATTTGGTGGATCTGGACATGTTCGTGCGTGGTGATGAGCCCGGATTCGGCCAGCTCAAGATTACCGTCGCGCAGTTCTTCCGCATCGAAGGCGGCTCCACCCAGAACCGTGGCATCACGCCGGACATCGCTTTCCCGGTGACCTTGGACGCCGAGGATTACGGTGAGAGCACCTACGACAATGCGCTGCCGTGGACCCGTGTGGATGCAGCGGACTACACCGTCCAAGCTAATTTCAAGCCGCTACTGCCCTTGCTTGAAAAGCGCCACGAAACGCGCGCAAAGGATGACCAAGAGTTTGTCTGGTGGGCCGAGGATGTGGCCGAATACCGGCGTCAGCGTAACGAGAAGTCACTCTCGCTCAATGAAGCGGTACGTCGCGCCGAGCGCGAGCGCAACGAAGCACGGCGGAAGGCGCGCGAAGAGGTGCGCAAGTCAGAAGGCTTGGCAGACAGCGTCACACGGCACAGCGACGACGGCCTACAAGCCGATGAGCGTGATGTGGTGGCCGAGGTTGAGCAAGAGAAGAAAGACAAGGAAGAAGGCCCTGACGTGCTGGCACGCGAGGCCGCCCATCTTCTGGCTGATGCGATAGATTTGTTGAAAGCTGATCGTGCCTTGGCGATGCGCGTGTTGCCATCGGCCGCGACCGATGTCGCTACACCAGCGATGAGTGAAACGCACTAATAAGTCTTTACTCGGCTACAAATGCAGACGGCGCACCCAATTGGATGCGCCGTCTCTACATTTAAGCCCGTCGGCTTGTTTCTTACTTGAAGTTGTAGACCAGATTGAGTTTGGTCAGGCTGTCGGTCTTCTTGCTGCCGAGGCCGACATCGGTGTTGTGGCGGACATCAAAGCCGGCCTTGAGGGCCAGCTTTTCGTTGATCGCTACAGCAATCCCGAACTCGTTGCTGGCAAAGGTGTTGTCACTACCCGCTTCCACCAGCAAAGTCTCGTATAGCGAGGTGCTGTCGGTGAGCTGGTGCTTGAACGCAAGCAAGCCACGGCCGATCAGGTCGCTCTCCGTTTCGCCGGACATCGCATCTTTGGCACGGCGAAAGCCGGGGCCGATCTCGGTGGCCAGAGTGGTGCGATCGTTGTGAATAAAGTTGTGGCCATAACCGATCGAAAAGATGGTCTGGTATTCGTAGGGCGCAAAGTCGTCGTTCTCATGACGCAAGGCCGCGATCCAGGAGCTGATTGGGTTCAACTTCAGCGCGCTGGTGGCACCGAACTCGTAGCGGTTGGCTGAGGTTTGCATGATCTTCTCGGCAACGCCGTCGCCATCAGTGTCGACACTGATCTCTGCCTTGTTGCGCAGCGCACTCAGGTAAAACGAATGCTTCCATTGCTCGTCTTCGTTAGTGAAAGCGATTTTGCCGTTGGCGTTATCGGATTTCGCGTTTCCTCGGGCCATCGCAAGGCCGAACTCGCCGGTACCGGACCAGTCAGAGTTTTGTGCCGAGGCAGTCAGGGGCAGTGCGAGCAACAGTGCAGTGGCGATCAGGGTTTTGCGTATCATTATTTTTCTCCATGGGGCAAGCGCATCAGCGCAGGCGAGTTGGGCATGCTACGGGTCGTGATGGAACTGGGCGTGAATTCGGGCGACTCATTCAGGGCGTGTTGTGAAACCGGACGCTGCCGACATTCACCCGGCGCCAGTTGAGCGACTATCATTTGTCTTCCTGATTTCGCTAAGTCGATTGTCCATGCATCGCCCGGCCCCCCTACTTATCGCCGTGTTATTTCTGAGTGCCTCCCCCGCAGATGCGGGTGTTCACATTGGACTGGGGACGGTCGATGAGATCGACGGCGTGAACAGCGCGGGCGCGACCGTCAGCTGGGAAACATCTCAGCGCCATCCATGGGAAATCATGGGCGGTGTGATCCGTGCGCGGCATAAAGCTGATCTGACGACACCTCGAGTGTTGTTTGCGACCATATCCAAGCGCTTCACATGGAAAGGCCTGTTCGTGCAGGGTGGGATCGCGACCACGAGTTCGGATACCGAGGTGCTATCTGGGCACTGGCAGTTCGTAACCGGGGTTGGTTACCGGCACGACAGATTCACGGTGTCAGTGCGGCATCTTTCCAACGCCGACACGACGGGCCGTAACCGTGGTGAGAACCTACTGTTAGTGCAATACGGTTTTTGAGACTCAACCGGTCAGCGGCATCGCCGTCGTTCGCGATCGATCAGATTCCTTAGTTCGTCTTCGTCACGCGGATCATTGCGTGAGGCCAAATCGCGAATCTTGCTGCGAGTGTCAGGGCACGGATCGTAATTGCCGCCGGTCAGGCTGCCGATGAAGGCCACGACGTCGGCTGGCGAGATCCGGTCGCGTAGCTGAATTGCCTCGGGCGTATAGGGCTCTGCTCGCCCCGGCAGTTTTGCGCGTTGTCGTCGGGTTGGGTCGGTGGCGGCCGGCGACCCCGGTTCGATTGCGGCCCGAGCGGCCATCTCGGCGATATCGAGCAGGCGCGCCGTATTCAGTGGCGGCGGTGAGGACTCGGGCGTCGTAGCAGGCGGCTCTTGCGTGTCCGGAGGTGCGGAATGTGCGGTGGCGATGCGCGCTCGATCCGCAGGTCGTGGTGTTGTCGGACGCTGCGGCGCGACTGGAAATGCAGGCGCGATGACCCGTTCTGGCGTGGCCGGAATGAAGAATACCTCCAGCGCCTGCACCGGTATTGGCGTGCTCGGCGTCGGGCGCGCTAACCACAGGCCGAGTAGACCATGGGCGAGAACGCAGGCGGCCAATACCGCCGCCTGCTGCCAGCGCTCGCGTGTGCTTTCGTCCAGAACCTGTCTCCAGCATGCATCCTTGCGGAACCGGACGTTACTGCCAGATCAGTAAGCCATGGTTAAAGACAGGTAAACGCCTTATGCAACGATGCCACCGCCGTCCTGCGAATCAGCCCCCACGGCAGGAAGCTCAATCGTGCTGTCGCCGTAGACATCTTTCCAGGCGAGGTACATGGAGGTCCCAACGATCGGTGCCAGCGCAATGGATACCAGAAACTGGGCCAGGATCGAGGAGATAACGCTCAATACGATGACGATCAGGAACATCGCTACCATCAAAATCAGCAGGTAAAGCAGCAACGCGCCGATATTATCCAAACTGGCGCGCGCACTTTGCTTCATCGCGCCGATCGCATCATTGTGTTTGAACATCAGATCCGGGATGGCGAAAAACGTCAGCGCAAACACCGCGATGGCCATCGCCAATATAACCACCAGAATGATCATTCCACCGAGGCCGAGACTGGCCCACAAGGCGGCATTCGATTCGGTAGCCGCGGAAATCCCGGCGCCGGCGAAAGCGATCGAAACGAGTATCACCACCGCGATTCCGGCGACCACCCCCCCAATGACCCCTGGCAGGCACAGGATCAGCATTGGCCCGATCTTGCCGTCCTGCTGGAAGGCTTGAAACAAATGCTCGAAAACCGCCTTGCCGCCACGTGACTGTTCTCGCGCAGCCCAGGCAATGCCGCCATAAAGGGCGGGGCCGAGCACCGCCAATGCGAGCGAGCCGAGAATTGGGATGACACCGGCAACCGCTATGACCAGTCCCATCAACACAAAGGGACCGGGGTTTTTCAGGGTGAGTTGGATCGCCTCGGTGATCCAGGTGACGCCGTTACCGGCAGCTACTTTGCGAATGGCCATGATGGTTTCCGTGAATGAGTAAGTGTGAGCGTGTAAGCGTGTTTATTGCGGTGGTGGCAGCACTTCCAGTACTTCAGCGACCGTGGTTACACCAGCCGCCACCTTGCGTGCTCCGGCAGCGTGCAGCGTCTGCATGCCGTATTTCACGCACGCCTGAGTAAAGGCCGCCTGATCCATGTCTTGTCGAACCTGACTGCGCAGTTCCGGAGTGATAAGCAACAGCTCGTACAAACCGACGCGCCCAAGGAAGCCAGTGTGACGGCATTCCAGACAGCCGCGTGCGGCATAGCCGCTGGCTGGCTTGGCGATATCGAGCCCGACGGTCAACGCTGCCCAACTGTCTTCATCCAAGTCGGTGGGTTTCTTGCAATGGGGGCACAGAGTGCGCACCAGACGTTGTGCCAGCACGCCGTTCAAGGTCGATTGAAGCAAATAGTGAGGTACCCCGAGATCAAGCAGACGGGTGATGGCCGAGGGCGCATCGTTGGTGTGCAATGTGGACAGCACCAAGTGCCCGGTGAGCGAGGCTTGCACCGCCATCTGCGCCGTTTCCAGATCGCGGATCTCGCCGATCATGATGATGTCCGGGTCTTGCCGCAGCAGCGTGCGCACGCCCGAAGCGAAATCCAGCGAGATCGCGTGATGCACCTGCATCTGGTTGAGCTCGGGTGCGATCATTTCGATCGGGTCTTCCACAGTTGAGACGTTGACTTCCGTCGTCGCCAAGCGCTTCAGAGTGGAATACAAGGTGGTGGTCTTGCCCGAACCCGTTGGGCCGGTGACGAGAATGATGCCGTGTGGGCGGTTGATCAGCTCGTTCCAGCCGTCGGCCTCGGCTGCGTCAAAGCCTAGTTCTTCAGTGCTTTTGACCGCCGTGTCGGGGTCGAATATTCGCATTACACATTTTTCGCCGAAGGCCGTCGGCATGGTCGACAGGCGCATTTCCACTTCGCGCCCTCCCGGCGAACGGGTCTTGATGCGGCCATCTTGGGGACGACGACGCTCACCTAGGTCCATGCGTCCTAGCACCTTGATGCGGCTGATCGCCGCAATCATCACTGGCGTTGGCAACTCAAAGACTTTGTGCAGGAGGCCATCGATACGGAAGCGCACGCGGCTGATATCGCGACGCGGCTCCAGATGGATGTCGCTGGCGCGCTGCTCATAGGCGTATTGCAACAGCCAGTCAACGATATGGACGATGTGCTGGTCGTCGGCGCCGACCTCTCCGGTGCGTCCCAGTTCGACCAGTTGCTCGAAGCTGGGCATCGAAACCGAGGGGTTTTCCTCGCGCTGATCCTTGGCTCCGCGCACTGATCGGGTGACGCCGAAGAACTCCATGATGTAGCGGGAAAGATCCAGCGGACTGGTGACTACCACGGTGATCTCGCGTCGCAGTACCTGGGTGAGATCGCCCATCCATCGCTGGTCGCTCGGTTCGCTGGTGGCAATCACCACGCGCTCGGCGTTTACCGCGACGGGAAGGATACGGTTGCGCTGGGCGTACGCATGGGAAATCAGGGCGGTGACGGCGGGTACGTCGATCTTGGTTGGGTCGATGCGCAGATAGCGCAGCCCACATTCGCGCGCCAACCACAGCGTCAGCGTCTCCAGATTGAGCTCGCGGTCGGGGCGCTTACGGTTTCTGAGTTTGAGGTTGGCAATCAGGATCAAGGGATGGATATCGACGCCGGTACGTTGCTCTCGCGCTGCCACTTGGGCGCGTGCGATGTCCTCGTCGGCGATGTAGCCATCCTCCTGCAATGCCAACAGCACCGGCTGGATTTCCAAGCGCTTGCCAGTCGGCCAGCGTGGTGTGGCAGCTTGGGTGTGAGGCACGGTCTGAGACATGTTCCACCTTGCAGTATGCGGCGCGTGCCGCAGGGTGACCGCTATACTAACGCGCTTGTCCCAAGGTACTTCATGTCATGTCCGCTCCCACCTTCCAACAACTGATCCAGGCCCTCGATGTGTATTGGGCCAAGCAAGGCTGTGTATTGATCCAGCCGCTCGATCTGGAAGTGGGCGCTGGCACGTTTCATCCGGCTACCTTTCTGCGTGCGCTGGGCCCGGAGCCTTGGAACGCGGCCTATGTGCAGCCATCACGTCGTCCTACCGATGGCCGTTATGGCGAAAACCCGAATCGCCTGCAGCACTACTACCAATACCAAGTCGCGATGAAGCCGAGCCCGGACAACATTGTGGAACTGTATTTCGAGTCACTCAAAGCCTTGGGTATTGAACCGCTGGTGCACGACCTGCGGCTGGTCGAAGACAACTGGGAAAGCCCAACGCTTGGCGCTTGGGGTTTGGGCTGGGAGGTCTGGCTCAATGGCATGGAGGTCACCCAATTCACCTATTTCCAGCAAGCTGGTGGTTTGGAGTGCCGGCCGGTACTGGGTGAAATCACCTACGGTCTGGAGCGCCTATGCATGTATCTGCAGGAGTGCGACAACGTCTATGACCTGATCTGGACGGTCGGCCCGCAGGGTGCGGTGACCTACGGTGATGTGTTCTTGCAAAATGAGCGCGAGCAAAGTGCCTACAACTTCGAATACGCCAACGTCGAAGAGCTGTTCAAGCGCTTTGACGCGCACGAAGCTGAAGCCTTCAAGCTGGTGGAGCTGAACTTGCCTTTGCCGGCGTATGACCAAGTCTGCAAAGCCAGCCATAGCTTCAATCTGCTCGACGCGCGCCGCGCTATTTCTGTCACCGAGCGCCAGCGTTACATCCTGCGGGTACGCAAGCTGTCGCAAGCGGTGGCGCAGGCCTATTACGAACAGCGCGAGCGACTGGGCTTTCCTGGCCTCAAAGCCGCAACGCAGGAGGCCATGGCATGAAGATGCAGCCGCTGCTGATTGAACTGGGTACTGAAGAACTGCCGGTCAAGGCCTTGCCAGGTCTGGCCCAAGCTTTTTTTGACGGAATACTGGCCGGGCTGGAAAAACGCGGCGTCGCGTTCGAACGCGGTGATGCCAAGCCCTTGTTCACCCCGCGTCGCTTAGCCGTGTTGCTACCCGCTGTGGCGAGCGAGCAGCCTGAGCAGCACGCTGAAGTGCTTGGCCCTTATGTGAACATCGCGCTCGATGCCGATGGCCAGCCAACCCGCGCGCTGCAAGGATTCGCTGCAAAAAACGGCATCGAATGGACTGAGTTGGTGCGCACCAGTGACGCCAAGGGCGAGCGTTTCGTGTATCGCGCCACCTCGGCTGGTGCTCAGACCAGTGCGCTGCTGCCCGAGATCCTGCACGAAGCGATCGCCGCAATGCCGATCCCCAAGCCGATGCGTTGGGGCGATCACGATTACGGCTTTGCTCGCCCACTGCACTGGCTGGTGATGCTTTTGGGCGAATCCGTCGTCGAAGCGGAATTATTTGGAATTCACTCGGGCCGTGAGAGCCAAGGACATCGCTTCCACCATGCCGGCAAATTGCCCATTGCCGGGCCGGAAAAATATCAAGCCACGCTGCAAGAGGCCTTCGTGCTGGTCGACCCGGACTTGCGGCGGGCCCAGATTCGAGAACAAGTGACCGCCGCAGCCAAAACCGTCGGCGGGCTCGCGCGCATCACCGATGACAACCTGGAGCAGGTGGTGGCCTTAACGGAATGGCCCGTGCCGGTGACCTGCAGCTTCGACCACGACTTCCTTGCGGTGCCACAGGAAGCCTTGATCGAAACCATGGAGAGCAATCAGAAGTTCTTTCCGGTGCTGACCCCGGCGGGTGATCTGACCGAACATTTCATCGGTATCGCCAATATCGAATCCAGCGATCCGGATAAGATTCGCGCCGGCTACGAGCGTGTGATCCGACCACGTTTTGCCGATGCCAAGTTCTTTTTGGACGAAGACCTCAAACAAGGCCTGGTGGCGATGGGTGACGGGCTTTCCGGCGTTACTTATCAAGCTCGTTTGGGCAGCATCACCGACAAGGTGATGCGCGTGGCCGCCTTGGCCGAACAGGTCGCCGCTCAGGTCGGTGCCGATCC
>CAJDUW010000036.1_pt1 | contig 24062 bp, 18 predicted proteins | sample 7390931 | NCBI WGS metagenome assembly CAJDUW01 (sample SAMEA7055687, study PRJEB34461) | soil metagenome | biome: terrestrial ecosystem; feature: Peninsula; material: soil | place: Antarctica | collected 2016
CAACATGCTCATCTGTGCACGCGACTCGATCTGGAACACTCCCACGGTATCGGCGGCTTGGATCATTTTGTAGGTGTCCTGGTCATCGCTGCCCAGTTGCGCCAGATCGATGTGATATCCGCGATGTTGTTCGATCAGCACCACGGTCTTGCGGATGCAGGTCAACATGCCCAAAGCGAGGCAATCGACTTTGAGTAAGCGCATGGTTTCCAAGTCGTCTTTGTCCCACTGGATGATGGTGCGCCCGTCCATGGCGGCGTTTTCCACCGGCACCAGCGTGGATAGTGGTGCATCGCTGATGATGAAACCGCCCACATGCTGAGACAGGTGCCGTGGCTGACCGCGTAGTTCTTCCGCGACCCAAACTAGGCGACGGATCAGCGGGCTTTCTGGATCAAAACCTGCTTCGCGCAGACGCTCTTCAATTGGCACCATCTCCTGACCACGCGCGCAGCACGCTGCCAAGCGACTGATCTGGTCGGTCGGCAAGCCAAACGCACGAGCCGCATCGCGCATGGCACTGCGGCGGCGATAGCGGATCACGGTAGCCGCTAAAGCGGCCCGTTCGCGTCCGTATTTGGCGTAGATGTATTGCAGCACTTCTTCGCGCCGCTCGTGCTCGAAATCGACATCGATGTCCGGCGGATCACCGCGCGCCCAAAGCAAAACACACGGCCGAATTGGCCGCCGAACCGCGACCCTGACAAAGAATGTTGCGCTCGCGAGCAAAGCGCACGATGTCTTCCACGGTGAGGAAAAACGCTTCGTAGCCCAGTTCGGCAATCAACGTCAGTTCTTCATCGATTTGCGTTTCGATCGCCGCCGGTACGCCGTGTGGCCAGCGCTTGGCCATTCCGCGTCGGGTCAGTTCCGCCAGCCACGTGGTCGGCGTATAGCCTTCGGGCACCAGTTCAGAAGGATGCTGGTAGCGCAGTTGATCGAGCGAGAAATGACAACGCTGTGCCACGTGCACCGTGTTGGCCAAAAGCCGAGCCGGATAGATATTGCCCAGCGCCTGCCGGCTGCGTAGATGGCGCTCGCCATTGCGAAACAAGTAGTGACCAGATTGACTCAGTGGCAGGTTGTGGCGGATGGCGGTGAGGGTGTCCTGCAGTGCACGACGACGACGCACATCCATATGCACATCGCCACTGGCCAGCACTGTCATCTGTACTGCGTCGGCCATATCCAGTAATTCCTGCAAGCGAACGGCATCGTCTTGTTCCCGATGCAGCTCCACCGTCAGATAAGCACGCTCGCCGAAATGCTTCTGTAACCAACGTGCTTCCTCAGGGTCGGGCGTTTCGCTCGGTATCCACAGGGCAAACAGGCCAGATGCTGCAGGCGCTATGCCAGCCAGAGTCTGTGCCACCTGGCTTCGATCTAGGCGATAAAAACCTTTGTCTGCCGCGCGACGAGCGCGGGTGATGAGTTCGCACAAGCGCGTGTAGCCGGCGAGAGATTCCACCAACAACACACACTTGAGTCCGCAGACCAAGGTGAACTCGCTGCCCACGATCAGCTTCAGACCGCTGCTTTGTGCGGCCTCCCACGCTCGCACGATGCCGGCCAAAGAGCATTCATCAGTGATGGCAAGCGCGTCATAACCGCAGTGCTTTGCCCGCGCAAAAAGTTTGGCAGCACTGGCCGCACCGCGCAGGAAAGAAAAATCTGAGAGACAGTGCAATTCCGCATATTCAGGGATATCGCGCAGTGCGCCATCGTCCTTGAAATCTTCATTGGCCGCGTGTGGCTGGGTGGGGATCCGCTCTATGGGGGCAAGCAGGCTGAGCGGGGCCGTGGTGCTGTTGCCAGCCATCACGCAAACCATCCATGCAGCATCCAGTTGCCTTGCTCACCCGCTGGCGCAAAAACCCAGGCGCGCTGTCCTTGCGAGGTTTCCAGAACGTAGTAATCGCGTCGAGCGTCATCCCCATCCCACCAGCCACTTTCCAAACGCTCAGGCCCGGAAAGGATGCGTGGATTCCGGTCACGCAGCGGAATCGGGCGCGGCAATAACCATAAGGGTCGTGCCGGCAAGGATGTCGTCATGCCGCGGCTGGAAGACGCGCTCTCCTCCAGCCAGCGCCACGCGCGTTCGGGTCGCGGATCGCTGGCGACATCAATCTGTTGCACCGCATCCTCACCTAGGCGGGCGCGCAAGCGTTCGCGCAGTTGCGGCCAAGACATGGCTTGCCGACTTTTGAGTTCGAATAGGTCCCGCGCAGCCGGGACGAAGCTCGGCATCTCACGTGCCACCAGCCGCAAAGCCACTACCGGACGATTGATACGCACCTGTTCCAGTCGGGTACGAACCAACTCGAACAACAGCGCCGCTTCGCGCTCGACCGCGAGCAACCCCACTTCCACATCGTGATGTCCGTTCTCATGCTCCAAACGCACCGTAAATCGCTGCACTCCGCCATCGCGTATCGACAAAAAAGTACACAGATCGCTGATCAGGCGGCGCAGCGGAAACAGCAGTGCGGTATGGCTTTCTACTTCGTGTCCCAGTTCTAGACGCTCATCGAAATGATCGGGCGGTGCGTGGAAGCTCAAGGGCTCGTTTGCATGACCGTAAAGACGATCAAGGTATTGCGGCAGACTCAAGCCGAAACGGCGGCGCAGGGCATCGTGCGGCAATCGACGTAAAGCACTCAGCGTCCGAATCCCCATGCGCCACAGCCGCTCGCCCGCCGCATCAGGCAAGCCCGCGTGCTGCACCGGCACTTGATCGAGCGCCGTTTTCATCGGCTCGAACTGCATGATCGCCCAGCCATCGTGTCGTTCGGACAAAACCCGTGCTGCCCCCGGCGTGGGCGCCAACGCAATGTGGTGGTTGAAACCCAGCAGGACCAACTCCTTCCGCATCCGGGCTTCGATCTGCGGCCACGGCCCCAGCAGACGGAAGCTGGCTTCCACTTCCAGTAGCAGGCAACCCGGCCACTGCGTACTGACCTGCGAGCTGTAGCGATAAGCCCAACTGGCAAGAAAGTTCTGCCAGCGTGCTTCTGCCGCCGGGTCATATTCGAGCAGGATGAAGTCCGGTACGTGGGCCTGTGCGGCACTCACACGCATCCCAGCTGAAAGCCCGGCTTCAGTGGCAGCCGCGTTGACCGAATGCAGAATGCGCACATGCGCCGGGCCCGTCACCAAAGCCAATGGCTGGTTTATTGCCGACTGCTGACGTAACACCCCATCGAGCGCCAATTGTGGCAAAAGAACACAGGCCCAAAGCATGGCTGTGGCTCACGACCGAGCCGGAACAAAGGCGCGTGTCGGCACCGGTCCGCCGCGGCATTTGCGTACCTGCCAGCCCACCCCATTACGACGCTCGGATACGGCTTCGATCCGCAAGGCAACCGGCGAGGGATTGGCTGCATGTCGGGCATCGCGCAACACAAAACCCAGACAGCGGCCGGTATCGGCGGCCATCTGCAAGCGCCGCAGAGCGGAGGTGTCGGCTTGTAAGACCCAGCCCAGCACCGCCGCACACGCACCACTGCGCAGTAATTGTTCAAAGCTCCACAACACATCGCGCGGCGCCGCCCGCACGACATGCAGATTCGCCAGATTCACACCGCCTGCACGCCACGCTAAGGCGTAGGGAACATAAGGGGGCGCAACCACAACAATGGTGCCACCGGCGTCAGACAGGCGGGCTAGGGTGGGTAAAAGTAAGCTCAGTTCACCCACGCCATCGGCTGGCAGCAGCAGTTCGGTAATGGCATGTGCGGGCCAGCCGCCCTGCGGGAGCAGCGCATCAAGTGCTGCGTAGCCTGTCGGTTCACTCCCAATGTGTGCCTGAGGTGCACGTCCAGCACGCCAAAGCGTTTGCGCTGCCAACAGTGCCTCAATGCTGGCTACTTCGGCCATGTCACGACCCAACCCACGGTTGCCGTCATCGCGCAAGAACAGGATGCGGTAAATCTTGCCTGAGCGGTTTTATTAGTACGGGTGCAATCGGTTGTCATGTGCATCAGCCCGGTCGTACCAAGCCACAAAACACACCTTCGACCGCAAAGTCCTGCCCCGCGTCCACCCGGATCGGTGCATGTGCTGGATTGCGGGGCAACAGCAAAATCGCGTCGGTCGTGCGCTGCAAACGTTTGATCGTCAGTTCGCCGTCAACCCGAGCCACCACTGTCTGCCCGTCGCGTGCCTCGTTGGTACGTTGCACGCCCACCAGATCACCCTCGAAGATGCCATCGTCGATCATCGAGTCGCCTTCCACCTTCAAAAGGTAGTCAGGCCGAGATGCGAACAATCGCCGATCCAGCAGAAAATGCTGATCTAGGCCGATATCCGCACCGATCGGTTTACCCGCGGCCACTCGCCCCAGTACCGCTAAGGGCAACATATCGGCACCGCCATCAGGCAAGCGCAATCCCCGCATTTGGCCCGGCACTTGCTCCAAAAGCCCATCGGCTACCAGCGCCCTGACATGCCTTTGCGCTGCATTGCGTGAGGAAAATCCGAAAACTTCGGCAATTTCGGCCAAGCTGGGAGCACGACCAGCCAACAGTTCCCGACGCAGGAAGGTCAGGATCGCGGCACGTTTTGGAGGTAGGTTGGAAGATGGCATGTGTACATTTGTACACTTTATCCGTCGGGAAAACCAGTGCCTCGCATCCGATCCCACGCCAGGCCCGATGTACCGCAGCCCAGATGCCTGATTTGTCCAATCTCAATCAGCAATCGAGGTGGTTTGGTTCGAGCGCTGGCGTATCCAGATGGCGGGAGGCCAATGATCTCGAATGTAAGCGGCAATTGAAGCGCAGGCACTGCTTGATGACAGGGTGATACAGACTAGGGATGCTGTACTCAGCATCACACCCCAAGGTAGGCGTCTTGCTCAGTACGATTCCAGCGAAGGGCGGCTGTGCCGGCTCAGAGCAGGGATTTCATCCGATACAAGGCTTCCAATGCCTGCTTTGGGCTGAGTTCGTCTGGTTCCAGGCTGGCCAGTGCGTCCAGTGCCGCGCTGCTGGCTGAGAACAGGCCGAATTGTTGCGGCGCATCCAATGCGGCGGGGGTAGTTTGCGGTGATTGTGGATCGCGGCGATGGGACTCGAGTTCGGTCAAAGCACGCCGAGCATGGGCGATCACGACTTTCGGCAAACCGGCCAGTGCGGCAACTTGAAGACCGTAACTGCGATTGGCCGGGCCATCTTTGACCGCATGCATGAACACCAGTGCGTCACCGTGCTCAACGGCATCGAGATGGACATTGGCGATACCGTTAAGTCCACCGTGTGCGCTGTTGTCGGCTAGAGCCGTGAGCTCGAAGTAGTGGGTGGCAAACAGGGTCAGCGCGCGATTTTCATGCGCTAGATGGCGGGCGCAGGCTTCGGCCAATGCCAAGCCGTCATAGGTGGAGGTGCCGCGGCCGATCTCATCCATCAGGACCAAGGATTGTTCGCTTGCATGGTGCAGGATGTAGCTGGTTTCGCTCATCTCCATCATGAAGGTGGACTGGCCCTTGGCTAGGTCATCGCCCGCTCCGATGCGGGTCAAGATGCGGTCGATTGGGCCGATCTTTGCGGTGCTGGCCGGCACGAAGCTGCCAATGTGGGCCAGCAACACAATCAGTGCGTTCTGACGCATATAGGTCGACTTACCGCCCATGTTGGGGCCGGTGATGATCAACATGCGGCGCTGCGGCGTGAGTATCAGATCATTAGGCTCGAAGGGTTCATCGCGCACTGCTTCCACGACGGGGTGGCGGCCGGCTTCGATATGAATGCCCGGCTCATCGCTCATGACGGGTTGGCACCAATCAAGCGCCAGAGCACGCTCGGCCAAGCAGGCCAATACGTCCAACTCAGCCAGTGCGGTCGCGCAGCGACGCAGTGGTTCTAGACCTTCATTGAGGGTGTCCAGAAGCGCTTCATACAGAAGTTTCTCGCGTGCCAGAGACCGTTCACGTGCACTGAGAACCTTGTCTTCAAAGGTCTTGAGTTCCTCGGTGATGTAGCGCTCGGCCCCAGTGAGCGTTTGGCGCCGGGTGTAATGCACTGGCGCCTTGTTGGCTTGTCCCTTGCTGATTTCGAGGAAGTAGCCATGTACGCGGTTGTAGCCGACCTTCAGCGTCGGGATGCCAGTGGCCTCGCGTTCGCGTGCCTCCAGGTCAATCAAGAACTGATCGGCGTGGGTGGACATCTGGCGTAACTCATCGAGCTCGCCATCAAAACCCTCAGCGATCACTCCGCCGTCGCGCAACAAAATGGCCGGCTGCGGCGCGATCGCACGAGCCAGCAGAGCGGCGACTTCATCGTGGTCGCCCAGCTCGTTTGACAGTTGGCTTAGACGCGGAGAATCCAGTGGCAGCAGTGGGACACGCAGACTAGGCAGCGCCGCGAGCCCGTCGCGCAAGGTCGACAGGTCACGCGGCCGCGCTGAGCGCAGCGCAACGCGGGTCAGGATGCGTTCCACATCGCCAAGACCGCGGAAGGTCTCTTGTAGCGGCTCGAAGCTGCGCGAATCGAGCAGGGTCGCCACGGCCTGATGGCGCAGACGCACCGTCAAGCGATCACGCAGTGGGCGATTCAGCCAGCGCCTGAGCAATCGGCCGCCCATCGGGGTGACACTGCTGTCCAGTACGCCCAACAACGTATGCCGGACGTTGCCATCGACGCGCGAATCCAGTTCGAGATGGCGCCGGGTCGCAGCGTTCATCGACAAGGCATCGTCGGCCGACTCAAAGGCAATCGAGGTTAAATGCGGCAGGCTTTGCTTCTGGGTTTCTTCGACATAGCCCAACAAGGCTCCCGCCGCGGCAATGGCGCGGGCGTGTTGTTCCAGTCCAAAGCCGGAGAGATCGTGTACCTGAAAAAAGCGTAACAGTTGGCGCTGGCAGGCCTCGGTATCGAAAAGCCAAGGCGCTCGTCGACGTACGCCGGTGTGGCTAGTGAGGCACGCGGGCAGTCCGTCTTGATCGGGCAATAGCAATTCGACTGGTTGCAGTCGGGCCAACTCAGCCGCCAACGCGTCTTCGCTCTCGACTTCGTTGACCAGAAATCGGCCACTGGAAAGATCCGCCCACGCCAGCCCGTAACCGTTACGTACCGCGGCCACCGCCATTAGCAGCGTGTCGCGCCGCTCGTGCAGCAGAGCCTCGTCAGTCACGGTGCCGGGAGTGACAATGCGCACCACCTTGCGCTCTACCAAGCCCTTGCTGGTGGCGGGATCACCGACTTGCTCGCAGATCGCCACCGACTCGCCCAGCGCAACCAGTCGCGCCAAGTAACTCTCATACGCGTGCGCCGGAACACCCGCCATTGGAATGGGCTCGCCGGCAGAGCGGCCGCGTTGGGTCAGGGTAATGTCGAGTAACTTCGCTGCCTTGCGCGCATCGTCGTAGAACAACTCGTAAAAGTCGCCCATACGAAAAAGCAGCAGGATGTCCGGGTGTTCCGCCTTGGCCGCGAAGAATTGCTGCATCAAGGGCGTGTGCTCGGGGAAGTCTCCCGGTTGAGTGGTGCTCATTGCGCGGCTGAAGAAATCAATGGGGACAAGAAGTCCATGGTAGCCGCGACCGCGCCGCATGAATAATCAGCGGCCGCGATGATTGAAATGACGCACACGGAAAGAATGAAGGCTTATCCGCGGCAATCACTCGGTGCCATCCGCGATCACCGGCGTAAGGCGTGCCTTGCCGACCCGCCGACGCTCCAGATCCATCACTTCAAGCAGCCAATTGCCGACCTGCACCTGATCGCCGACCTGCGGCAAACGCTCCAGGCGATGCAGGAAGAGGCCGGAAAGCGTGACGTAGGCCGGATCGCGATCCAAACGGATGCCTGTCGCCATTTGCAGGTCTTCCATCGAGACCGAAGCGTCGACCTCCCAGCTGCCGTCGGCCTGCTTTTCGGCACCATATTCCGCGTCGCGCGTGTCGGCCAGATCGCCGGCAATGGCCGCGAACAGATCGTTGGCGGTGATTAAACCCTCGACGCTGCCGTATTCGTCCACCACCACTGCCAGTGCAATGGGGTGCTCGCGAATGCGCTCCAGCGCCTGTAGTGCGGTGGTGGATTCAGGCAAAACCACCGGCTCACGCAGGTACTCGGTAAATGACAGTGGCTTACCCGCCAATAGCCCGGCCAGCAGGTCACGACTTTGCACCACGCCCTGCAGGTTATCGAGTTCACCGTCGCAGACCAGCATGCGGGTATGTGGCGATTCGATCAGGCGCGCTTTGGCGTGTTCAGGACCGCGTTGGCTGTCGATCCATTCAATATCTGGACGCACCGTCATAACACTGGCAACTGAGCGTTCGGCCAGGGTCAACACACTGCGAATCATGTCGTGCTCGGCGGCCTGCAGGCCCGCTTCGGGTTTGCGCTCATTGGAGTCCTGCACCTGTCGGTCATCGACCACGCCAGGTTCGGTGTTGGACGGGCGCGCGCCCAGGAGACTCATCACCGCATCCGCGGTGCGTTGCCGAAAAGGCACTTTTCGCTCATGCCGCGTCCGGTTGAACAAGGACCATTGGTTAAACACCTCGATCAACACCGAGAACGCGATGGCCGCATACAGATAGCCCTTGGGAATCCGGTAGCCGAGACCTTCCGCCACCAGGCTGAAGCCGATCATCAGTAAGAACCCGAGGCACAGGATCACCACGGTGGCGTGGCGATTGACGAAGTCGGTCAGCGGTTTGCTGGCCATCATCATGACCGCCATGGCGATAACGACGGCCGCCATCATGACGCCGAGATGGTCGACCATGCCGACGGCGGTAATGACCGAATCGAGTGAAAATACCGCATCCAGAATCACGATCTGGGTGACAACCACCTTAAAACTGACCTGGTGCTTGGCACCCGATTGCTGCTCGTCGTGGCCTTCCAGTCGTTCGTGTAATTCGGAAGTGGCTTTGTACAACAGGAACAGGCCACCGAGGAGCAAGATGACATCGCGCCCGGAAAATGCATGCTCGAAAAGGAAGAACCAAGGCGCGGTCAGCTGCATGATCCACGACAAGGTCGCCAGCAGTGCCAGACGCATCACCAACGCCAGACTCAAGCCGACCAAACGCGCTCGGTTGCGCTGCTCGGGCGGCAGCTTGTCGGCCAAGATGGCAATGAACACCAAGTTGTCGATGCCCAGAATGATTTCGAGGACCACCAAGGTGGTCAAGCCCATCCAGATGGACGGGTCAGTCAGCCATTCCATGCGTTTTTTTACTCAGCGTGTGTAGAACAGTCATTTTCCCACGGCAAGCCCCTCGCGGGCGAATCTTTGGCGATCGTGACCTGTGCACCACGTCAGCGGGCCGTTTGGCACAGGTCTAGGTGCGACTGGCGCTGCTACGATCCGTATTAGTAATTCTCGCCATGAAGTGGCTTCAAACTGGAGGTTGACGATGCGGCTTTGGCTTAGCGGGTTGTGTGCGGCGGGGCTGCTCGCCAGTGCGGGCGGTGTGGTTCATGCGAGCGAAAAAGCGGAGATTGCGAAGTCCGCGATTACACATGAGGCGCTGTGGTTGATGCCGCGCGTGTCGGCGCCGATTGTCAGTCCGGATGGCCGCCATGCCGTGACGATGGTGGTGGAGCCGGCGTACGAGGGCACTGAACAGCGCAGCGATTTGTGGCTTGTCGCGACCGATGGTGGCCAATCACCGCGTCGACTGACTTCCGCACCCGGTGCCGAAAGTGCGCCGGCCTTCAGTGCTGACAGCCAGCGTCTGGCCTTCGTTGCCAAGCGCAGCGGCGACGAGGTGGCACAGGTTTATGTGCTGGATCTGTCTGGTGGTGAGGCTCAGCGCGTGACCTCGGTCTCCAGTGGCGCGCGTGCGCCGCAGTTTTCGCCTGACGGCAAACACATCCTGTTTGTCAGTGACATCTATGTGGGTGCCAAGGATGACGCCGAGCAGCGTCGCATCGAGGCCGAACGCGACGCACGCGATTACAACGCGCGGGTGTACACCGGTTTTCCGATTCGCAACTGGGATCGTTGGATTGGCGAGCGCCGCCCGCATGTTCTGGTGCAGCCATTGGCCGGCGGGGAGGCGCGCAATCTTTTGGCGGGCAGCGAACTGGTGGCGGCCTCGGGTTTTTCCGGTCGTGGTGGGCTGGGTAGTGAAGAGCTGGACGCGGTGTGGGCACCGGATGGTCAGTCTGTCATTTTCATAGCCAGCCGTAACCGGCATCGCAGTGCATTTGCTTTCACGCACCTGGATCTTTGGCAGGTATCGGTCGGTGGTGGTGAGCCGCGTCGGTTGACGGGCAGTGATGAGGATGATGCTGATGACAGCTTCAGCGCACCGCGTTTTTCGGCGGATGGCAAATACCTGCTCGCCGCCCAATCGCCACGTAGTGCATCTGTCTACAATGCCGGACGCTTGGCGCGCTTTTCCTGGCCTGCGATGACACCGCGAGGCGGCTTGCTGATGCCGGAGTCGCTGTCGGTGTCCAGCTACGTTGCCGCAACGCCGAGTGCCGACCAAGTGTGGGTTTCGGCGGAGTATCACGGACAAGAGGCCGTGTTCCGTGGCAGCTTCGATGGTAAGCCGGCACGCCGAGTTGCACTGCCCCCGCACGGCCTTTACACGGGCCTTGCTGGTGGTGGGAAGGGTCGTCATAGCACTCTGCTGGGCATCTATGAAAGCGGTACCGAGCCTCCCGAAGTGGTGCGCATTGATCCGGTTCGTGGCACCCACACTGCACTGACTCGCTTTGCCGCCGCCAAGGCCGCGGCGCTGGACTTGGCACCGCTGGAACACTTCTGGTTCGAACACGAAGGCCGGCGTGTGCACAGCATGCTGGTGCGCCCGCCCGACTTTGATCCGGCAAAAAAATATCCGCTGCTGGTGCTGATGCACGGCGGTCCGCACACCATGTGGCGCGACATGTGGGTGCTGCGCTGGAACTACCACTTGTTGGCCGCACCGGGCTATGTCGTGTTGCTGACCAACTATGCCGGTTCAACCGGGTTTGGCGAAGAGTTTGCGCGCGGCATCATTGGCGACCCGTTTCTTGGCCCGGCGCAAGACATCAACCGTGCGGCGGACGAGGCTATCTCGCGTTATGACTTCATTGATCCCGCGCGCCAATGCGCAGCCGGTGCGAGCTATGGCGGGCATCTGGCCAATTGGCTGCAGGGCACCACGGAGCGTTATCGCTGCCTGATCAGCCATGCCGGACTGGTGAATCTAGAGGCGCAATGGGGCACCAGCGATGTGGCCTATTCGCGTGAAGTCTCGTCCGGCGGCCCGGTATGGGAGCAGGGCGAGGTTTGGCGTGAGCAGAACCCGATACGCTTGGCAGCCAATTTCAAAACGCCGACTCTGGTCACCGTCGGTGAAAAAGACTTCCGCGTGCCGATCAACAACAGCTTGGAATATTGGACCGCCCTGCAACGCCAGCAAGTGGAGAGCCGTCTGATTGTGTTCCCAGACGAGAACCACTGGGTCCTCAAGGGTGGGAACAGTCGTTTCTTCTATCAAGAGGTTCATGACTGGCTGGCACGCTGGCTGGGTGAGTGACCAATCGCGGCAAGAAGGTGCACCGTCGTGCCGTGTGCCTTCTTGCTCCAAGTCTTGAGCGCATAGGAACCAGCACTGATGTCGGCTGACAGTCGTGTGGACAAGCGGCCGGTTGCGATCGCCTTGATGGGACCGACCGCATCGGGCAAGACCGCATTAGCGATGGACTGGGTGTCGCGTTACGACATGCAGATCATCAGCGTTGATTCGGCTCAGGTTTATCGCGGTTTGGATATCGGCAGCGCTAAGCCTGACGCGCAGACGCTGGCGCGCGCCCCGCATCGTTTGATTGATATTCGCGATCCGCACGAAGTCTATTCCGCCGCCGAGTTCCGCTGTGATGGCTTGCGCGAGATGCAGGCCATCCACGCGACCGGCGCGGTGCCTTTGCTGGTGGGTGGCACCGGCTTGTATATGCGCGCGCTTCTGCATGGCCTATCCGACATGCCCGAGGCCGATCCGGTGACACGTGCGGCCATCGAGCAGGAGGCTCAGCAGCACGGTTGGTCTGCGCTACATGCTGAATTGGGCCGTGTTGATCCTGCTGCGGCCTTGCGTATCCCGTTGGGTGATACCCAACGTATCCAGCGCGCGCTGGAGGTTTATCGGTTGACGCAGCGGCCGATCAGCGAGTGGCAAAAAGCCAGTTCGCGTCAGCCGCTGGGATTTCGGGTTTTGAAACTGGTGGTAACGCCCGCCGATCGCGCGGTGCTGCATGAGCGTATCGCGCTGCGCTTTGATCAGATGCTGGCGATGGGTTTTCTCGAAGAGGTGAAGCGCTTGCGCACCGATCCACGCTTGCACGCGGACCTGCCTTCGATGCGTGCGGTCGGCTATCGCCAAGCCTTGGAGCATCTGGCAAACGGCACATCCCTGACAGACTTTCGCAATCGCAGTATTTTTGCGACTCGCCAACTGGCCAAGCGTCAGCTCACCTGGCTGCGCAGTGAGCTGGAGGCGCGCTGGTTCGACCCTTTGAGGGACGCTGCGGAAGTGGATTTGGCGGTGCGCCAGTTCCTGCCAAAAGTCCGCTGATGGCGACAGCGGGAAGTGGTCGCACGCGCGATCGCTGATCCGTTAGGGCCTATGCCAGCCGGGCTTGTGCAGCAGTCAGTCCGTGGCCTTTGGTGAAGCGACGCGCCAGAAATAATTCAACATCATCAAACGGAATACGATCGCCCGCATCGCGGCCATACCACGCCTCGACGATATGCCCCTTTTCATCGAGCAAAAAGTCCGCCGGCAGAAGATTGTTGGTTTTAAAACCAGCAAGGCCAACGATGCGTAGGCCGCGCAGCAATGACGGAATGCGAGTGGCCACAGCCTTCAACTTGCGCCAGAACGAGTGCTCAATGCCATAGGCTTCATAGGTCTGCGGATTGGGGTCAGCCACGACTTGGAAGGGTCGCGGATGCCGAAGCACAAAACGCTTCACCTCGGCTTCGGTCCCGGAAAATAGCGCCACGATCCTGAGGCCTAGGGCCTCGTATTGGGCGTAGCGCTGGGTCAGTTCATAAATACGCAGATTGCAGAACGGGCACGCCGGATCACGAAAAAAGCAGAGCAAAGTGGTGTGCTCGCCATCGGCCAAGGTGACGGGCTTGCCGTTGGTATCGGTAAGTTTAACCGGCGGGGCCGGGTTGGGGGCTGACAGTCTCATGGCATGCTCCGCGGTTTCGATGGCGGCTGTGTGAGTCGCCAAAAATAAGGTGTATCCAGATCAGTCGCTGTCATTGGTGACGTCGTGGCGCCCAAAAGCTCACGCGTGTGCGCGACGATGGCAGTGTTATTTGGTGTCCGGTGTGCGGCATCACTGGGATGCTCTGTCGGGCTTCGATCTGCCGCTACCGATACCGTGGCCATAAACCAGTCGACCGCCCATGTAACCACCCGCCATAAGCGCTATAAATCCGCTTGCGCTGGTGATTAAGGCAATGACACCCGGCGCGCCTAAACGTGCTTCGTCGATGCGAAGCAGGGCACTGGTCAGATACAGACAGAACGCCAGCAGCATCAAGCCCATGTGTAGATAAGCATCGCGCAGCGCGCTGCCGCCATCCGGCACTTGAGTTAATTCGATCATGCCGGCCACCATCGCCGCTAACGCCATCACTACGCCAATGGCAATCAGGCTGCCGGAAAAAAACCAGGCCGGCTCGCCAAAGTGCAGGCTGGCAAAGTCGCCCAGCGTTCCCAGTGACCAACAGGCCACCGGGAAGTGTACGAGCATTGGATGCAGCGGATGGCGCATGGCGATCACCTCAAAATAAGGGGCTGAGCAGGATCACGAAGGCGACGACGGCAAGGCCCGCGTGCAGGACGACCACAGCCTTCGGCGGCAATTTCTTGCGCAGATGGAAACTGGCCAGAAAAAAGCCGCCCAAGGCGGCGACTAGGAACACGATCAGGCTGGTGGTGACGACCGAACTGCCTTCTCCGGTAAGGGTCATGGCGATTAACACGACCAATCCGGTCGCGCCCAACAACGCGTGGATGACCGAGATCGCCCACGGTGCAAACTTGTCACGCAAGACGTGTGCCGCAAGATACAAACCGCCGAGTGCAGCGACGGCAAAAATGATGAGCGCGGTGGTATGCATATCAGTGATCTCCCTCAGTGGAATGGTCATCGCCGGAACCGGTGATGTGATTCATGACCGACTGCGTGATCCGCGCGCAGCGATGGCCCAAAAACGCGAACGACTCGTGCAGCACAGGTTCCAGGGTGTCATGCAGGGTTTTGCGTAGCATGTCCCGGGCACGGTGCAGTCGAGTTTTTACAACTCCGATGTGAACCCCGAGAAGCTGTGCGGTCTCTTCGGTGCTGTATTCCTCCACCGCCCGCATCATGAACACCACGCGATAGGGTTCAGGCAGCTTTTCGATGGCGTGTTCGATCAGTTCGCGGGCTTGCATCCGCCCGGCTCGTTGCGAGGGGTCTTCCATACCAAACCTCGTTGGGAAATTCACGACGTGACTCATACCTGGATCGACCTCGTCCATCGTGACCGTTACCCGTTGTGACCGCATGCGGTCGTAGCACTCGTTGAGCACAATTCGGGTCAGCCAGGTGGTGATTTCGGATTCATTGCGAAAAGACTGGATACGGGCGTAGGCCTTGATCCAACTCTCTTGCAGCACGTCTTCGGCGTCCACGTTGTCGTTAAGCACCGCGCGTGCCACGCGGAACAGGCGCTGGTTGCAGCGCTGCATCAGGTGCCGATATCCCTCTTGATGCCCGTTTTGCACGAGCTGTACGAGTTCGGCGAGGCTCGCATTTGCATAATCAGTAGTGGGGTTGACCTGTGTCATGTCGGCTCCTTTACGCATTGGACGCGATGACGGTCAAAAAGGTTACAGCGGGCTTTCGCTCGATACGGATGCCGTATCGGTAACGCGCAGCAGTGTGCGGGTCACAGTGTCCAGTGGTCGCCTTTTGGCTCGCTTGCCGCGACGATGCTGCAAGTATCTTGCGCCTAAATCAGCGCGTGCGTTGACATTAGGGGTGATGGGCGGATAATTCAGGGTGGACGTGCCATCATGGTGCGGCGCAAGCGAGAGGAGCCCGGCGGACAATCGCCGGATCAGTGTGCGACATGTCAACTCGATTCCCTACTTGATCGACACCTAAGCCGTTTCGGCCGACATGGCGCACTATCGCGTCCGCACGCGTCTCGATACCCACTGACGACCCGAGCTTCCCTAGAATGGGAAGCGGAGAATCTGCATGATCGCTATTACCCTTCCCGACGGCAGCCGCCGTGAGTTTGAGCATCCCGTCACCGTGATGCAGGTTGCCGAGTCCATTGGTCCAGGTCTGGCCAAGGCCACTGTGGCCGGCAAGGTTGATGGTCGCTTAGTCGACGCCTGCGACACCATTAGCCACGATGCCAGCCTGTCCATCATCACCCCGAAAGATTCCGAGGGTGTTGAGATCATTCGTCACACCTGTGCCCATTTGGTTGGGCACGCGGTGAAGCAGTTGTACCCGGATGCCAAGATGGTGATCGGCCCGGTGATCGACGAAGGCTTCTATTACGACATCTGGTACGCACGCGCGTTCACCCCCGACGATCTGGCCGCAATCGAAAAGCGGATGGAGGAACTGATCGCCACTGATTACGACGTGATCAAGCGTATGACCCCGCGCGCCGAGGTCATCGAGGTGTTTAAGGCCCGTGGCGAAGACTACAAGCTGCGCCTGATCGAGGACATGCCCGCAGACGTGACCCAGATGGGCATGTATCACCACGAAGAATACGTGGATATGTGCCGTGGTCCGCACGTGCCCAATACGCGATTTCTCAAGGCGTTCAAGCTGACGCGCGTATCTGGTGCCTACTGGCGTGGCGACTCCAAGAACGAGCAGTTGCAGCGCATCTACGGAACCGCGTGGGCTGATAGCAAGCAGCTTAAAGCTTATGTCCAGCGTATCGAAGAAGCCGAAAAGCGTGATCATCGCCGCATCGGCAAGCAGCAGGAATTGTTTCATCTGCAGGAAGAAGCTCCTGGCTTGGTGTTCTGGCACCCCAAGGGCTGGGCCATCTGGCAGATCGTCGAGCAGTACATGCGCAATGTGTACCGGCAAGGCGGCTACGGTGAGGTGCGTTGCCCGCAGATTCTGGACGTGAGCCTATGGAAGAAGTCGGGGCACTGGGACAACTACCAAGAAAACATGTTCTTCACCGAGTCGGAAAAGCGCACCTATGCGGTGCGGCCGATGAACTGTCCGGGCCATGTGCAGATTTTTAATCAGGGCTTGCACAGCTACCGCGACCTGCCGCTGCGCTATGGCGAGTTCGGCTCCTGTCATCGCAACGAGCCCTCGGGTGCGTTGCACGGCATCCTGCGGGTGCGTGGATTCACTCAGGATGATGGCCATATCTTCTGTACCGAAGAACAGATCGAAGAAGAGGTAGCCGCCTTCCACCGGCAGGCACTCAAGGTCTATTCGGACTTTGGTTTTGAGGATATTCAAATCAAGCTAGCCCTGCGCCCTGAGTCGCGTTTGGGTGACGATTCCACGTGGGACAAGGCCGAGGCCGCGCTGCGCATGGCGCTGGGTGCCTGTGGTGTGGCCTGCGAAGAATTGCCAGGTGAGGGTGCGTTCTATGGCCCCAAGATCGAATACCACCTTCGGGATGCGATTGGGCGCACTTGGCAGTTGGGCACCATGCAGGTCGACTTCATGATGCCGGGCCGCCTCGGCGCCGAGTACATTGATGAGGAGAGCAACCGCCAACACCCGGTCATGCTGCACCGTGCCATTGTGGGCTCGATGGAGCGTTTTATCGGCATCTTGATCGAGCATTACGCAGGTCAATTCCCGAGCTGGCTGGCACCGATACAGGCGGTGGTGATGAATATCACCGATGCGCAGGCTGATGCTGTTTCCGAGTTTGGAAAAGCCCTTGCAAATCAAGGCTTCCGTGTAGAGACGGACTTGAGGAATGAGAAGATTGGTTATAAAATCCGCGAGCACACCCTGCAGCGCGTCCCTTACTTGTTGGTCGTTGGCGATCGCGAGAAGGAAAACGGCATGGTTGCGGTGCGCACTCGTGCGGGGGAAGATCTGGGGCCTATGTCACTGGATGCTTTCGCTGCACACCTTGTGGCAGAACGGGGTCCGCTCGCCTGAAATGGCGCACGGAACGCTTGATTTACTCTAGAGGACACCTGTATCAGTACCGACAAATTGAACCGTAAGAACGCCGATATTCGCGTGATGGAAATGCGCGTGATTGGCGATGATGGTGAAATGCTTGGCATCGTTTCGCGCGATGAGGCCCTGAAGTTGGCTCAAGAAGCCGGTTTGGATCTGGTCGAAATTCAGCCTAACGCCGAGCCACCTGTCTGCCGCATCATGGACTTTGGCAAGTTCCGTTTTGAGCAGCAGAAAAAGACCAATGCCGCCAAGAAGAAGCAGAAGCAGGTCGAGATCAAAGAGGTCAAATTTCGCCCGGTGACGGACGAAGGCGACTACCAGATCAAGATGCGCAATATGCGCCGCTTTCTTGCTGATGGCGATCGAGTCAAGGTGGTGGTCCGCTTTCGAGGACGTGAAATGGCTCATACCGAGCTTGGCTTGGCGATGACTCAGCGCATCGAGGTGGACCTCAAAGACGAAGCCACTGTCGAGCAGCGTCCCAAGCTGGAAGGTCGTCAGATGGTGATGATGATTGCTCCGAAGAAGAAGAGCTGATCCTTAGCGGATTTTTGGCGGTACCGATACAAACAAAAGGCACCCAAGTGGGTGCCTTTTGTCTTTTCTGATAATGCGCTTTATCAGGGATTGGGCAGCGAGGCTGTCTCTTGTTGCGCGGCTGCGGGCGCGTAGCCCTTGGCCTTGTCGCGCAGCTTGGCAAACTTGCCGGATACCGAATCCAACTTGCCGGCCCATTCCTCACGTGGAACCTGACCCTCGATAGCCTTGAAGTAAGCCTGCATCAAGGCCGTCATCGCAAACGGATCAACCAGCGCAGCCTTGATGCTCCACGCCGTCAGTGCGGCAATGGCGAACGTCCAAAAACCAGCGATGGAAGGAACCAGCGTCGTCAATGCCGCTACCGGCAGGAACACTAGCAAGAAGATCAGCAGGGTTGCGCCCCAGACCATGATCGTTAGCCACAGGGCGTTCTTGAGCAGGTTCTTGTAGTTTTGCGCATAAAGAACCAGTCCGTCGCGCGCGCCGGCCCACGGATTGTCGATGCGATTGCGCACGTTGTAGGCCAAGATGACCTCATCCACGTAGGTCAAGGACATCGTGACCACGGCGCCGGCAAACTTCATTACCCCATCCAGTCCTGGGATCGGAATGAAACCTGCCACGCGCATCATCACGCGATTGAACGCGCGCAGGATCGCAGAGATCAAACGGTCTACACCGAACAGGACCGAGGACTCGACAAAGCGCTCCTTGACTACTGCCGAGGCGTAGCTGATCTGGCCGCGGCCGCCAGGAATCTCCTTGCCCTGCAGCAACTCAACCAGAACCGCAATATGACCGGCCTTGACCATGTACAGCAGGTACTCGCGAACCCAGTACATCACCCCGCTGATGACGCCAAAGCCCACCAGTGCGCCCCAAAAAGCACCACCCGTGGCTGCCTCGACGCCACCGGCACGGCCGATTACCCAGCCGACCCCGCTACCGCCACCAATACCAATCAGGTACGCCAGTGTGATGCCGGCATACACCAGCATGCGTAGCAGTAAAAAAGGTAGGGTGCGCAGCAGCACTGCGAACACCTGTGAAACCTTGAAATCCCACATCGACCTGAACTCCTTGCATAAATGTCGTCAATCCTCGGATACGGTACAGGGTGCCGCATCCGGACATGTTTGTAAGCAGTATCTGCCATCGCTGCCCGGCCACGCACTGGATGGATGGCCTATCGCAAAGCCATAACGCGCGTGTTCGATGGCGATCGCCACTGGCGATGTTGCAGTGCATCGGATAACGTGCGCAGGTGCCCCGTCAGGCCGGCACCCAATTTTGCGACGATGGGCAAGAGCGCCGACCCGTGAGCAGGCAACCCAGTTCAAGTCCGACCGCAGGTTTGCGGCAGGCCATTGCGTACCTTGGTGTCGATGTACCGGCGCTGTGGTGGTCGCTGCTGTATTTTTTCAGCCTGTTGACGGGCTACTACGTGCTGCGCCCGGTGCGCGATGCGATGGGCGCTTCGGCTGATGCCCAAGCGGTGTTTCCCGCCGCCATGATCGATTGGGCTCTGCGCATGGGCTTTGATCTGGGCAACTTCACTTTGCAAGTGCTGTTCACTGGCACCTTCCTGTGCATGGTGTTGTTGCAACCAGTCTATGGCGCGCTGGTGTCGCGCTTCCCGCGCCGTGTGTTCCTGCCGGTGGTCTACCTGTTTTTTATCGCATGTCTGCTGTTTTTCCACTGGGCTTTCGATCACGACATGCCTGGCCGTGGTGCCGCGTTTTTCATTTGGGTGGCGGTCTTCAACCTGTTCGCGGTGGCCGTGTTCTGGAGCTACATGGCCGATGTGTTCGACAACGATGGCGCCACCAAGGTCTACGGCTACATCGGTGCGGGCGGCACGATTGGCGCACTGACCGGGCCAACCATCACCAACCTACTGGTCGAGCGGATTGGAGTGGCCAACCTGTTGCTGGTGTCGGCCGGATTTCTGGTCTTGTGTCTGCTGTGCATCGTGAAGCTGCGCCCGTGGGCCTTGCGACGTGAGCAGCGACGTCAAGAGACCAGCGGCGAGGCGGCGATGGGCGGTTCCACTCTGGCGGGCTTGTATCTGGTCTGGAAAGACCCACTCCTGCGCGCGCTGGCATTGCTGATGTTCTTCGGCGTGGGCTTGGGCACCTTGTTGTACAACGAGCAAGCCGCGATCGCGCGTCAATTGGTCGCCGATGCCTCGCGCACCGCCTATTACGCGCGCTTGGACTGGGGCGTGAACCTTCTGACGATCGTGTTGCAGGTGTTCGCCACGCGCTGGCTGTTACGCCGCTATGGCATCGCGCCGCTGTTGCTGATTCCGGCGTGCGCCATCTTGCTCGGGTTCGCGGTACTGACGGCATCACCGCTGCCGATGATGATCTGGATCGTGCAAGTGATGACGCGCGCTGGCGAGTTCGCACTGGCCAAGCCGGCACGCGAAACGCTCTATACGCGGGTCGGACGGGAAGCGCGCTACAAGGCCAAGGCGGTGATCGACACGGTGGTTTACCGTGGCGGTGACCTTAGCTTTGTCTGGGTCCACAAGTTGCTGTCAGGTTTGGGTTCCAGTGCCGTGTTCTTCGCCGGCATTGGGGTTGCCTGTGGCGCGGCGTGGAGTGCCTGGCGTGTGATCAAGGCGCAGGAAACGCTGCCAGATGAGACGGCGGTGGTGCCCGGCAGTGAGCCTGTCTAGGGCAATGGCCGCGCTGGTGAACGCTGGCGTGGTTGCGGAGTCATCCACAACCACGCCGTGATCACCGCTCGAACTCACGCAGCGCGATCGAGCTTGCTGTTCTTCTTGGCGTAGCTGGCAGCCACCAGTTCGGACGGATCGAAGTCATCCACACTGATCGCATCCAGAGTGAGCTCTGCCAGCTCCTTGAGCATTTCCACTTCCGCTGCGGTCAGGATGCCCTTGAGCTGAGCCTGCTGCAGTCGCTCGTCGAATTCCAGCGCGTTGATCTGCCCGGCCTTTACCGCCTTGAGGAACTTGCGCTCCACGGGTTCGGCCGCAATAACTTTCGGCAGCGCGGCGTTGATGCGACCGCCCGGGTTGTTGGCGCAGGGCGTCAGGAACACGCCTTCGCCGAGTCGGTCACGCGCGTCGTTGGTGGACAGCAGCAGAGCTGCAACGCGGTGGCCCAAGCGGTCGCCAGGTGCGTGGGCACGACGGCCCCAAGGGAATATCATCACCCACAGCAGCCAACCGACAGGGCGGATCGGGAAGTTGCGCAGGGCTTCCGAGAGCGCGACCTCAATCTTATGGGTCGCGTCATGGAACGCCCACGCCAACAGTGGCCGATCACTGGCTGGCTGGCCTTGATCTTCGTAACGCTTGAGCATGGCACTGGCGATATAGAGTTGGCTCAACACGTCGCCTAGACGGGCCGAGAGCCGCTCCTTGAACTTGAGCTTGCCACCCAAGGTGAGCATTGAAACATCCGCCGCGAGCGCCAAGTTGGCTGAGTAGCGGTTGAGCTTGCGGTAGTAGCGCCGGGTGTAGGAATCGCCAGGCACCTTGCCGATGCTGGCGCCGGTCAGCCCCAGAACCAGACTGCGCACCGCGTTGGAAATGGCGAAGCCGATATGGCTGAACAGGGCGTGGTCGAACTCACGGATACGGGCCTCAGGATCAGCCAAGCGCGCGGCCTGCATTTCCTTGAGTACCCACGGGTGACAGCGAATCGCGCCTTGACCGAAAATCATCAGGCAGCGGGTCAAGATGTTGGCACCCTCGACCGTGATCGAGATCGGTGCAGCCTGCCAGTTGCGACCGGCAAAGTTACGCGGCCCGAGCACAATGCCCTTGCCACCAATCACATCCATCACGTCGTTAATTGTCTCGCGACCTTTCTCGGTACAGTGGTATTTGGCGATAGCCGTCGCCACTGCTGGTTTTTCGCCGCGATCGATGGCGGCCGCCGTGGCGCGTGCCAGCGCACTGCCCGAGTAGGCGTTGCCGGCGATGCGAGCCAGCGCTTCTTCAACGCCCTCAAAGCGTCCGATCGACAGGCCGAATTGTTTCCGGATGCGCGCGTAGGCGCCGGTCACCAGGGCGCCGGCCTTCATGCCGCCGGCGGCGGTCGAGGGCAGGGTGATGCCACGGCCAACCGACAGACATTCCACAAGCATGCGCCAGCCATGACCGATGTAATCCTCACCGCCGATCAATGTGGACAAGGGCAAGAACATTTCTGTGCCACGCACTGGGCCGTTCTGGAAGGTGCAGTTGAGCGGCATGTGACGGCGACCGATTTCCAGTCCTGGCGTGTCATGCGGCACCAGAGCAAGGGTGATGCCACGATCAACCTCGTCGCCCAGCAATCCATCTGGATCTTGTAAGCGGAAGGCCAAGCCTACGACTGTGGCGACTGGCGCCAAGGTGATGTAGCGCTTATCGAAGGTCAGCTTGACGCCCAGTACTTTGGCGCCACCCCAATCGCCTTCACAGACCACACCATAGTCCGGCAGTGAGGTCGCATCCGAGCCCGCTTGAGGGCCGGTCAATGCGAAGCAAGGTATTTCGCGGCCGTCGGCCAAGCGCGGCAAATAGTGGTTCTTCTGCTCGTCAGTGCCGTAGTGCAACAGCAGTTCGGCTGGCCCCAATGAGTTGGGCACACCGACGGTTGAGGACAGCGTGGCCGAAATGGAAGCCAGCTTGGCGATCACTTGGGAATGCGCTGTGGCGGAGAAGCCGAGGCCGCCGTACTCCTTCGGGATGATCATGCCAAAAAATTTGTGCTTGCCAAGGAAGGCCCACATCTCCGGCGGCAGATCTGCGCGCACGTGAGTGATGTCCCAGTCATCAGTCATCTTGCAGACTTCTTCGACCGGTCCATCGAGAAAGGCTTGCTCTTCGGCCGTCAGCTCAGGCTTGGGCTGTGCCAAGAGGGTTTTCCAGTTCGGCAGGCCGGAGAACAGCTCGCCCTCAAAGCCGACGGTGCCTGCATCCAGCGCGGTCTGCTCGGTTTCTGACAGCGTCGGCAGCATCTTTGTATAGATTTTTAGCATTGGCGCGGTCAGCTTGCTGCGGCGCAGGCCGGGGTGTAACAGCGGAATAGCGACCAATGCCAACAACACTGCGGCGATCCCTGTGGCGACAAAGCTCGCCTTCAGTGCCAGCGCCACGGCTAGACCGACCGCACTCAGCACAACCCAGGTTTTGAGCGTGGCGCGGAAGTAGGCCGCCACCAAGCCTGCCAGCAGCAGGGCGAGGAAAGGAAGAAGAATGCTCATGATGGGCCTCCTGCAAAGTGTGAGCTGCCAGATGGCAGTTCTAATAGGAAATCAAGAATCGTTCGAGTAAATGCATCATTTTCGTCGCCGACCACCATGTGGGTGGCTTGGGGCAGGCACACATGGTGCGCATGCGGCACCAGAGAAAGGAACTCATCAACATGGTGCTGACTGACCAGTTCGCTGCGCCCGCCACTCACTAAGAGGGTCGGCACCTCAATCCGTCGAGCCGCCTCTAGCAGCTCTTCCTGCTGGCTCTCACCGCTGCGTCCGATGGAGTCAATCATGCGCGGATCCCAATGCCAGCGCCAACGTCCGTCTGCTTGACGCACGAGTAGCTTCTCCAATTCGGCCGGTGACTTGCGCTGCTGGCGATGTGGCAGATACGAGGCGATGGCATCGGCGGCTTCCTGCAGATCGGCAAAGCCGGTTGGGTGCGCTGTCATGAAGTTCAGGATGCGAGCCACGCCTGCGGCTTCCCAGCGTGGTGTGATGTCGACCAATACCAGTGCGCTGAAGGGAGGCGGATCGCGTCGACCTTGGGTAAACATGCCCAGCAGTCCACCCATGGACGCGCCGACCAGCACGGGCGGAGTCGCATGCGCATCGGCCATGTTGACCAGATCATCCAGGAACTGGTCGAGGTGATAGTCCTGATCGGGCGCGTTCCATTCGCTTTCACCATGACCGCGCGCATCGAACACAGTGCCTTGGAAGCCACTGGCTGCCAGTTGCGCAGCGGCACGTCGCCAGGCCAGTCGGGTTTGTCCGAAGCCATGGGCAAACAAGAGATTCGGTCGCGCGTGGTCACCTGAGAACTGCTCCAACGCCAAAGGGCCTCGGAAGACTGTCGAAGGGGTGTGTGTGGATTGAGGGGCGTGCGGTACCATACGGCTGAGTATCTTGCGATGTTCCGCCAGTGTCAATACGGTCGCGTATGGTTGGTGCGAGGCCAGACAGTCTCGCTAGTCGTCTGATACCTTCCTCCCAGACCGTTTCTCCAGAGCTAATAAGAATGAGTGCAACCGTTCCTGCCAAAGCCGAGCGCAGCAGCCGCCTGAGCGCCGACGATTGGGCGCAGGCCGCACTGGATGTCATTGCGGCCGACGGCGTCAGTTCTGTCGCTGTCGAACCGCTGGC
>CAJDUW010000039.1_pt1 | contig 22139 bp, 19 predicted proteins | sample 7390931 | NCBI WGS metagenome assembly CAJDUW01 (sample SAMEA7055687, study PRJEB34461) | soil metagenome | biome: terrestrial ecosystem; feature: Peninsula; material: soil | place: Antarctica | collected 2016
CAGCACGTACGGGTGCTAGGCGCCTGCGGCGGCACCACAGCCGATATTGCTGACGGCATCATCTGGGCCAGTGGCGGCTCGGTACCCGGAACCACCGCCAATGCAACGCCCGCGCGTGTGCTGAATCTAAGTCTGGGCGGCACCAGCGCCTGCGGCGCGACCTACCAAGCAGCCATCACCTCTGCCCGATCACGCAACTCGGTACTGATCGTGGCGGCCGGTAACGACAATATTCCGGCCTCGATGGCCACGCCTTCCAACTGTGCAGGCGTGGTGACGATCGCCTCCAACGGGCCGACCGGTGCACGGGCTCCTTATTCGAATTACGGCCCCACCATCGATGTCACGGCACCCGGCGGCGACAATTCGTTTGGCGCGGAGTACGGCATCCTCTCCTCCGTCAATGCCAGCCAAACCACCCCGACCTCGCCGAGCTACGGCACGATGGACGGTACCTCGATGGCGACGCCGCATGTCGCCGGTATCGCGGCATTGATGATTTCCAAAAACCCCGCTTTGACGCCAGACCAGGTAGCCGCAATCTTGCGCAATACCGCACGCCCGTTTCCAAGCTATTGCAGCGGCGGTTGCGGCACTGGCATCGTCGACGCAGGCGCAGCCGTTGCGGCAGCGCGCGGTGTGGCTATCACGGCTTACCCGCTCACCGTGCTTCCGGTCGGCAACGGCGACGGCAATGTGACCAGCACGCCGGCGTCAATCAACTGCGGCACCCAAGGATCCACGTGCTCGCGCCGCTTCAATGCCAATACCAGTGTCAAGCTCACCGCCACGGCGGCGGCGGGTTATGCCTTCGTCGGCTGGGCCGGCGCGTGCAGCGGCACGAGCCCGACCTGCACGCTGACCATGAATCGCGGTCACGATGCCTATGCGATCTTCGATTACCCCGTCTTGGCGCTGAGCAACGGCGTGCCACTCACCGGGCTGTCTTCACCCGATGGCTCCCCGCGCTATTTCCATATCACGGTGCCGACCAATGCGATCCAATTGAAGCTGGAGATCAGCGGCGGCACGGGCGATGCCGACCTGCATGTTCGTCGCGGCAACTGGCCCACCGCTGACACCTACGATTGCCGTCCATGGTTGTATGGCAGCAACGAAACCTGCACCTTCAGTAATCCGGCGGCGGGCATCTGGTATGTGATGGTGAGCGGCGACCCGGGCTTCACGGGGCTGACTTTGCGAGGCAGCTATACCCTGAAGCCGTCCAGCGGGCAGGGCATTTTTTGCGACAGCATGGAAAATTATCCAACACCCTGCCCTTGATCGTCACCTCGCGCGGCGTGATCCAATTGCACTTCAGTTGGATCACGCCGCAGCTGGGTCAACGCTCGTCGCGTGGAGACTGTAATAGCGCACGTTCGGCGCGAGCGAATGTGTGCAGGTCCGCAAGCAAAACAGGAAATCCAGCCGCCAAGCGCTCGTAATGCTCGGCCAAATCCTGAGCGCAGGCTTCTAACTGTTCGCTGCCGCGCGACAATCGCCGGCCGATACCGCGCAACGCTAACTCAATGCCATCAAACCCCGCATAGGCCGTGAACCAGTCCTGCCCCGCCATGCGTTCAGCGACGGTCCGCGCTTGCAGCGGCATGACCGGCCGTTGCTGTTGCAGCACGCGATACGCGCGTCGAGAAAACGTATCTAGGGAATCTTGCGCATACTGCTCAAAGTCGCGCGCCAGGACGTGGTCGTAAAACATATCGAGCGCGATGCCACCATAACGACGGCGGTCCAATCCAAAGTGCGCTCGCGCTTCTTGGACCACAGGATGCGCGTCGGTGAAGCTGTCGATACGCCGATGCAGGCTGATCTCGCGTGCGACCACTGGCGCAAAATCGTCCAAGTGCCGGCCTTTTACAAAATCAGCCAAAAAAGCGCCGAGCATCGTCTGGTCGTCGATATCGGCCAGCAGCAGGTGAGCCAAATAGTTCATCCTCATCATGTGGGGACACCGCAGCGCACGGTCAAGCAAGCGACTACGGCTTCTGTGTCCGGTACAGACCCCGCCAGCGCAGCTTTCAGCCGATGCGCACCGCTGTTGGTGTGATGTCGTTGTTCACACGGATCCACGAAATTTCACTGCGTCACCCGACACGCGATCAGCGCGGACGGACGCACACAAAGATCACGATGCCATTGAAGAGTGGTGCGATACGCCGTTTTTGCGGCAGCAGTGGCAAAGGGGCGCGACTGCCATCAAAATGAATGCTTAGCTGGATGAGGGAAAGACATGAGCCTGAAAGAAGTGCGGGTTCCCGATATCGGGAGTCACGGCGAGGTGCCGGTGATCGAGATTCTGGTGGCTGTTGGCGACACCGTTGCGCAGGACCAAGGTCTGGTCACGCTGGAGTCGGACAAGGCGACCTTAGAGGTGCCTTCAACCGCCGCCGGCGTGGTACGCGAAATAAAGGTGAAGCTCGGCGATAACGTCAGCGAAGGCAGTGTCGTGGTGATGATCGACGCCAGCGACGAGAAGGCCGTAGCCAAAACGATGGCACCGACCGCCGCGCCCGAAAAGGCAGCAGTGGCTGAAGCGGCTGCGCCCAAGACGGAGCCAAAGCCCGCCGCGGCCGCAAGTGCACCGTCAGCCAGCGCGGATGCCCCATCAGCAGCCAGCTCCGGTCCGCGAACACCGCCAGTGGCGTTCGATGCCGATGCGGTGTTGCCCTCTAAGGTGCCGTATGCAACGCCTGCGGTACGCCTGTTTGCACGCGAACTGGGCGTGGATCTGGAGCAGGTCAGTGGCTCCGGGCGTGAGGGTCGCATCGTGCGCGAGGATGTCCAATCCTTCGTCAAATCCGCGCTTGCCGGCGGAACGAGCAGCGCCGCGCCGGTATCCGGTGGTCTCGGGCTGAGCCTGCTGCCGTGGCCAAAGGTGGATTTCGCCAAATTTGGTGAGATCGAAAGCGAGCCGCTGTCGCGGATCAAGAAAATCTCCGGTGCCAACCTCGCGCGCAACTGGGCAATGATTCCGCATGTCACCCAGTTCGATCTGGCCGACATCACCGAGATGGAAGCGTTCCGCAAGAACCTTGGCGCGGAGAACAAGGATCTTAAGATCACTCCGCTCGTGTTCCAGATCAAGGCAGTGGTGGCGGCACTCAAAGCATTCCCACAATTCAATGCCTCGCTTGATGGCGATAATCTCGTCCTCAAGAAGTATTTCCATATCGGCATTGCAGTCGATACACCTGATGGGTTGGTGGTTCCGGTACTGCGTAATTGCGACCAGAAAGGTCTACTGGAGCTGGCCACAGAGTTGGGTGAGATTTCGAAGAAGGCCCGCGATAAAAAGCTCGGCCCGGCCGACATGAGCGGCGGTTGCTTCTCGATTTCATCGCTTGGTGGCATCGGGGGAACCAGTTTCACCCCGATCATCAACGCGCCGGAGGTGGCCATTTTGGGCGTTTCCAAGGCGGCGATGCAGCCGGTCTGGAACGGCGCCAGCTTTGAGCCCCGCCTGATGCTACCGCTGTCGCTGTCCTACGATCATCGCGTGATCGACGGTGCGGCCGCGGCGCGTTTCAGCCGCTTCTTGGCTCAGCAGCTGGGCGATATTCGCCGCTTATTGCTCTGACAGCGTCCCATTGAGGGAGCGCCGCACGGGTGTGGCGCTCCATCCCATCGACATTGCATGCTTGCGGGAGGTTTTATGGCACGCATCGAAATCAAAGTTCCAGACATCGGCAGCCACGGCGACGTACCGGTGATCGAGGTTCTGGTCGCAGCCGGCGATACGGTCAGCAAGGATCAGGGGCTGGTCACACTGGAATCAGACAAGGCCACCATGGAAGTACCGGCACCCGAGGCCGGCACCGTGGTCGAACTCAAAGTGCAATTGGGCGACAGCGTCAGCGAAGGTCACGTTATTGCTGTCCTCGAATCGGCTGCGGCAACAGCGGAGGCCGCCACACCGGCGCCGCCCAAACCACCGGTATCCCCGTCGCACCGCGCCCCGGCAGAGCCGAGTGCGCCCAAACCGGCGCTGGGCAGCGGCAAGAAAGCAGACTTCGAGTGCAAACTTCTGGTGCTGGGTGCCGGCCCGGGCGGCTATACCGCGGCGTTTCGCGCCGCCGATTTGGGCATGGATGTCGTCTTGGTCGAGCGTTACGCCGCCTTGGGCGGGGTGTGTCTCAACGTCGGCTGCATACCATCCAAAGCGCTGCTGCATGCGGCCGCGATTATCGATCATGCCGCGCACGGTGCGGAACTGGGCATTGCCTTTGGCGCCCCAAAGATCAACGTGAACACGCTGCGCGGTTACAAGGACAAGGTCGTTGGCCAGCTCACCAAGGGTTTGGCCGGCATGGCCAAGCAGCGCAAGGTCAACGTGCTGCAGGGCAGCGGTCGATTCATTTCGGCGCACGAATTGGAGATCACCGCGGACAATGGCAGTACGCAATTGCTGCGGTTCGAACAGGCCATCATCGCTGCGGGTTCGCAGGCGGTAAAACTGCCTATGTTCCCTTGGGACGATGCGCGCATCATGGATTCCACCGACGCGCTAACCCTGACTGAGGTGCCGAAGAAGCTGCTGGTCGTGGGCGGCGGCATCATCGGATTGGAGATGGCCACGGTCTATCGTGCGCTGGGCAGCGAAGTCACCGTGGTTGAGTTCATGGATCAGCTCATACCCGGTGCCGATAGCGACTTGGTCAAACCGCTAGCCGACCGGCTCAAGAAACAAGGCGTGCTGGTACACCTCAAGACCAAAGCCACCAGCGTGAAGGCTGGCAAGAAGGGCATCACCGTGGGCTTCGAAAGTGCCAGCGAAGGGCAAAAGCCCGCGCTTGAATCCGGCACGTGGGATCGGGTGCTGGTGGCCGTTGGGCGTGCACCGAACGGACTCAAAATTGAAGCTGACAAGGCCGGCGTCAAGGTCACTGAGCGCGGCTTTATTCCGGTGGATACCCAGATGCGCACTAATGTGCCGCATATCTTTGCCATCGGCGACATCGTCGGCAATCCGATGCTGGCGCACAAAGCCACGCACGAAGCCAAGCTCGCCGCTGAAGTGGCGGCCGGTGAGAAGCGCGAATGGGTGGCGCGGGTGATTCCATCGGTGGCTTACACCGATCCAGAAATTGCGTGGGTGGGCGTCACGGAAAGCGAGGCAAAGGCCAAGGGATTGAAGGTCGGGACCGGCAAGTTTCCCTGGGCGGCCAGCGGTCGTGCCATTGGCATGGGTCGTACCGAAGGCATGTCCAAACTGCTCTTTGATCCCGACACAAAACGGGTCATCGGCGGCGGTATCGTCGGGCCCAATGCCGGCGAATTGATCGCTGAAGTGGCACTGGCGATCGAAATGGGCGCGGAAGCGGCAGACATTGCAGCCACCATCCATCCTCATCCGACTTTGAGTGAATCAGTGGCGATGGCCAGCGAGATCTTCGAAGGCACCATCACCGACTTGTACATTCCAAAGAAGAAGGGATAAGCCGCCTGATCAGGCGGCCACGCCAACGCCGTGCGCCGGTGCAGAGTGTCGCCGGCGTTCGATGCCATTCCATGCTTTTTCATGGAAGTGGAAAACGACCGTATTGATCGCCGGTTCTACGACGGCCAGGGCGCCGCCGATCAGCCAGCTGCCGGTAAACAACCAGCCGACGTTAAACGCAACAGCGAAGTGCAGCACTGCAAAGCTCAGGGTCTTGGTCATAACGACAATCTCGAATGCGAGTGATTCTCATTGTCATCCAATTCCCGGTGAAATCAAGCCTGCTGCCTCCCCTATTCATGATCTATGTCAGTTTGACGGCTCGGCGTCAGGCAGCAGCTTTCCCGGATTGAGGATGCCATCGGGATCAAGCGCGCACTTGATCGCGCGCATCGCTGCCAGCGTTGGCTGATCGAAGGCCCGGGCCATGTAGTCGCGCTTGGCCACACCGATGCCGTGCTCGCCCGACAAGGTGCCACCGAGCGATAACACCAGTGTAAACAGGCTTGGCAAAGCCTCCCACGCCCGCGTGCTTTCAGCTGGGTCATCCGGGTGATAGAGGATGTTGACGTGCAAGTTGCCATTGCCGGCGTGACCGAATACAACGATGGGCAGGCCAGACTGTCGCGACAACGTCTCAACCCCGGCGACCAGTTCAGGGATGCGCGATACCGGCACCACCACGTCTTCGTTGATCTTGCCCGGTGCAATCGTACGCAGCGCCGGTGACAAAGCACGTCGCGCCGCCCACAGTGTGTCGCGCGCCATCCCGTCCAGCGCCACATCCAAGGACAGCAAGCCCTCACCGTCGGCCGCGGCACCCAGCGCGCTCAGCATCAGCGGCAAGGTTTCGTCGTCGCCATCGGCTTCGATCAGCAACATCGCGCCGGCTTCAGGTACGGCACTGCCATTGCGACGCAGCAAGGCGATGGCCTGCGCGTCCATGAACTCCAAGGTGGTGGGCATGTGTGGCTGGGACATCACGCGTGTGATCGCCGCGGTCGCGGTCGCTGTATCGCGATACAGGGCGCGCAAGCCCGCCTGAAGAGGGGATGTGGGCTGCAAGCGCAAAGTGGCTTCGACGATCAGCGCCAAGGTGCCTTCACTGCCTACGATCAAACGCGTCAAGTCATAGCCCGTCGCGTTTTTGCTCCACGGCCCACCACAGCGAATGAGATCACCCGTACCGGTCACGGCGACAAGGCCCAGCACATTGTCACGTGTGGCACCGTATTTCACCGCCCGCGGCCCACCGGCATTGCAGGCCAGATTGCCACCGACGGTGCAATGCTCAGCGCTCGATGGATCTGGTGGCCAGAACAATCCGTGCGGAGCCAATGCGCGTTGCAGATCGCCATTGATCACACCCGGCTCCACCACGGCATAACGATCTTCCGGCCGAATCGACACGATGCGATTCATCTGCGCAAAGGAAATCACCACGCCACCGGCAAATGGCACTGCTGCGCCGGTCGTCCCCGTGCCGGCACCGCGAGCAACCACGGGCACGCAATGTCGGCGGCAGGCGGCAACGATTGCTGCGACCTGCTCCGCAGTGCTCGGGACAGCGACCGCATCAGGCAAGGCAACTTGGCGCGAATCATCCGCGGCATGGGCGAAGCGGGAGGCTTCATCGCGTCGCCACGCCTCGGCGCCCAATAGCGTAGCCAGCTCGAGGTCGAGCGCAGCAGGCAATTCAATCTTCATGTCGCCATTGTAGAAGCCTCACGCCGAAACCAACGAACCTTACCCCGTTTCAGCGCACCACGCGCCATTGGCCAGGTGCGAGATCGTCCAGACCGATCGCACCGATGCTGATCCGTACCAATCGTAAGGTGGGAAGGCCCACCGCCGCCGTCATACGTCGGACTTGGCGGTTGCGACCCTCGCGCAGACTCAACTCGATGAAGCTATCGGGAACAGATTTGCGAAAACGCACCGGCGGGTCACGTGGCCAAAGCCAAGCCGGCGCATCGACAGGTCGGACTTGCGCCGGACGCGTCAGCCCATCATTGAGCACCACGCCCTGTCGTAAAGCATCCAAGGCCACCACGTCCGGCGTACCTTCGACTTGAACAAGATAGGTTTTGCTTTCCTTGTGACGTGGATCGGTCAGTTGGTGCGCCAAACGGCCATCGTCGGTCAGCAGCAGCAGACCCTCCGAATCGCGATCCAAGCGTCCGGCGGCATAGACATTTTTGGGCAAACCGAAGTCGGCCAAGCTTGGGCGCGGCGGCTCAGCGTGGTCTGTGAATTGGCACAAGACGCCCCACGGTTTGTTGAAGGCGATCAACATGATGGCGACTCCAAGCAGTAATCAGGAACGCACGACAAGCCAGAATACCGTCAAAAAAAAAGACCCGCCTTGCGGCAGGTCTTTAGAGGTGGCAGCCCCGGATGGATTCGAACCACCGAATGTCTGCGTCAGAGGCAGATGCCTTACCGCTTGGCGACGGGGCTATGTCCTAACTGATACGAGAAATATTAGCGCTTGGAGAACTGGGTCGCGCGGCGAGCCTTATGCAGACCAACCTTCTTACGCTCCACTTCACGCGCGTCGCGGGTCATGAAGCCTGCGCGGCGCAGATCGCCTTTCAGATTTTCGTCGTAATCAACCAGCGCACGGGCAATGCCCAAGCGGATCGCGCCGGCCTGGCCGGTGGTACCACCACCTTCAACCGTGACCAAGATGTCGAACTTTTCGGTCATCTGGGTCAGCTGAAGCGGCTGGCGAACGATCATGCTCGCCGTCTCGCGACCAAAAAACTGGTCGAGCGGACGCTTGTTGATCGTGATCACGCCGGTACCCGGACGCAGGAACACGCGAGCGGAGGAGGACTTGCGACGGCCAGTGCCGTAATTTTGTTGGATTGCCATGTGCGTCTCAGATTTCCAGCGCCTTGGGCTGCTGGGCGGTGTGCGGATGATTAGGACCGGCATAGACCTTGAGCTTACGGAACATGGCGCGGCCAAGCGGATTCTTTGGCAACATGCCCTTCACGCTGGTCTCAATGACGCGCTCAGGATGGCGTTCGAGCGCCTGTGCCAGGGTTTCGGACTTGAGGTTGCCGATGTAACCGGTGAACCGGTAATACATCTTGTCCTGCAACTTCTTGCCGGTGGTGTGAATCTTCTCGGCATTGATCACAACGAGGTAATCACCGGTATCCACGTGTGGGGTGTAGACAGGCTTGTGCTTGCCACGCAAGCGAATAGCGAGCTCGGAGCACAGGCGGCCCAGCGTCTTTCCGCTGGCGTCTACCACGTACCAGTCGTGCTCGACGGTCTCAGGCTTGGCGCTGAAGGTCTTCATGACGGCTACTCAAAACGGTATTGATGAAACTGGCATCTTGCGAAAAGCAAGACGAAAGGAGCGGAATTGTAACAAGCTCTTTCGGCTAGCACAATACGTTCCGCTAACGTAGCGCAACACGGTCCACATCGGGCTGTACTCGAAAAGTTCGACGCCCGCCAACGGTGACACCGCATGCGAACCGCTAATTATAATGCAAGTCGACGCAGTGCGCCATAACCGTGCGTAACCAGCCAAATCAACACGCATGACCTTGGCCACAGGTCGCCAAGGCTCGGATTTGCTAGGCTAGGTGATTCCCTTGACCCATATGGACCCTCAAGATGAAGCATCCTCTCGTCGTGGCAATCGCCGTGTCCGTGCTGACATTAGGCGCCTGCCAGCCTCAACCCAGCGCTGAACAGAATACGGCTACGGCCGAACCGGCGCAGGTCACACCTGCTGCCAACAGCAACGCCTTGCTGACGCGCAGCACCTTGCCACTCCAGTACCCGGCATTCGACAAGATCACCGACGCGGACTTTGCACCGGCCTTCGATCAGGGCATGGCAGAGCAGCTCAAGGAAGTGGCAGCGATCACTGCTAACCCCGATGCGCCGAGCTTTGATAACACCATCGTTGCGATGGAGCGCAGCGGTCAAAATCTCATGCGTGCCGTAACCGTGTTTTTCTCCTTGGTGGGTGCCGACACCAACGATGCACGACAGAAGCTTCAAGCCGATTACGCGCAGCGCTTTGCCGAACACACCGACGCGATTTCGCTGGATAGCAAGCTGTTCGAACGTATCAAGACGCTCTACCAGAATCGTGAGCAACTGGATCTCGACGCTGAAAGCCTGCGTTTGCTCGAGCGCTATCACACTAACTTCGTGCGCGCCGGTGCACAGCTGGACGAAACCCAGAAAGTCCGGCTCAAGGCAATCAATGGAGAGTTGGCCAAGCTGGCCACCCAGTTCAGCCAAAACGTTCTGGCTGAGGTGAATGACTCCGCCGTCGTCGTTGATACCCGCGAAGCTCTTGATGGTCTGTCCGATGAAGCCATCGCCACCGCCGCGGCAGCTGCCAAGGCACGCGACCTAGATGGACAGTTCGTCATCGCCCTGCAAAATACGACTGGCCAACCGCCCCTGACCCACCTCAAGAATCGGGCACTGCGCCAGCGCGTGCATCAGGCTTCGATGGTGCGCGGCAGCCGCGGCAATGACTATGACAACACGGCGATCGTCTCGCAGATCATGAAGCTGCGCCTTGAGCGCTCACAAATGCTAGGTTATCCCGACTTTGCCTCGTACAGCCTAGAAACCCAGACGGCCAAAACCGAGCAGGCGGTCAATGCCATGCTCGGCCAACTGGCTCCCGCCGCCGTCGCTAACGCCAAGCGCGAAGCGGCTGACCTTCAAGCCATGATCGATGCCGAGCAGAAAGCAGCCGGCCAAGACAGCTTTGAGCTTCAGGCATGGGATTGGGCTTTTTATGCGGAGAAGGTCAGGCAGGCGCGTTATGAGTTCGACGAGAGCCAGCTCAAGCCGTATTTCGAGATGAAGAACGTGCTGGAGAACGGGGTGTTCTTTGCCGCTGGCAAAGTGTATGGCCTGAGTTTCAAGCAGCGCACCGACCTGCCGGTCTATCACCCCGACGTACTGACCTACGACGTGTTCGATGCGGATGGCAGTCAACTGGCGATCTTCATTGCGGATATGTATGCCCGCCCCTCCAAGCGCGGCGGCGCCTGGATGAATGCGTACGTCTCGCAGAATGGGCTGTTTGAAACCCAGCCAGTGGTGGCCAACCATCTCAACATCCCGAAGCCGACTGACGGCAAGCCGACGCTGCTGACATGGGACGAGGTCACGACCATGTTCCACGAGTTTGGCCACGCGCTGCACGGTATGTTCTCGGACGTGCAGTACCCGATGTTCGCTGGCACGGCGGTGCCGCGTGACTTTGTCGAGTTCCCCTCGCAGGTCAATGAGATGTGGGCCGATTGGCCGGAAATCCTCGCCAACTACGCCAAGCACTACCAGACCGGCGAGCCGATGCCGCAGGAACTTCTGGACAAGGTGTTGGCCAGCAGCCAGTTCAATCAAGGCTTTGCCACCACCGAGTACCTGGGCGCAGCGATGCTCGACCAGAGCTGGCATCAGATCACCGCTATCGACGAGATCCCCGACGCCGATGGCGTGATGGCTTTCGAAGCGGCTGCATTGGAGAAAGACGGCATCGCCTTCGCACCGGTTCCGCCGCGCTATCGCACACCGTATTTCAGCCACATCATGGGCGGTTATGCGGCAGGCTACTACGCCTACATTTGGTCCGAAGTGCTGGATGCCAATACCGTTGAGTGGTTCAAGAATAACGGTGGGCTGACGCGCGAAAACGGTGATCACTTCCGTGCCACCCTGCTCTCGCGTGGTGGCTCCAAGGAAGCCTCGGAACTGTTTGTCGACTTTGCCGGCCACGAACCGCGCATCGAGCCGCTGCTGGAACGCCGAGGCCTGACCTCGGGCAACTGATTCCAACAGGCTGACCCAAACCCCGGATCCGCGTTGCGGGTCCGGGGTTTTTTATGCCATGGGGTTGGGCGGAAGCTCGCTTAGCCAGTCGCGTGGCTTGAGATAGTCAGCCAAGCGCGCCTCGTCACTGTCGGCCTCTGGCGTATAGGCGTACTCAAAGCGCACTTGCGGTGGCAAGCTCATCAAGATCGACTCGGTACGACCACCGGACTGAAGCCCGAACAGCGTCCCGCGATCCCACACTAGATTGAACTCGACATAACGTCCGCGCCGGTACAACTGAAATTGGCGTTCGCGCTCGCCATACGGCATATCACGCCGACGTTCGACGATGGGTAGATAAGCCTCGAGGAAAGCATCGCCAACGGCGCGGGTATAGGCAAAACAACGCTCGAATCCACCGGCATTGAGATCGTCGAAGAACAAGCCGCCGACGCCACGTCCCTCGTTACGGTGGCGAAGGTGGAAGTAGCGATCACACCACGCCTTGTGTTCGGCATAAAGCGACTCGCCAAACGGCGCGCAGGCGCGCTGCGCCACTTCGTGCCAATGACGGATATCGGCATCAACAGGATAGAACGGGGTCAAATCGAAGCCACCACCAAACCACCAGACCGGTTCCTTGCCGGGCGGATCGGCCTCAAAGAAACGCACATTCATGTGGGTGGTCGGAATAAATGGATTGCGCGGGTGCAACACCAACGAAACGCCGTAGGCGCTCCAAGGAGCGCCGGCCAACTCCGGCCGATGCGCACTGGCCGATGCCGGCAACGCGACGCCGTGAACTTCGGAGAAGTTGACTCCCCCTTGCTCAAACACGGCGCCGTTTTTCAATACGCGTGAACAGCCGCCACCGCCACCTTCACGTTGCCAAGTGTCGGTCAGAAACTCGCCCCCGCCATCAGCTTTCGCCAATGCCGTGCAGATCCCTTCCTGCAGGTCGCGCAACCAAGCGGCGACAGCAACCGCGTCTGGTCGCTGATTTAAGCTCGTCGAATCACTCATGTGGCTTGCTGCTGCTTATCCTGCTGCCGCAACATGCCCAGCAAGCCACCCTGCAAGGCGTAGGCATCAAAGCCTAGCCGCGTCAGGATAAAGGCGGCCGCGGAACTGCGCTCGCCGGTATTGCAGTACACAATCAGCTTGTCGTCCGGACCAAAGCGATCAACCGCATCTTCGCGCAAGCGGAACAATGGCAGGTTGACCGCCCCACGAATTGCACGCTGCTCAAACTCAGTCGGCAAGCGTACGTCGATGACGGTGGCACCCGTCCGCGCCAGCAGGGATGCCTGAGCCGGGCTGAGCCATTCGACCACCGGCGGCTTGAGGACATCTTCAAAAGTACGCCGCGACAGACGCATCAAGCGCCCATCCTGCACCATTTTCACGGTGGCATTGCGGGTAGTATTGGCCAGCAAGGCATCTTCACCAAAGCAGTCGCCACGCACAAGATAAGCAACGATAGACTCGGCTTCGTCGAGGTGCTTGAGCACCGCCGCGGCGCCTTCCTTGATGACATAAAAATAGTCGCCAGCATCGCCCTCACGCACGATGACCTCACCCGCGCGCACGACGATTTCCTCAAACCCCTGGAACATGCGCCCGATATTGCCGGTTGGCAGTTTGTGGAACGCGCGGCTCTGCAACAGACGAAACACCCAGCGGTTGGAATCGGCATTGGCTTCCCCGCCGACCGCATTGCGTGCGATCTGATCCCAGGCAATGACTTTTTCCATATAGCGCCGATCAAGCCGCGCGATACGGGCCTTGGCCGATGTCACCGTTGCGGTGAAACGCCGCGGCTGCGAGTCACCCAGCGGGTAGCGCCCCTGCAGTGAGCGCGCCACAAACTGGCGGACCTTGCCGTCCGGGTAACTGGCGTCGACCTTACCCTCGAGCAGGTACAAGGTGTCATCGTCGACATCGCCGGTACGAAACAACTCCTCACCGCGAACATAGTCGGAAAATGCGGCCTCGCTGCAAAGCTGGTCACGGGTTTCCGGGCGCAGGGTATCGAGCGGATACAACTGGCTCAGGGCATCGGTTGTCTCGGCCATGAATGCGGTGTGATGTGGGTAAGGATGAAGCCGGTGTTATACCACAACGGCCGCGACCACTGACGTTGGCGCGCGCCCATTCGCTTTCATTTTCGCAACGTCGAGTGCAGATCGCACGCACAAAAAAAGGGCGACTTTCTCAAGCCGCCCTTCTTCTTACTGCCTAGCTAGCCCGCGTCACTCAACGTCAAGGAACGAGCGTAGCTGCTCAGAACGCGACGGATGGCGAAGCTTGCGAAGTGCCTTGGCCTCGATCTGACGGATACGCTCGCGGGTGACATCGAACTGCTTACCGACTTCCTCAAGGGTGTGGTCGGTATTCATGTCGATACCAAAGCGCATGCGCAGCACCTTGGCCTCACGCGGCGTCAGGCCGGACAACACATCACGCACACTTTCCGACAATCCGGTAACAGTGGCTTGCTCGACCGGAGACTCGGCATTGGCGTCTTCGATGAAATCACCCAGATGGGAATCCTCGTCGTCACCGATCGGGGTTTCCATCGAGATCGGCTCTTTGGCAATTTTCATCACCTTGCGAACCTTGTCTTCGGGCATTTCCATTTCCCTCGCCAACTCTTCCGGCAGCGGTTCACGACCCAGCTGTTGCAGCATCTGGCGAGAGATGCGGTTGAGCTTGTTGATGGTCTCGATCATGTGCACCGGAATACGGATGGTGCGCGCCTGATCGGCAATCGAGCGGGTGATGGCCTGACGAATCCACCACGTCGCGTAGGTCGAAAACTTGTAACCGCGGCGGTATTCGAACTTGTCGACCGCCTTCATCAGGCCGATGTTGCCTTCTTGGATGAGATCCAGGAACTGCAGGCCGCGGTTGGTGTACTTCTTGGCAATGGAGATAACCAAACGCAAGTTGGCCTCGACCATTTCCTTCTTGGCCTTGCGCGCCTTGGCTTCGCCGTAGGCCATCGCACGGTTGATGTCCTTGATGTCGGGCAGGAGCAGAAACAGCGCGCCCTCGATCGCGATGAGATTTTCCTGCTCAGCGACGAGCTCATCGCGGTGCTCGCGAAGGCCAGAAGACCACTTCTGCTTGCGCCGAATCATGTCATCCGACCACGCGGTATTGGTCTCGTTGCCAGTGAATGCACGCAGGAAATCACGGCGCGGCATTTTTGCCTGGCGAACACAGATATCCATGATGGTGCGTTCGTGCATGCGGGTCGCATTGACCACTTCACGCAACTTGCGCACCAAGCCATCGATCTGGATTGCCGGCAACTTAAGACCCAAGAACTCAGTGGCCATCGCGTCACGCAGCGCGATCACCTTCGGGTCGACAGGACCGGCCTTATCGTAGGCTTTGCGGAACTTTTCGTAACCAACCTTGAGCGCTTCCATGCGACGCGCCACTTCGGCTGGATCGGGACCGGATGGGGTGGCTTCTTCTTCTTCGCCCTCACCCTCGCCTTCGGCGTCTTCGTCCTCGTCTTCGCTATCCGCGTCGCCGGCTTCCGCTGCTGCTTCTCTTTTTCTCTCTTCGGCTGCTTTCTTTTCTTCCGCGATCCGCTTTTCTTCTGCCGCGGCAGCCGCTATCTCGGCCTCTTCTTGCTCGGAAACAGCAAAGCCCTGCACCACCTCGGACAGACGCTTTTTGCCTTCGACGTGCTGGTCGTATTCTTCTAGCAGCAGCTGGATCGACCACGGGAAGCTCGCCAGTGCCGCTTGCACTTGGCCTAAGCCGTCCTCGATGCGCTTGGCGATCTCAATTTCGCCTTCACGCGTCAGCAGGTCCACCGTACCCATCTCACGCATGTACATGCGGACGGGATCAGTGGTGCGGCCGGCTTCAGAGTCCAGCGCTGACAGCGCCGCGACCGCTTCTTCGGCTGCGGTGTCATCATCGTTGGAGCCCGCTGGGGCAGCATCGTTGAGCAGCAATGATTCGGCGTCAGGCGCAACCTCGTGCACCCCGATGCCCATATCATTGATCATGCTGATGATGTCTTCGATCTGCTCAGGATCGACAAGGTCATCGGGCAAGTGGTCGTTGACCTCAGCGTAGGTCAGGTACCCTTGTTCGCGGCCCTTGGTGATGAGCTCTTTGATCTTTGACTGTGGATCCGGATTTTCGATCGCCATGGACTGCCTGACTGACTTGGTCAAGTGTAGAGAACGCACCAGTATAGCGATTTGGGCCACTTACGGCTATCAAACTGCTGAACTGGGCACTAATAGTGAGACAAAGTGCACTGCCTCACACTTCGTTACGATGGCAAAAACAAGCGATGCACTCGCACCGCTACTTCAACTCTCCAGCCAGAACGTCACTGGGCCATCATTAACTAGACTGACCACCATATGTGCCCCGAACTCGCCGATTTCAAGCTTCGCGTGTCGCATCCGGCAAATCTCTACCAGCCGGTCGAACCAAAATCGACCCTGCTCCGGCGATGCCGCCGTGGTGAAACTGGGACGCATACCCTTGCGGGTATCGGCAGCCAGAGTGAACTGACTGACCAGCAACAGGCCACCACAGGTGTCAGACAGCGAGCGATTCATCCGGCCGCTCTCATCAGGGAACACACGGTAGCCCAGCAAACGCTCACACATGCGTGCCACCTGCACCTCGCCATCATCTGGCTGCACCGCGACCAAGGCCAACAAGCCCGAGTCAATCGCACCGACGACACGCCCATCCACTCTTACAGCGGCTTCACTGACACGTTGGATGAGAGCAATCATGCGGTCCGCACGCCATCAGTGCCTCGGGCGCAGATGCCAAATTCGGGTTCAAACACAGGTCTGCGCGAGTGCATGCGGCGCAGCATGGTGCGAGGGCGGGGTTGATGCAAGCCGAACGCGTCAAGCTCGGCGTCACATGGTCAGTTCTGCGTCTGATTGGCTTGCTACCACTGCCGCTGCTGCAGCACTTGGGAGCAGGTCTGGGCACGCTTGTGCGCTGGCTTAATCTGCGCGAGGCGCGGGTGGCGCGCCGCAGTATCGCGCTGTGCTTTCCGCACATGGACGAGAGCCAACGCGACGCACTGTGGCGGAGGAACCTGCGTGAAACCGGCCGGACTCTAACGGAAACCTTGCGATTTTGGACGCGCCCCAGTGCGAGCAATCTGCGTCAGGTCGTTGCCACCGACGGCGTCGAACTGCTGGATGCCGCACTGGCGTCGGGGCGCGGGGTCATCATCGCAGCACCGCATCTGGGCAACTGGGAGTTGCTGAATCAGTGGCTGGCATCACGCTCACCGCTGGCAATCGTCTATCGCCCACCACGTCAAGAATGGATGGACACGCTGATCCGACGCGCCCGCGGCCAACCGGGCGTGACTCAGGTTCGCGCTGAAGCCGCCGGAGTCCGAACCCTGTTCAAGCGCCTCAAGGAAGGCGGCATGATCGGCATCCTGCCGGATCAGCAACCCAAGCGCGGCGAGGGCGAGTTTGCACTGTTCCACGACATCCCCGCTTTCACCATGACCTTGCTGCCGCGTTTGGCGAATAAGACCGGAGCCACGGTACTGATGGCCTTTGCGGAACGATTACCAGACCATGCCGGCTTCCGGATTTGCCTACGCCCTGCCCCGCCCGAGATCGCGTCGGGGGATACCGACATCGCGACCAGCGCGCTCAATGCCGGCGTCGAAGCCTGCATCGCACTGGCGCCGGCCCAATATCAGTGGAGCTACAAGCGGTTCACTATGCGCCCCGAGGGTGCGCCTGCAATTGTTTACGATTGAATCTAATCTCAGTCGCGCCAGAACGAGGGCGCAAACAACACCAGCACCGTGAATACCTCCAAGCGCCCCAACAACATCCCCACGGTACAAATCCAGACCGCCGAGGTCGGCAGTGCGCCGAAGTGTACGGAAATATCGCCTAACCCGGGTCCAAGATTATTGATCGAGGCGGCCGCCGCCGAGAACGCGGTGACAAGATCGATGCCGGTGGCCGATAAAGCCAGCATGACACCGGCAAAGCACATGACGTACAAGGTGCAGAAACCGCTGACCGATAACACGATGCGCTCTGGTACCTGGCGTCCGCCCATCTTCACGATGAACTGGCCTCTGGGGTGGACCAGTTGTTTAACTTCGCGCAAGCCCTGACGAACGGCCATGGTGACGCGCGCCACCTTCATGCCACCTGAGGTCGAACCGCTGGAACCACCGACGAAGGCCACCAGCACCAGCAGTAAGGGCGCGAACGAGGGCCACACAGTAAAGTCACTGGTGGTAAAGCCGGTCGTCGTGAGGTTGGAAACAGTCTGGAACACGGCATACCGCAAGGCCGTACCTGGGTTTTGATATTCGCCCCCCAACCACAACGCCAAGGCCACGACCAGCGCGACCACCAGCGCTAGGAGCAAGAAGAAGCGCAACTCGGTGTCACGCCGATACGGGGCCATGGTCGCACGCCGCCACGCGACATAGTGCAAGCCGAAATTGATGCCGCCCACCAGCATGAAGCAAACCGCCACCATGTCGATCATGGGGTTGTTCCAGTAGCTGAAACTGGCATCGTGAGTAGAAAAACCAGCGGTCGAAACGGTCGACAAGGCGTGACAAATCGCATCAAACAAGCTCATGCCGGCAGCCCAGAATGCCAAGGCGCACAGGATGTTCAGCCCCAAATACACCCGCCACAGCGCCTTCGCGGTTTCAGCAATGCGCGGGGTCAGCTTGGTGTCTTTGGTCGGTCCGGTTGCTTCTGCACGGAACAACTGCATCCCACCCACCCGAAGCATCGGCAAGATCGCGACCGCTAACAGCACCAAGCCCATGCCGCCATAGAAATTGAGCGACTGGCGATACAGCAACATGCTGCGTGGCAGCCCATCGAGACCATCAATGGTGGTGGCGCCGGTCGTGGTCAGGCCGGATACGGCTTCGAACACCGCATGGGTAAAGGACAGCGCCGGTGGTGCCAGCATGAACGGCAAGGTGGACGCCAGTGATGCCAAGGACCACGCCGCGGTTGTAATCAAGAAGCCATCACGCAGACGCAGCGGTTGACGCACCCGACGCACCGGCCACCACAACGCCAGACCCAACGCGGCCGTAATCACAAAGGTTTGGGTAAACGCGGCGACCGTGTTCTCGCCCAATACCAGTGCCAGCAATAGGGCAGGTATCGGAAACAGCGATGCGAGCATCAGCAGCGCACCGAGGACCTTCTGGATCGTCAGGAAGCGACGTGGCATGGCTAGAACCAGGTCGCCTCGGCGCGGAACAACGACTCCAGCTGGGGCAGTTCGCGCTTGTCGTGTAGGAACACGATCAGGTGATCATTCGGCTCGACGATGACATCGTGATGGGCGATCAACAACTTCTCGCCACGCACCACCCCCACGACATTGGCCGAGGGTGGCAGCTCCAGCTCTTCCAATGATCGCCCAACCACGCGTGAGGTCCGTGGATCACCCAAGGCCACCGCTTCGATTGCCTCAGCCATTCCACGACGTAAGGAGTGTACTCGCACCATGGTGCCGGTTCGGATATAGGTCAGCAAGGCGCCCAGCGTGACCTGCTGAGGACTGACGGCAATGTCGATGCTGCTATCGCCCTCCACCAGTTCCGCATACGCGGGACGATTGATCAGCGCGATCACGCGCGGACAACCCAAGCGCTTGGCCAGCATGGCCGAGAGAATGTTGGACTCGTCGTCATTGGTCAGCGCGCAGTAAATATCGGTCTGGTCGATGTTCTCCTCGCGCAGTAAATCCTCGTCAGTGCAATCGCCCACCAGCACAATCGTGTTCTGCAGGATCTCCGCGATAGCCCGTGTGCGATCTTTAGAGCGCTCTATCAATTTCACGCTGAAGCGTTCTTCCAGCGCCTTGGCCAGCGACACCCCGATGTTGCCACCCCCGGCAATCATGATTCGCCTTACCGGCTTGTTGCGCGGTCGCAATGCGTCCATCACTGCCCGGATATCGTGCTGCTGCACGAGAAAAAACACCTCGTCTTCGGCTTCAATTTCGGTCGAGGCCTCGGGAATGATCGGCTGCCCCGCGCGAAATATCGCTGCAACCCGGACATCTATGCCGGTCGGCAACTTCTCGTGCAACTGCGCAATCTGCTTGCCAACCAACACCCCACCGTGGACGGTGCGCACCGCGACCATCTGTACTTGGCCCTGAGCAAAATCAAGAACCTGCATCGCACCCGGATATTCAATCAGGCGCTGGACATATTTGCAGACCAGCATTTCCGGGCTGATCGTCACATCGACCGCGCTGCCCCGCCGCTGCACTAGCTCGGGATGCTGGAGGTATTCGACGCGTCGGATGCGGGCAATCTTTGTGGGCGTCTTGAACAGCGCATCGGCCACTTGGCAGGCGATCAGATTGACCTCGTCGCTGGAGGTGACTGCAATCACCAACTCGGCATCATCGGCGCCGGCACTGTCCAGTACGCTGGGCAATGAGGCGTGACCAAGAACCGTACGCAGGTCCAGCCGTTCCGATAATTCTTCCAGCCGTCGCGGATCGTTGTCCACAACGGTGATGTCGTTGTTCTCGTTGGTCAGCGCTGCCGCCACCGACGCGCCCACTTGACCGGCTCCGAGGATAAGGATCTTCATACGCCGCCGCTTTTTATATCGATACCCAGATCGCGCAGCTTGCGATAAAGGTGGGTGCGCTCCATGCCCGAAAGCTGGGCAAGCTGGCCGACGCTGCCGCCCGCATTTTGCAATTGTCGCAGCAGGTAAGCCCGCTCAAAACCATCGCGCGCTTCGCGCAGCGGTAGGCTGAAGTCGAGCGGAAAGCTGTTGGCCTCATTGATCGGCTCTGAGCGCAGCTGACCATGCAGGGCCGGCTCGATTTCTGCCAAGGTCACCTCGCCGCGCCCTAGCAAGCCGAGACGCTGCGCCAACGAGCGCAATTCACGCACGTTGCCCGGCCATGCATGACGACGCAGCCGCTCAAATACCGCCGCACTCCAGACTCGCGGTGGCACGCCATCGCGCGACGCGAAAACCTGGTCGAAATGTTGCACCAGCCGCTCCACGTCCGCGCCGCGCTCACGCAGCGCCGGCACTTGAATCGGCAGCACGTTAAGCTGGAAGTACAATTCATCACGCAAGTTGCCGGCGGCGCGCTCCGCCTCCAAATCGCGCGAGCTGGCCGCCACTACACGCACATCCAGCATCACTGGCACACGTCCACCCACGCGCAGGATTTGGCCACGCTCCAGTGCGCTGGACAAGCGCAACTGCATGTCCGCACCCAATTCAGCGATCTCATCAAGATAAACGGTACCGCCTTCGCCCTGCTCCAGCAGTCCGGCAGACACCACATCGCCCGACTCGCTTCCAAACAGCGCAACCGCCGCCTGTTCATCCGGAATTGCACCTGCCGCCACGGTGACAAACGGTGCATCTCGACGCGAACTTCGTCCATGCATCCAGCGCGCCAGTGATTCCTTGCCGACACCCGGCTCACCCCGCAGCAGGATCGCCGCACCGTGCCCGGCCAAGCGCTCCAGTTGCGCCAACACCGCAGTAAACGCCGGTGAATCGCCCATCGGCTCATACAGTGAGCCGACCTGATGCTGCAACGCACGGTTGGCCTGACGCAGCCGTTGCGCCTCCAGCGCACGCTCCAGCGTGATCAGCAGTTTCGCCAAGGCAATCGGCTTTTCGATGAAGTCGTAAGCACCCAAGCGGGTTGCCTCGACCGCCGTCTCGACCGTGCCGTGCCCGGACATCATCACCACAGGCTGCGGCAACTCGCCCGCCTCCACCCACTCACGCAACAAAGCAATGCCATCGGTGCCGGGCATCCAGATATCCAGCAATACCGCATCAAAGCTTGATTCAGCTAGGCGCGCACGCGCATCCACCGCGTTTGCCGCCGTCTCTACCCGATAGCCTTCATCCTCGAGAATGTCGGTTAACCCCGAACGGATGTCCGGCTCGTCATCGATGACAAGAATGCGTGCTTCAGCCATGAATCTTTATGCCTTGTTGCGAATTAGCGACAGTGTGCGACCAGCAGCCGCCATCAGCAAGCAAGCCATCGCATTTACCATGGGTTGGCTCGCCACGCCCAATCTTGGGTATGCTGGAACCCCGCGTCCGGAGATACGAACATGCGTGCCATCACCCTGATGATCCTCGGTCTTTTCGCCTGCGGCACCGCCGTGGCACAAGACCCCGCTCCGGCACAGCAAGACGCCAAGGCGCCACGAGTGGAAGAGCCCTTGCCGGAAAAAATAAGGCTGAGTGACGACGCTGCCGACGCTCCCGTTGTGACCATCCATAAACGTGACAGTGGTGACATCGTTGAGGAATACCGCCAGAACGGTCGTCTGTATATGGTGAAAGTGCGGCCACCCAACGGCATCGCCTACACCTTGATGGATACCAACGGCGACGGCAGGCTCGACAAGAGCGACTCTGAAGGTCCGATCGGTCCGGTCTACTACACCATCTACAAGTGGAATTAAGACCACTTGCGGCAATTGCGACCTATCCGATCTGCCTGCGTATCAATGCTCGTATCGAGATACGCTCGCACGATTTCGCTCAGGCAACTGACACGCGTCGCGCTGCAAGATTTCTTCATGCGTTCGCTGCAGCAGTTGCTCCATGGGAGACATGACGCCCTTGCGCTGCGTATCGTCCTTGACATGAGCGCTGCGGGCCCGGCTAGGTAAAACGCCATGTTCTTTGCGAGCAGATGAGGTGGATTCCATCGACACTTCTCGTTACTAGCGGCTGTGGACAGGGTCGCCCAAGCACAATCGCGCTGCCATCAGACATCAGCTGAAAGCCACCTCAGAAAAGTCCTACTGAGTGCTGATTGATGGGCCACACCAACGGTC
>CAJDUW010000041.1_pt1 | contig 21876 bp, 25 predicted proteins | sample 7390931 | NCBI WGS metagenome assembly CAJDUW01 (sample SAMEA7055687, study PRJEB34461) | soil metagenome | biome: terrestrial ecosystem; feature: Peninsula; material: soil | place: Antarctica | collected 2016
TGGCGAGCTGCCGAGGTGGCATTGATCAGCACGCTGAAGCGACCCGCATCGGCCAAGGTTTCCAGCGCGCAGGCATCAATCGGGCCACAGGCCGCTAAATCGTAAGACAACGCAATGGCGCGCTCGGGCGAGCGATTCGCAACCACCAACTCGGCTACGCCCTCTTCAAACAGGGCCGGCACGATGCCGCGCGCCGCGCCGCCCGCACCTAACAGCAACACGCGTTTGCCGACCAAGTCGATACCCAAGTTGTCACGCAAATCACGACACAGGCCAAGCCCATCGGTGTTGTCGCCAAACCAGCCCTGATCGAGTCGCACTAGGGTGTTGACGGCTCCACTCAAACGCGCCGAAGGCGACAACTCCTGACACAGACGCGCGGCCTGCTCCTTCAGCGGCAAAGTGACATTGGCACCACAACCGCCTTCAGCACGGAATCGCTCAAGATCGGCAGAAAACTTCTCCGGCGTCGTCTCCAGCGCCACATAGCGCATGTCGATTCCGCAGTCTGCGGCAAACTGGGCGTGGATACGCGGCGACAGGCTATGCGCGACCGGCTGGCCGAACACGGCAAAATGAGGGCGTTCGGAATCCTTGGACATGGCGATCAGTCAAGCGGCTTGCCTCAACGTTAGCACCTCACGCTTGAAAACGACGCTTGCTGGCCCAACACCAAGGAGCGTGGGATAATCAGCAGTCTTTGCCGTTATATCCATAAAACCCTTCAATCCACTCATCATTTACCCGGAGTCACCGATGGCCGACGAGAACGTCAACGGCGCAGCAAGCGCCAACACCCAAGCCCCTAACCAGACAACCTTCGCAATGCAGCGCGTCTACATCAAGGATTCCAGTTACGAGGCGCCCAACGTTCCGCAGGTGTTCCAAGAGCAAGGCCAGCCGGAGCTTCAACTCAATCTCGGCCAGAAAGTGAACCGTCTGGAAGAAGGTGTTTACGAGGTGGTGTTGACGGTGTCCCTGACCTGCACCCTGAACGAAAAGAACGCCTATCTGGCCGAAGTGCAGCAAGCGGGCATCTTCACCGTCTCTGGCTTTGACGCGCAAAACACCGATGGCTTGCTCGGCACCTATGCACCGAACAGCCTGTTCCCTTACGCACGCCGCGCCATCTCGGACATGGTGCAGGACGGTGGATTCCCTCCCTTCCTGTTGCAGCCGATCAACTTCGACCAGATCTACTCGGAAGCGCTGCGTCGCCGTCAAGAACAGCAGGAAGGCGCAGCTGCCACGGCCGGGACCCCGGACGTCGGCAACGCCTGATCCCATGTCGGACAAGCCCATGCGCCTCGCAGTACTCGGCGCCGGTTCGTGGGGCACGGCCCTCGCAGCACAGGCGGCGCGTAACGACGTGGCCACTGTGCTGTGGGGTCGTGATGCGGATGCTATAGGTCAGATGCAGGTAACGCGCTGTAATACGCGTTACCTGCCCGGCCTGAGCTTGCCGGACACACTCGAATACAGCACCGACCTCGCCCACACTGTGAGCGAGGCGGACATGGTGTTGATCGTGGTGCCCAGCCATGCCTTCAGTGGCACCGTCGCTGAGATCGCACCGCTGCTGCGCCCCGGTGTGGGCGTAGCATGGGCTACCAAGGGATTTGAGCCGGGCTCCGGGCGCTTTCTGCACGAAGTTGCGCGAGAAGCGTTTGGAGACGGTGTGCCCTTAGCCATCGTCACCGGCCCTTCATTTGCCCGTGAAGTCACGGCGGGCCTGCCGACTGCCGTGACGGCCCATTCTGATGATCCTGATTTCGCACGACAGGTCGCGCGCACGCTGCACGGCCCGAGTTTTCGCGTTTATACCGGCAGCGACATGCTGGGTGCAGAGTTGGGCGGTGCGATGAAGAACGTGCTGGCGGTGGCCACCGGCGTAGCCGATGGCATGCAGCTCGGCCTCAATGCACGTGCGGGTCTAATCACGCGTGGACTCAACGAAATGCAACAACTCAACGCCGCGCTCGGCGGTCGTCCAGAAACCCTGATGGGTCTAGCCGGACTGGGCGATCTGGTATTGACCTGCACCGGCGATCTGTCCCGCAACCGTCGCTTGGGTCTGGCCTTGGGCCAAGGTCAAGGCGTGTCCGATGCCGTAAAGGCCATTGGCCAGGTGGTTGAATCGATTCAGACAGCCGATGAAGTCATGCGCCTAGCCAATCGCCACGGCTTGGACCTGCCCATCAGCGCCCAAGTGCAACGCGTACTGCACGGCGACACAACGCCGGAAGAAGGCTTGCGCTGGCTGATGGCACGGGAGCAAAAATCGGAATTCAACGGGCCGGAAAGCTGAGCTCCGGCCGTCGAATAGCTGTGCCGGCTCGTTGGGCCGGCATCCGCAAAGTATTGAATTAGCTTATTGATGCACCAGCGTTGCGCATAGCGCCGCTTTCTATCGCCTTCAATCCAGTGCTGCTCCTTCAAAGCCGCGCTGTCGCCATGCCTCGTAGACGGCCACGGCTACCGCATTGGAAAGATTCAGACTGCGATTATTTGGGCGCATGGGAAGATGCAGATGCTGCGAGGCTGGCAGCAAGGCCAGAACATCAGCCGGCAAGCCACGGGTTTCCGGGCCGAACATCAGCGCGTCGCCCTCTTGATAACTGACTTGGTCAAAGCGCTGATGCGCTTTGCTGGAAAAGGCAAACAGCCGTGCGGGTGCAACCTGCGCGATAAAATCCGCCAGCGAGGCGTGTACCTTGAGATCCACAAGTTCGTGATAATCCAGCCCAGCGCGACGCATCTTGGCGTGATCGATGGGAAAGCCCAGCGGCTCAATCAAGTGAAGCCGGGCCCCGGCATTGGCACACAGCCGGATCACGTTGCCGGTGTTAGGCGGAATCTCAGGCTGATAGAGAACGACGTGAAGCATGGGCGTATTCTGGCAGAGAGTCCTAAACTGGTGGGATGAATACCCCACACGACTCCACTTTGGGCCAAGACACACGTTGGCCAGAAAAATACGACCCCGATGCACTGTTCCCCATCGCGCGCAGCTTGGGCCGGGCCGAGCTTGCCTTGGGCGAGACCTTGCCATTTGTCGGCGCGGATATTTGGAACGCCTACGAGGTGTCCTGGCTCGGACCAGATGGCAAACCACGTATCGCTCTGGCGCAGTTCCACGTTCCGGCTGAGAGCCCGTATCTGATCGAATCCAAGAGTTTCAAACTCTATCTCGGCTCGTTTGCGAGCGCGACGATGGCCAGTAGCGATGCCTTGCGTGATTACCTCGAGCGCGATCTCTCGGCGGTAGCGGGCGCAGCGGTGACAGCAGCGCTTATTCTGCCCAAGGACTTTGCCACGCTACGCATCGAAGAACTGTGCGGCGAATGTATCGATGACACACCGGTGTCTATCACCGATTACGGCCCGCCCGAACCAGCGCATCTATCTGCCGACACTGATGCACGGGTGCGCGAAACCCTAGTTTCACACCTGTTGAAATCGAACTGCCCGGTCACCGGTCAGCCAGACTGGGCCAGCGTACAGATCACCTACACGGGGCCACGCATCGACCGAGCTGGTTTGCTGCGTTATCTGGTTTCTTTCCGTGGGCACACCGGCTTTCACGAACAGTGCGTCGAGCGCATCTTTTGCGACCTGAAATCACGCTGCCAACCCATCGAGTTGACCGTGTACGCGCGCTATACCCGACGCGGTGGACTCGACATCAATCCGTGGCGAAGCACACTTCTGGCGGCGCCGACCAACCCGCGCCTAGCCCGACAATAGTCGATCCCCGTTCGCGCCAAACGACCACTTCTAGGAGTCCCCATGCCTTATTGCCCCATCATCGGAACCCTCGGCTACGTGCTGTCAGCTGACGGCGAGCAGGTACTCATGATTCATCGGAACGCGCGCCCGGACGATCAGCATTTGGGCAAATACAATGGCTTGGGCGGCAAGCTGGAAGCCGATGAAGACGTGGTCGCCGGGATGCGGCGAGAAATCCTCGAAGAGGCCGGCATTCACTGCGATGCCATGGACCTGCGCGGCACCATCAGCTGGCCCGGCTTCGGCAAGAACGGTGAGGATTGGCTCGGCTTCATCTTTCTGATCACCCAGTTCAGCGGTGAGCCGTTCGGCGAGAATCCTGAGGGCACGCTGGAATGGGTGCCACGCGCCTCCTTAATGAGCCTACCGATGTGGGAAGGCGACTTCCATTTTCTGCCACTGATCTTCGATGCCGACCCTCGCCCGTTTCACGGCATCATGCCGTACCGTGACGGGCGTATGGTGTCGTGGAATTACTCCCGACTTTAAGCGTCAGCGATGCACTCGATACGCCTAAGCTCAGGCGTATCGGGCTCGCAGCATCGCCCAGACCGAACGCAGTGCCAAGGCTTCGCCGCCGCGCGGACGACCGGGCCGATCGACATCGTTCCACGCATAGACATCCAGATGGACCCAACGCTGGCCATCGGGGACGAATTTTTCCAAGTACAAGGCGGCAGTGACTGCGCCGGCCATCCGTGAGCCGGCGTTAGCGACATCGGCAATTTGGCTGTCCAAGTAGCGAAGATAGGGCCGCCACAAGGGCATCCGCCACACCGGATCATGCTGCTGTTCGCCGGCTGCAATCCACGCCGCCGCCACGCTGTCATCATTTGAGAACAGCGCCGGCAAATCCGGTCCCAAGGCGACACGCGCAGCCCCGGTGAGCGTTGCAAAATCAAGGATTAGATCCGGCTCGGACTCAGCCGCAAGCGTCAGCGCATCGCACAGCACCATGCGTCCTTCGGCATCGGTGTTATCGATTTCGACTTGAATACCCTTGCGTGTATTGACCACTTCGCCGGGTCGATACGCATCGGGGCCGACGGCGTTTTCCACCGCTGGCACCAGCAATTGCAGGCGCACTGGCAGGCGCTGATCCATGATGAGGCCGGCCAAGGCAATCGCATGCGCGGCCCCACCCATGTCCTTTTTCATGTTGCGCATGCCATCGGCGGGTTTGAGATCAAGACCACCGGTGTCAAAGCACACGCCCTTTCCCACCAAGCTCAGCTTGGGATGGGCAGGATCGCCCCAGTTCAATTCAATTAAACGCGGGGCGCGATGACTGGCGCGGCCGACGGCATGGATAGCTGGAAAGTTTTGACTCAGCAGGTCATCACCGTGAATGGCGTTCGATTGGCCGCCATACCGTTGCGCAAGCTGCTGCATTTCTGCTTCAAGCTGTTCCGGCCCCATGTCCTGAGTCGGCGTGTTGACTAGATCACGCACCCGAGTGGCGGCTTCTACGATGGCGCGCGCTTCATCCAAGCCGGCCGCATCAGCGGGCAATTGTAGAATCGCGGGACCACGCTCCGGCTTTCGATAACGCGCGAAACGGTAGGCCGCCAGTGCCCAACCAACGAACGCTGATGCCGGCTCGATGCGATCACCCAGCGTCGGGTGCAGACGGTAATGGCCCTCTGCCAATGCAAAAGGCAAGACGCCCAAGGCATGTGGGTCCGCGGCATCTTCGATGCCGATCAAGACGTGTGCGATGCCGCCCGCAGCATCGGGCACCGCCAACCAACTTTCCGGCTTGGCGTTAAAACCATTGGCTGTGACCCAGTCACGGGCAGGTGCATCCAGCCCGGCCAGCGTCTCAGCAAGAGCGGCGCTGCGGACAGCGATGATTGAGGGTGCCGAGCGAATGTCGGCAGTCGGTTCTACAGCAAAATTCATCGACATGAGGATTCCTGGGAGAGGCTTAACTCGCATTCCAACTGCTCGACCAACTCGGCGAGATCAAAAACGACGTAATCGGGTTTCAAGTGAGGTTCCGGCCACGTTGCCGCATCGCGATTGATCCAAGCCGCACGCAAGCCGGCGCGCTGCGCGCCGAGCACGTCCATCTCGGGATGATCGCCGACGTGCAACACCTCTTCCGGCCTCACTTCCAAGCGATTGCAGGCGGCACGAAAAATACTGGCATCCGGTTTGGCAGCACCATGTTCGTGAGCCCCGAGCAGGAACACGAAGTGTTGGTCGATTCCGATCCGCCCCAGATCCGCACTGCCATTGGTCAGCGCTGCGATTGGGAAATGCCCTGCGAGTCGCGCCAAAGCCTCGAACGCGCCCGGAAACGGGTCAACGATATTGCGATGCACCGTGAACAGCTCAAACGCGGCCTCGGCCAAGCCCACATCTTCACCGCTATGGCGCACGGCATGATTGAGGGTCATTCGTCGTTGTGCGGCAAAGTCATGTGCCATGTGCGGATGTTGCGCGACGATGTCGTTGCGCAGTTCCCGCATTGCTGTCATCGGATAGCGCTCTGCGGTGCGCGGCGCATGCTGGGCGAGCCAGTCGTGCAACAGATGTTCGGCCCGATCAATGGTGGGCCAGATCGGCCACAGGGTGTCATCCAGATCTAGGGTAATGGCGCGAATCGGCACGGTAGAAAACGGCAAAATCAATTAGTCACCATAGCATGCGCATGTCGCGCCTCATTCCATCACCGCGAAATAGGCGCGGTTGCCCCGCACCAGCGTCAACAACAGTTGCTGTGGCGGCGTGCCGAGACTGCGCTCGAAGGCGATCAAGTCGGACACATCGTTACGGTTGACGGCGGTGATCAGATCGCCCTCGCGTAGTCCGTTGCTTGCCGCCTGACTGCCGGCATCTACGCCCAACACCAGCACACCATTGACTCCTTGCCGACGAAGGCGCTCCGACACGACGCCAAATCGCGCACCTGCAAGACGTTTATCCAGTGCACCACCAGCCAGTTCAGTTTTGCGCGCGGCCACGCTGGCGCGCTTGATCAGTGCCTTGCCATCACGTTGAAGGGTCAGTTCCGCTGTCTTGCCAACCGGCAGCAATCCTTCCTGGTTGGCCAACTCCTGCTGGTTTTTAATCGTCTGCCCATTGACCGCGGTGATGACGTCGCCCGGACGCAAGCCGGCGGCGGCAGCTGACGAGCCCGCATGCACCCGCGTCACGATCACCCCGCTGATACCCTTCAATCCGAATGCAGTGCCAATCTCGGCGGTGATGTCTTGAGTCTCGATACCCAGCGTGCCACGCCGCACTGCCCCGCTTTCGAGCAGTTGGTGCATTACGTTCAACGCCAGCTCTGAGGGGATCGCAAAGCCAATCCCGATGTTGCCGGCCGAACTGCCGCCGGGATTGAAGATTGCCGTATTGATACCGATCAACTCGCCGCGCAGATTCACCAGCGCACCACCCGAATTGCCCGGATTGATGCTGGCATCGGTCTGAATAAAGTTCTGGTAACCAAGACCTGGTAAACCATGTCGGCCAAGCGCCGACACGATGCCGGAGGTAACGGTTTGACCGAGCCCGAATGGATTGCCCACGGCCACCACAAAATCACCCACCCGCAGAGCGCCCGAACGCATCATCGGCACCGCCACCAGATCACTGGCCTCGATCTGGATCACGCCCACATCGGTGTCTTCGTCGGCACCAATCACGCGCGCGGTTAGCACCCGTCCATCGGCCAGCGCGACTTGGATGTCATCAGCACCCGCGATGACATGGTTGTTGGTCAGGATCAGACCCCGTTTGGCATCGACGATCACACCTGAGCCCAGCGATTGCTTGATACGTTCGCGCGGCACATCTTGCATGCCGAACAACTGCCCAAAAAAGGGATCGTTGGCAAACGGGCTGCGCACCTGCACAACGGTTTTGCTGTGGATATTGACCACCGCTGGCGTGACCGTTTCCAACATCGGCGCCAAGGAAGGCATCGGCGTTCCGGCAACGTCGGCTGGCAGAGCCGCAAGGCTTGCGACGGGAAACAGCAGTTGGGCCGCGATCAACACAGCACGGAGCGTTTTCACCGAGAACAACATGCAAACTTCCTTTATGGTGGAATCAAGTTTCGACCGAGAAGAGGTGCCAATGTTCCCGTCTCGTTCGGAGTAATTACTGACTAGGTAGCTTCTAGCTCTTGCACAAAATTACAACAAGGCGCAGATTTCGCAGCAACAACCACGCCCACGACTAAGGAGGGCCAAGATGAGCAGTGACAACAGCGTAACGTCGGCAATCTCAAATGCGGCAGGAGCCGTATCCGAAAAAGCTCAGGAGTTAGCAGCAGATGCAAAGGCAGTGGCCGGCAATGCCGCTGATGCGGTGAAGGATAAGGCGGCAAGTGCACGTAAGGCGATCGAGAAAAAAGCCGACGCCGCGGGCAAATCCTTGAAGAAAGCGGCCACCACCGCGAAGAAGACAGTCGCATCGGTCAAAAAAGCGGCTGGCGACAAAGTTGATGCAGCAAAGAAGGCCGTGGGGAAGCAAGTTGCAACGGCCAAGAAAGCGGTGAAGAAGGAAACCTCTGCCGCTAAAAAACGCGTCGATGAGGCGCGTAAGGCGACCGCCAAGAAGGTGACTGCCACGCGCGCGGCGGCTGCCAAAACAACGGTGAAAAAGCTTGCAGAAAAAAAGTCCGTGGCTAAGAAAGCCGCAGTGACCAAGTCTCCGGCCAAGAAGGCAGCCGCCAAGAAAGCGCCCGCAAAGAAAGCACCTGCCAAGAAGCTGGCAGTGAAGAAAGTGGTAGCTAAGAAGGCCCCCGCCAAGAAAGTCGTCGCGAAGAAAGTTGCCCCGAAAAAAGCGGCAACGACGAAAGCCCCAGCAAAAAAAGCGGCGGTTAAATCCCCAGCCAAGAAAGCGGCCGTGAAGAAGACGGCGGTAAAAAAAGCGCCCGCCAAAAAGGCGGCGAGCAAGAAAGCCTGACGCATGATCCTGGCTCCTGTATTTAGCAGGAGCCAGGATCATTCATGGCTATGCCGGCTCAGCGCACCGCGCGTAGGAACCACCAAAGGCCGGTCACCATCACTACGATGGAGAGCAGAAAAACCAGTGCGCCCCAAAGCCAGTGTGGCCCGCCCAACTGCGCGGCGATCTGAGCTGAGTCAGATATGAACTCGCCCGCACCGGTATGGGCTTTTGATGAAAACAGGTAATCCGTCCGCGCCAGACTCGATAGACAGGCTTGCACCGCGAGAAAGGCAGTAAAGGCTTGAGCGCCGACGGCCGACCAGCGCCATGCGACCCATCCCACAAATAGGGTGCAAAACCCAACCCAAGTCGCGCCGAACATGTTTCGCACCCAACACACGAGCGCGAGCGCCAACAACAGAGAAAGCAGGATCAATGCGACACGGGCCAGGCGTGCGTGCCGTGCTGACCCGAACAACACGGCTCCCAGCACCGGCGGCCCAAACAGACCACCCGCAGCCACGCCTGCACGCACCAAGGACGTCGACGAGGTTCGGGTAAACGCCACACCGGAGCCATCGGCATAGAGCCGCAAAGATTCAAACGTCCCACCCGACAACAGCGCCGTCAGGCCATGTCCCATCTCATGCGCCAGCGCAGCCGTCAGTGCTTGTGGCCATGCCAGCCACGCCAGTGCGGGAACTGCATGTGGCAAAACCAGCAATATGAGAGAAATCAGCACCGCCCAGAACAATGCGACGCGGGCGCGGCGCACCGAGTCACGCACCGCCACTTGGGCGCTTACGGCCGCATCAGAGAGCAGTTGGCCCGAATCCTGCATGGTATGACCTGTCTTCCGTCAGCGCGCATGTGAGCACTGTCATGATTCTTCCAGTACTTGTCGAAAAATTTGTCTTGCCCGTGTTGGACTGGGGTTTCGCCATCGGCGCAGCGCTTGGCCATACCGCCCAAGGTACACTGTGCACGATCCCCGCTACGCCGCGCCATATGGACGTGCGCGAAGAGAGCCGCGACGCACACTGACGCACACTGACGCGTTGCGTCACCCCTCGTCGGAATCGCCCTGCAGCGTCATTTCCGGCCATTGATGAATCCTCTGTTCAAATCTAAGCCAGACGCGATATACGCCGAAGCAGTACCCGAGTTGGCACCTGCGATCGAGCTGGTCGGTTTCGACGCTGACGACACGCTCTGGCACAGCGAAATCTATTACCGCGCGGCGCACGACGAGTTCGAGCGCATCCTGTCGCCTTACCTTGACCTCGCCGACCAGCAACTCCACGCGCAATTGCTGGCTACGGAGCGCGTCAACATCCAGTTGTTCGGTTACGGCGCCAAGGGCATGACCTTATCGATGTTGGAAACCGCGATCGAGATGACGAACGCGCGTATCAGTGCCGTCGACTTAGCTCGTATTTTGTCCCTTTGCAAAGACGTACTCGCGCATCCGGTCGAGCTTCTGCCCGGCATCCGTGACGCCGTAGAAGCAATTGCCACACGTCATCGCGTGGTGTTGATCACCAAGGGCGACCTGTTCCACCAACAAGCCAAGATCGCCGCTTCTGGCCTGACTGATTTGTTCAATCGAATCGAGATCGTGTCGGAAAAGGATCCGGCCGCCTATGCGCGCGTGATCGCCGAATGCGATGCCCAACCCGCACACTTCGCCATGGTCGGAAACTCATTACGTTCCGACATTGAGCCGGTGCTGGCCCTTGGCGGATGGGGCGTGCATCTTCCCTACGTCGTAACTTGGGCGCACGAGCAGATTCATGCGGTGGCAGACGACGATCCGCGTGTGGAGCGCATCGAAACCCCGAGCCAAATCCCGGCGGCGGTGATGCGCCTTGAGGCACTTGCCGCAACACGCGGATAAGCGCGCACGTTCAGGCTGGGTTCGCGAGTCAGGCGTTCGATTGCGCAATGGTTCATCCAAGATCGCCGACAGTTGAGTCGTGCCATCGTTGTGGCGCATCTATCAGGAGAGTTTCCATGCGAACGATGTTCTTTCTTGCCGGCACTGCTCTGGCACTCGGCTTGGCATTTGCGGCACCAGCCAACGCGCATAATCGTCACCACAACCAAGCTCGCGTATGGGTATCACTTGGCGACGTAGTCTTCACTGCGGGTATGCCTTACCACCGCCAGTATCGCCAGCCCCTGTTCGCAGAGCGGGGTCGACATGGCCCACGCTACTACTACTATGGGCCGCAGCAGACGTATCAGGGCTACGTCCCGGGCTACTACTACGACCACACCTATTACGCACCCGCGCCTTTGCCGCCACGACGCCGTGGCTACAGCCGCCATCGTCAGGGATATTGAGCGCTATAGGTCTTCGCGCTAGCGGTAGCGACAATACCCAGCAAACAGGCTGCACATCATGGTCGTGATGAACAACGTAGTGCGATTTCGAGGGCCGTATTACCCAGTGACTGAACGACCGATCCCACCAGGGGTGGAGCCGCTTCACGTCTTCATCGACACAGCAGTGACCGTTTGGGCGTATCTAAAGACCAAGAATGAAACCCATATCTCGGATCTTTTATCTAACCTGATAAGCATCACCATGCGAGAGGACGAAACCCTGGTCGAGGTACGGGATGCCGAGTTGATAGCAGCGATGAAACCTCTGCTGGATGATCTACAGACCGTTGAGGATTGGTGGCAAGACGACGAGGACATATCGTCCGAAGTGAACGGCTAAGCCGCTGAAGGCCTGCTCCGCTTCCAGCGCTCCGAACTAGGAGTCGCAGCCGGAATCGGTCGGCAAAGACGTGGGTGGGACCTGCTTCACCACTTCTCGGCAACAGAGAGTTAAATATGCGGGCGAGGCGAGCGCTTGGCTCGCATCGCCTCAGGGAAACGGTCACGCGCCCCAGTCAGGAATCAGGCGGCTTTCCAAGTAAGCAACCATGTCTTTGATTCTGAGCTTCCGCCGCTTCATCCGGGTCAGCAACAACTGATCCACCCATAGTCCTTCGGAAGCTTCCGCAATCGCCACATCCAAGTCCCTATGCTCGCTGCGCAAGGCGGCGATTTGCTGAACGATATCGGCAATCTCGGACATAGCGGGCATCCCCATGGTCGCTGGCGTCAATCTTAGGGCCTGACCATGCCGCAGAAAAGCCCAGCTACAATGATCACCCCGCCACGCCGGCTATTCTTCCGCCCTTTCAGCCCAACCTAGATGTCGATTCCAAGCACTAACGACCGAGCGCCAGAGTTCGAGCTCAGCAAGCTCGTTAAGCGCCTACGCCATCAGACCGGACAGGCCATCGCCGACTTCGGCATGATCGAAGACGGCGACAAGATCATGGTGTGCTTGTCCGGCGGCAAGGACAGCTACACCCTGCTCGACATGTTGCTGCAGTTGCAGGCCAAGGCGCCGGTACAATTCAAGCTCGTGGCGGTGAATCTCGACCAGAAGCAGCCCGGTTTCCCCGAGCACGTCTTGCCGGAATATCTTGGCTCCCTTGGCGTGGACTTCACGATCTTGGAGCAAGACACCTATTCGGTCGTCAAACGCGTGGTACCAGAAGGTAAAACCACCTGCTCGTTGTGCTCACGCCTGCGTCGGGGTGCGTTGTACACCCACGCCAGCTTGGAAGGCTTCACCAAGATCGCGCTCGGCCACCATCGCGATGACCTCGCAGCCACCTTTCTGCTGAACCTGTTCTTCCACGCCAAACTGGCATCAATGCCACCCAAACTGCTCAGCGACGACGGCCAGCATGTTGTGATCCGGCCTTTGGCCTACTGCAGAGAAGCCGATATAGCGCGCTATGCGGAGTTGCGTAATTTCCCGATCATCCCCTGTAACCTGTGCGGCTCGCAGGAAAATCTGCAGCGCAAACAAGTCAGTCGTCTGTTGGCCGAATGGGACAATAGTGCGCCGGGGCGTGTCGATCAGATCGCGCGCGCCTTGAGCAATGTGCGTCCATCGCAATTGGCGGACCGCGACTTATTCGACTTTCACGCGTTGGGCAAGCGCGACGATACGCCTCAAGCCGACAGTCTCGCTTGGACAGGTGGGCCCACTAACAGCCCGCCGCTACCCCTGCCTAGGCAGGACTCACGCGCCGATGACGGTTTGTCGATTTTGACGAACTGAACCCAATCGGCGCATACAACCCACACTCTATTATTTTGGCGACCCAATGCTATTTCGTAACCTCACCCTGTTCCGTTTCCCCCTGTCACTTCGCGACGCGCTTGAGTCCTTGGACGACAAACTGCCGGCACATGTGCTCAAGCCGGTCGGCGCGCTGGAATTGTCCAGTCGCGGCTTTATCTCACCGTTCGGGCGCGGCCACGAGGCGCTTTCACACCGCGTCGGTGACTGCGTGCTGCTCACTCTGGGCGGCGAAGACAAGATCCTGCCAGCTGCGGTGGTTAATGAGGCTTTGTCTGAAAAACTTGATGCCGTGCGCGACGCGGAAGGACGCAATCCCGGTGGGCGCGAGCGTAAGCGTATGAAAGAGGAAGTCCTCTTCGATCTATTGCCGCGTGCTTTTGCGCGACCGACTCGGGTGTCCGCGTACTTGGATACCGAACGCGGCTGGTTGTTGGTGGACACCAGCAGCCGCAAAAATGCAGAAGCCTTGGTGTCGGCAATCCGCGAGGCGCTGGGCTCGTTCCCGGCCTTACCGGCAAATGCCGAGTCCAGTCCGCGCGCGCTGATGACCGGATGGCTGGCTGGCGAACCGCTGCCAGACGGCTTCGAGCTAGGTGATGAATGTGAATTGCGCGATCCAGTGGATTCAGGGGCCATCGTCAAGTGCCGCCGACAGGAACTGGACAGTGAGGAAGTGCGCGAGCACCTGAAGGTCGGCAAGCAATGCTTCCAGCTGGGTTTAGTGTTTGCCGAGCGGCTGTCCTTCGTGCTTGGCGAGGATCTGGTGGTGCGTAAGCTCAAGTTCCTTGAGGCGGCGACCGAGGCACTGGAAAAGGACAATCAGGAGTCACCCGAAGCCGAGTTGGACGCCAGCTTTGCGCTAATGAGCGGTGAGATACGCCTGTTGCTGGAGCGCCTCGAAACCGAACTTTCTCTCAGTTCGGCTGATAGCTGAGTTCATGCGACGCGCAGCGCGGCAGCACCGCGAGATCATTTCGGTACGACTACCGGATGGGCGCGATACTCCGTTGCTGCGCGTGGCCGATCCGAGGGCTCGCCGCATGCGTCTGCGCGTCTCCGAACGAGGCGCGCGACTGACGGTTCCATCGATCACCAGCGATGCCGAGGAGCGCCAGTTTCTGGAGCAGCATCTGCACTGGCTGTCAGAACAACTGCGTGGCGACCCGGATTCGCTGATTCAGGATCTGGGTCTGCGCTTGGGCCAAACCACACGACTGCCCTTGCGCGGCATGCAACTTGAGGTCGAGTGGCGCGAGACGCGATGGCTGCATGTTTCGCAGGAGGACGGACGGTTGATCATCGGTAGTCCGCAAGACAGCTCTGTCGATCAAGTCCGTCAAGCGCTACGAGACTTCTATCTGGCTGAGGCTCGCGCCGATGTGGGTCGTTGGCTACCGCGCTACCTGCCCGGTTTGCCACGCCCACCGCGGCTTTGGCGGATTCGCCCATTGTCTTCACTCTGGGGTTCACTCAGCAGTTCCGACGTGATGTCCTTGGATTTGGCTTTGGTGCTAGCACCAACCGCAGCCTTCGAATACGTCTTAGTGCATGAACTTTGCCACCTGATACAGGGCAACCATTCAAGCGCTTTCTGGCAGGAGGTCGAGCAACGCTTTCCACACTGGCAAGTGCAGCGCCGCTGGCTGCGGCAAGAAGGCCGATCCGTTAAGCGGGATCTACACTGCCTGTTGAGCTAGACGGAACTCGCGCTGCCAAGGTAACGATCAATCAGAGTGACCAGCGCATCCGCATGGGCGGGATCCGCGTTGAGCGCAGGGATATAGCGCAGCGCCGTACCACCTGCCTCTTGGAAGTACTCGCCGTTTTCCATCGTGATTTCTTCCAGCGTTTCCAGACAATCCACGGAAAAACCCGGGCACACGACATCGAGATAACGGATGCCGCGCTGCGCCAACGCGCGTACGGTCTGATCGGTGTAAGGCCTGAGCCACTCAGCTTTGCCCAAGCGCGACTGGAAACTCATGGTCCAATCGTCCTCGGCCAGACCTAGTTGCTGCGCAATGGCCTGCGCACTGGCGACGCACTGGTCGGCATAGGGATCGCCACGATCCACACATTTCTTGGGAATCCCGTGGAACGAAAACAGTAAATGACCAGGCTCAGTCTGCTGCTCCCGATGGGTACGAATCTTCTCGGCAACAGCGTTGATCCAAGCCGGCTCCCGGTAATACTCCGTCACAAGATGCAGTTCAGGCCAGCGCCGCCAGCCGGCTAATTCGTCCATCACCGCATCAAACACAGACGCCGTGGTGGTCGCCGAATATTGTGGGTACATCGGCAACACAAGAATTTCTTCCACACCCTGATCGCGCAGTCGACGCAGCTGGCTGGCGACTGAGGGCTCGCCGTAGCGCATCGCTAGAGCCACTTCAGCTCGGCCCGTCAAGCGTGTGGCGATCTGGTGCGTCAAGCCTTCGCTGAATGTGCGCAATGGCGAGCCTTCATCAGTCCAAACGCTTCGATATGCGGCGGCCGAACGCGGCGCCCGAAATGGCAGGATGACGCCATAGAGAATTGGAAACCAAAGCACACGGGGTAATTCCACCACACGCGGGTCTGCCAAAAACTCCGCTAGAAAACGGCGTAATGCAGGCGCATCCGGAGCAGTGGGGGTGCCGAGGTTAACCAGCAAGACCGCACGCTCGGACGCGGCACGAACGAAATTGGGGAGCGTTTTAGACATGGACTGCACCGCAGACGGGCCGGGATCAGTACATGACCCAGGCGCGGAATTCGTTGATTGACGAGAGGAAAATGGTATGCTCGTGCGCAGCGCCCGTAAAAATTAACAATAGAGGCGCAGTGACGACCGCCCGCATACTACTAGAAAGGACGACTTTGATGCGTCCCCTGCTTACTAGACGGCTTTTTGCCGCTCTTGCCATGCTACTCCCGCTGTCCGCCTTCGCGGCGCCGACGGCGTACATTGCTGCGTGGAATACGCTGTACCAACTTGATTTGGCGACCGCACAAGCCACGCGGATCGGAAATGGCATTGGATTCAACGACGTCGAGGGTTTAGCCTTCGCGCCAGATGGAGTGCTTTACGCCGTTGCGGATGGGACCGCTGGAAGCGGTTCCGCGCAAACCGACTTCCTGATCCGCATTAACCCGGAGACGGGCGTCGGAACCTTGGTTGGCTCATTGACCGGCTTGGCTGGGCAGGGTCCGAACGGACAACTCGATTACGGCTTGACCTTCACCTGTGACGGGCGTCTGTGGGCGTCCTCTGACACCACCGGACGCTTCTGGGAAGTTAACCCAAGCAATGCTGGCGTGCGCGAAGTCGGCAACACCGGCTATCCCATCAGCGACCTTGCGGCACGTGGCAAGCAGCTATACGGTATCGGCGTACAAAACGGCTTTGGCAATCACGACGACCAAGCCCTGTACCGGATCAATCCAGACACGGCTGAAGCAATCCGCATCGGCTCGCTCGGTGTAAGCGACAAACTCAGCAGCAGTGGCGCTGATTTCGATTCTAGCGGTGTGCTGTGGGCCACGCTCGACTCACAACCGCCTGATGTCGACCGCCCTAGCCGTTTGGCGCGCATCAATCTCAGCACGGGCCAAGCCACAGTGCTCGGCTCGATCACTGGCATCGACGACAACATCAGTGCCCGCGCGATGGCAATCGGCCCTCCCGGTGGATGCGCCACTACTGGCGGAGGCAACGCCGCCGTCGAACCGACCTTGGTGCCCGGGCCTGGTTTGCCTGCGTTGATCCTTCTGGGCGTGGTAACGATCTGGACGGGGCGACGTCGCCTGTACTGAAGCTGGGTTCATCCCCGCACGGCCATACTTATCAACCACGCTTTGCTGAGAGAGAAGCCCAATGCTTCGTACCCTGTCTTTGATTTTTCTGGCGCTGGGCCTCATCGGCGCTGGCACCAACACACACGCTGCCAAGACCGACGAAAGTGAGCGCGTCCAGCGTGCCGTAGAGGTACTTGACGAAGTTATGCAGATGCCGGAGCGCGCGATTCCTCGCAAGTTGCTCGAAGATGCCTACGCGATTGCGGTCATCCCTGACGTGGTCAAGGCCGGTCTCGTGGTAGGTGGACGTCATGGCAAGGGCTTGATCTCTATCCGCCTGCCGGATGGAACGTGGAGCACACCGAGCTTCATCCGCATGACCGGTGGCAGCATCGGTTTTCAGGCCGGGGTGCAAGCGACCGACGTGGTGCTGGTGTTCCGTTCAGCGCGAGGGGTCGATTCCATCGTCAACGGTAAGTTCACGCTCGGAGCAGATGCGGCTGTCGCGGCTGGCCCGGTGGGACGCACAGCACAAGCGTCCACCGATGCACAATTGCGCGCCGAGATTTATTCCTACTCGCGTTCACGCGGCCTGTTTGCTGGCGTCGCTCTGGATGGTGCCGTGATTTCGATCGACAACCGCGCCAACACGCGCGCTTACGGCCGCAACATCACAGCGCGCGCAGCGTTCGAAGGTCGCGTCGTAAAGACGCTTCCGGCAATAGTCGACTTTCGTGATCGACTGGAAGAGTTCGGCAACCGCTGATCCGGATGACTTTGCCGAGGCGGAACTGTTCGCCCGGCGTATGCAGCCACCTCGGTGGCTGCGCTATGCTTGTCTTCTTAACTTCATTGTGAGGCGCGAACCATGGGCGGCTTCAGTATCTGGCACTGGATAATCGTGCTTCTGGTCGTGGTGCTGCTGTTTGGCACCAAGAAACTGCGCAATGCAGGTTCCGACCTCGGAAGTGCTATCCGTAGTTTCCGCAAGGGGCTACAGGAAGAGGACGAGCCGAATAAGCTTGGCAAAGAGGCCAAGGATGACAGTGCCGCAGACGACAGCAAGCCCGTAAAAGAGCCTGCTGCACACGACGAGCGCGATTGACGCAGGTAGCTTCCGATGTTCGAGATCGGCTTGGCCGAACTGGCGCTGATCGCTTTGGTCGCACTGCTGGTACTTGGCCCTGAGAAACTGCCGCGCGCGGCGCGCATGGCGGGTCTGTACGTGCGCAAGGCGCGGGCCACGTGGTTCTCAATCCAAGCCGACATCGAACGTGAGTTGGCCGCGGAGGACATGAAGCAGGCGTTGAAGGACACCCAAAAGCAGATGGGCGTCGGCGAGATAGAAAAAGCACTCAAGGACACGGAGCGCAGCTTGATACAAGCACCCGTGCCCGCACCCGATCTCAGTGAGCATGACAGCGACGAGATCATCGACACAGGGGCATCCAATGATGATCCGTCGTCGCGTGAATGAGTCCACGGTGTCGGCCGAATCTGACAAAGAGCAAAGTTTGATTGGTCATTTGGTCGAACTTCGCGCCCGTTTGCTGCGGGCGGTGCTAGCGGTGTTGGCGGTGTTTTTAGTGTTGACGCCGTTTGCTAACCGGATCTATGCGGTGCTGGCCGAGCCACTGCTTGCCAAGCTGCCCGAAGGCGCGCAGATGGTTGCCATCGACGTAGCCAGTCCGTTCTTGACGCCCATCAAACTCGCCTTCTTCCTTGCCGTTGTGGTGGCTATGCCACTGGTTCTCCACCAGCTCTGGGCATTCGTCGCGCCGGGCCTGTATCGGCACGAACAGCGTCTAGCTCGCCCATTGCTAGCATCGGCCGTCATCCTTTTTTACACCGGGTGCGCCTTCGCGTATTTCTTGGTCCTGCCCACCGTGTTCGCCTTCCTCACCAGCATCGCACCGCAAGGCGTTGCGGTGATGACCGACATCAGCCGTTATCTGGATTTCGTGCTGGTCATCTTTTTGGCCTTCGGCTTCAGCTTTGAGGTGCCCGTGGCCGTGGTGATCTTGGCGCTGCTCGGCTGGGTCGATATCGCGCAACTACGCGCCGCACGCGCCTACGTGGTTGTGGGCGCGTTTGTAGTGGCGGCCATCATCACCCCGCCCGATGTCATTTCACAGCTTATGCTGGCCATTCCAATGTGTCTTTTGTATGAGGCCGGCATCATTGCTGCACGCTTACTGGTGCGGCGTAACGCGGAAGCACCCAGCGAGTCGGGGTAAACATGGACCGTTATGAACGCATCAACTTGCTGCATCGCATTCTGCGCAGCGCCCGCTATCCGGTTTCGGCGCAACGCCTGATCGACGAGCTGCAGTGCTCGCGCGCCACGGTCTATCGCGATATCGGCTTTCTGCGGGATTTTCTCGGTGCACCGGTCGAGATATCCGAAGAACCACCGGGCTTTCGCTATGCCACTGGAGAGGCTGAGCGCTTCGAGCTACCGGGCTTGTGGTTGAGTCCGGATGAGCTACAGGCCTTGCTGGCCGCGCGGCAGCTTTTAGCCAAGTCAGGGCCAGGGGATTTTCTGGCCGAGGCCTTGGAGCCCATCCGCGACCGAATCGAACAACTCCTGTCGGAACAAGCCGGCGGTCGTCACTGGCCAATAGAACGCGTCCGAGTCATCACCAGCGGCACGCGTAGCATTGATGAAGCAGCATTCCGTCTCGCTGCCAGTGCGGTCCTGCAGCGCCGCCAGTTGACCTTTCGCTATCGGGCCCGATCGACCGATGCCACCACGCGACGAGTCACCTCACCGCAGCGACTCACCCATTATCGCAACAACTGGTATCTGGATGCGTGGGATCACGAGCGCCAAGGGCTACGCAGTTTCTCACTGGATCGACTCGAAGAGGCGAAACTGCAGGACGAGCTCGCTACCGACATGCCAGAGATGGATCTCGACCAGCACTTGGCCTCGAGCTATGGCATCTTTTCCGGCGCTCCCAGAGACTGGGCCACGATCCGTTTTTCAGCCGAGGCCGCTCGCTGGGCTGCAGAAGAACGCTGGCATTCTCAGCAACGCGGCCACTTCCTGCCCGATGGCAGTTATGAGTTACAACTGCCCTACAGCAATTCACGCGAACTGCTGATGGACGTCCTGCGTTATGGCCCGGATGCCTGCATCGTTGAGCCCGCTAGTCTGCGCAATGAGGCCCAGATCCAGCTGCAACTAGCGCTGGGCCAATACCTGAGCTAGTTAAAACGCCATGTGCACGCTCAACCACAGATTCCGCGATTTGTCTTTGTTGTTGTAGTCATCGGTATAGCTCGGCGTGTAGCTGCTATCCGGGTTCTGGACGAAGCTGGTCTGGAAGCTGGTGAAGTCCTTGTCCAGCAGATTATTGATACGCGCTGCCACGCGCACCGTGTCGTTCAAGCGATATTGTGCAGCCAGATGCAAGACGGTATAGCGCTTGTAGTACAGCGGCTTATTGTCGGCATCTTTGCCGCGATAGCGCTCGGAACGAGCTTCACCGACCAGCTGCGTGCTAAGTCGATCCGTGACGGTCCACTCCAGAAACGCATTGCCCATGTGCTTGGCGGTATTGGTCAAAGGCAGGCCAATATCGACGCCTGAACGTCGCTCGCTATCTGTGTAGGTGTAATTGGCACGCAGCGCCCAGTTGTCACTGATGCCATAGCGACCGGCCATTTCCAGTCCCTGCACCCGAGCCTTATCGACATTGACCAGCTGATTGACGTTACCCACACCCAACACCGCCCAATACTCGCCAATGTTGACGCAGGGGCGCACGCCGCCCGTGTCGGTACAGCTCTGACTCACCTCGGCACGCTCGATTTTGTCGCGGAAGTTGTTGTGGAAAGCGGTAAGGTTGAAGTTGTGGCGCTCGTCGGCCCCAGTCCAGTACAGCGCGATTTCAGTGTTGAGGCTGGTTTCTGGCTCCAGCTCTGGGTTGCCGGCCCACGGGCTGGTGCCCTGGCCACCAAAACCGGTGATGCCGTCGTACAAATCGGTCGTCTTGGGTGTCTTGTAGCCGGTAGAGATGCCACCCTTCATCGTCCACGTTGGCGACAGGCTGTAGTTAGCATACAGGCGCGGGCTGAGGTGGCCGCCGAACAGATTGTGCTCGTCATGACGCATACCGGCAGTGAGCGTGAAGTCGTCGACCGGACTCCAGTTGTCTTCTAGGAAGACCGACCACATCCGGTGGTTCTGCACCGTGCCGGCGCCGTCACCGCCACTTTCCATGCCGAACACGCCATCTTCTAATTCACCATCGATGGCTTGCCCGCCGACGACGAGGTGGTGATAGCCGAATCCGCCTTCCAGTGGCATATCGAGCTTGGCATCGAACACATACTGACGACTTTCCATGGTGCGCTTGGGGCGCGGCAGGAACAGCGCTGTGGCCACCGCCTGTCGCTCGGCAACACTCATGCCGGCGTAGTCACCGCTGCCCTGAAAGATTTGTTGGTGCAGCAGGCGCTCCTGCACCGTAAACGGCAGGGTGCGACCGTTGTTGGCGGTCACCACGTGTGAGAGTGAAACGAAGCTGCGACCAAACTCCCAATCGCCGTCGTGGGTCACCGCCCATTGGTCGCGAGTGAACTTCTGTTCCGGCCCGTAGCCTACCCGTGGCGGCGCACGCCAGATGCCGGCCAAACCATCGACGGTGCCCAAAGGATAGGTTTCTGTCCCTAGATTGTTGATATACGGGGTGTTGCTGTACTCCTGCCGGGAATGATCGACATCGAGCATCAGGCTCTGTCGGTCACTGAGCTTCGCCGTCAGCGTCATGCCGGCGCTTTTGTTAGTGTTATCCACGGTTTTGCCACCACCGCCAAAACCCAGTGAACGCTCAAACTCAGCGCCGTCAGGGGCATGGATGATTTCATATTCGGGCGTGGATGCCTTGCGCTGATACCAGGATCCACGCACCCCAAAGCCCAGAGCATCGGATGCCAACGGCCCCATCAGCGCAAAATCCATGCTGCTGTCGCTGCCGAACTCGCTGTTTTCCTGAACGTTGTGGCCCAGCGTCATCGAGCCGCGCCAGCGGTCGGAGACCTTGCGAGTGATGATGTTGATCACGCCGCCCAACGCATCAGCGCCATACAAGGTGGAGGCTGGGCCACGAATGACCTCGACTCGCTCGATCATGTCCAACGGTGGAATGTGGTTGGACTGGTTGCCACCGAAGTTGTTGGGATAGATGTCGCCGTGATTGTTCTGGCGCCGACCATCGATCAGGATCAGGGTGTAG
>CAJDUW010000032.1_pt1 | contig 21114 bp, 16 predicted proteins | sample 7390931 | NCBI WGS metagenome assembly CAJDUW01 (sample SAMEA7055687, study PRJEB34461) | soil metagenome | biome: terrestrial ecosystem; feature: Peninsula; material: soil | place: Antarctica | collected 2016
CTCGAACCACTTGCAGACGCGCTGATGGTCGATCCGTCACTGGACCCAGAGGCCAGCGCGAGCGCCTATGTCGACACCGAAAAAGGGATCGCCGATACCAAAGCCGCACTCGATGGCGCACGCGCGATCCTGCTCGAGCGTTTCGCCGAAGACGCCGAGTTGGTCGGTCAGATGCGCCAGTTCCTGCATAGCAATGGTCGTTTCCGCGCCAAAGTAATCGCTGGAAAAGAGGCCGAAGGGGCCAAGTACAGCGATTATTTCAACCATGTCGAAGCCATTTCACAGATTCCGTCGCACCGCTTATTGGCGCTGTTTCGGGCCAGCAAGGAAGGCATTATTGACTTGGCGCTGCTGCCCTTTCCGAGCAGCGCACCCAAGGTGGTGGCTACTGAAGCCTTGGATGAGACGGTCGCTGCCGGTCATGCCGAGGCCGAGGGCCGGATTGCCGTCTATCTGCACATTGCTGACCAAGGTCGAAGTGCCGACCGTTGGTTGCTCGACACCGTGCGCCAAACTTGGCGGGTGAAATTGCATCTGCACCTGACCATCGACCTGTTCGGACAGGTGCGCACCGCCGCTGAAGACGAGGCCATCCGCATATTCGGTGACAACCTCAAAGACCTGATGATGGCCGCGCCCGCTGGCCCAAAGGTGGTCATGGGCTTGGATCCTGGTATTCGTACCGGCGTCAAAGTGGCCGTGGTCGACGCCACCGGCAAGTTGCTGGACACCGCCACCATCTACCCACACCAACCACGCCGGCAGTGGGACGCCTCTCTTGCCGAACTGGCCGGGCTGTGCAAGAAGCATGGCGTCAATTTGATCGCTATCGGCAACGGCACCGCCTCACGCGAGACCGACAAGCTCGCCGCCGAGCTGATCGGGAAATTGCCTGAGATGAAAATCGGCAAGATCGTGGTCAGTGAAGCGGGTGCCTCGGTCTACTCCGCCTCCGAACTCGCCTCACGCGAGTTCCCTGATTTGGATGTCTCCTTACGCGGTGCCGTTTCGATTGCGCGCCGCCTGCAAGATCCGCTGGCAGAGCTGGTCAAGATCGACCCCAAATCCATTGGGGTCGGCCAGTACCAACACGATGTCAATCAGATCAAGCTGGCACGCACACTCGATGCGCGAGTGGAAGACTGCGTGAACGCGGTGGGCGTGGATGTGAACACCGCCTCTGCCGCGCTATTGGCGCGCGTGGCCGGCCTGTCAGCCAGCGTGGCCGAAAACGTGGTGCGCCACCGCGATGCCAACGGCCCCTTCCCCGATCGCAAAGCTTTGCTGAAAGTGCCGCGTCTGGGCGAAAAGTCGTTTGAGCAGTGCGCCGGCTTTTTACGCATCCGTGACGGCGACAACCCGCTTGATGCCTCGGCGGTGCATCCGGAAGCCTATCCGTTGGTTGAGCGCATCCTCACGGCCAGCGGACGCGAGATGAAAACGGTGATCGGCGAGAGCGGCTTTTTGCGTGGACTCAGGCCAGAAAAGTTCACGGATGAAAAGTTTGGCCTACCAACAGTGCGCGACATTCTCAAGGAATTGGAAAAGCCCGGCCGTGACCCGCGCCCCGAATTCAAGACCGCCGCGTTTGCCGAAGGTGTGGAAGACATCAAGGACCTGCGCCCTGGCATGATCCTGGAAGGCGTGGTCTCAAACGTCGCTGCCTTTGGTGCGTTCGTCGACCTCGGTGTGCATCAGGATGGCCTGGTGCACGTCTCGGCACTGTCAGACAAATTCGTGAAGGATCCGCGTGATGTGGTCAAGACCGGCGATATCGTCAAGGTCAAGGTGATGGAGGTTGACCTGGCACGCCAACGTATCGGGCTTTCTCTGCGCCTGACCGACGAACCCGGACAGGCACGTGACAGCCGCAGTGGCGAAAGTAATTCCGGGCAGCGCCAGCCGTCCCGTTCACCCAAAAATCCCGCGCCACGCAATCCGGGGCGCGAGCAGCAGCCCAGCAAGTCGTCCAACGCCGATTCCGCCTTGGCCGAAGCGTTCGCTCGCGCCAAAATGAAGGGATGAACACCGAATTCAAGCTGCCCGTCCTCGATCCGCGTCCCGAGCCGCCAGAAAGGCCGCTGCCCAGCGATTGCTGTGACAGCGGCTGCGACCCTTGCGTGCACGACAGCTACGCCGAGGACATGGATGACTATCGAAACGCGCTAGCCGCGTGGCAGGCGCGACATCCGGACCACGGCGGTTCGGACTGATCTGACCACCAGAGCAATCGGATCGAGAGTTTGTCTGCGGCCGCATCGTGATGAAGTTGAGCCGCGGCTAAAGACCAGAGTGATCCAACGCGGTGTCCGCATTAGTGCCCGCGCTCCGTATCTCTTTATTGATGCATTCCATCAATTAAATTCAGATACGTAGAGGTCAGCAACAATGAGTGTCCACAGCCCACCCGCTGCAAACGTTCGTCAGCACAGTAAACTTGCCCACGCCCTGACATTGGCACTTGGATTGAGCGTCAGCTCCTTCGCTGTCAGCGCCCCAAACGACTACGCGCCGACGGCTACCCATGTCGTCACAAACTGCGCCGACATCGGCTCCGGTAGCCTCCGAAATGTGCTAGCTCTAGCCAGCAGCGGCGACATTATCGATATGAGCGCGCTGGGCTGCAGCGAGATCACGCTTCAATCCACGCTCATCATTCCGCAGGAAAACCTGACGCTCCGCGGAAAGGTTATCCCTTCCTTTCCGGGTGGGTACAGCCCGACCATAACAACCGACCTCGACATCAGGCTTCTCCGACACAATGGCAGCGGGAAGCTAAAACTGAGTCGGGTAAGTCTTGAGCGGGGCAAGGCGCCTGGCTTTGGCGGCTGCGTCGATTCTCCGTTTGGAGGCGTCGAGCTGGATTCGGCATCGCTCAAGTACTGCACCGCAGATAACAGTAATTCCAATGTCGGCGGAGGAGCCATCTACGCCGGAAAAGACGTGAAACTGACAAACAGCACCATTTCGAGCAGTAAGGCGTTGGCGCCGGCTGGTATCGCGCGAGGTGGTGCAATATTCGCAAAGGGCAATGTCGTAATTACTGATGGCTCCCGCATAACGAACAACGCAGCCGAAGGTACAAGCGCGTTTGGTGGCGGCATCTTTTCCAGCGGGACACTGAACGCCGCCTTGAACCGCAGCACCATCTCTGGCAACAAAGCCATCGGTTCCAGCGGCGATGCGCACGGCGGCGGGGCCTTTGTGGGGGGAACCACAACGGTCGGCTTGGGTGGTGGGATTGCAGTAACCGGCAATCAGGCGATCGGGCCTGAAGCGAGAGGTGGCGGCCTGTTTCTAAGCGAGGCCAGCGACTTCAAATACTCCGCTTTCGAGGACAACACGGTGAAAACCGTCTCCTCCGGCACCCCAAAAGGCGGGGGGATCTACTCCAAGACCGGCACACTCAGCTTGGATGGCTGCACCATCACCGGCAATAAGGCCGGTGCACTACCGCTGCTTAACGGCATTGCTGGGGGTATCTCTGCCAGCGCACTTGATCTCAAAAACTCTACCGTCGCTGAAAACCACGCCACGCTGAACGCAGGGGGCATGAGCATCGCGGGCAATACAAAAATTGCCTCCAGCACGATTTCGAATAATGTTGCGATGAGAGTGGCAGGTGCCTCGATCGGACCCTTCACAAGCCAGCCTATCTCTATCCAACAAAGCACGATCTCTGGTAATGAGTCGAGCAACTCTAGGTATGGCGCGGGCCTTTATTTGAGCAGCGACACTGTTATCAAGAACAGCACCATCACTGGCAACATCGAGCGCAACGCCCAAAACAAAAAATATGGCGCCGGCATCAGCATCAGGGATGGAAAGACGGTCGAGCTGTCGAGCACGATCGTCAGCGGGAATGGCTTCGTATCGACAACTTCGACCAGCGGCTCGCTTCCGTCAGACATCGGCGTTGGCTTCACCGGCACCACGGCGACGCTCACCGGAACTCACAACCTGATCGCACACTCCGAGATCCCGACACCCGGCGACACCATTAGCAAAGCGCCTGGCCTAGGGCCTCTGCAAGACAACGGTGGTCCGACTTGGACCCACAAACCGCTCGATGGTAGTTGGGCACTCGACAGCGGTATCACCAACGGTTACATCACCGACCAACGCGGGAGTGGCTGGCCACGCGTGGTGGGATCAGCCGCCGATATCGGCGCAGTGGAGTACAGCCTGCTTGTCGTTAACATCTTCTCCGACGGTTTTGAAAACTAAGCGCAAGCACCATTTGCCAAAATTATCTCTCCCCCGCCTTGACGGGGGAGAGCCTTTTATGGGGTGCCACTTTCTTCATTGCTGTGTCAGAACCTGCGACGAAATTGCAGGACGAGCTCAGAACACCAACGCGGCTAACGCAGCTTTGGCCGTCAATTTCCTAGTTCTAGGAATCACCTAACTACCACGAGTCGCTGACCGTTGTGCGAACGCGATGAGCGGCGAAGTTCCGCAAAGACCATTCCATCTGCAGACATCAGCCAGATAATCGGACATAGCAAGGTTTTATGCATTGCTTAGAGTGACGCCGAGTGAGTTTATGCCGGCTCGAGACCCACCCACACACCAAACGCATAGCTACGCAGCACGATGTCCGCTTTGCTGCCGTTACTCCGTACCATGTTGTTGATGCATCCGATCAATCCGATACGTAGAGATCAGCAGCCATGAATGCCCATAGCCCCCCAGCGACACATCTCCGCCAGCACAGCACACTTGTCCGTGCGCTGACACTGGCACTCGGTCTCACGATAAGCCCTTTTGCCCTCAGTGCCTCGGGCGATTACGCACCCTCGGCCACGCACATCGTGACAAGTTGCGGTAACAGTGGCCCCGGAACCCTGCGTAACGCAATCGATCTGGCCAGCAGTGGCGACATCATTGACCTGAGCGCATTGAGCTGCGACACGATTACGCTTCAATTCTTTGTCTCGATTCCACAGGACGATCTGACGCTCCTAGGCAAGGTCGCCACCACATCACCCGTCTCATACGCGCCGACCATAACAACAACCGCCGCAAACGGTAACGGTCTTCTCATCCACAACGGCACTGGGCGACTGAAGCTGAGCCGGGTGACGGTGCGTGAAGGCATATCAGAAGCCGGCGTGGGCGGCTGCGTCACCTCCATCGGCGGAGGCGTCGAACTGGACTTTGCAGCACTTAAAAATTGCACATCAGAGCGTGCGCTTGGTAGCACTGGCGGGGCGATACACGCCGGAAAGACCGTTAAGTTGACCAACAGCACCATCACCGGCAGCACGGCAATAGCGTCCAATGGGCGTGCGCGAGGTGGTGCTATATATGCAAAGGGCGATGTTGCGATTAATGATGGATCCACCATCTCAAACAACACAGCCCACGGCGAAAACGCGTATGGCGGCGGTATCTATTCAGGCGGAAAACTGACAATCGGCTCTAACCGCAGCACGATTTCCGGAAACAAGGTCATCACGACCACCGGCAAAGCCTACGGAGGCGGCGCCTTTGTGAAGGGAACCACAAACCTCGCTCTGGGCGGTGCCGGAATAGAGGTGTCAGGGAACCAAGCGACAGGCCCCAATTCGAGGGGTGGAGGATTGTTTCTTAGCCAAGCTGGGAACATGAAGTACTCCAGCTTCACGAACAATACGGCAGGCTCAGGCGGCGGAATCTTCTCCGAGGGTGGCACACTCAAGTTGGACGGGTGCACCATAGCCGGCAACACAGCCAGCGCCCCAGGCTATGGCGGTGGCATCAGCGCCAGCGCACTCGATCTGAACAAATCTGCCGTCTCCGGGAACCACGCCGCGTTTACCGGCGGAGGCCTGAGAGTCAATGGCAATGCCAAGATCATCTCCAGCACGATCTCGGACAACACGGCTGTGAGGGTAGCCGGCGCTTCTCTCGTGGGTTCTGGCGCAGTGCCCATTTCTATCCAGCAAAGCACGATTTCCGGCAATGAATCCATTGACTCAAAGTTCGGTGCCGGTCTCTATTTGGCAGCTAACACTGAGATCAAGAACAGCACCATCACCGGCAACATCGAACGCAACGTCGATGATGAAAAACATGGAGCGGGCATCAGCCTCCGTAACGGCATAACGGTCGACTTGTCGAGCACGATCGTCAGCGGAAACAAATTCGAGTGGACGAGCGCGGTTGGGATGCCGGCCTCGTCGGACATCGGCTTTGCTGGCAGCGCCACCACGGCGACACTTACCGGCAGCCATAACCTGATCACATTCTCTTCGGTCACGCCAACACCCCCCGGAACCCTAACCGCCGTCCCAAAACTCGGCCCATTGCTGGATAACGGGGGCCCGACCTGGACCCACCTTCCACTCTTTGACAGCCCGGCGATCAACGTAGGCATCGCCAACGGATTCACCACCGATCAGCGTGGCACCGGCTTCGCGCGTGTAGTCGGCCCTGCACCAGACATTGGCGCGGTGGAGTACAGCGTGTTTGAAGTCGACATTTTTTCCGACGGCTTCGAAAACTGACTGACACGAGTTCCGATCCGAAAGCCCTCTCCGCCTAGTCACTGAAAGGGCTTTTATCATGTGTCCAGCGCTGATGTCCGCTTTTGTGACGGCACTCCGTATCTGAATGTGAACAAGTGTCATAAACCAGATAGATGGAGAACAACAACGATGAATGCGTACGACTCCCCGGCCGAAAAATCCGGCCAACACAGCAAACTTGCCCGCGCGCTGACATTGGCGCTCGGGCTGACTATCAGCCCCTTTGCTCTCAGCGCCTCAGGTGATGCTGCGCCAATGGCCACGCTCGTCGTTCAGAACTGCAACGACACTGGCTACGGCAGTCTGCGCGATGCGGTCAGCCAAGCAAGCAGCGGCGACATCATCGACATGAGCGCACTGAGTTGCAGCACGATCAACCTTCAATCAACTCTCATCATTTCACAAGCCAACCTCACACTCCGTGGGCAGGCGTCCGCCGCCCCACCCATTATTTACAGCCCGATCATAGAAACTACAAACAACGTCAAACTCCTTTCCCACACTGGCGCCGGGAAGCTGAAGCTAAGCAAGGTGACATTGCAGAAAGGCAACGCGACCGACGGCATTGGCGGCTGTGTCGACTCGATCTCGGGAAGCGTCGAACTGGATTCGGCGGCACTTAAATACTGCACAGCTGCAAGGTCTGGTAACGCGCGCGGAGGCGCGATCTACGCTGGGGCGGATGTCAAGCTGACCAACAGCAGAATTATGGGAAGCAAAGCAATATCAGGCTCCGCAATCGCAAAGGGAGGCGCGATATTTGCGAATGGCGATGTCGTCATCTTTGACGACTCCCTTATTAGGAACAACACAGCGCAAGGCGCCGACGCATACGGCGGTGGCATATTTACCGGCGGGAAGTTGGACGCGGCGTTGAAGAGCAGCACGATTTCCGGCAACAAGGTCATTGCGCCCGCCAGCAGCGGCAAGGCATACGGCGGTGGCGCCTTTGTGACGGGAGTGGCAAGCGTCGCCTTAGGTGCTGGGTTACAGGTTTCAGGAAACCATGCTACCGGCAACAATGCGAAGGGTGGCGGACTCTTTCTGAGCGAAGCTGGAAACATTAAATACTCTAGCTTCAGGAACAACAAAGCAGGCTCAGGCGGCGGAATTTTCTCCAAGGATGGCACGCTCAGCTTGGACGGCTGCACCATCACCGGCAACCAGACCACCCTCGCCTCAGGTGGCGGGCTATACGCGAGCGCGCTCGACCTCAATAAATCCACCGTCTCCGGAAACAACTCTGCGCTTAGCGGCGGTGGCTTACGGGTCGCTGGCGATACCAAGATCATCTCCAGCACGATCTCGGACAACACGGCTGTGAGGGTGGCGGGCGCTTCACTCGGAAGCGGCGCAACTCAGCCTATTTCTATCCAGCAAAGCACGATCTCAGGCAATCAATCGAGCAACTCGAAGTTCGGTGCGGCTCTTTATTTGGCGAGCCACACTGTAATCAAGAACAGCACCATCACCGGCAACGTCGAACGCAACGCTGAAGAACAAAAATATGGGGCTGGCATCAGCGTAAGGGATGGCATTACGGTCGACTTGTCCAGCACCATCGTAAGCGGGAATCTATTCTCGTCGACAGCCGGCGTGACGAATGCGTCGGACATCGGCTTTGCTGGCAGCGCTACAACCGCGACGCTCACGGGCAGCCACAATATGATCGCATTCTCTCTGGTCACACCAACACCCGCGGGCACCCTCACGGCGGCCCCAGAACTGGGCCCATTGCAGGATAACGGTGGCGCGACGTGGACCCACATTCCACTCTTGGGTAGCCCCGCGATCAGCGCAGGTAAAGCCAACGCATTCAGCACCGATCAGCGTGGCACAGGCTTCCCGCGTGTAGTTGGCCCCGCACCGGACATTGGCGCGGTGGAGTACAGCGTGTTTGAAGTCGAGATTTTCTCTGACGGCTTCGAGAACTAACCGGCACGATACCTGACCAAAAACACCTCTCCCCCCGCTCGCCGGGGGGAGAACTTCTCTGAGGCATGATATTTTCATCATCGACCCACACGAGACTGTCACGATGGACGACAACACCACGGCACCGTTCGAGTTAACGCAGGTCTGGCCGCAGATCAGCGAGCAGGATGGCGAGGATTTATTGGCGTTCTGGAAGGCACACAAGGCCATTCCCAACGATGACGAGGCGCGGCGGCGACTGAGCCAGGTCGTTTTGCTGGCGCGTGATCGCGACGGCGCGATCGCGGGCGTTTGCACCGCCTACGCCGTGACCCCGCCGCAGTTGGGGCAACCGATGTACTTCTGGCGGGTTTTCATTGCACCGGTTTGGCGCTCGAGTCGGCTATTCGCGACCCTGATGTTGAGATCTTGTTCCGTGTTAGAAGTTTACGCTCGCAAACACGACTACCCTTGCATTGGTATTCTGGTGGAGCTCGAAAACGAGCGTTTCAACAAAGTTGGACGCAAGGCTGAATGGCCCAGTTTTCGCTTAACTTATATCGGCAAAAGCCCGCGCGGACTAGACGTACGGGCTCACTATTTCAAGGGCGCCCGACTGAAATGAATATCACGCAAAACTCGCCGGACGATCAGGCTGGTGCGGCCTACGGATCAACAAGCGACCAACCTGCCAACGGCGACGTCACGGCTGCCGCTCCCGCAGCGGACATCACGCAGGCCCTGGCCAGTGTGCACACCTCCAACTTTCCGGACATTCTGCGGCACTTCAAAAGTTCGCTTGCCGTCAGCACCTATCAGGCCGGCAAGCTGGTGCTCTTGCGCGCAGACGGTGATGCGGTCAATACCCACTTTCGCACCTTCAACCGGCCGATGGGCATGGCGGCCGACCATGAGCGCTTGGCGCTGGGTTCGTACATGGAGATCGCTGAATTCCGCAACATGCCGGCAGTAGCCTCGCGCCTGCACCAGCCACCCAAGCATGACGCGGTGTATATGGCGCGACGTGGCCATATCACCGGGGCGATCGACATTCACGAAATGGCGTGGGACGGCGACGGTGAGTTGTGGTTCGTCAACACCTTGTTTTCCTGCTTGTGCACGCTCGACACCCAATCCAGTTTTGTACCGCGCTGGCGGCCTTCCTTCGTCAGCCACTACGCGCCGGAGGATCGCTGCCATCTGAATGGTTTAGCTATGCGTGATGGCAAGCCGCGCTATGTCACGTGCCTGGGTAACAGCAACGCGCCGGGCGGATGGCGCGAGAACAAGCGCAACGGCGGTCTGCTGATCGACATCAAGGATGGCGAGCGCATCATCTGTCGGGATCTGTCCATGCCGCATTCGCCGCGCTGGTACAACAATCAACTGTGGGTGCTGGAATCGGGTCGTGGCGCGCTGGTGCGGGTGGATCCGCTGACTGGACAACGCACCGATGTGGCGCGCGTGCCCGGCTTCGCCCGTGGCATAGATTTCCTTGGGCCTTTGGCTTTCATCGGCCTGTCGCAGCTGCGCGCCAGCAATCCGTTCACCGACATTCCCATTACCGACGACAACGCCGACCGGTTGTCGGGCGTGTGGGCGGTCAATATCGACACGGGTAAGACCATCGCATTCCTGAAGTTCACCGGCGGGGTGGAAGAGATCTTCGCGGTGCAAGCGTTGCAAGGCGCTCAGTTCCCCGAAGTTCTTAGCGAAAAGGAATACTTAGAAAATTCCTATGCGCTGCCGGACGAAGCACTGAAGCAGGTGCAGCTGACACCGCCGTCTGTGCACAACGAAGAAAGCGAGTAAGGCTCGTCAGAGCCTGCGCTCGTCGATCTACCACAACAGCGCCGCCTGGATCACGGCGGCCAGCTTGGCTTTGTTGTTCCAACCATCCGGATGGGAGGTCTTGGCGGACACGACACATCCTTTTTCTTGAAACTGACGCTTCCAAGCAATGGAAACACTGGTCTCCCGGTGAATGCTGGCAACGCTCTGGTTATGCGGTGGCATCCCGCTCCTTGAACTCGCGACTGTAACGGCTCGATCTTGCCCCTGCTTCACGGACACCCGAATACAAGGGTGCTGCACTTGGACGTTGAGGCTAAGCCTGTTGGTCGCGCGCGGTGCAGCCCGGCGGCTGTAACAAGGGAACGCCGCGGCAATATCCGTCCGAGTGTCGATTTTGTGCCGAAACTTTGGTGAGGTCCCGTTAACGTCCAAAAGGCTAGGCTGCCTCCAGTTCCTCGGAGATGAACATGACTCACGCCAACGATACTCTTGACGCCACGCCGGACGATGCGATCAAACAGGCCGATGCACCGCGCCACGGCATTGCACGCACCATGGAGATTCTGCGATTCCTTTTGAAGTACCGCAACGCCGGCATCTTCAACGGCCAGGATCTGGACGAGGTCGCTGTCGAGCACGATGAGCCACTGCCGGCCGCTGGCAAGCCCGAGGAGTTTGTCGATGACTTGGAGGCGCTAGGTCCCACGTTTGTGAAGATCGGCCAGTCTTTGTCGACCCGCCCGGACATGGTGCCGCCGGAATACTTGGCCGCGCTCGAGCGGATGCAAGATGACGTGGCCCCGTTGGAGTTCGCGGTGATTCGCGCAGCGGTTGAAGACGAATTGGGTGTGCGCATCAATAAGGTGTTTGCCACGTTCGATGAAACACCCATTGGTTGCGCCTCGCTCGCGCAAGTCCATCGAGCCACATTGCGTGACGGTCGTCCAGTCGCGGTCAAGGTGCAGCGCCCGAATGCCATCGAACAGATTCGGGCCGATCTCGACGCGCTCGCCTCGGTCGCCACCAAGGTCGACCATGCAACCGATATCGGACGCCGGATGCGCTTCACTGGCTGGGTCCATGAGTTGCGCAGAACCCTGCTCGCGGAACTCGACTATCGAACCGAAGCCGAGAACCTCGAACGCTTCGCGCAGCACTTTGCCGAGTACCCTGAGCTGATCGTGCCTGCCCCGGTCTGGGACCTGACCCGCGCCCGCGTGCTCACGATGGATCTGATCCACGGGACCAAGGTCACCGAAATCAGCGGCGTGCGCCGCGCGGAGGAGTCGCTCGGTCATCTGGCTGAGGCGCTTATGCGCGGTTACCTCGATCAGGCGTTCGTGCACGGTGAAATCCACGCCGACCCGCATCCCGGCAACCTGCTACTGACCGACGCGGGGCAACTAGCGATCTTTGATCTGGGCATGGTCGCTCATGTCCCACCACGCCAGCGCGACCGCCTGTTGAAGTTGTTGTTCGCGGCGGTCGACGGACGCGGCGAAGAAGTCGCCGGCGAAAGCATCGCGATGGGCACGCGTCTGGAAGATTTCGATGAGGAAACCTACCTGCGCGAGGTCGGGCAACTGGTATCCCGTTACGCTGCCCACCAGGGCGCGCCGCGACAACGCGCGAACGACGGCTCGCATCACTTGTCGGAAGGTCGTCTGGTATTGGAGCTGACGCGCATCGCGACCGCCTGCGGACTACGCACGCCACCAGAACTCAGTCTGCTGGGCAAAACATTGCTCAATCTCGAAGCGGTGTGTGCGGCTCTGGAACCTCTGCTCGATGTGAAGCACGTGGTCGAGGAACACCTGAACCACATGATGCGCGCGCGCTTTCGCAAATCACTCTCGCCCGCAAATCTCGCATCCGAGATGATGGAATTGCATAGCCTGCTGCGGGAGGCACCTCGCAAGTTGACCGATGTCCTGTCGCTGCTGGCCGACAATCGCATGCAGATACGGGTCGCCGGTCTGGACGATTCGCAACTGATGGAGGCCCTGCAAAAAATAGCAAACCGCATTGCTGCCGGCCTTGTGACAGCCGCGCTGATTGTGGCCTCCGCGATGATGATGAAACTCGGCACCGGCCCCCAGCTACTGGGCTATCCAGCCATCGCAATGGTTCTGTTTCTGGTTGGCGCCGTGCTCGGCATCGCGCTGGTATGGAGCGCACTGATGGGCGACCACAAAGCTAAGCCGCATGAACAGCGCGGACCTCGATAGGCGCGATTGAGTGGGCGGACGCCACCACATGTGTGGCGCTCGCCAGCACGCGGTCGCCGTTTCCCGTAGCGACTCAGGCGATGGCGATTGCCGTGTTCATCGAGATTTTTTCAGAATTGCCACCACCACTTTTGCGCGAGGTGCTTTCCGGTTCCATTGCAGCGCCAGTGTTGATCGATGCGCGAGTTCGAGTTCAGCGCGAGGTCTGGACTAGCATCCGAGTTACATTCGGAGTTACGCAGACCTCGGCGAAAAGGAGTAGGTGGAAACTGTTGAGTCAGCGCTGCGTAACTGGCTACTGCGGCACCTGCACTTATTTCAGGGGTTGTGCCACTAAGGAAAAAGGCAAAATCCTGGGCCCGAACGCGGCAAGTGCGCTATGGTTTTGGCCATTCTGAAGCTCCCTTTTCGCCGCCACATAAGCCGCATAAGGAAAACCGCTCTGATTGAAAGGTTTTGATTCACCGTCTACTCGAAGCCATCCGCAAACAGCACCGCGTACAACGCGACCGTGGCAGCGCCGGATTTACTGCCTCCGCTGCCGCTATGGCCGTTGTCATTGATCGTAATCGAAAGGTTACCCAAGCCACTGAAGCCCGGCCCCGACATGCCCGCATTGCCGGCAGCGAAATAGCTGTTGAGCGCCGCCAAGGTGCCGGTTAAAGTTCGGCTGCTGCCGCTGCCGGATGCACTCACCCCACCAACATTAGGGCCGCTCAGCGTCACGCTGCCGGGTGCTGATAGGCTCACCGTCAAAGAACCACTGCCGGCATCCACATCGGCAAAACTCACGCCCGCTACCGCCGCTGTGCCAGCGGCAAAGATGGGCAAGCGAGCTGGTGCGCGAATACTCGGCGCATCGTTGACCGCCTGTATCGTCAAGGTGACGTTGCGGGCGGCGGTCTTTGCTCCGCCCGTGCCGCTGTTCCCGTTGTCGTTGATGGAGATCGACAAGGTCAAAGGGGTCGTGTCATCGAGCGCCGTTTTGTAGCTTAGCTTGGCTGAGGCGAGATAGGCGTTGAGTGCAGCCAGCGAGCCACTTAAGCTGCGCGTGGTCGTCGTGCCAGTTACGCTCACGCCGCCGCTGGAAGTTGCACTCAGAGTCCCTTTGGCCACGCTAAACGTGGCGGTGAGACTTCCCATGCCTGCATCTGGGTCGGCGAACGCGACGCCACTCACCGCTGAGGCCACATCCTCGGTCACGTTGATTGATGGTGGCGCACTGATCGTTGGTGGCTGGTTTGGCATGTTGGTCGGGATCACACAGCTCGATGGCTGGCTGGCGATGCGGCTGTTGAGGGTGGTGACTTGCACCGAGTGAAACAGTCCAACATTTTCACCACAACCTTTCACGTGGCAATAACTCATCAAGGTTCCACGCGGCGCGCCAGGCGAACTGCTGGGACACGACGTTGGCCCCGTGTAGCAGCCGCCTTCACCGGAAAAGCACTGATCCAGCGTATTGGTGGAAGCGGGCTGGCTCCCAGCGGTATTGGTGCAATGGGTATGCGCTAATCCGAAGTTGTGGCCAAGCTCGTGTGCCACCAGCGGAGCGTCGTTGGCGGGCCCCGCACCAGCAAACTTGAATACGCGGTTGATGCTGAAATGCCCGTAGGTGCTGCCGCCCATCGTTGCACCAGTTGCGGCACAGTAGTTTCCCGAGGTCAGCAACCAAGCGATCCCGCCGGCACTGTTAGAAGCGCTTGATTTTCCCGAGATCATCACCGCAAAGGCACGCGGCACGGCGCTGTAGGTATTTTTCCAGTGGGCGCCAAATTCGTCGAGTTGTGCGCTGATTGAGTCTCCCACCGCACTCGGATAGGGATCGGTCGTCGTTGACGGCCGCAGAACCTGGTAACCGATTTGGAACTCAAGCTTGGCTCCGCCCGCCCCTGGCTCCTGTGCATAGAAAGCGCTCATCTGCGCCACCAACTGCGCCAGATAATTGGTGGCCGCCGTGCTGTTATTCGAGAACTTTTCCAACATCAACTCATTGTCGGTATCCAAGGCCAAGATCACCTTGCGCGTAGCGACGGTGGGCGCGGTGACCGCCGAGGGCAATGCCAACTTCAAACCCTGTAGTTGATCGCTTGGCGTATCCAAGCCGCCCAAACAATCCTGCTCGGGCCGGGTGCCATCGGCCAAGGCCGCGTCGGTCGCCGTACCGCTAAAGCGCAGGGCGGTACCCGATGGGGTGAGATCCAGATTCCAAATGCCCTCATCGTCCAGCAATAAACCACTACCCGATTTGCCATCGGGTGCGAGCGACAGCACCATCGACTCATGACCGCGTTGGCCCATGTAGTGCTGCAGCGCACTGCGAGGCCCTGGCTGCATACCCTCAGTGCCCGCAATCAGAAGTTGTGCGTCATCGGCGTAAACCTCAATACGACGTAGAGCCCAATCTTCTGTCGTCGTTTTTCTTGCTGCACGCCGCGTGTTTGCCTTAGCCCGCTGCAATGCGACGTGTGTGTCCTGTCCCGGAGCCAGCGCCTGCAGACGGCTCAGCTCGGCACTGGGTATCCAGCCCTGCGGTGCCGACTCGGCGGATGCCGTGCCAGTACCAAGGGCGAGAATCAGCGCGCATATGGTGGCTCGAAACAAGCGGCCCCAATAGGTTGTGCTGTTCATGCAGATGACTCCGTGCTGATGCAGCGAAAGCGGTGATCATCCGAACACTATCAGGGGTTTGCCGGGCAGGATGCACTAACGATCACGGTTTGAGACGAGCCGCTGCGTTGGTTCAGGACGCGGTCGGCGCAAGGACCCGAAAAAGCGGGATCGAATCAGAACCCGTAACGCAAAAACCCACCATCCACACCAATGCACTCGCCAGTGATGTAACTCGACGCGGGCAGACAGAGAAAAGCGACTGCAGCCGCCACCTCTTCCGGCTCGCCGATACGACCCAAGGGCGTGCGCGCCAGCACTTCCTCCCGATAGGCCGGATCCGTCAAGGCGCCAGCGGTGCGACGGGTGCGGATATACCAAGGCGCCACCGCATTCACACGGATGCCGTCGGACGCCCACTCGCAGGCAAGGTTGCGCGTGAGTTGATGCAGCGCAGCCTTGCTAGCACCGTAGGGCGCTCCCGTGCGCACATGCGTCACGCCCGAGACCGAGCCGACATTGACGATGCTGCTGGCGGGATGCTGAGAAAGCAGTGGATAGGCATAACGGCACAGCTCGAAGGCGGCAAACAGATTGGTTTCAAAGATCTCGCGCCATTCGTCTTCGGCATAATCCATCGCCGCACGTGCCGTATTGGTACCGGCGTTGTTGACCAGAATATGCAGGCCGCAGCCTTCGTCTTCGATCCAGTCGAACAACGCCTGTCGATCTTCTGCCAAGGCCACATCGGCAGCGAAGCCACGGACGCTGCGATCCGCAAACTCTTCCACCAATTCCACCTCGATCTGCGCCAGCGCGTTGCCATCGCGCGCCACCAGCCGCACGTCCGCCCCCAGAGCCAGCAGCTCGCGCACGATTGCCAAGCCAATGCCGGCGCTGCCTCCGGTGACCAGTGCTGTTTGTCCATCCAGACGCCAACGCGAATTGAACATGTCGATGCCTCCGTCGTTATCTGCACTGCTTCTCGCAGTAGGATACGGGAATCAACTCTTGGAGGCCTGCATGTTGTTACGTACTGTTGTGTTGACCTTGGCTGCACTGAGCGTGAGCGGCGGCGCGACGCTGGTTCACGCGGCTGACCCTGCCTGCACCGAACTGGATGGCTGGACCACGGGCCGTGACGGCAAAGTCGCAGACGCGGCCTGCACAAGTGAGAGCTACGGCGAAGCCTATCGCCTAGGCGAAGCACTGGCCGACCTGCGCGAGCGCTACGCGGCGCTGGAAGCGCGCATCAAACCCGATGCCGACGATGTGGGCCTGTTGCGCCGCCAGCAGCGACAGCTTGATGTGGACATCGAGGCGATCCGAGGGGTCGCGATGCTGCGTGGCTGGCCGGATGATGTCTCGGAGCGTTCAGCCGAAGGAGTAAAGCCATGAGCCCTTCACGCACCCTTTTCGTCGGCCTGTTGCTGTTAGCCGGAATGAATCTGACGGGCTGCGGCTCGTCCGAAACGCCGGAACCAGCGCGGGAGGAAGACAAGGCGCTGCAGCGTGCGATCCAGGAGCCCTTGGACAAGGCCCGCGCGGTCGAAGACACGCTGCAGAAGCAGCAAGAAGCGATGCAGCGCCAGATCGACGAAGACGGCGGCTGATCAGCCTTCCGTTGCGACCTTGGCCGCGGTCTTGCTCACGGCGGTGGTCTTCTTCGCGACGGTTTTCTTCACCACAGCTTTCTTCGCGACCGCTTTTTTGGCTGCCGCCTTTTTCACAGGTGCTTTCTTGACTGCGGCCTTTTTGGCCGGTGCTTTCTTGACTGCGGCTTTCTTGACTGCGGCTTTCTTGGCCGGTGCCTTCTTGGCTGCGGCTTTGGTAGCGGCCTTTTTGGCCGGCGCCTTCTTGGCCGCGCCCTTGCGTCCGAAGCCTTTGCGCGCGGGCTTGCCGGTATCGGCCATCATCTGCTGAACCTCTTCCAGCGTCAGCGATGCGGGCTCACGATCCTTGGGAATCTTGCCGTTGAGCTCACCGTCCGACAGGTAGGGGCCATAGCGACCATTGAGCACTTGAATGGCCGACCCTTCAAAACTCTTGATGATGCGGTTGGCCGCTATTTCCTCTTTTTCACGCACCAGAAATATCGCCCGATCCAGCTCGATGGTGTACGGGTCGTCTTCCTTTTTAAGGGAGGCATAGGTGGTGCCGCGCTTGGCAAACGGACCAAAACGACCAATCGCAACCGTGACATCTTCCTCACCGTCCTTGCCCAACACGCGCGGCAGCTTGAACAGCTCCAGCGCATCTTCCATGCTGATGGTGTGGATGCTTTGGGTCGGGCGCAACGAGGCAAAACGTGGCTTTTCTTCGTCTTCCTTGGTGCCGATCTGCGCAAACGGCCCATAGCGACCGAGACGAACACTGAGTGGTTTACCCGACACAGGATCATCACCCAGCACGCGAGAACCACTGGCCTCCGCGCGATCAACTGTTTCGGACTTCTCGTCGACCAGCGCCTTAAACGGCCCCCAGAACCGTGTCATCAAGGGCACCCATTCCTTTTCACCACGACTGACTTCATCGAGCTCATCTTCCAGCTTCGCGGTGAAGTCATAGTCAACGTAACGGGCGAAATGGGTGGCGAGAAACTTAGCCACGGCCCGGCCCACATCGGTCGGCCGGAAGCGCCGCGCGTCAAGCAGAACGTACTCGCGATTCAGCAGCGTTTGGATGATGCTGGCATAGGTCGATGGACGACCGATGCCATATTCTTCGAGCGTCTTGACCAAGCTGGCTTCGGAGAAGCGCGGCGGCGGCTCGGTGAAGTGCTGATCGGACAGAATGGTCGACAAGGGTACGCTTTCACCCTTGCGCATGGCCGGCAACTTGCGACCCTCGTCGTCATCCTCGGCGTTGCGTGCGTCCTTGCCTTCCTCATACACCGCAAGAAAGCCAGGATCGACAACCGTGGTGCCGGTGGCACGGAAACCATCCTCATCGCCAGCGGCCAATTCCACCGACACCGTGTTCATGGTGGCGTGGATCATTTGGCAGGCCACAGCGCGCTTCCAGATCAACTCATACAGGCGTGCGCCGTCGGAATCGAGATAGGCCGCTACTGATTTTGGGGTGCGCAGTGCGGAGGTCGGACGAATCGCCTCGTGCGCTTCCTGGGCGTTCTTAGACTTAGCCTTGAACACATTGACTGTCGCCGGCAGCGCATGCGCACCAAAGTCCCGCGCAATGAGCTGGCGCAACTCATCCACCGCTTCCTGTGAAAGATGGGTGGAATCGGTACGCATATAGGAAATCAGACCGACCGTCCCTTCCGCACCCAGTGCCACACCTTCATACAGTTTCTGTGCCACTCGCATGGTGCGGCTGGTGGTGAAGCCGAGTTTGCGTGCCGCCTCTTGCTGTAGCGTGGAAGTGATAAAGGGCGGTGCCGGACGGCGCTTGCGCTCTTTGCTCTGAACCTCGGACACGAGCAGCTTGCCGCCGGCTGCATCGAGCAAGCGCTGCCGCGCTGCTTCGGCATCGGTTTCGTTGGTCAGGTCAAACTGTTCGAACTTCTTGCCCGCAAGCCTTACCAGCCGCGCTGAAAACGGCTGCACCGCATGACCCAGCTGCGCTTCGATCGTCCAGTATTCGCGCGCTACAAACGCTTCGATTTCCTCCTCACGCTCGACGATCATGCGCAGAGCCGGCGACTGCACGCGGCCGGCCGAAAGGCCACGCTGGACCTTGCGCCAAAGCACCGGGGAAAGGTTGAAGCCAACGAGATAGTCCAGCGCTCGGCGCGCTTGCTGCGCATCCACCAAGTCGGTCGATACCGCACGCGGCTTGGCCATGGCCTCCTTGATCGCACGCGGGGTGATCTCGGTGAACACGACGCGGTGCAAGGGCTTGTCACCAACCAGATTGCGCTCTTTCAGAATTTCGCCGATATGCCAGGAAATCGCCTCGCCTTCGCGATCCGGGTCAGTCGCCAGAAACAGGGCGTCTGCGGTTTTGGCGGCCTTCACGATGGCATCGACATGGCGCTGGTTTTTCTCGATCAGCGCATACTGCATAGCAAATCCAGCTTCTGGATCGACTGCGCCTTCTTTCGGAACGAGGTCGCGCACATGGCCGTAAGATGCCAGCACCTGGAAGTCAGGGCCGAGGTATTTGTTGATGGTCTTGGCCTTGGCCGGCGACTCAACGATAAGCAGATTCTTGGGCATGTTCCCTTCATTCACGATTAGAGCGGTCTCACGCAGTACCGCGACGACATACAGACTAGGCGTGCTCTTTTCTACTCAAAGCATGCATTAAGCCAGTCTGTCAAGCCGAAAATGGCTGACGGATTCTGATTGTAAGTTACTCACACCAGTCGGGCAGCGGTGACAGACCAGCCTTGTTGGTGCAATACCAGACCGCATCATCGGGATCGAATTCAACCAGAAACTGGCGCTCGATACTGCCACGCACAGGTGGCATCCAGACCGAAATGCCGCAAAAACCGGCTTCAAACTCCGAGACGACGATCCGGCTGACCAGCGAATCGGCGTAAGTTTCCGCTGCGCCAAAGCCGTCACTGGTGTTGTCCGGACACCGGCCAGTATTCTCGTAATACGTCTCTACCTGAGTTCTCAAATTCGTCAGCGGCGCGTCCAACTGCGCAAACTGCGCACGCGTTGTGTATTGCTGGTAAGCCGGGAGGGCGATGGCGGCAATGATGGCGATGATGCTCACGACGAACATCACTACGAAAACCACGGCGATCGCGATAAAGCAGCCGGACACACCACGCCTCTGCCGCTCCGGAAACTCCGTGTAGGCCCACTTGTCGACTACAAAGGTACCAGCGACCAGATCATGCAGACCCTGCTTCTTCTGCGTGAACGCGACCATCAAGAAGCCGATGTAGAGGGTCAAATAGGACAAGCCAGCGGCAAACCAACGTGCCAGCGCGTGGCTGAAGGTCAGGCGTCGTCCCTGCTGATCGACCACTTTGATGCCCATCGCGATCTTGCCGATGGTGGCCTGATGGCGGGAGCTTTCCATCAAGGCGTAATAGAGAGCGATACCGATCAGATACCCCACAAACACGATCAGCATCATCGCTATCGCCCAAGCGGGTGGCTCATCTGTGTCGGATGACTCGAACGCGTCGAAACCAGCGGTAAAACCTACAATCAGAATGATGGCAAAGAAAAATGCGTAAAACACGCCTGAAAGGATCAGTTGATCCAGAAACAGCGCCGCCCAGCGCTTAAGAAAGCCGGCCTGCACAACATCAGATCCCGCACTCGACGGGCGGCTATTGTGAGTTGGATCAATCAACGCGTTCGACATGCGCTTGCCTAAAATAAAGAGATGCGGGCAAAGCCGCATCTAGGACAGTAACGAGCCCGCAAAGGCATCCGGAAAAACCGCTCAGGTGAGTCAGTGCCGCATCTCACCTTCGCCCTGAAACATGAAGCTCTCCATCCAAGCAAAGGCCGCTTCCTGACCCGGCTGGCTGAATAGGACCATCAACACGACCCACTTGAGGTCGTCCAAGTCCATCTCATCTTGATCCAACGCCATCGCGCGCTCGACAACGCATTCGTGCTGTACCGAATCAAGCACGCCGTTCTCGCGCAAATACATCAAAAACCCGCGGCATTCAACGTCGAGTCGCTCCATTTCCTGTTCGGCATACAGCCGCACTGGATCGACTTGCGAGCCATCGCGAGCGGGTTCAAATTCGATACGTTGTTCCGCCAGCGCGTCGAGCCAATCAAACGCCTTGGCGACTTCGGCGGGACTGAAACCGGCTTGAATCAGCCCGGTTTGAAGCGTGTCGCGATCCCGTACCAAGCTGGGGTCGTCATAGAAGTAGTTTTCGAACAGGTAGAGCAATACATCCAGCAAGGCATCCATCCTCAGCCCGGGCTGCATTCGGGCATATCAAAGGAACCTCAATTGCGACGCAACGCGTAGCGTCCATGCGCCGCAGCCACGCGCCCGTCCAGCTCCATCAGAAGGAGCATGGAGGATAGGGTTTCGACCGTCAACCCGGTGCGCTCAGCCAAAACGTTGATCGCCACCGGATCATGTCCGAGCGCCGCACGCAG
>CAJDUW010000042.1_pt1 | contig 21112 bp, 10 predicted proteins | sample 7390931 | NCBI WGS metagenome assembly CAJDUW01 (sample SAMEA7055687, study PRJEB34461) | soil metagenome | biome: terrestrial ecosystem; feature: Peninsula; material: soil | place: Antarctica | collected 2016
GCGTAGAACTTGAACACCGCATGCATGTACACGAGCACGGCGATGAGAAAGAGAAATGTGGCAGCTGAGAGAAAGACTTGCATGTGCGCCCTAACTACTGAGCTAAGTGGCCGCACGAGCGGGCTCGGTTTTCGCGATAGCACTCATACGGTCCGCTTGAGCGACGAGTTAGACGGTAGCGGTGCTGAGTAGCGTGGCATTGGCAACGGAGCGATCCTTTTGCCAGAGCGATCCGAAGCGACGGGATCTATGCGAACTTCAGACAATGCAGTGGTTCTTGCCGACGGATGAACACGGTTATCCGTCGGCAAGAACCACTGCATTGATTTTGCTCTTCCGCGTAGGCCTGTCAATTGGAATTCCTCGCGTCGTTACCTAAGAAAACTCTTAATTCGTTAGCGGGCTCAGTGCCGATGTCCGTTTAACTGATTACAAAACGCCATCTAATCCCGCAGCCTAACCTGCTGTAACAGATCATATCTATCAATCTTTTTGCATACGAAACAATACGTTAGCTTGACCTCAGGACCTGGCTCTGCAGTCTAAACTGGCGATGAAATGGGTTGGCTAGGAAACTGGAGTTCAGCAGGATCGTTACACACCGCCTACGGTGTGACAAGTCGCTATTCCGTCACGGGTGACTGCGAGCAAGGCAGATACTCGCTTTCCTCAACCGACCGCTGGGCAGCCGATTCAAAGGCTGCCGGTCTGCTCCAATAAGAAAACATACCACTCAGCAGTCTGGTGGTAGCGCTCGAAACGGCCGGACTTGCCGCCGTGTCCGGCTTTCATCTCGGTGCGCAGCAGGATAGGGCGCGGTCCGGTGTCAACGCTGCGCAACTTGGCCACCCACTTGGCGGGCTCCCAGTACTGCACTTGCGAATCCCACAGGCCGGTATCGACGTAGAGGGCCGGATACGCCTGCGCTTTCACCTGGTCGTAGGGCGAGTAGGACAGCATGTACTCGTAGGACTTAGGTTCTTGTGGATTGCCCCACTCGTCATATTCGTTGGTGGTCAACGGAACGCTGGTGTCGAGCATAGTGGTGACGATATCGACAAAGGGCACGCCGGCATTCATCACGGCATATTTTTCTGGCGCCATATTGGCCACCGCACCGATCAACAATCCGCCCGCGCTCGCTCCCGCAGCGGCAACGCGATCTGATGCGGCGTAGCCTTCGGCCACGAGGTAATTGGTCAATCACATCGATGACATCAATAAACATGTAGCAGACACAATCCCTCTGTGCTGCAGTCTAACCAGCCCCGGCCTCCAAAAAGGCCGGGGCGTGCCGCCTACTGCACCCAGACGCCCTGTTGTGGAGTCCAATACAGGGTGCCCTTCTCGAACACCTGCTTGCGTCCATTGCTGCCCCAAGCGTGCTCGTCGGTTATCGGGAAGCCGTGTTGGGTCTCGCGCCCAGTATTCTCAAAATGTGACAGGATCGCGCCATGAACGGCGTGCGCACCCGTAGCGGGCGTCCACAGGAAGAGCCCATTCTCGAAATACTGGTAACGCCCCTGCTGGCCCGTCGCCGGTGACTTGGCTGCATTCATCTCGTCCATCAATGGGAAGCCCCAACGTGTTTCTGACTGGGTCGCCCAAAAATGCTGCAAGATCGCGCCGCGGATCGCAAAAGCGCCGGTGCGGCTGTGCCACAGGATGACGCCGTTATTGAACTCTTGGAAGCGTCCGCCCTGTTGCGCGGCCATTTCCGCCAGTTTGGGCACACCCAGCACACTGCGCACACCGCCCATGGCGTAGTACTTCTCACCGATCTTGCCGTATGGAAGCACCTCGCAGCGCGGGATGTCGTAACCTTCGTTGTCGCGTGCCTCGTCGTTGCCCCAACGACTCAGGTAATAAGCCGACACCCATTGGTTGGCCGGACCCACGTCAAGATCAGTCTTGAGCCACCAATGGTTGAAGCTGGATCCGCTGCGCACCTCCCTACCCCAAGTTTTGCAATACACATAGCTTGTGCCCTGATAGAGCGTGCCGGTTTGCGCCGTACTGGTTGCGGAACTATAGCCCGGCGCATTGGCCCAAGTATCGACCCTATAGCGCGGCCCTGGGGCGGGCGGCGGGGGCGGCGGGTTGCCGCTGCATCCGTTGTCGCTGGTCAGAGTAGCGCTACCAGCATAACCCGGATACGGCGCCAGCGAGCGGCCATTGATGCGGATTACCTGACCCACCCCGTTGTAGAGCTGCTCGTAATGGATGTGCGCACCGAAGCTGTTGCCGGTGTTACCGGTAATGCCGACCTGTTGCCCTTGGCTCACAGATGCCCCGTGGGCGACTGAAAATGCGGAAAGATGGAAGTAATAGGTCTTCCAACCACCGCCGTGGTCGACAACGATGTAGTTACCGGCCCCACCGGCCTCGTAATAACGGTACGCGGCGCCTGCAGCGGACGCCAAAACGGGTGTGCCGCCAGGGGCATTGAAGTCGAGTGCCTGTCGCACTTCTTGCGAATGATGGAAATACGAAAACGTCTTGCCGCATGGATACGGCGCTTTGAAGTTCGGAGCCGCAAATGACGAAGCACTCCAGACAAGCGACAGCAGCGTGGCTGCCCTGAATAGTTGCATGAGCATGAAATTGATCTCCTGAAAGGGTCTCGGATGCCGTGCCATGTCGCCGGATGGGTTCCCGGGCATTCCCGGGAACCCATTCAGAACACAGCTGGTCGCACGTTTTACTGCGCCCAGACGCCCTGTTGTGGAGTCCAATACAAGGTGCCCTTCTCGAACACCTGCTTGCGTCCATTGCTGCCCCAAGGCTGCTCGTCGGTCATCGGGAAGCCGTGTTGGGTCTCGCGCCCAGTATTCTCAAAATGTGACAGGATCGCGCCATGAACGGCGTGCGCACCCGTAGCGGGCGTCCACAGAAACAGGCCATTCTCAAAATACTGATAACGCCCCTGTTGGTCCGTAGTCGGCGATTTGGCCGCATTCATCTCGTCCATCAATGGGAAACCCCAACGTGTTTCTGATTGGTTCGCCCAGAAATGCTGCAGGATCGCGCCGCGGATCGCAAAAGCGCCCGTGCGGCTGTGCCAGAGGATGATGCCGTTCATGAACTCCTGAAATCGTCCACCCTGCTGGGCGGCCATCTCAGCGAGTTTTGGCACGCCAAGTACACTGCGCACACCGCCCATGGCGTAGTACTTCTCGCCGATCTTGCCGTAGGGCAACACCTCGCAGCGTGGGATGTCGTAACCTTCGTTGTCGCGTGCCTCGTCGTTGCCCCAACGGCTCAAGTAGTAACCGGCCACCCACTGATTGGCGGGGCCCACGTCAAGATCGGTCTTGAGCCACCAATGGTTGAAACTGGATCCATTGCGCACCTCCCTACCCCAAGTTTTGCAATACGCATAGCTTGTGCCCTGATAAAGCGTGCCGGTCTGGGCCGTACTCGTCGCCGAACCGTAACCCGGTGCATTGGACCAAGTGTCGACCCAATAACGAGGGGTTGCGCCAGGTGCCGGCCCAGGAGGCGGCGCGCCATTGTTGATCAGCGTATAGAAATGCCCCCATGGGAAATATTGCCCTGGATCGTAACGATCTTGGTTACTGGTGAGCATGCCGTGACCCTTAATACGCACACTGTCAGGAACAAGCTTCCAATAGTTGTAACCCGGCCCCTGCCACGCCGATTTGCAATTGACGCCGCGACGCATGCAGATACCACGCACCAAGCGAGCCGAAGCGTTGATCATGGCACTGGACCAATTGTCCGCTGCGCTGGCATAGCCGTCGTGCTCAAGCCCGAGGGTGTAATGGTTGTGGTACTTCGCATGCCACGCTTGATGTCCTTCGCGCACCATCTGCGTGATCTGTCCATCCGACTTGCGCAATAGATAGTGCGCGGAAACTTGAGCTGACGGGTCCTTGAACCACGACATTGCGCCCGCGTACGAACCTTCCATGGTGTGCATGATCACGGCTGAAGTGCTGTTACCGGCTGTGCTGTAGTTAGACGGGCTAGCCGGGTTCCAGATCGCCTCGCCAAAATCCACTGCCTTCGCGTGAGCCGTACTACCACCCGGCCGTGGCTTGTCTGCCGATTCTTCCGCGTGTATTTCATCGGACACGATCGAGTCGCGGTCATAGTCCATGGTCAACTTCGGCGCGCGCAGTAGCTCAAGGCGCTCAGGCGCAAATGCCTTGCTGATATTGAGCGGGCGACCGGCGATTTTCACGCCTTGTTCTTGGACACCACGATGGATGCTGTCAAGTACGCTATATGCGAAACTTTCGCGGGCATAGGAGTGGATGTTGCCATCGCCCTCACCGAAACCAGCGTACCGTTGCAAGGCCGAGGCCAACACCGACTCACTATTGCGTTGAGACTTGCTTAACCCACGACGGGCGCTCTTGAACGCGTCGTTTAACAACGCGGCGGCGGCTAGGATATTGGCCTCAGGATCCGTTTCGATCAACGTTTGTGATAATCCAGTCAGGCGCGCACCTTCGCTCACCTGATCGTCGAATCCTTCGCCCTGATAAAGACCCATGACGCCGTATGCCGGCGGCATGTGGCGATGTCCGACATCCTCCTGCGCCGGGCGCACGTGGCGCCAACCTGTCTGCGCATAGGCGATCGATTCGAGCGTTCCGGCGGGCAACGCCGGATAGCGCTCATAGGCACGCTCGAACATTTCCTGATAATGCTGCCGTTGTTCGATCAACGTCTCTAACGCTTTGGTGCGGGCAGCCTCTAATGTTGCCGGTGATGCATCCGGTAGTGCCTCGGCGGGCGCGGCGTGGCCGACAAAGCCAGCCAGCAGCGCCACGCACAGTAGGTGTTTCGACATGGACATGATTCTCTCCCTAGAAATATGTTATTGATCCACCGCTGCATGCCTTCCCGGATTCCATCTCTCCACCGCCCCCCCCCCAGCTGGTCGAATCAATCAAGATGGTTGCGAGTTAGCCTGCGCACGGCGTTCATAACCACCGCGTCACCTAGACGTGATGGCCTGAAACTCGGATGTCCGGTCGTCCCGATTGTGGTCCTGCACCTTTCAGCCGTGTCTCTTCTTCTTACTTCGAGATCCAGCGAGAAATCCCGACATGAATCAGCAAAAAGATGTGCAAGGCCCCTCTCAACCAGTGCCGGATGATTTGGAAACGGAAGAGTTTGCGCAGCTTCTAGCCGACGCAGATGCTGAACAACCAGATGCTTGGGATCGAATCTACGCGTTGTTGTATCCGGATCTGCACCGCATCGCCCGCTCGCAAATTCGTCGTCTCGCGGGCCCACGCATGTCTCCCACCTCGCTCATTAGCGAAACCTGGCTCAAGCTGGCCGGCGCACAACTGAGTGTTGTCAGCCGTCGCCACCTCACGTCACTGCTTGCACGTGCCATGCGATTTGTGTTGATCGATGAAACGCGGCGCAACCTCACCGAAGTCCATTCGCAACAAGTGCACATATCCTTATCAGATAGCGTGCCGGATACCGCCGGTCACGGACGCCTCGAGCAATTGTTGACACTCAACTATGCATTGAACGATCTGGCTGCCATCGACCGGCGGTTGGCACGCGTAGTGGAGTTGCGCTACTTCGGCGGGCTGAGTGAACGCGAAGTGGCGGAGGTACTTGAGTTGACCGAACGCACCGTGTCACGCGATTGGCGCAAGGCTCGCGCGTGGCTGCTGGTGCGCCTAAGTCAAGACGGTTGCGAGATCGCGATCTGACCGCTGCTCAGCCTGCGTCAGTGCGAGCCAGCTTGCGTTGGATCCGCGACAATGCAGGAGACGACGACTCAATGCCCTCGCTGATCATCCGAGCCTGCAGCCAGTGGTCACGCGCCGTCTCTGCATACCCGCCTGACCATGCCAGATCACCCAGTTTTTCATGACAGTTACTGCGGGCAGCCTGCGACACCATGGTGTCAGGCGCATTTTCAAAATCGCGAAGCATCGCCTCCAGCGTTTTATGGGCCAAATCCTCACGTCCTGAGGCCAAATAGGTCTCGATCAGCGTGAACCGTGCGTTGTAGACGGCATCATTGTCGGCCCCGAGTGTCTCGACAAGGTTGGTGACGATGTTTTCCATATCGGTGCGCACCTTTTCATCGACCTGGCCAACGCGAAGCTGTGCTTTGATCAGCACCATGCGCTCGGACAACATTGGCAAACCCTGACGCACGCCACTGCTCACGCGACGAGCAAACAAATCGATTACTTCTTGCCAATCCGCATCTACCGCGTCGCCTCGTTTCATGGATATTTGCACCGCCAGCAAGGCGCCGAGGTTTCCCATTGCGTTCATGGTTTCTTTGTGATGAGCACCGAGGGAGCCTTCTAAGGCGGCCAACACGCGCCGGGCGTTGTCGACGGCGGCATCGACGTCGCCAAAATGAGCGTGGATCACGCCGACCAATAGGCTCGCGCGCAGCGCTTCAGGATGATCCTCGCCAAGGGTCTCAGCTAGCATTGAGGCGCTTTTCTCGGCCATGGGCAGCGCCGTGTCGGCATCGCCGTTCCAGAAGTTCGCATAGCCCAACAATAGCCAAGCTTTGCCGGTCTCCGGATGAGCGTCGCCCAGAACACGCCGCCGATGCTCTAGCACGCTCTCAGCCAAAGACACGGCGCGTTGATGCTGACTCAATTGCTTGAGTGTGGGGATCAACTCCATGGTGGCGTCGTCGGCGATCAGAGGAGCGCTCTTCTGGGCTAGCTCGATCGCACGCTCGAAATCCGCCACAGCTTCCTCGTAGCGGGAAAACAGGTAGTGCCACTTGCCGCGCTGGATCAGCAGGGCCGCTAACGGTCGAGTGTCGTCCGAAGCGGCCGCCTCGGCTCGCCCCAGGACCTCCTCGAGCGTTGCACGGCCTTGCTGGATGTCAGCCATGCCCCATTGGGCACGGGCGAGCTCGATTTTCAACATCAGCCAAATCGACCCCCGCTCCACCTCCGGCACAGCGTCGAGGGCGGCGAGCCCTGCAGCGACTGCATCGCGCGCCTGTCGATGACGCGACTGGATGTTGAACACGTGCGCCTTGGCTGCCTCGAGCGAGGCTCTACCGCCGCTCTGTTCGACCTCACGCTGAGCGGCCTCGTCTAGCAGGCCCATCGCCTGGTGGTAGTCGCCTAAGGTTGTGTAGCTGCGGGCCAATGCTTGCAGCATGAGATTGCTGCTGCGCCCGTCTAGGCGGCCCGCTGCATCATCAACGCGCAAACTAGTTTCTGCATCACGCAGCATGGCTACCGACATAAGCGGTGATTGACCCAGTCCACCGGTAGTGAGCGCTGCGAATGAGCGTTCGAACAACTGCTGCATGGCTCTGGCGTCTTCGGCATGATCACTGGCTTGGCTGTGAAGCCGAAGCCCCATGCCAAGGCCAACGCCGGCGGCAACCAAAACGAAGGCCGTCACCATCATCGCCAACTGGTGCCGACGTAGAAACAATCGCACCCGATAGCTCGGCTCATTGCGCCGCAGCGAAATAGGGCGCAGCGCCATCCATGCCCTTAGATCGGCCTGCAACTGCGCTACCGATTCAGGCCGTCGCCCCGGTACGTGCGCCACGCAGGAAGACACGATCCGATCCAGATCTCCAGCCAGCGCACGCGACAACGCACGCGCATCAGGAAGGCCGCGCAGACGCGCCGCCTCATCGTCTGTTTGCAGCGCGCACTGGCTGGGCAACGGCAACGAATAAGCCGAGTCGAAGCGAGCCTGTGCCTGCGGCAGCTCCGAGCCACACAACAAACCATGCAACACCACGCCAAGTGCATAGACATCGGACGCAACGCTATAGCCAGAAACCGGCACTTCAGGTGCCGTGTAGCCCTGACTGATGGCAATCCGTCTATTCCCGCTATGGCTGCGTGCGGTCAACGACGAGAGCCCGAAGTCCACCAACACCGGACGCCCGTCATTATCCACCAGCATATTCGACGGCTTCAGATCGGAATGCAGCATGCCTTTGCCGTGGGCGTGGCGCAGCCCTTCGCTAAGGCGAATAAACAAATCCACGCGAGCACGCAGATCGAGACGCCGCGAGTCACACCAAGCATCGACGGGCGCACCTTGCACCAATTGCATCGCAAACCATGGACAGCCGTCGGAATCGACTCCACCATCCAGCAAGGTTGCGATGTTCGGGTGCTCAAGCATTGCCAGCATGTCGCGTTCGTTGCGAATGACCTCGGCCAATACCATAGACGTTGCGTCGATGGCGACACACTTAAGTGCGACCTCTTGCTCATACTGGCCGTCGGCACGATGCGCCCGGTAGACGCCTCCCATGCCACCGCGTCCGATCAGGGCATCGATCCGCCATGCGCCCAACGTCGAGCCGATTCTGGCCTGTGCCGCATCTTCATCGGACGCCGAAGGCGTCGGACGATCGGACAACACCTTATAGGGCGACTGCAACACGATATCGGACGCCTCATCCGCTGCGAGCATCCGCATGAGCTCAGCATGCACGCACGGATCGGTCTGGAGCAATCGCGCTAGATAACGCGCGCGTGCACCTGACGTCAGGGCGATGCAGGCATCGAACTGATCAAGAGCACGCGCTCCGATGCTCGCCTCGTTGTCCATGCGTGCTTTCTCAGTGTCCGATCAGTGAACCGCGCCCCTAAGCCCCGCGCCGACACTATAAGCGTCGCCGTATCGATAGTAGCGCGCGCGTCAGCCGCCAAACCAGCACAACAGCCTGCCACGACGTGACGGCGCTAACGGTTCGGACAAGCCATGCCTATTTATCGAGTCGGCGCGCCATCGGAACGCGCTCACTCCCGCCGACTGCGCTTAGGGCAAGCTGCCGGTCTGCTCCAATAAGAAAACATACCACTCAGCAGTCTGGTGGTAGCGCTCGAAACGCCCGGACTTGCCGCCGTGTCCGGCTTTCATCTCGGTGCGCAGCAGGATCGGGCGCGGGCCGGTGTCGACGCTGCGCAGCTTGGCCACCCACTTAGCTGGCTCCCAGTACTGCACTTGCGAATCCCACAGGCCGGTATCGACGTAGAGGGCCGGATACGCCTGCGCTTGCACCTGGTCGTACGGCGAGTAGGAAAGCATGTACTCGTAGGACTTAGGGTCTTGCGGATTGCCCCACTCGTCATATTCGTTGGTGGTCAGCGGAACGCTGGTGTCGAGCATAGTGGTGACGATATCGACAAAGGGCACGCCGGCATTCATCACGGCATATTTTTCTGGCGCCATATTGGCCACCGCACCAATCAATAGCCCGCCTGCACTGGCACCGGCCGCGGCGACGCGACCCGGCGCGGCGTAGCCTTCGGCCACGAGGTAATCGGTGACATCAATGAAATCAGTAAAGGTGTTGATCTTATTGAGCAGCTTGCCGTCTTCGTACCAATGCCGCCCCATTTCCTGACCACCGCGCACATGCGCGATGGCATAAACCAGGCCGCGATCAAGAAGACTCGGCAAGGCCACGTTGAAGCTGGGGTCGATGGAGTTGCCATATGAGCCGTAGGCGTATTGCAACAGTGCAGCGCGCCCGTCTTTGTTGAAATCACGGCGATGCACCAGTGAAACGGGGATTTTGGTGCCATCGCGCGCCGGTGCCCAGACCCGCTCCGTCACATATTGATTGGCGTCATACCCTATCACGGGTTCAGTCTTGAGCAGACGTCGCTCGCCGCTGACAATGTCCAGCTCATACGTTGTGTAAGGGGTGGCGAGCGAGGTGTAGCCGTAGCGTAACCACGTGGTATCGGGCTCGGCATTGATCGAAAGACCCATGCGGTAAGCCGATTCGTCGGACGACACAAGGAAAGCTTCGCCCGTCTGCGGCATCACGCGGATGCGACGTAATCCTTCAGAGCGCTCTTCCACCGCTACAAAGCTGTCGAACAGCTCAAAGCTGCCGATGAATACATCCTCGTCGTGGGCGATCCATTCGTGCCAAGCATCGCGGCCAGACACTTCATCATCCGCCACCGTCATCAAGCGGAAATTGGGCGCATTCCAATCGGTGCGGATGACCCAACGGCCCGCCAGATGATCGGCCTCGTAAAGGAAGTCACGCTGACGCGGTGCGAGCACAAAGAAGTGAGCGGGATCGGCCAGCTCAGTGCAACGCAATTCGCTCGATACGGTGCTTTCCAAGTGAATGCACAGATACTTTTCCGAACGGGTACGGGAAATCGACATATAGAAGGTGTCGTCGTTTTCCTCGTACACCAGTGCATCGGAGCTGAGTGGCGTGCCGAGACGATGCATTCTCACGCGCCGCCCAAGCAAGGTTTCGGGATCTTTTTCGATGTAATAAAGGCTGCTGTCGTCAGCGCCCCACTCCAGCATCGGCTCAATGCCTTCGATCACGTCCTCGTGTAGTCTCCCCGTGGCAAGATCCTTGATCTTCAAGGTGTATTGGCGTCGGCCCACACGATCTTCGACCCACGCCAAAAGCGCGCCACTGGGGCTGACTTCGTAGCTGCCAATCTGGAAATAACCAGAATCATCCGCCAGCGTGTTGCCATCGAGCAACACTTCTTCCGCTGCTTCGAGGTTGGCATGGCGTCGCGCGTAGATCGGGTACTGCAGCCCTTCTTCGTAGCGGCTGTAATACCAGTAGCCTTTGTGTCGATAGGGCACGCTGGCATCGTCCGGCTTGATGCGCGCCACGATCTCTTTGAAGAGCGTCTCGCGGGTATCAGCGACAGGTGCCAGCATCGCGTCGGCGTAGGCGTTTTCCGCATTGAGATAATCGATGACAGCCGGGTTCTCACGGCTGTCATCACGCAGCCAGTAGTACGGATCTTCACGACTGGCGCCGAAGGGTGTAACGACTTGGTAGGAGTGGGTGGCGGCTACAGGCGGGACCGGCCCGTGGTGGTGTTCTGCATGCATCATTTTTGTTTGCGGCGTGTGGGAGCACGCCGCAACGATACTGCAGATCAGCCCAGACCCTATTGTTCCAAGTCGTGAGGTATTCATTGAGCGGCCTTAGTGAACAGCCGTTGCTTCAGGAAGGTGTACGCCAGCGCCTGCATGTGGGCGCGCTGTCCGTTGTCGGCTGCGCCACCGTGCCCGCCCTCGATGTTTTCGTAATAGCTGACATCGTGACCTTGGGCCTGCATACGCGCGAACATCTTGCGGGCGTGGCCCGGATGCACGCGGTCATCGCGGGTTGAGGTGGTGAACAGCACCGGCGGATAGTGCACATCGGCCTTGACGTTCTGATACGGCGAGAAGTGCTGGATGAACTCCCAGTCATCGGTATCGGGATCACCGTATTCGGCCATCCACGACGCACCCGCCAAGAGTTTGTTGTAGCGCTTCATGTCCAACAGCGGCACTTGGCAAACCACGGCACCAAACAACTCCGGGTACAGCACCGTCATATTGCCCATCAACAGGCCACCATTGCTGCCGCCCTGAATACCGAGGTGCTTGGGCGAAGTGATTTTGCGTCCGATCAAGTCTTCTGCGACGGCGGCGAAATCTTCGTAGGCGCGCAGGCGATTCTGCTTGAGTGCGGCCTGATGCCAGCGCGGCCCGTACTCACCACCACCACGAATATTGCCGACCACGTAAACGCCGCCCTCTTCCAGCCAGCCACGGCCAACAGCGGCGCTATAGCCTGGAGTGAGTGAAATCTCGAAGCCGCCGTATCCATAGAGCAAGGTGGGATTACTGCCATCCAGCGTCATGCCTTTTGGCGCCACCATGAAGTACGGCACGCGGGTGCCATCCTTGCTGGTGGCGAAGTTCTGGCTGATCTCGAACTTGCTGGCATCAAAAAACGCCGGTAGCTGCTTGAGCACTTGTGGCGCATCGCCGCCAATCGTGCCGAGGTAGAGCGAGGTCGGGGTGAGGTAGTCGGTCACGGTCATGAAGAAGTCATTGGACTCCTCGTCATCGACCGCACTGATGCTGACGGTGCCGAACTCCGGCAGGTGCGGCAGCAGGCGGCGCGTCCACGTGCCGTCGGCCGGTTCAACCAGATAGATGCGATTTTTCACATCTTCCAGCACGTTGATATAGAAGTGATCCTTGGTGGCACCAAAGCTGGCCAGCGAACTGTGCTCGTCGGGCTGGAACACGGTTGAAAAATCACGGCTGCCGGCGAGGAAATCTTTCAGTTTGATTGCCAGTAATGCGCCTTGCGGATAGCTCTTACCACCGGTAACCCAGGGCTCACGCAACTCCAGCGTCAACCATTCGCGGCGCACACCCTTTTCAACGCTGTTGGGTACGTCAAGTTTGGTGAGCGAGCCATCTTTGCCACGCAGGAACAATTCGTTGTTGTAGAACGCCAGCATGCGATAGACAAAATCGCGCTCAAAGCCGGGCGTATCGTCGTGATACGCGCCCACCGCCATGTCGGTGGATTGACCTTCGTAAACCTGCACCGCCGCGCTCATCGGCGTACCACGCTTCCACTCTTTGACGATACGCGCATAACCGGAGGTGGTCATCGAACCGTCGCCAAAATCAGTCGCGACGTATACGGTGTTTTCATCGATCCAGCTGAGCGAGCCCTTGGCCTCAGGGCGGAAGAAACCACCCTTGACCCACGTCAACTTTTCCAGATCGAACTCGCGCGTCACATCGGCATCGGCACCGCCACGCGACAGGCTGACCAAGCAGCGCACATACGGCTCACTCTTGACCGCAGGACGCAAGCAACTGGCTCCGTGCCACACCCAATTCTCATTCTCGGCCTCGTTCAGCGCATCAACGTCGATAAGGGTTTCCCACGCCGGTGACGCCTTCCGGTATTCATCCAGCGTTGTACGACGCCACAGACCGCGCTGGTTCTGCTTGTCGGTCCAGAAGTTGTAGAAGTAATCACCCTGTTTATAGACGCCGGGGATCTTGTCGTCGGAATCCAGCACCGCCAGAAGATCACTCTCCAGCTTGGCAAAACCCGGATCGGAATCGATCGTTTGCTTACTGTCCGCGTTCTGTTCGCGCACCCAGTCCAGCGCCGTGTCGCCGGAGACATCTTCCAGCCACAGATAGGGATCTTCCACCGCAGCGGTGGCGGTTTGAGGCTGATCGAGTTTCACGCGATCGCTCGGGCCACAGGCGGATAAGAGCAGCAACCCGACGGGCAGCCAAGCAAAATGGATTCGAGACATGGGAGGGCTCCAGTAAGCATAAGCCCGGAAAGTATCACGGCTACGGCTAATTGGATGCCGCCGAAAGTAATGCTTGGCGCCGATTGACTGTCGTATCCGCTACCCGCCGCGTGTCGGTTAGCCTCAGAGCCGATCGGTACATGGCTATAAGCCTGATCTCTCAACTGAGGAAGCAGAACGCAGGGCGGTCGCGTAGCACAACCGCCCTGCTCGTACTGATGACTGAGTGACCGGATGGCTCAGTCGTCTACGCCCTCGAAGCCATCCTTGAACAAGTAGAGCGAATCCACATCCTCATCGGCGACGTCGCCGTAATCGTCTCCTCCGGCGGCCCTGACCGATGCGGTGTCGTCAGCCGCGTCCTGACTCACCGTTGTGGTCAACAGATAGGACACCATGCCGCCGGATGGAAGCGTCAAGTCCAGATTAACCAATACACCCGTGCCGTCGATACAGCCCATCACGCCAGGTGTCAGGCACACCCAAGTGAACGATGCGGGATCGAACGCCGCCGAGGGGAGCACTCCTACCAAAACCCCCGTGGCATCGTCTGGCCCCAGGTTGGTCATCTCGATCAGGTAGTCGACGGTCTGGCCATAGCGAAGCTCAGACACGCCGTTGTCGATCATGATCTCAAGCTGCACGTCCCGTGCCAGGTTTTCCAGCGCGAACCGCACTTGCTGCCCACTGAGCTCCGCAACTGCCGCATTCACCTCATACGTGCCCATACGAAGGTTGGCGGTAGCGGTCACCTGAGCTTCGCCATTGGCCTTAGTCGTGACGACGTCATTGGAAAAAGTGGCCCCAGCGTCGTACGGCGAGCCCAGCGATAGGAACGACACGTCCACACCCGGCACCGGAACATTGTCCTCATTGAGCACGCGCACAGTTAGGGGCACGGGGAAGACCTCGCCCCTTTTGACGGCTTGACCATCGCCCGCCACGATCACCATGTGGTGCGGTGCCAGGCCGAAGCTGGCCACCACGCTGATGTCGGCGATCACACCTGTATCAGTCCGTGGATTTGCCGTGCTGTCATCACTCCACTTCACAAAGCGATATCCGGCGCTGGCCAAGGCCGTGACCGCGCTGCCGTCACTGCCATGGGCCACCGTTTGTGCGCTGACACCACTGATAGAACCATTCGCACCCGCGCTATAGGTGAGCGTGTACGTGTCAATCGCAAAGCTCGCGGTGACGGTGACAGGCGCGGTCACGTTGGTATCCGTCCGCGTGATCGCGGTGCTGCCATCGCTCCACTGCACGAAGTGATAGCCCGTGCCGGGCACCGCCGTGACCGGACTGCCACTGCTGCCATGGTCCACCGTCTGCGGGCTGGTGCCGCTGATCGAACCGTTCGCACCGGCGTTGTAGGTGAGCGTGTAGCTATTGAGCGCAAAGCTTGCGTTGACAGTGATGGGACCCGTCACACCGCTATCGGTCCGCGGGTTCGCAGTACTGCCGTCGCTCCATTGCACGAAGTGGTAGCTGGTATTGGCCACGGCGGTGACCGGACTGCCACTGCTGCCATGGTTCACCGTTTGCGGGCTAGTGCCGCTGATGGATCCATTCGCACCGGCGCTATAGCTGAGCGTGTAGCTATTGATCGCAAAACTCGCGCTGACCGTAATGGGGCCGCTCACACCGCTATCGGTACGCGGGTTCGCTGTGCTGCCATCACTCCACTTCACGAAGTGATAATCGGCATTGGCAACGGCGGTGACCGGGCTGCCACTGCTGCCATGGTTCACCGTTTGCGGGCTGGTGCCACTGATCGATCCGTTCGCACCGGCGTTATAGGTGAGCGTGTACGTGTTGAGCACAAACTGCGCGGTGACAGTGCAGTTGCTGCTAACCGGGCCGGTCTTATACGCGGCGCCGGTCAAGGTTCCATTGCAACCACTCACGCTACCGATTTTCCAGTTCGTGGCAGGAGAAAGATTGAACGTGGCTGTGCCACCGTCCGGCACCACAGCACTGGTTGGGCTGATCGTACCGGAACCAGACACACTCGTACTGACCGTGCGTGCTGCAACGCATTGAACGCCAACTTGAAAGATGTCGGCACCATTAACGATACCGACGCCATTGGAAACGTTGCATAGACGGCCTGTTGGCTGCGCCGCAATCGTGACGTTATAGGGGTCGAAGGTATACGTCCACGAGGCGAATATGAAGTTGGATGCCGAAGCCGGCACCGTCAGCAAATCGCCACCGTTGTTGAGCAATTTCAAGCCACTGCTCGTTAGGCCAGCGATGTTTCCGCGCACCCGATAACCCGGCGCAAACACATAAGCGGCACCTGCGTCATTGACGCTGTTGTCGGATGGACCGCCGGTCGCGCTGCTGCTTTCACCCACGGCGCCCACGATCACGGTCTCGCCTGACAGAGCGACACTTGTGCCGAAATCATCACCTGTATCTGGATTGCTGGGCCTGAGACTCAGTGTCTCAGTCCATGTCGAGCCACTTCGCCGATATAGCTGAGCTGCGCCGGCCGTAGCGAACGTCCCTCCCCCAGGAGCACCAACCACCAGATACTCGCCCGACAACACGACGGCACTGCCTGCCCTGCGCGCAACATGCTGACCGGGCTGCAGGCGTGCCTGCTGAATCCAGCTACTCGCGGTGCGCTGGAAGACATAGGCCGCGCCATGCCCACTGATCGATGCGCCACCACCTAAATCAATCCAAGCACCGGGCGCACCCACGGCAAGGTAGTCGCCGTCGATTGCCACAGCATCACCGAAGGTGGAGTAATTCAGTGCATCGCTAGCCTTTAGGTAAGCCTGCTGTGCCCACGAGCTTCCGGTGCGCAAAAACACGTAAGCAGCACCGGCTCCTGGCGCACTATTGTTGCTCTGCCCACCAGTGCGACTTCCACTCTCGCCCGGCGCGCCCACCACGGCGTAGTCACCTGAAATGGCAACCGAAGCGCCGAAACGATCGTCCGCGTCAGCGTTACTCGCTTGGAGATAAGCCCTCTGTATCCACGCGCTGCCACTGCGAGTAAACACGTAGGCCGCACCCGCCCAGTCCTTGCCCTCGATGGTCTTCGACGGAGCACCCACGATGATCGAACTGCCGGATATGCCAACTGACGCTCCAAAATAATCGTATGAAGCGGCATTGTTGGCCTTGAGCATGGTCTTCTGGACCCAGCCGCTGCTCTCCCGTTCGAATACGTATGCCGCTCCAGACCACTGCGACTCCCACGGCTGACCTGAGGTATCGCTGCTCTCCATGTCTGCACCCACCACCAACGTGTCTTGCTCGACCGCCAGTGATATACCGAAACGCAAATTTCCGTTGTCCTCGGCATTACTCGCTTTTAGCATGGCCGTCTGGGCCCAGCCGCTGCCGCTGCGTTCAAACACATACACGGCACCTGCCTCATACAAGCTGTTGTCATGCTCGCCGAGCGCGGGGTCGCTGGCTTCGCGCGGGGCACCCACAAACACGGTGTTGTGCCATACGGCAACAGACCGACCGAATCGATCGCCGGGGTCAGCATTGCTGGCTTTAAGGAAGGCTCGCTGCGGGGCACTGTCGGATAAAGCCTTTGGTCGCGCAGGTAGATTTTTGCGGATGGCTCGCCAATCAGCAGGCGTCAGGCCCTCCGGCACGGCCATTTCTTCGGCAACCAATTCGCCGTCCATCAGCGTAGGCGCGGAAGCAAGCGCGATCTGCGCAAAGCCAGCCCAAAACAGAAGTAATACCCCTAAGCGCAGACACCATTTGGCCGTTGCCAGACTGGGTCGAAGAGAAAGATGCGAGATCATGCGTGGCCCCTAAAAAATGAGTAACCAAGGGGAAACGGCCCCTTATTCAAGATAAGCGAACAAAGACGCGGAAACTGTCATCCGATCGGCGGCCAGAACGGCTGCCATGGCCTACAATTGAGGCCGCAGCCGTAAAGCAACGTCCCGACTCGCCATGACTGTCGACATCACTGCTCACCTTGATGCTTGGAGCCAAGGCGACCCGCTCGCGCTGGAAGCCGCCATGCCAGGCCTATACGAGGCACTGCGAGGCATGGCGCGACAACGGATGTCGAACGAGCGCGGCCAGCAGACGCTCGACCCCACAGATTTGGTACACGAGGCAATGGCACGCCTGCTTGGTTCGGGCAAAGCCTTTCAGAACCGGCAGCATTTCCTAGCCGTCGCCGCGCTCTACATGCGCTCAATCCTCACCGACCGCGCACGTGCGATTCAGGCGGGCCGGCGCCCTGTCGGCGCCATGGTGGTGACGATGGGTCAAGCCGACAACGTGGGTAGTCAGGGTGATCTCGATTTGGCAACTTTGGATCACGCGCTGACCCAGTTGGAAGAGTTGGATCCGCGTGCGGCCCGCGCTTTCGCCTTTGCGGGTTTTTCCGGTATGACGCGTGAGGAAATAGCCGACGTCTTGTCAGTGTCGGTCTCCAGCGTCGATCGCGATTTGCGCTTCGCCCGCGCTTGGCTCAATGACGCGCTGAGCTGAGCCAGAAGATGGCATCCGTACGCGAACTCTTCGACCTCGTCTGCGAGCTGCCTGAAACAAGGTGGGAGCAGGCTCTGCGCGATACGGGTGCCGATAGCGCCACGATTACGCGCGTGCTGGCACTGCTCCAAGCCAATGCCACGGCGTCCACGCGTGCGCGCCAGCCACTAGCGGGACTGCTGGGACAGCCTGTTGAAACCGAACTGAAGTCCGGCGACCTGCTCGGCGCGTGGCGACTGGAGCGAGAACTGGGTTACGGCGGCATGGGCTCGGTGTTTCTTGCCAAACGCGATGACGGACACTTCTCCCAGCAAGCCGCCGTCAAGTTAATCCGAGGACGTGCCGACGCAGTCTCGACCCAGCGCTTCGCACAGGAGCGCCAAGTGCTGGCAAACCTCCAGCATTCGCGCATCGCCCGTCTGCTAGATGGCGGTGCCACACCAAATGGCCAACCGTATCTGGTGATGGAGTACGTCGACGGCAAACCAATCACGGACTGGTGCCGCGACAACGCACTCGGGCTGAATGCACGGTTGCTGTTGCTGCAGTCGGTCTGCGAAGCCGTGCAGTTTGCCCACGGCCGCCTGATCGTGCATTGCGACCTGAAACCCTCGAACGTGCTGGTGCGTAGCGATGGCGTTCCGGTGCTGCTGGATTTCGGTATCGCGCGCGTGATCGGGCCAGAGCCCGGCTCCGATACCAACACTGTATCCATTGATGACGCCTCAGATTCCGACAGCCTCTCACATACGCTGATGACACCACGCTACGCCAGCCCAGAGCAGTTGCGCGGCGAAATCCCGGGGATCGAAACCGACGTTTATGCGCTGGGCCTGATGCTGTACGAATTGGCCTGTGACGAGCCACCGCCGCGCGAGCGTGACAACTGGCCACCGATACCCAGCGTCATGGCCAAGCCATCGGTGACATGGCGGCGTCGTTTACGCGGCGATATCGACGCGATCGTCGCGCGCGCCTGTGCCGACAGCCCTGAAGCCCGATACACCAGCGCGGCGGAGCTGGCCAACGACCTCGCGCGCCCGCCACGGCACGAACCACTGCAGGCCCGCGCCGGACAACGGTTATACGTCGCGCAACGCTTTCTGCGTCGACGCTGGCTGCCACTGACCATTGCCACACTGGTGGTGATGCTGGCCAGCGGCTTCACCTGGCGCACCGTGCTGGCCGAGCGTAAAGCCGTGCAGGAAGCAGACACGGCGCAGCGGACCGCCGCGTTCTTGGTATCGGTATTTGCCAGTGCCGATTCGAACGTGAACAAAGCAGAGATCGCCAGCCTCAGCGCATTGGACGTGCTCGACAATGGCCGTCGCCGCATCCAAACCGAACTTAACGATGCACCGGCGGTGCGTGCGCACCTGCTCGAAGCCCTCGGCAACGCGTACCGCCATCAGCAGGCCAATGACATTGGGGCGGAGATGCTGGCTGAAGCGGTGGAGCTGTATCTGAGCCCGGAGGTGGATGACCCGATACTCGCAGCCCGCGCCAACGCCGCATTGGGCAATGCCATGGCCAATGGGGAATTCCCCGGCTCGGCCACCCAAGCCGTTGCGGAACGCTCACTGACGCTGACGCGCGCCACCGCAAAGCCGCAGTCGCAAGAGATGGCCTATGCGTGGATGATTCTGTCACTCGCGTACAACCGCAACGGCTATTACGACAAAGCCCTGCACGCTGCCGAGAGTTCGCTGGCCTTGAATGAAAATCTCCGTGGGCAACCGGACAACCGCCTCGGCCCGGCGCTCCACAACATGGCGCTGATCCTTTCCAACCGAGGTGAACTGGACGCCGCGATGGATCATATCGACCGCATCATCGCCACCAACCTGCCCGAGTCGACTGCCATCGCAGCCAACTACAGCAACAAGGGCAAGATCCTAAGAGTCCAAGGCAAGTTCACTGCCGCACGCGAGTACTACGAACATGCTCTGCGTATCGGCGTTGCCCATTACGGCCATGGCCGTGGCCACGCGATTTTTGGCCTCACCAATATTGGTCGTCTCCTTGTCGAATCGGGCCACTATGCGGAAGCCGACGGCTATCTAAGCCGCGCCCTGACTGACCAGCGCCAATCGGCCGCGGTGGACAGCGGCGAAGACCTTGCGATTCGGCAGCAACAGGTTTACGCACGTGTCCAATCCGGACGTGCTGACGCACAGGAAGAAGCCCATAGCATTTACCAACGCCGAACTGAAGTGTTCGGACCGGACGATTTGCGCAGCATCGGGAGCCTCATGTTATGGGCGGAAGCCGCTATGCAGGACGGCAACCGCAATCCAGCAATCCACGATGCCATCGATCGCGGCATCGCATTCTGGACCGAGCGCGGGCAAGACGATCGACCGAGTGGTTTGGCCATCCGTAGTCTGTTGGCGCGGTGGCAGTTGAGTCAGGGCGATGCCGCCGCGGCGCAGGCAACGCTGTCTGCCATCGCGCCCCATCGCAATCGGTTGTTCGTATTGGATGCGCTTCACCTCACTCGGCTGGAGGCGTGGACTGCTCGCGCGCGACACGGCCCAACAGCCGCGATCGCGCTTGCTGAAGCGGCATTCGCGCAACACCGCGCGAGGGTGGGCGACAACCATCCGCACACCGCCTTGGCCGCTTTGATCCTTGCACGGGATTTGCGGGCAAGCGGTGATACCGAAAGAGCCGATGCGTTGGAGCAGCAATGGCGCCCCATGCTCGAACAGGGTTTCCCATCGGACTCGCGTTATCTAACGGAATTACCGCAGGCCTGAGCTTGGACCGGGGCCGCCGGCATCGTCACGGTCGATTCTCAGACCAGACCTCGCTCAAATCGCAATGCGAGGCCACCGTCTTCGTAATAGCCCGGTAGTTTGCCAAACTCGCGGAAGCCGGCACGCCGATACAAAGCGATGGCGCCGAGATTGTCCTCACGCACCTCCAATCGCAGCGTGTCGCAATCAGCTTGAAGCGCTCCATGCACGGCATCGTCTAGCAAGGCCGCACCTAAACCCGCGCCGCGCTGGGTCGGGTCTACGGCAATCGAATACAGGCGGGCGATGCGACTGCCGCGGCGAAACAGCAGCAAAGCATAGCCAGCCAGCATTTCAGGACTTTCGACAATCCGCAGGCGCGCACGCGGCGAAGACACATGGTGACGAAGTTGCCGGGCCGACAGTCGATCACCCGAAAACATCGCTTCCAACGCCAGCAGATCCGGTACGTCATCGACGACAGCATCACGCAAACAAAAAGGCTCGATCGCCACACTCATCCCCATGCCCATGAACGGCGCGCAACCGCGGCTTGCGGCACCTCACCAGATAGTGTCAATTCTGTCAGAATCGCCGCCATCACGCGCCACCGCGGTGCACCAGAGCACATCATGAGCCGCCTCGTCATCGTTGTCGAAAACCCTGCGGATTGGGGCTCGTACTATCCGTCTGAGAACGTCGTCGCCGCGACCGACTATCTTCAGGACAACGCCTTAGCCGACGGCCACGAACGGATGCAGGTTATCAACCTGTGCCGCAGCTACAAGTACCTTGGCCTGGGTT
>CAJDUW010000043.1_pt2 | contig 20004 bp, 19 predicted proteins | sample 7390931 | NCBI WGS metagenome assembly CAJDUW01 (sample SAMEA7055687, study PRJEB34461) | soil metagenome | biome: terrestrial ecosystem; feature: Peninsula; material: soil | place: Antarctica | collected 2016
GATATTTTTGATCATTATTTCCTTCCGTTTATAAGGGCTGTGGTCTAGGTGGTCGTGTTAACGCGGCTGCCAGTACTTCTGATCGCGATCAAAAGTCACGAGAACGCATGCGCAACTCTCCGACGCTGCTAGGAGCAACACGCCGCGTTGGGTGTTGGTCATGCATCAAGTGATGCGGAATCTGGATATCCGCGAGATCCGTCCAATGTGACGCCAGTCTGGCGAATAGACTGGGTTGCCGTAGCCGGCATGCCGTCTGCTTGTGCGGCGGGACAGTTTGGGCGAGATGGGGGTACCTGTCTTGTCACTTCGCGCGGGCTGGAGTGGTGTCGAAGAGGTGGCGCGGCGCTGACTAGAGTTTGGGCGAGCTGTGAGCATGTTTCTGATATCTGATTTGATCTTAGCTTCCTCCTAAATATCTTGTTATTTCAATAACTTGCATACAATAAGTGTACCACATGTGGGGGCGGATAGCCAGCGCCTATCATTCCAACCCACACCCGCTTAGCTTCCCGAGAAGTCGCCTCACACCACGCCGCTCGGGTCGCGATGACGCCATTGGTTCATCCAATCGCTACACTGTCCGGCCATCCCTACGGTGCAAATGATGTCTGACAGCATTCGACTCGCTCATCGCGTCGCGGAGCTCACTGGCTGTTCCCGCAGTGAAGCCGACCAGTACATTCAGAATGGCTGGGTGTCTGTTGATGGTCAGGTGATCGAGGCGCCGCAACATATGGTTTCGGACGAGAGCGTGACGCTCAGCCCGTGGGCGCGGCTTGGTCCAGTCGAGCCGGCCACGATCTTGCTGCATAAGCCAGTGGGATTCGACGCGATCCATGGCCCTAATCCAGCCTCTACTCTGGTGTCGCCGCAGACACATTGGGCCGATGACGATTCCGGCGTGCGGGTACTTCAGCGTCACTTTCGCAATCTGACTGCGCTGGTGCCGTTAGAGGTTGAGGCCAGTGGCTTGATGGTGTTCAGTCAGGACAAACACGTTTACCAGCGTTTGGTCACCAAAGGGAATCAGATCGAACACGAGTACTTGGTCGAAGTCAGCGGTGAGATTGCGCCTGATGGCCTGCACCGACTCAAGCACGGGATGCACGCGAAAGACCGTTACTTTCCGCCGTGCCAGGTCAGCTGGCAAAACGAAACGCGATTGCGAGTTGCCATTAAAGGTGTGCGGGAAGGGCAGTTACGTGATGTCTGCGCACAGGTCGGGCTGGAGGTCATTTCGATCCGGCGATTGCGATTGGGTCGAATACCTTTGGGCAAAGCCATGCCCGCCGGAGAATGGCGCTACATGAATGCGCGTGATCGGTTCTAACAGTTGGTCAGCTAAGCGTCGCTAGAATCATGCGCAATCACTAGGGACAGAGAACACTGGATATATGCTCTCTGTCCCCAGGCTTTCACGTTTTTTGACAATCGATTGAGGAGTTGCCCGCGCGAGACTAACAAACGCTGTGGGTTAGTCTTCGAAGCCATCGCGGAAAACAAAGAGATTCGGGTGCTCATAGGCACCAACGTCGCAACGCGCTATGCCATCTCCATTCCCATCGATTGGACGCTGTTGATTGCGTGCGTCACGCGCCTCACAGTCGCCATTGTTGCTTATTGAATCTATCACCGCACTGCCGGTGAACTGCACAACCCCAGTTTGCCCCGGCGTCTCGTCAATCGTGATAGAACCAAGCGGGCTATTCGGCAGTGATGTTGCCGATATTTGCCCACAGCTGGCGTCGCTAAAGAGGTTGGCAGCGATCAAACTTGGATTTGGTCGCGTGGTCGTGCCGCTGCAGGCGAGTCCGTTGGCTGTCGGTGCGAACAGGTTAGCCTTGGCATAGGTCAACGAGTTCCCGCTATAACCGAAGGTCAAATGTGAGCCACTTACGGCATCGTTGTCGTAAAACGTGTTGTTGGATAGCTCCAGTGAAGCTTTCGTGGTGTAAGCGGCTCCGCCTGAGTCAGCTGCGTAATTTGCAACGAAGCTATTGTTTTTCAGGCGCAGCGCGACGGTGGTTATAGGAGCGCTGAACCTACGAGCGTATATGGCCCCTCCGAAAATGGCCGCATTGTTTTTGAAGTAGCTCCGTTCCACATCTAGGCTGCAATCGTCACAGCCCTGATCGATGGCTCCGCCATAGCCGAAGGTTCCTGGTATAGCGCCAGGTGATGCGCCATTGCCTCGGAATGTGGAGTCGCGCACCGAGAATAATAGCTGAGACCCTCTCAGCGCTATAGCGCCGCCAACGCCACCGTTGCCGCCAGTCGTTGACGTGTTATTTTCGAAAAGAGTGTTACTAATCAAGACATTGGTATTCGCGTATACGGCTCCACCCGCTGATTGACCGTTCGTAAGGGTTGCGCGTACATAGTTGGTGCTAAATCGGCTAGACGATATCACGAGGTCGCCTTGTCCTCGGGTCCAGTAGACTGCGCCGCCATTTACCAGACTGCTGGTTACCGCAGAGCAGCCACTGAACACAACGCGAGTTAAGCGCAAGGTACCAACGGCAGTTGAGCCGCCGTCTGCTTTATCTTCGATGCAACCGCCGTACTGCGTGGAGTGCCCGTTGCGGAGCTCCAAATCGCTGATCTCCAGATTCGTATTAGCTCCGCCCACATGAAGTATCTGGTGAGCGTTTTGGCCACTGAGAATGGGCGAGCGGCTGCCACCTGAGATGAACAAGTTCTGCGCCACGATCAGCGGCAACTCACTTTCCAAAGCCACGGTTGCGCCTATTGTGTACGACGTTGTAAAGACGATGATGTGCGCTGTGTTAGGGTCAGCATTGGCTGCGACGATCGCCGCTCGCAGCGAGCCCGTGCCGCTGTCCGCGTTGGTATTGACACTAAACGTTGTTGCGTGTGCAGTCGGCAACAGCAGACTGAGGAGCAGTGCGGCAGCGAGTGTGATTCGGCGAGCCATTAGCAACAATCCTAGGTGTGGAAAAGAGTGAGTACGTTACATGGCGCGAAACTCGGACATGCAGGCGCATAAAGTACCGTAGCTTTAGCAAATTCGATGCTGCGGTACGTTGCATTTTCGGTTGGTCAAGGGGCTTGCTTGCGTGCGTGTTCGTCGCTAAACCACCAAGCCAGCGGCCTGCCCGCTGGCCCAAGCCCACTGAAAGTTGTATCCGCCCAGCCAACCAGTGACATCCACTACCTCGCCGATGAAATACAAGCCAGGCACATGTTTTGATTGCATGGTGCTTGAGGACAACTCAGTGGTATCGACGCCACCCAAGGTAACTTCAGCTGTGCGATAGCCCTCGGTGCCGCTGGCAACAAGCGGCCACGCGTTGAGCTGTGCGCCGATGGCGGCGAGTTCCTTCTCGTTGAATTGGCGCATGGGCTTGCTCGAAAACCAGATATCACAGAGGCGTTGCGCCAAGCGTTTGGGCAGTAGGTCGGCGAGCACATTCTTCAGTTCCATGGCGGGTCGAGCGTGACGTTGTTCAACAAGCCACGCGCTGGCGTCGGTATCGGCAGCAAGATCTACATGCAAGTCATCACCAGGCTGCCAATACGAGGAAATCTGCAAAATGGCCGGGCCGCTGATGCCGCGATGAGTAAACAACATGCCGCCACGAAAGCTCTGCTTGCCTGCATGTGCCTCGACCTGTGGCAGGGCCACACCGGCCAGATCCACATAGCGCTCTTGGTGCTTGCCGCTTTGTATCAACGGCACCAGCCCCGCGCGCAGCGGCAGAATGCTATGGCCGAACTGGCGGGCAATGTCGTAGCCGAAGCCACTGGCACCCAGGCTGGGAATCGACAACCCGCCACTCGCGATGACCACCGATTCTGCATGAATCTCACCCTGCGGCGTGCTTGCAGTAAAGCCGGTGTCGGTCTTGCGTAGATTGCCGACACTGAAGCCAGTTTCGATGCGCACGCCCGCAGCACCACATTCGTCCAACAGCATGCGGACGATTAGCTTGGATGACACATCACAGAACAACTGGCCGAGTTCCTTCTCGTGATAAGCGATGTGATGTTTTTCCACCAGCGTGATGAAATCTGCCGGTGTGTAGCGGGCCAGCGCTGACTTGGCGAAATGCGGATTGGTGGACAGGTAATTGGCCGGGCTTACGCCAAGATTGGTGAAATTGCAGCGCCCACCGCCCGACATCAGTATCTTCTTACCAACTTTGTTGGCGTGCTCGGCCACCAGCACGCTGCGTCCGCGCTGCCCGGCAGCGATGGCACACATCAGACCGGCGGCGCCGCCACCGATGATTAATACATCCACCTTCTGCATGTCGCCCTAACTGTCGTTGCAAGAACACATTATCGCGCATGGGAAAAGAGGTAGGGCGCTTTGCGACAACGTTTTCCTCTGAACCACGACGGTCGCCCGCTCTCTTGAACCTCTATCTAACTGCGGTGAAACAGACGGTCACCTCTGTCATCGTTGCAGCGAGGGCAGGTGATGCGAGGCAACACAAGACGTTCGGATACTTCGGTGTACCAATGAAAAAGGCGGCGGGGATCACTCCCGCCGCCTTGAGAGCAACCTGCAAGCAGGATTGGGTCAACCCGTGCGACGCGGCCACAGGAGCAGTGCGAAGCCGCCTATTAGCAGACTTAGCAGGCTCAACATCCACGCGTTCAACGTCGGTATCAACTGTGCAGGCCCTGCTGCTGCAGCAGCCAAGCGGAAGCTTGCGCTCACCGTGCACGCTGCGGTAATCGGGCCGGTGGTGTAGACATTACCGACGAGCGTTCCACCACAGCCGGTCACCGTATCGATCTCATAGCCCGTGTTCGGCGTCAGGGTGTAGGCGATGATGCCGCCGTAAGCTACCGACTGCGGTGTGTTGGGCGTGATGCTGCCGTTGCTGCCCACAACAATCGGCGTGACGATGTTGGTGATCACCGCGAACGTCGCATCAACGGTGCAATCGGCGGTGACTGCATTGGTCGTATAGGTGGTACCGGCCAGTGCACCACCACACGTGCCGCCGACACTGGCGGTGTACCCAGCAAGCGGCGTGACCGTGAATGTCGTTGTTGCGCCATCGGCCACGGTCTGCGGCGTGTTCGGTGTGATGCTGCCGTTGCTGCCAGCACTCGGCGTCACGATATGAGTGACCATCGTGAAGGTGGCATCGACGGTGCAATCAGCGGTGATTGCATTGGTCGTATAGGTCGTACCAGCCAGCGCACCACCGCAGGTGCCGCCGACACTGGCGGTGTAGCCAGCGTCCGGTGTGACCGTGAACATCGTTGTGGCGCCGCCGCTTACCGTCTGCGGCGTGTTCGGCGTGATGCTGCCGTTGCTGCCGGCACTGGGCGTAACCGTCCAAATCGACCCGGGGAAGGTAGCAAAACTCAGGGCATCTACTTCCGCGCCACCAGGGAACGCGCCAACGAGCGAGCTGGCTCCGGTGGTCGTATCAATGATGCGCATCTCGCCGCTGGCGGTGTACGCCGCCCAGTACAGAACGCCGGAAACTTGCTCGAAGTCCAGACCCTGCGCGTAATTGGCATCTACACCCAACGGGCCAACCGTCGTGCCAGCACCCGTGGTGGTGTTGATCTGCACCAGGCTGTCACTGACGATGTCCACGCCGTACATCTCACCGGCGGCATTGATCGCGATGTCGATGATGCAGCTACCGAAGCCGATCTGCCCAACAAGTGTTAGATCGGCAGTCGTGGGGTTAATGGTGTATAGAGTGGAGTTAACGCCGCAGTCGGAAGATGAGACATACAGAGTGCCATCCACTGCGCCGGTCATACCGCTCCACTCCCCATTACCCACGGCCGAGCCGATGACTGTGCGGGCGCCGGTAGCCGTATCGATGCTCACCAACTCGTTGGTGGTGGCATCCATGGCGTACATCTTGGAGAATTCACTGCCCAAGAAATCACCGGCCGGATAGAAACCGGGCACAGTGGCTGCAATTGTCCAGGTGCCGGGTGCGCCCACATCCGGGAAGTTGACTAGATTTTCTCCGGGATAGAGGTCGAGCGCGTAGGCCATTTCGCCCAATAGCGCCAGCGGCTGCGCATTACGCTGGCTCACTTGATCGGGTGCTTGGCGCGCAAGATTGTGGGGCGCACGGTCTGTTGTGGCGGGGCTAGCGTTCTGCGCGAGCGCGGAGTTCGCGATGAACAGCGCAACGCTCGCGAGCATCAAGCTCGCGACCTTATTGAATCCCTTTTTCATACCCGATTCCCCATAGCGTCGGAATTTACAGAATTTGACTGAACCATCATCAGTGCCGGCAAGGCTTTCAATGGAACGTCTCGCAGCTTGCTAAGCCAGTATGCGTTACGGCCAAGTCGCTTGCCCAACTCTGCGCCAGCGTATGGTCGCTGGCAATCGTTTTCAGGCTTTGTGGCGGGATGGAGCGCGAAAGGGCTGATCATCGCTCTATCACCGTGACGGACGAGCTTTGCGAGCGCATCGATCCCGCCTTCTGTCGCTGAGTATCCGGGTCGGAGTCGAGATGGCAGAACCGGGACCGATCATCGGCCCGGCAACCCCGCCATCAATGGCCAATGCATTCATCGTTTCGGATGGCAACCTGGCTGTGGTTACTGCGGCGGCCTTACTTAGCTATCCGTGAGGGCAGGGAAGTCCTTGACCTCAGGCAAAGCCTCAGTCGCAATCATGTTGGCGTTTTTCGCATCGCTGCGATCGTGTGCCGCTGTCGCCGCTAGTTGTGCCGCCTTGTGCGGGGCGTGCCAGCACTGGTCAGGTTGATAGTACGAAGGCCCTTCTGTCCAGCGCCGATCGCCGGATTTGGCCGATGCCAGAATCTCTTTGCATCCCACTTGCGCCGCAGCTGACAGCGGCAACCACCAAGCGGCTTTAGCATCTGCTTCGAGGCAGACAAAGTTGTGTTGGGCGCTGGTCATGCTGTCGTGCTCGCGGGTGCAACGCCCGCCCTGTTGCTGCAACGTGATTGGATCCATGCGCAGTACCAATCCGCGTGTGTGATTACGTGCCATCAGCTTTGTTTCCACAAGTTAAGGGGCCAACATGCCCGCTCATGGCTGGCGCTGCAAGGCGTGCTGTGGACAGCCATGCCTGAGGCAGCGGTCACTCAACTGCGCGAAGAGCCTGCGTGTTCAAGCCTTTTTCAAAAAACAAACCTTCAAGACCAGCCCACGAATCTTGTCTGAGTGACCTTCAATGTTCTCGCTGTCGCCGTCGATCAGGCGAATATTGCGGATGACCGTTCCTTGCTTCAAAGGCACCGAAGAGCCCTTCACTTTGAGGTCCTTGATCACTGTGACGGTGTCACCGCTGTTCAATTCATTGCCATTGACGTCCCGCACGATCGTCACCGAATCAGCGCTTGATTCCCCGATCTTGATCGGCCACTCGTGGCCGCAATCAGCACAGACGTAATGGTCGCCATCGGGATAGGTGTTTTCCATCGCGCACAACGGACAGGCAGGAATTTCTGACATTGTTCAACCCTCAAGCAGATGGCAATAACCAGCCATTATACGAAGGATGCCGGAAAGGGTTGACGCGCACCTTTCACTCCACGGGCTCAGAGCATCTGTCACACCCCGCGGCACTAATGGCTCAGGTGCGAACCCAACGGCACGCTCGTTACTAGCAGCTTTCCGCAATAACCGCCGCGATTCCATTCAGTAGCCGCTGCTTTGCGGCAGCACTCGGAACGTGCACTCGAAGGGGGACACTCGTGATTGCCACACGTCTTGCAGCCATCACTTGGTCGTCCTCGGAGCGAGCGAGTGCGGCTGTTAGCGCGATCGTCGTCGTAGCGGAAATCAATGCGGTTGATTTGAGCAGGGGGAAACGACACATGGCAGTGCTCCGAGCAAGCAGATAAAGGTGAGAAGCCGCCACTGGCTCTCGGCAATCGCAAACACGTCGTGGCGCTTTGCAGGCCGGCACCGTCCGAGCCAGTTGGGGACGATAGCAGCATGGGCCAGCTTGCTGACGGTGACGACAAACGCAGGCGTGCGATAGCAACCTAGACGGCGCCAGATTCGAACGCATTACCAATTCTCTACAGACAACACGCGCGTACTGCTAGATTCTCCAGATCAATTCGATACGGGATTTAGCTATGACGGCGGCTACTCAGCAACTGGAACTGTTTGTGCGTGAGGCGCTACTCACCGGTGCATCACGTGAGTCAATTCAGGCGGCCTTGACTGCAGCGGGCTGGACGCCAGAGCAGACCGGCGAGGCACTCAATGCCTATGCCGAAGGCGATTTCCCGGTGCCTGTGCCGAAGCCGCGACCGTACCTTTCACCCCGCGAAGCCTTCCTGTATCTCGTGCTGTTCGCAACACTGTACCTGTCGGCTTTCCACCTCGGCAGCTTGCTGTTCGATTTCATCAACCGAGCATTTCCGGATGCAGCCGATCCGGATTACTCGCGCAATCTCATTCATTCGATGCGCTGGTCGGTAGCGTCCCTGGCCATCGCGTTCCCAGTATTCCTGCTGGTCGCGCGCTACCTCGGAAATGACCTCGCGCGCAGTCCGGTAAAACGACTCTCGGCGGTACGACGTTGGTTGACGTACCTGACACTGTTCGTGGCCGCCACGGTGTTAATCGGTGACTTAATCACGCTGGTCTACAACCTGCTTGGCGGAGATTTGACGGTGCGGTTTGTGCTGAAAGTGTTGGTAGTCGGGCTCATTGCCGGCACGATCTTCGGCTACTACCTGCACGATCTGCGCCGCGAGGAAAAGGAATCGTGAGTACTCAACAGACAAAGACCCGCCTCGGTCAGTGGCTGGCGATCGCAGCGAGTGTGGTGGTGGTATTGACGCTCGCGGCTGCGCTCTGGCTGATGGGTTCGCCATCGGCGCAGCGCGATGTAAATCTTGATGCGCGTCGGATTAGTGATTTGAGTCGCATCGAGCGACTGCTTAACGACCATATGTCGATCCACGAGGCGTTGCCACCGGATTTGGCGACCTTGGCCGACGCGCCAGGACGGCGGTTGTCTATCGCTGATCCGGTTGATGGGACGCCCTATGGCTATGAGGTAACGGGCGAGCGGACCTATCGTCTGTGTGCCGTGTTCGTGACCGATACCGCTGAGACCCGCGCTGAGACGGGCGTGTGGCGGCATGCAGACTGGGCACACGGCAAAGGACACCAGTGTTTTGATCGTAAGCTTCCTTCCGACCTCGCTCATTGATCATGTTCACGGCCCTAAAAAACTGGCGATTACGCCGCGTCATCGCGCGAAATCCTATTGCTGAGACGCATTGGCAGGCGGCGCTCGAACGCTGTGCGCCCGCACGTCGGCTTGGCGCATCAGATCAGTCAGCGCTGCGTGTCTTGGCGACATTGTTTTTGGACCGAAAGTCTCTGGAGCCCACTCAAGATCTGGAATTGAGCGAGGCTGACCGTGTTCTGCTCGCAACCCACGCGTGCTTACCCATCCTGAAGCTTGGCCTAGATTGGTACGACGGTTGGCACAGCGTCATTGTTTATCCAGCGGCGTTCATTCCGCACCGCCAGCAAACAGATGCCGCCGGGGTGGTTCATCAGAGCAATGCGGTGTTGGCGGGTGAGGCCTGGGGACGCGGGCCGGTGATTCTGTCTTGGGAAAATGTCTTGAACATCGAGCAAAACCCAGGACGCAACGTCGTCATCCACGAGATGGCGCACAAGCTCGATATGCTTAATGGTGACGCCAACGGCTTTCCGCCAATGCACCGCCCGCCGGACCACCGCGTGTGGTCGCGCGTGTTCTCAAGCGCATGGGATCAGCTGCAAGAAGATCATCGCAACGGAGCCGAGTTGCCGATTGACCCATACGCCCTTGAAAGCCCTGCCGAGTTCTTTGCCGTTACCAGTGAGGCATTTTTTGAGGCCCCGGCAAACTTGCGTCAGCACCTGCCAGACGTGTATCGCCAGCTCACAAACTTTTATCGTCAGCATCCGCTTTGAGTGCCTAAGCCGTCTGCAACGCCCGGTGTGGTGAGCTTCAGTCGAGGCAGAACGGGCTCGTGCATAATGTCGAGATGATCAGCACTACAACCGAACGAACTCCCAAACTCCTGTTGCGACAGGCTATCCCTGACGATGTGCCGGCTCTAGTCGAGCTCACGGCACGGATATACACGCCTGAGTGGGGTCACTCTGCTGAGATGTTGCGCTCGCAGCAGACGCACTTCCCCGAAGGACAGTTTGTAGTCGAGTACGAGGGCGCCGTCGTTGGCTACTGCGCGACCTTCCGCATCGATGAACGAACAGCGCTAACACCGCACACCTGGACGCAGATCACCGCCAACGGCATGGCATCGCGCCACCGGGTGGATGGCGATTGGCTGTACGGCATGGAAGTGGTGGTGCATCCAGATTACCGGCGGATGCGCATCGGCCAGCGCCTGTATCAGGCACGCAAACGGCTGTGTGTGGACTTGAAACTGCGCGGCATCGTGTTTGGCGGGCGTATTCCCGGCCTCGCTAAGAACATCGGCCGCTATGGCAGTGCGCAGGCCTACGTGCAGGCGGTGCTGGACGGTCAGCGTCGTGATCTAACCTTGAGCTTCCAGCGATCCAATGGCTTTGAAATGGTCGGTCTGCTGCCTGGCTACGTGCCGTCCGATCACGAGTCGCTTGGCTATGCGGTGCATCTGGCATGGCGCAATCCGAGTCTGTTGGATCACCCGGATATGCCCTCAGTCACCTCACAACAGCGTTGGCCCGACTCGGTGCGAGTGACCTCGGTGCAGTACCAGCAGCGCCGCATCAGTTCGTTCGAAGAGTTCGCGACGCAGATCGAATACTTTGTCGATATTGCGGCCGACTACAACGCCGATTTCGTGACATTTCCTGAATTAATCACGCTGCAACTGCTCTCGATCGAGAATACCGAACTGTCGCCGGTTGAATCGATCCGCAAGCTGAGCCACTACACATCGCAAGTGAAAGAGTTGTTCAGTCGATTGGCCGTCAGCTACAACATCAACATCATCGCCGGCACGCACCCGACCGAGCAGGTCAACGGCGACATTCACAACGTATGTTATGTGTGTCTGCGCGATGGCTCCGTGCACGAGCGCGAGAAGCTGCACCCCACGCCGAGCGAGCGCAATGTGTGGAACATCACCGGCGGCGAAAGTGCGGCGACGATCCAGACCGACTGTGGCCCGATCGGCGTGATGATCTGCTACGACACAGAGTTTCCCGAGGTGGCGCGGCATTTGGTGGATCAGGGCGCACTGATCTTGTTTGTACCGTTCTGCACCGACGTGCGCGAAGGTTATCTACGCGTGCGCTATTGCGCGCAGGCGCGCGCGATTGAAAACCAGTGCTACGTGGTGATGTCCGGCAACGTCGGCAACCTGCCCGGAGTCAATAACTTCGATATCCAGTACGGTCAAAGCTGCATCCTGACACCCAGCGATTTCCCGTTCGCCCGCGATGGCATCGCCGCTGACTCCACGCCCAATATTGAAACGGTGCTGTTTGCCGATTTGCGTCTGGAAAGTCTTGCGCAAGCACGTAACGCTGGCTCGGTAACCAACCTCAAAGACCGACGCTTCGATTTGTACGAAACACGCTGGCGTCCACGCTAGGGCGCTGCATTAAGCGTATGTACCCTACGCGTGAGCCTCACGCATTCAAATCGTCATCTCGCCGGCTGCCGTATGCTTGTTTCATTACCGGTGAGTCAACAGGCATAGCAAGCCAAGCACTCTGGCTCCGCGAAATTTTGCATAGGTGAATCCGACGCTGTTCGTTGGATAGTTCAGCCATGCTTGCTCATCAAAGGAGATAGACATGACGCAGCCTTATCAGGACTTCCACCTGCAACCTCTGGCTGGCCAATGGCGTGAAGGCAGCGGGGATTCCGTGCGAGCAGTCACTGACCCATATTCAGGCAAGACGCTGGTTTCGATCCGCGCCGCGACCGCGCAAGACTTGGACGCCGCGTATCAAAAGGCCGCTGCGGCCGGCGCGCTATGGGCCGCAACACCACCGGCGCAGCGCGCGGCGCTGCTGCAAAAGGTGGTTGGCCTGTTCGATCAGCGAAAAGAAGAGATCATCGACTGGCTCATCAGGGAATCCGGCAGCACGCGGCTGAAAGCCAACATCGAATGGGGCAGTGCGCGTGGCATCACCTTGGAAGCGGCCAGTATGCCGACAAGGGCACGGGGCGCAAGCTTCGATAGTGACATTCCAGGCAAAGACAACGTGGTGTATCGACGGCCGCTCGGCGTGATTGGTGTCATCAGTCCGTGGAATTTCCCGTTGCATCTGTCGCAACGCTCCGTTGCCCCGGCGATTGCCTTGGGCAACGCCGTGGTCATAAAACCGGCCAGCGATACGCCGGTCAGCGGCGGCTTATTGATTGCCAAACTGCTTGAAGAGGCCGGTCTGCCAGAAGGGGTTTTGAGCGTTGTGATTGGCTCTGGCGCTGAAATTGGCGATGACTTTGTCTCTCATTCTGTGCCATCGATGATTTCCTTCACCGGATCAACGCCGGTTGGCAAAAACATCGGCAAGATCGCCACCAGCGGGCAACACATCAAAAAAGTGGCTCTGGAGCTGGGTGGCAACAGCCCATTCGTGGTGCTAGACGATGCCGATATTGATCAGGCGGTCAAAGCCGCCGTATTTGGTAAGTTCCTGCACCAAGGTCAGATCTGTATGGCGATCAACCGGATCATTGTTGATCACGGGCGTTATGACGAGTTTGTCGAGAAATTTCTTAAGCATGTCAAAGGACTGAAAGTCGGGGATCCGGCGTCGATAAACACGGCTATCGGGCCGATCATCAACCAGAAGCAACTGGAAGGCTTGCAGGACAAGATTGCCCAAGCCAAGGAGCAGGGCGCGACGGTGCTGCTAGAGGGCAAAGTTGATGGCCAGTTGCTGCCGCCGCATGTTTTCGGGGATGTCACGGCTGACATGAATATCAGCAAAGATGAAATCTTTGGCCCGCTGGTGGGCATCCAAAAAGCAAAAGATGAGCAACACGCTCTAGAACTGGCAAACGACACCGAGTTCGGGCTGTCCAGCGCCGTGTTCAGCGGCGATCAGGCTAGAGGCCTGCGCTTTGCGCGCCAGATTCGGGCGGGCATGACTCACGTGAACGACATGCCCGTCAACGACGAGGCACATCTTCCTTTTGGCGGCGAAAAAAATTCTGGCCTAGGACGTTTCAACGGCGAGTGGGCGATCGAGGAGTTTTCGACGGTGCAGTGGGTCAGCGTGCAGCGCCAGCCCAGGAATTATCCGTTCTGAGTTTTTCGAGCAGGTATTGAACCCACCTCAGGGACGGGCAAAATCCGATCGCCTCAGGCATCCGAATGGACCCTACGAGTCAACGCAGATGGAAATCAAAGCAGCGGCGATAAGCGACTTATCTATCGTTCATATGGTGTAGCCTAATAGGCTAGCCGCTTGGATGCGCGCGAGAAGCACCGATGCCAGCTGAAACCCCAATGATTCAGTCGATGTTTATCCGCCAGTCCGCCGGTGCAGATGCCTTGCGTATTGCGGAAACGGCGGTATCGATATGGGTAGACATAGGCATGGCGTTGTCTCCGATCATCGGTCAGCCCGGCGTTGCTGCATTGCTCAAACGCAGTATTTATCTGACCCGTAGTGCGCACCCTTGTCTGGAGACCGTATTGGAGGACAAGGCGCAGCCTGACGAACTCTTGGCCTTGCAGGGCGTGCTTGCGCACCAGACCAGCGCCACTGCGGTGGCTGCCAATGTCGCCTTGTTACAGACCTTCCAAGATCTATTGACCTCGCTGATCGGCCTATCGCTCACCGAGCGGTTGTTACTCCCTGTATGGGGAAAACCTTCAAGCGGCCAAACCGTACTGGACACCGCGTCATGACCATCGCCAAAGCCACCATTAATCGTCTGCTGACCGGCGTACCCGGGCTCAATGAGGTGCTCGGCGGAGGGCTTCCCGAGTTTTCATTCAATATTCTCGCTGGGCCGCCCGGAAGCGGCAAGACTACGCTGGCACATCAAATGATGTTCGCACTGGCAACGCCCGAACGCCCGGCGCTGTACTTCACGGTGCTCGGTGAGCCGCCGCTGAAAATGCTTCGCTACCAACAGCAATTCGACTTTTTTGAGAGTGAGAAGATCAATCACTCGATCCACTTCATCAATCTCGCCGATGACACAGTTTCAGGTGATCTGAACCGAGTTTTGGCACGGATCGTTTCCGCGGTGGAGCAATACGCGCCGGCACTGGTGTTCGTCGATTCGTTCCGCTCGGTGGCGCTGGCCAGCCAAGGTGATGCGAAAGGTTTCCTGGGTCTGCAACACTTCGTGCAAAAGCTGGGCATGTTGATGACCAGTTGGCAGGCTACGACCTTCCTGATTGGCGAATACTTTGACGATGCAGAACCCAGCCCCGTATTCACCGTGGCGGACGGCATGATCTGGTTGCAGCAAAGCGTGCAGCGCAACTCGATGGTGCGCAAAGTGGAGATTAAAAAGATGCGGGGCCAGGCGACTCAGCCGGGACTGCATACATTTCGGATCGGGGGCTCTGGCATTCGTGTGTTTGCATCACCGTCGGTGACAGCAACAAGCGAACTCGATTCCGCTCTGCCAATCACCTCCCGCCTTTCGATGGGCGTACCTGGACTGGACGAATTGATGGGCGGTGGACTCCCGCGCGGTTATTCGTTGCTGGTGGCTGGCCCATCCGGATCGGGCAAAAGCATTCTGGCCGCATCCTTCCTTACTGAAGGCGCGCGCCTTGGCGAGACCGGTGTGATCGCCGCCTTCGAACAGCGCCCCACGCAATCGCGTGGCCGCCGGATTGCAGAGCTGATCGAGAGCGATCGTATCGGCGTGGTCGACACCGGTGCAGCGGCTTTGTCTGTGGATGAGATCGCTACGCTGTTGATCGAGGAAATACGTCGCCTCAAGGCCACTCGCGTGGTGATCGATTCGCTGTCAGGTTTCGAGCTTGCGCTCGCGCCTACCTTCCGCGAGGATTTCCGCGAATCGCTGGCGCGCATGGTATCCGCGCTCGCCAGCACAGGCGTCACGGTACTGATGACGTCGGAGCTGGAAGACCGTTATACCGAGCTGCGCTTCAGCCCCTACGGCACAGCCTTTCTCACCGATGCCATCATCGTGCAGCGTTACATCGAATTGGAAGGGCGGCTGCAGCGCATCATGGCGGTGGTGAAGATTCGCGCCAGCGATCATTCGACCGAACTGCGTATGTTCCATATCGACAATGACGGGCTTAAGGTCGACCAGATGCTCGCCGGCCATGTGGGGTTGTTGAGCGGCAGCCCGACCCGCACCCATTCCATGGGCCCACCCATGGACGAGGTGGATGGTGACTGATACCGGTTCGGATCCAATAACCGACCACGCAGGCAACGGCAGCTTGGCCGCAGCTCGCAAGAAGGTCGCATTACTCGATGCACAGGCGGAGGGTCTGCGTGCCGAGTTGCTGGAATTACAGAAGCAACTGCACAGCCTCGAAAACGACCTGACAGTGCGTCGCGCCTCCGAGCTGCGGGAGGCGAACCAAAAGTTGGTACTTGCCGTATTGCAAGCCGACCGCATCGCCGAGGTAGCCGTGGCCAGTCTTGCCGAGGTGGCCGAATCCCAGCACCGCGACGAATTGACGGGTATATCCAACCGCACGTTGGGACTCGATCGACTGAAAAGTGGCATCGCCTTGGCGCGCCGCCACGGAAATAGATTGGCTGTGCTGTTTTTTGATATCGACAATTTCAAGGCGATCAACGACACCTTGGGCCACGCCATTGGCGATCAGGTACTGCAGTTGGTTACCAAACGATTGCAAGCCGCTTTGCGGGATTCCGATACGATCAGCCGCTATGGCGGCGATGAACTCCTGGTGATCCTGTTGGACGTCTCAACGGCTTCCGATGTCGCTCGAATAGCTGAGGAATTGTTGGCCGCGCTCGCCAATCCAAGTCGTGTTGGTAAGCATACGCTGCAGCTGTCCGCCAGTTTGGGAATCAGTCTTTATCCCGACGACGGTGAAGACGCGGCAACCCTGATCGATCGGGCGGATGCAGCCATGTACCGCTGCAAACGAAGCGGAGCAGGAGGCTTCCAGTTCTATACCAAAGATGACGTGGATGACGCTCCCCACGACCTGCTACTAGGTCCAGTCCGCCGGCCAGCGACATCGAACGTTGACGGGCCAACGTGGTCCACCTCGCTCCAGCAGGATCTCCGTGAGGCCAACGAACAACTAGTGATGTCTGCCCTGCTTGCGCAGGAGTCTGAAGCGCTTGCAAAGAAGGCATACCGAGAACAGCTGGCCTTCATGGCGATGGTCGCTCACGAACTACGTAATCCCTTGGCACCTTTGCGTTTAGCGACTGACATGTTGACCAATCCCAGTCCTGATGACGAAATCTCGACTGACCGACTGCGGGAGATCATCACCAGCCAAGTGGCACGCATGGCACGACTGGTCGACGATTTGCTGGATGGCTCACGTCTCAGTGCCGGCAAGCTGCGGTTGGAGTTTGACGTCGTGGATCTGGTGAGCGTGCTCGATCAAGTCATCATGACGTGCCGCCCAGGAATGGAGAAGCGGCAGCAGCAGCTCAGCGTGCAACTGCTTCCCGCGCCGATCATTGTGCGCGGCGATCTGATTCGGCTGACTCAGATCTTCGCCAGCCTGTTGGACAACGCCAGCAAGTACACGCCCGAAGGCGGCGAGATAAAACTGGGCATGACCGTGGCTGAGCAATCGATCTCTATTTCCGTGCGAGACAATGGCTTTGGCATCACTGCCGAGATGCTGCCTCTCATTTTCGGTATGTTTGTGCAGGATGTGCGCACACTTCCGCATTCCAGTGGCGGTCTTGGCATAGGGCTCGCGGTCGTGCACGAATTGGTGGCGGCCCATGGTGGAACCGTCGTTGCCCACAGCGCAGGTAGCGATCTTGGCAGTGAATTCGTGGTCACCTTGCCGCTGTCCTGAGCAGCGGGGCAGCACGCATCTCAAATAGCGGCAGGCGTTTGACGGCACCCAATGCGCGCACGCAAGAGGCTTTCCATCCGGCGATGCGTTCAATTCACGTCCAAAACACCCCTGACTCAGACCGTGCTCGGCCGTGACGTTGTAGGCAGGGTCGGTGCCGCAGGCAATGCGGTCAGCGATCTGAAAGACGTAGATCCTGTGGTGCTCTCCTTGGCCGACTGTGGTATCCGCAGCCACTGTCTGACGTGTCATCAATTTTTCTGCCTACCGACGTTTTGCCTCCAGTTCCAGTAAGGCTTGGTTGTAGGCATTGAGCCTGAAGCCGGACTTCACTGACGGCGCGTAGTCACCGGTGTCACGAGTACGGATCAGCAGCTCTTGAGCTGACTCCCCGGGCGGCAGATAACGAGCACTGATGATGTAGCGCCCCAACGGCAGATCATTGATCCGGCCGCCATCCGGCTTGCGGGTGAAGGTGTCGATGCGGCTGCCGTCGATCAATGGACCGTCGGGCGTGAACGTGAGTATCACGTAATCAATATCGAGATCACCGTCCAGATAGATGTAACCCTCCTCGCCATAATCGCCACCCTCCGGCGTACTGCCGGACACGCGCCACTCCAGATTGCGAATTGCCCCAGTAGCACCCGCAAACGCTGCCGCATCGTCGGCGTGTAAGGGTATCTTGCGGCTGATGCCATCGAAGTCGCGCGTGATATAGGCGCCTACGCGCCACGAACTCGGGGCAATGTCACCAAGCTCGATCCGGTACTCGCCATTGGCGTCGCTTACGCCAAACACGTTCGCGTTGTGGAACATCGTGTGGTCGGCGAATACCTCCACACCCGGGATCGGACTGCCACTTGCATCGGTGACTCGCCCTTTCACGACGCCTGCCTCGATATTTCCGCGGTTAGCATTTAATCCGACTACTTCGACAGGCGTCGGCGGAGCCGTGCCGCTGTCGCAACCAGCGAACGGCATCATGAAAGCGAGCGCAACGATCAGCCGGATTACCAGTCGTAGCATGGGTGCTTACCTCTCATCCGTGGGTCAAGGTGTCGTTGCAACTAATCTAGACATCAATCGCCATAAAATTCCAATTTCAACCGTCAAGGACGTGCAGCAGCCACGGACGTGCGCCATAGGCGTGCAGTTCACCACATGGCGTGTTGCCGAGCCAAATAGTGTTGGCGTGCCGCAGTTCTTGTTTAGGCATGACGACCGCTATCGGGGTTCTCAGCAGTTATTGCGTTCGGTTCCGCGCCGTCAACAGCCAGGCAACCTCTGCGTTGGCTTGGGCAGTCGTCGACAGCTCGGCCTCCAGAAGATAACTGGCGGTGCTCTCATCGTCGGCATCAGTGACCAGTAACAGGTGGATCACCCCGTCATCGATCCACGCCTGCACGCCTTCGACCTTGTAGGTCGGTTGCAAGCGGTGCATTTGGTGCACCTGTCCGGCTGCATCGAGAACAGCAATGACGGCACCAAGGCACGGACCGTCGGCGTAGCTGTCTGCCGATTGCTCGGCTACCGCACTGACCACCAAGCGGCCATCGGGGAGGGTCGCTCCATCCGTGATCGTTAGCGCCACGCCGTCAATCGTCCCCAAATCAACCCAGCGCACGCATCGTGGCGACAACGCACCAATGGCGCTGTGCGTCGCTAATCCAGTCTGGACCTCAGTCAGTGATAATTCGATCAAGGCGCTGAGTGGGTGGTCCCGACTGCCGCGATGAAGCAGCACCAGCGCATCGTCGAGAGCCACGGCACCTTCGATATCTAGCGCAGGAATATGCGTGGCGATCTCGCCGTAAAGTTCATCGAAATCAATGCACTGTGCATCGGCATTGATCGCGCCGTGAGCATCGAGTCCCAGCAAAGCGCCACGGCAACGCTGCCGAGTTGAGCCCGATGGCACTGCCAATAAGGCGCCATGCGGATAATTGGCAAACGGGGACAAACGCACCAACGCTTCCAAATCCGGCTTGGCCGCCTTGCGTTCGGCATGCCCGCCTGGCAACTCACCGGGGAACACACGCACGAGACTGCCGGCGGTAGTGCTTGACCGGTGAAAGCAGCCCAAATGCAACTCATCATCAGCAACGACGTAAAGAAAATCGCCAATGGCGACCAATCCACTGCCTGCGGCGACGTGACTATCGCGACCGGCGGCCGACGCGGTTTCGAGCTGGAGTGTGCGAACAATTTTGGGCTTAATCATCGTGCAAGCTTACGGTAAGTGCAGAAGCTGGCGGGCCTCCAGATTGATTCGAAACGCGCGCTTTTGCGCGCTCATAGTCATGTTGCGCGTTCGTCGACAACGCAGGAGCGCGGCAGGACGAATAGTCTTCGTCAAGCAGGCGGTAGGAAAAGAGAGAAAGTGAGCAGTTGCAATTGACTGCGTGCACCTTCTCTAATTGGGTATGTTCAATAAAATTAGAAATTGGCGCTGGCGGCGTATCGTCGCTCGACGCCCGATCGCGGAACCACACTGGCGGGCCGCGCTCCTGCGTTGTGGACCAGCCCGTCGGCTCGGCGCTTCCGATCAGGCCGCGCTGCGGGTATTGGCAACGCTATTCTTGGACCGCAAGTCTCTGGAGCCTGTTCAAGGCTTACATCTGGACGACGCCGATCGTGCTTTGCTTGCGACTCACGCGTGCTTACCCATTCTGAAGCTGGGCATTGATTGGTATGACGGTTGGTACAGCGTCATCGTGTATCCGGCGGCATTCATTGCGCGTCGCGAACACAGGGGTGCAGCGGGGGTCGTCCATCAGAGCACCGCCGTGTTGGCTGGTGAGGCATGGGGGCGAGGGCCGGTGATCCTGTCGTGGGCGGATGTGCTGAACTTGGAGCAGAAGCCCGGGCGCAACGTCATCATCCACGAAATGGCACACAAGCTCGATATGCTTAATGGTGACGTTAACGGCTTTCCGCCAGTGCACCGAAGGATGGATCGCCGCGTATGGTGGCAAGTTTTCTCGAGCGCCTGGGATCGTCTGCACGAACAACAGCGGAACGGGGCTGAGTTGCCGATTGATCGTTATGCCCTTGAAAG
>CAJDUW010000044.1_pt1 | contig 19642 bp, 20 predicted proteins | sample 7390931 | NCBI WGS metagenome assembly CAJDUW01 (sample SAMEA7055687, study PRJEB34461) | soil metagenome | biome: terrestrial ecosystem; feature: Peninsula; material: soil | place: Antarctica | collected 2016
CCGACCGGTGATCGATCTGGTCCTGCGGCACAAGGCTGCGACTCTGGTGGTTGCGGCGCTGATGCTTCTGGCCAGCGTATGGCCGGCATCCCGGTTGGGCAGCGAGTTCATGCCGACACTTAACGAGGGCAGCTTGTTGTATATGCCGACCTCCCTGCCCGGCATGTCGACGACCAAGGCCGCCGAGTTGCTGCAGCAACAAGACCGCATCATCAAGGGCTTCCCCGAGGTCGAATCGGTGTTTGGCAAAGCGGGGCGCGCACTGACGGCGACTGACCCGGCGCCGATGGAAATGTTTGAGACCGTCATCAATCTCAAACCCGAGTCAGAGTGGCGCAAGGGCATGGACATCGACAAGCTCATCGCCGAAATGGACCAGGCATTGCAGTTTCCTGGTGTATCCAACTCGTGGACTATGCCTATCAAGGCACGCACGGATATGCTTTCCACCGGAATCCGCACACCGATCGGCGTCAAAGTTTTTGGCACTGACCTGGGTAAACTGGAGCGTCTCGCCAAGCAGATTGAACAGGCACTTCACTCTGTGCCAGGCACCACCAGCGCCTACGCGGAGCGGCTGACGGGCGGCTACTATCTCGATGTCGATCCCGACCTGCGACAGTTGGCGCGCTATGGCCTCATGGTCGGTGAGGTGCAAGATGTCATCGCCGCGGCGTTGGGCGGCGAGATGGTCACCACAATGGTTGAAGGCCGCGAGCGCTTCGGTGTGATCGTGCGCTATCCGCGCGAACTGCGCGACGATCCGCAACGCATCGCAAGCGAAGTGCTGGTTACCACCGCGGCCGGAGCGCAGATACCACTCGGGGAACTGGCGTCGCTGACAATACGCCAGGGTGCGCCGTCAATCCGCACCGAGAACGCTCTGTTGGCGGCCTATATCTATGTCGACACGCGCGATAGCGATCTGGGCAGTTATGTTCGGCAGGCACAGGAAGCCGTCGCTGAGTCCGTGACCTTCCCGCCGGGCTACTACGCGACCTGGAGCGGCCAATACGAATACATGCAGCGTGCGATTGCCAAGATGAAGGTCGTTGTACCGGTAACGTTGGTGATCATCTTCCTGCTGTTGTATCTCAACTTCCGGCGCGTGACCGAGTCGCTGATCGTCATGCTGTCGGTACCCTTCGCTCTGGTCGGTGGCATCTGGCTGATGTGGGCCCTGCACTACAACCTCAGCGTCGCCGTCGCGGTAGGCTTCATCGCCCTGGCGGGTGTGGCCGCGGAGACAGGGGTGATCATGTTGATCTACCTCGACCATGCACTGGAAAATATGGCCGCCAAGCGATGTGCCGAAGGTCGTTCTCTGAGCCTGCAGGATCTGCATCACTCCATCGTTGAGGGCGCGGTGGAACGGGTACGTCCGAAAATAATGACTGTGGTTGCGATCATGGCCGGACTGCTTCCGATCATGTGGAGTACTGGCACAGGCTCGGAAGTCACGCGCCGGATCGCTGCGCCAATGATCGGCGGAATGGTGTCCTCGACACTGTTGACCCTGATCGTGATCCCAGTGATTTACGACCTGGTAAAAAGACATCAAATCTCACGGCACTGAATCGGCTCGTTTTCTTAGACATGGCGCCGCCAAGGTTGGATATTCTCAGGTCTGACAGGCAATTTCGAGCCGTGACCACGCGGGACACCCCCACTTTTTACCGACAGCATTGGGTCGGTAGCTGCCGGTCGATTGTGCCTACAGACGACAACCAGGCAGTTGGTCAGGCGAGTGGCTGATGGTCCAGTTGCGTGCCCAATCTGGCCAACGCCGTTGCCGATGAGTGATCCGCTGAGCTGGCAATACGCAGCCCGTTGTGTGGAGCGCTTTGCGGACGTCGATACCGAGCCTTCCACGATCGGAATGGATCACTGCAAACTTCTGACGAGAACAACGAACGACTGGCGCAACGCCAATGCGGCTTGCTGGAGATGATGGATCACTGCGTGGCACTCAGGTGGAGGTGTTACTAAGTGCTAAGGTCAAAAAGACGTCGAAGGCGTGGTCTATGACAAATTTTGTGTCACAGAAACTGTCACGTGGCTGATTTAAGGTGTATTTGGCAACGCAGCCGGTCAGCGTGAGCGGCGCATCCAGTAATGCCGCTTGTGCCGGAAGTGGCTCAAAAACCGACCTGACCTGCATAGGCGTGAGGCATACAAAAGCCTACGTAAGCATGAGCTTATGCTGACGTCCTTATGAGAGCTGCGCCAGAACTGGCTGAGCTACATAGCCAGATAGCACTCCTGAGTACCGCAGGGATTCAGGCTTGCGCGTCGGCAGGATCGATCAAAGTGCGGATAAACGGTACCGTGATCCGTCGCTGCTCAACCAAGCTTGCCTCATCAATACGATCGAGAAGCTTTACCATGGTCGCCATGTCGCGCCCGACGCGACGCAGCAGGAAGCTGACCACCGCATCGTCAAGCAAAAGGCCGCGCCGGTGCGCCTTGCGTTGAAGGATGGCTTGACGCAAGTCGTCATCCAAACGCGGCAAGACCAGCTGAGTGCATTGACCCAAACGCGAACGCAAATCAGGCAAGCCTGGCGGCATCGCAGCCGCAGTCTCGCGTGCGGTGTACAGCACCGCGCTGCCGCTGGCGCGTGCGCGATTGTGGAAATCGAACAAGGCGATCTCATCCTCGGGCTCGCCCAGCAGCGCATCTAGATCATCGAGCACGACCAGCGACAATCGCTCAAGACCCGCCAAGCCTGCTGCCACACGGCCCTTTAACTGCCCAAGAGGCACATATTGCACTGCCACACCTTCAACGGCTGCAAGCTGGGCCGTGGCCAAGGCCAGGTGTGTTTTGCCGCCGCCCACCGGCCCCGAAAGCAATACGAATCCGGGCGAGCCGCTGGCCAAAGAGCGAAGCGGCTCCAGTACTTCAGCGACCCCGACAAAGCTGTCGAACGTCAAGTCAGACGCAAGCCGCAAGGGCAAAGAGAGTTGCGGTGTGCTACTCACGCTTGCGGCGTATCCGGCTGCGGAAGTTCCTGTACTGGCGCGTCATTTTTAGCCGCAGCAGCGACGGCCGCTGGGCTTTGAACGACGACGATGACGCTGTCTTCGCTTGCTGTTGGCTCATCGCTCGCTTCACTGCCCTCCGATTCACCCGCATAAAGACGACTGGCAGTGTATTCGGCATACAGATAGCGCAATAACACCATCACTACCGCCGCCACCGGTAGGGCTACCAGCACCCCGATGAAGCCGAACAGCTGACCACCCGCCATAACTGCAAAGATCACAGCGACCGGATGCATGCCGATACGGTCGCCCACCAGTAAGGGGGTCAAGGCAACGCTTTCCATAATCTGGCCGACGCCGAACACCGCACACACCATGATCACGTGGGTCCAATCGCCGTATTGCACCAGCGCCGCAATCAGGCCGATACCAATGCCCACGATCGCACCCAGATAGGGGATGAAGCTGACCAAGCCCGCAATCACACCGATCAGCAGTGCCAGATCAATGCCGACAATCCACAAGCCGATCCAGTAAATCAGCCCCAATGCCAACATCACGCTGAGTTGGCCACGCAAAAAACCACCTAGAACGCTGTCTGATTCGCTGGCCAAGCGCGCGACGGTCGGCTCCATCGGACGCGGGATCAGGCGCCGGATCTTGTCCACCATCACATCCCAGTCACGCAACAGATAGAACGCCACGACCGGAATCAGAGCGAGGTTGATGACCCAGCTGATGATCACCAGACCCGACTTGGAAATCCCGCCCCACACGGTTGCAGCCACTCCACCGGCTTGCTGCCAGTGTTCTTTAATGACTGCAAAGCCGTTGTCGATATTCAGAACTTCGATATCGACGCCGATCCGTTGACTGATCCAAGGCAGTGCGATTTTGGTGACCCAGTCTCGATAATTCGGGAACTGGTCGATGAGGGTGGATATCTGCCGTTCGAGCATTGGGATCAGCAACAACACGACACCAACCAGAGACAAAGTCATCAGGCTGAACACGATCACCACCCCGCCGGTGCGAGACAAGCGCAGGCGCTCAAGCCGATCGACCAGTGGATCACCCAGATAGGCCAAAAGCGCCGCGATCACAAAGGGCGTCAAGACGGGCCCCAGCAACCACAGCAGTAGACCCAGCACGACGAACAACACCGCTAACTGCCATTTATGGGTATCAGTCATTGCCATGGTTTTTCCTCAGCGTTGTCCGATCGCTTGACGCGCACCTGCAACCGGGTGTGACAGAACAAGGGGCAATCAACGTGCGTCCAAAGTAAATTCACTCGGCGTCTTAAGGTCGCCGATAGATACTGGGGTCAAGGCGCCACCGCGCAAGAGTTGCGCCAGTCCGTCGACACCCGCGGTGAGCTCTACATCCAATTCCAGTCTCGCGCCCGACAGTCGCTGTGGCTCTAGCTCACGCACGATCGGCTGGCGTTTGAGCAGGCTCATCACACGTGCAAAATCAGCGGCGTTTGACAGCCCCTCAATCACGACACGATAACGCCCCGCCGCACCAGAAAACGCGGGTTGTGCGGCCCGCTGTGCCAACACGTCGGCAGCACCATCGGCACCACTGGCCAACACCACTGAAGATTGCGGATCACGACTCTGCCATTGACCCAACTCCATACCGGCATCACGCAGACGCCAGTCAACCACCCAACCATCGGCGCTGCGACGCATCCAGCCAATCAGAGCCGGCCCACCATAACGCTGCGTCGCGGTGTCGACAGACCATGGCTCTTGGCTAGAAAGATCACGCGCGATGATCGTGGCTTGGTCTTGGGCATCGTAAGTTGGAAGGCGTATCGTTACACCGCGTTGCACCGCTCTCGTGGTCAGCGGTGTTACGGCCGCTGCCGCTGATTGCGAAACGATGCGCGCACCGGAGCCGTCGTCGATCGCCAACCAAAGAATCGGTTGTGGTCGTCGCAGCGTCCAGGCCGAAGTCGCGCCACTGCTGCCCACCATCTCTTGCACACGCGCTTGGTCGAAGCGGGCGATCAGGTACAGCTGCGTGCCTGCAACACCGTCGACATTGACCACCTGCTGTCGATAGCGATATTGCTGCAACAAGGCCTCTGCCTGCGCACCGTCCAGGGAAGCCACACCCACTCGCGCGCCCCCATGCTTCCTCAGCACTTGGGCAAGCGCTTGCGGCAGCGCAGCGACGCGATCGATCTCGGATTGGCTGGCCACTGCCACCTCACCCTCATACGCGCCCAAGGTCTGCGCCCCCGACGGTGTCGTCCCCAACAGCATCAAGAAAACAACGGCTATCAGTGAGCGGAGGAAACTGGGCATGGCAATCTCTCGAAAAGCGAGGCTGCATGTTGCCGCAATCGGACCATCAGCGTCCATGTACAGGCGAAAAGTGTCGGCGAACAGCTACAATTTACGGCCCCTACCTGCAGGATGTCGACGTGACCGCTGCCAAGCCGCCACTCACTTATCGCGATGCTGGCGTCGATATCGACGCAGGCAATGCTCTTGTCGAACGTATAAAAACGCAGGTTAAACGCAGTTCACGCCGCGAAGTGATGGGCGGTCTGGGTGGTTTTGGTGCCCTGTTCGATCTGAGTGGCAAGTACCGCGAGCCCGTTCTGGTTTCTGGCACCGATGGCGTTGGCACCAAACTCAAACTCGCGCAGGAGTGGAATCGACACGACAGCATCGGCATCGATTTGGTCGGCATGTGTGTCAACGACGTGTTGGTGCAAGGCGCCGAGCCCTTGTTTTTCCTCGATTACTTCGCCACCGGCAAGCTTGATGTAGACGTCGCCGCGCGCGTGGTTGGCGGTATCGTCGAGGGTTGTGTTCGCGCAGGATGTGCTCTGATCGGGGGCGAAACGGCCGAAATGCCAGACATGTATGCGCCCGGCGAATACGACTTGGCCGGGTTCTGCGTCGGTGGCGTGGAGAAGTCGAAGCTGCTGGATGGGCACCGCGTCGCTGCGGGTGATGTGTTGCTTGGAATTGACGCGAGCGGGCCGCACTCCAACGGCTACTCACTGATTCGTCGAGTGCTCGAGCGCGCCGGTGCATCGCCGCAACTCGAACTCGGCGCAACCACCTTGGGTGATTCGCTGATGGCGCCGACCACGATCTACGTCAAGCCTATTCTGGCACTGCTCGAGGCGCACGCGCCGCATGCGATGGCGCACATTACCGGCGGCGGATTGGTGGAAAACATCGTGCGTGTGATCCCTGAGCATCTTGGCATCCATGTCGATGCAAGCACTTGGGCACTGCCGCCGGTGTTCGACTGGTTACAGCGCGAAGGTGACATCAGCAACACCGAAATGTGGCGGACCTTCAACTGCGGTATCGGTTTTGTGATCGTCGCCGCGGCTCAAGACGTTTCGGCAATGCAGGCAACCCTGAGCGACCACGGTCTGGCCGGCCGGGTCATCGGCGAAGTTCTGCCGGCTTCAGGTGCTGAACGGGTACGGATAGGCTGATGTTGCGCGTTGCGGTACTGGCCTCCGGCCGCGGCAGCAATCTGGCTGCGTTGCTCGACGCGAGCAAAGCGCCCAGCGCTGGATTTAAGGTGGTTGGCGTGTATTCCGATCGAGCCGACGCGGGCGCGCTGGATCTTGCCCGCCAAGCGGGTATTGATGCCGCTCACGTCAATCGAAAAGACCATTCAGACCGCATCAGCTTTGATGAAGCCTTGTTTGAGCGCGCTTTGCAGAGTCAACCTGATCTCATCGTCTGCGCCGGATATATGCGGGTTATTTCAGCCGCCGCGCTTGGGCTGTTGTCCGTGCCTATCATCAACATTCACCCGTCTCTGCTCCCTCGCTACCCCGGCCTCGACACCCACGCTCGCGCGCTCGCTGCCGGCGACGCCGAGCACGGCGTCAGCGTGCACGTGATCACGCCGGAGCTCGACGGCGGGCCACTGATCGCGCAAGCCCGCATCCCCATAACTCCTGATGACAGCCCGGAAAGTCTCGCCGCACGCGTGCTGAAGCTGGAACACTGCCTGCTGCCGGCCTGCGTGACACTGTTTTCCAGTGGTCGCCTACAGCTGGGCCATACGCATATCAAACTGAACGGCGAGCGTCTTTCCGCGCCATTGCAATTGCACGATGCTCAACTTCTGCTGTCGGAGCCCACATGAAAAACTATTTCCTTATCCTTTTTGTGTTTGTGAGCTTGGCGATGCCAATGCTGCCAGCTACTGCGCATGCGTCTGATTCGTCCACGGTGCTTCAGCCTTACGTGGCACAGTATGAATTGCTGCGTGCGGGGCAAGTCGCTGGTGAGGTCAACGTGAAACTGGAGCACATTGGTAAGAAGCAGTGGCGCATGACGAGCCACACCCGCGGCACGCGCGGCCTCGCCGCGTTGGCGGGTGTCAACGTGGTTGAAACCTCGGAATTTACCGCCAGCGCCAAAGGGCTTTCCTGCGGGCATTACCAGTACCGGCAAACGGGCCTCAGCAAGCGCGAGCGCAGCGTCGATTGCAACACCAGCAAGCAAGAAATCATCAGTCGTGACCACCGTGGCGAGTATCGATTTCCAGCCCAGTCCGGGGTCTTGGACCGCCAGATCGTCAGCCTGGCCTTGGGCATGAAGTTGGCGATGAGCAAACAAACGGAACTTAGCCTTCCAGTGGTCGATCGCGAGCGTCTGGAGCCACAGAGCTTCCAGGTTGGAGCTGAGGAATTACTTCAGATTCCTGCAGGATCCATGCGCACGATCAAGCTGGAGCGTGCACACGGATCGAGCCAGCGTATGACCACCACTTGGTTGGCGATAGACAACGGCTGGATACCCGCACGGATCGTACACACCGGCGCGGATGGCGGGATTGAACTGCGTCTGCGCTCATTGCAACGCTGAACCGCTTACCATCCGACGCTTAAATCAGGGTTTGCATCGGAGTATGCTCAATGGGTCTTTCGGATCTCGCTTGGTCTTAGCCCACGGCGATCCGTGTAGACCACTTGTCTATCACCCAGAAAAATAATGGAGACACTCTATGTCCGTCGCTAAAGTCGTAGAAATCAACGCATCGTCCCCCGTCAGCATCGAGGACGCGGTCAAGCGCGGCCTGTCAAAGACGGCAGAAACGGTAAAGAACATCAAGGGCGCGTGGGTCAATGAGACCAAGTGCGTTACCTCGCCCACGGGTGAAATCACCGAGTGGCGCGTCAATCTTCGGATCAGCTTCGTCGTCGACTGATCGACGTCGATACCCACAAAAAAACCCGGCTTAATCGCCGGGTTTTTTTCTGCCGCTCAGTGCATCACGGCAGGCGACGAATACGCGCGCCAAGTCCGCGCAGCTTTTCCTCGATATTCTCGTAACCCCGATCGATGTGATAAATGCGATCGACGGTGGTTTCTCCCTGCGCTACCAGTCCAGCCAGAACCAGTGAAGCAGAGGCACGCAGGTCAGTGGCCATGATCGGTGCGCCGGTCAATTGCGGCACCCCGCGCACAATCGCAGTGTGACCGTCGACCTGAATATCGGCACCCAGTCTGCGCAGTTCTTGAACGTGCATGAAGCGGTTTTCGAACACTGTTTCGACCACCCGACCCACACCCTCGGCGACTGTATTGAGCGCCATGAATTGAGCTTGCATGTCAGTGGGAAAAGCGGGGTACGGTGCGGTGCTGACATCCACGGCCTTGGGTCGCCGTCCGCCCATATCCAACTCAATACTGTCCGCGCTGGTAGAAATGCTGGCGCCCGCCTCTTCCAGTTTCACCAGCACTGCATCCAGAAGATCAGCACGAGCGCGACGCGCCAATACCCGTCCACCCGTCATTGCGGCTGCGACCAAGAAGGTGCCGGTCTCGATGCGATCGGGCAAGACGTCGTAGCTGCATCCATCAAGGCGATCGACACCCTCAATCACCAGTCGCGAGGTGCCGACACCATCGATGCGTGCGCCCATCGCAATCAGGCACTTGGCCAGATCTTCCACTTCGGGCTCTTGCGCAGCGTTATCGATAATCGTGGTGCCGCGTGCCAGAGTCGCCGCCATCAGCAGATTTTCTGTACCGGTAACGGTCACCAGATCCATCACGATGTGCGCACCGCGTAAGCGGTCCGCCCGAGCGCGGATGTAGCCATTCTCGACACTGATATCCGCGCCCATGGCGCGTAGTCCCTTGATGTGCAGATCGACCGGACGTGAGCCAATGGCGCAGCCGCCGGGCAAGGACACTTCAGCCTGACCAAAACGCGCCAACATCGGCCCGAGTACCAGGATCGAGGCCCGCATCGTCTTGACCAACTCATAAGGCGCTACAAAACGATCCATCCGACGCGCATCGAGATGCACTTGGATGTGATCATCCATGGCCAGATCAACACCCATCTGGCCGAGCAACTCCATCATGGTGGTGACGTCATGCAGATGCGGCACATTGCCGATAACAACCTCTCCGTCAGCAAGAAGACCCGCTGTCAGAATGGGTAGTACCGCATTTTTGGCGCCGGAAATCTGCACCTCGCCGTGCAGCGGTATGCCGCCTGAAATCAGAATTTTTGCCATGGGTTTTTCGCGTTGGGGATAAAGGCCGACTTAAGCGGCGGCTTCGTCCGGTGTGAGGGTTTTCAGTGCCAGTGCATGGATCTCACCGCCCATTCGATCACCCAAGGTCGCATAGACCATGCGATGTCGAGCCAATGGCAACTTGCCTGCAAACGCTGCACAAATCACCGTGGCTTCGAAATGCACGTTGTCCGGGCTATCAACCGTGGCAGTCGAGCCCGGCAAGCCTGCTTCGATCAATTCCTGAATGGTCTGAGGGTTCATCAGAGGCCGATACACTGAAATAAGAATGAAATCTGACTACCCCGCTGCGGGTGAGGCCGTTGACCTGGCCGGCTGGAGTAGAATGACCGCCTATCATACCAGTCGCCGCAATCGCTTCGTGCGATACGGCTTTCTCAGGCGATACGTCCTCGACATGAATGCAAGCCTCCGTCCATTGCTTCCGCCATCTCCCAGTGACACTGAGCTCAATGCCGCCGCGCTGATAGCGAGTGCTCAGGCGGTGATCGACAACGAAGCGCAGGCGCTCAACGTCATGCACGGGCGCATCGACGAGGCCTTCGTTGCAGCATGTCGGGCAATGATGTCGTGCGGCGGTCGGGTGGTGACGACTGGCATGGGGAAGTCCGGCCATATCGCGCGCAAGATTGCCGCCACTTTGGCGTCTACCGGAACCCCATCGTTTTATGTGCATCCGGGAGAAGCCAGCCACGGTGATCTCGGCATGATCACCGACGTCGATGCGGTACTGGCTTTGTCGAATTCCGGCGAAACCGACGAGATATTGACCATCGTTCCGGTGTTAAAACGTCAGGGCAATGTCTTGATTGCGATGACAGGCTGCGCCAACTCCACGCTTGCGCGGCTGTCAGACATTCATCTCGATGTGAGCGTCGAGGAAGAAGCCTGCCCACTCGGTCTCGCACCCACCACCAGCACCACGGCCGCACTGGTCATGGGAGACGCACTGGCGGTGGCGATGTTGGACGCACGTGGATTCACCAGCCAGGATTTCGCTCGCTCGCATCCATCCGGAAGCCTTGGCCGTCGGCTTTTGCTGCATATCGCCGACATCATGCATACCGGCAATGAAATCCCCCGCGTAGCCAGCACTGCCACGATCAGTCAGGCGGTGGTGGAAATGAGCCATAAACGCCTGGGTATGACCGCCGTCGTGGATGAGCAGAACCGCCTACTTGGTGTCTTTACCGATGGCGACTTGCGCCGCACCTTGGACGACACCCGCGCTGATCTGCGGGCCACGCCGGTGGTGGCAGCGATGGGCCGCGAACCCAAGGTGATTGGCCCTGATCGTTTGGCTGCAGAAGCCGCACGGATGATGGAAGACCACAAGATTTCTGCAGTCATCGTGGTGGACGACGAGCAACGCGTGGTGGGTGCGCTCAACATTCACGACCTGCTACGTGCCAAAGTCGTATGAGTACAAACTATCTGGCCAACATCCCCTCAACCGCGCGCGAACGTGCCGCCCGCGTTCGCCTGCTCGCACTAGACGTGGACGGCACCTTGACCGATGGCCGTCTGCTGCTCGCTGGCGACGGCATTGAGCTCAAAGCTTTCCACGCGCTCGACGGTCAAGGCCTGAAGTTGTTGCGCGAGATCGGCGTCGAAATCGCCTTGATCACCGCCCGCACCAGCAAACTGGTCAGCCAGCGTGCAGGTGAACTCGGCATCAGTCACGTACATCAAGGCTGCCATGACAAACGCAGCAGCTTGCGATCAATAAGTGAGTTGCTGGGGCTTGAAGCGGCAAACGTCGCTTTCATGGGTGACGACTTGCCTGATCTCCCAGCCCTAGGTTGGTCGGGATTCGCCGTTGCACCCGCCAATGCTCACCCTTGGGTGCAAGCCCGCGTAGATTGGATCACAAGTGCGGGCGGTGGCTTGGGCGCGGTGCGCGAACTCTGCGATCTCATTCTTGATGCGCAAGGACGCGTGGCTGAAACGCTGCAGCGATACACCGACGCATGAGACTGCCCGGATGGCTTCCCGCACTGGCACTGTGTCTGGCCGCGCTCGGAAGCGGCGTGGCATTGTGGGTGTTTTACCAGTCGGAGAAACCTGTCGTGCTGACTGGGCCGCCACGATCCGACTATTTCCTCGTCGATTTCGAACTGATTTCGCTCAACGACGAAGGTAAGGAAGCGTTCCGCGTCACAGGGCCGCACTTGAGTCGTCATCCTGAACTGGGAACGATTACGATTGAGCAACCACGCTTCCGATTTCCCGTCAAAGATGCCGACGCGTGGACAGCTCGTGCCGATAGCGCGTGGGCCGCCGCAAACGCCAACGAGCTGAGGCTGCAAGGCGATGTGGTACTCGATGCGCCATCAGAAGGCTCACAAGACTCGATGAGCTTCCGTAGCGAAAGCCTCGATATATTTCCACGCGAGCGGCGCGCCAGTAGCGATGACCTCGTCGTATTCGACTCTGCGCGCTCTATACTTCAAGGGCGCGGCTTTCGCATCGACATGCAAAGCCAACGCTACCAACTCCTGAGCGAAGTCACTGGCCACTATGACACTCCCGTTTCGACATCACGTCCTTGATCGATCGCTTGCGATCCTGCTGATCTGCCTGCTCTTTTCCGGCATTGCAGCGGCCCGATCCAGCGATCGCGACCAAGCCCTCGATGTACGCGCGGGAGGACTTGACGGACCGATTTTGCAGGACGGCGACACCGTCCTGACAAACGTCACGATCATCCAGGGAAGCCTGAAAATTGACGCCACTCGCGCAACCGTCAGTCGCAGCGATGGTGAAGTGACACGGGTACTACTGGAAGGCTCACCGGCGTCGTTGCAGCAAGAAAATGACAGCGGCCAAATGATGCGGGCAAAAGCCAAATTGATCGATTACGACACCAACAGTGAGGCGGTCCTGCTTACCGGCTCGGTACTCATCAATCAGGGTCGCGACGAGTTTCGTGGTGAGCGCGTGCGTTATGACACCCGCCAAGGACACATACTTGGCGAAGGTGGATCCGACGGTCGTATCCAGCTCACGATCCATCCCAAGCCACGCAAAACGGTGGACTGATGCTGTCCGCATCAAACCTGCGTAAGCGCTACGGCGCGCGCGATGTCGTGAAGGACTTCGGCTTGGACGTCGCCCCTGGTGAAGTCGTCGGACTGCTCGGTCCCAATGGTGCTGGCAAGACCACCTGCTTCTACATGATCGTCGGCCTGATCGCCGCTGATGGCGGCCGCATCACCCTCGACGACGAAGATATTACCCAGCTTCCCATGCATCAGCGCGCACGCCGCGGCGTCGGCTACCTGCCGCAAGAGCCTTCCGTATTTCGCCGACTTAGCGTGGCGCAAAACGTCATGGCGGTTCTGGAGTTGCGTACTGAACTGGATCAACAAGGTCGGGAGAATGAACTTTTAGCTTTGTTGGAAGAGCTGCAAGTCGCACATGTCGCTGATCAGCGCGGAGCCAGCCTGTCTGGTGGCGAGCGTCGGCGCGTCGAAATCGCACGTGCACTGGCGGCAAGGCCGCGTTTCATGTTGCTGGACGAGCCCTTTGCCGGCGTCGACCCGATTTCTATCGGTGACATCCAGAAGATCGTCCGTCACCTGAAAACGCGTGGCATCGGCGTACTGATCACAGATCACAACGTGCGCGAGACCTTGGGAATCTGCGACCGTGCTTACATTTTGAGTGATGGAAGCGTGCTGGCGCACGGCGAGCCTGACGAATTACTCGCCAACCCCGACGTTCGTCGGGTATACCTAGGTGACAGTTTCCGAATGTAGGTCGTCACCACCCTTGAAACAGACACTGCAACTGCGCCTGGGCCAAAACCTGACCTTGACGCCACAACTGCGCCAAGCGATCCGCCTGTTGCAGATGTCGAGCGTCGAGCTGGAAACAGAAATCAATCTTGCGCTTGAGTCCAACCCTCTGTTGGAACGCCTTGACGATGCCGAAAGCGAACCTGAAGTGTCAGCCGACGGCGATCACCACCGCGTTGAGGCTGCGCACGAAGCAAAGGCCAGCGACGACGAACCCCCACTCGACATTCCGGACTGGGACGCGGAGGACTATCGCGCCGGCACCGGCTCTGGCGGCGGTGACGCTGATGACGAACGCGACATGCCGCTGGCTGAAGCCGATCAGGACCTGCATGACCACCTTTTGTGGCAATTGAATCTGACCACGATGTCGGCCCGCGATCACGCCATCGCGATGATCCTCATCGATGCGATCAATGACGATGGTTATCTTGAGGAAACACTAGATGCCGTCCGCGACATCCTGACCCCCGATTTGACAGTGGACATCGGCGAAATCGAGTCGGTTCTGCATCGAATTCAGCATTTTGATCCACTCGGTGTCGGTGCGCGCTCCCTATCAGAGTGCTTGTCAATCCAGCTAAGTCAGCATGCGGAGCACGCTTGCATGGACGTGGCGGGCAACATCGCCATGCATCACTTGGAGGCACTCGCCAAGCTGGGGCCAGAACGCTTGGCCGAGCAACTGGGAGAGTCCATCGAGCGCACTCAGCACGCCGTGCAGCTTCTGCGCAGTTTGACCCCGCGTCCAGGCGCTGCCTTCTCCAGTACCGCGCCGGAATACGTTGTGCCTGACGCCTATGTCTTCCGCCAGCGCGGCGAGTGGCAGGTTCGTCTTGCCCAGGGGTGCCGCCCGCGACTGGGCACCAATCGACACTATGAATCGCTGATCGGCAGCGCCAGCAGAGATAACGCCAGCTACCTTCGCGGGCAATTGCAGGAGGCACGCTGGTTGATTAAAAGCTTGGAAGCGCGCGCCGATACCGTTCTGCGGGTTGCCGAGTGCATCGTGCGTTACCAAAGTGATTTTCTCGAGTACGGGCCCGAAGCGATGCGGCCTCTGGTATTGCGCGAAGTCGCCGATGAGCTGGAGCTGCACGAATCCACGATCTCGCGTGTCACCACGCGCAAATACCTGCGCACTCCGCGCGGCACCTTTGAATTCAAACACTTTTTCTCATCCGGCCTCACCACGGCGGATGGCGGCAGCGCCTCCAGCACTGCGATCCAAGCCATGCTTCGTCGCTTGATCGATCAGGAAGACCCACGCCGGCCCCTATCCGATGCAGCGCTCGTCAAAGCGTTGGAGCAAGAAGGCGTGAGCGTTGCCCGTCGCACCGTGGCAAAGTACCGTGAAGCCATGAATATCCCGGCATCGAACGAACGTCAGGGGCTTAAATGACAGCCATCCCTTGCTTTCACCTTTGTTTAACACCAACTGCGTTATTGAAGACAGGTGCGGAAGAATCGCACTGAACCTGCCCGGTGGAGGCGCACCGGGTATCCGCCGAGAGGCAACACCAGGAGCTATGTCATGCGAATTGAGATTATCGGGCACCAGATCGACGTCACGCCGGCGCTGAAAGAAGCCGTCTTGGGCAAATTGGCCAAGCTGGAGCGTCATTCCGAAGATCTGATCGACGGCCGCGTCACCTTGTCGGTGGAGCGTGTTCTCCAGAAAGTGGATGCGACGATCAACCTGTCCGGTCATACCATCCACGCCGAAGCGGAGCACGAAGACATGTACACCGCCATCGACCAGTTGCTCGACAAGCTGCATCGCCAAATCATCAAGCGCAAGGAAAAGCCGGCACGCCACCACCGCCCGGAACAAAGCATCCGTACCGCCGAACCGGGCTGATTCAAGTCCAACGACCGCCTACTGACCTCATCTAGGCGGCCAAAGGAGAAACACGGCCGGGAATGGGCGACAATACGCATTCCCGGTCGTGCAATCAGGGTTTCACACCATGCATCTTATTGATCTTCTGGCACCTGCGCGCGTTCGCGTGGATGTTCAGGCCAGCAGCAAGAAGCGTCTGCTGGAGATTGCCGCCGCCACCTTGGTGGAACCACCCGACGATGCTGAATTAGAACGGCGTATTTACGATAGCCTGTTCACCCGTGAACGCTTGGGCCCGACCGCCTTAGGACACGGTGTGGCAATCCCGCACGGCCGCATCGCGGGGCTCGCAAGTCCTGCTGGCACATTTCTGAAACTTGCGGATGCCCTGCCCTTCGAGGCCGCCGACGGCAAGCCGGTCGATCTGGTTTTTGCCTTGGTGGTGCCGGAGCACTTCACTCAGCAGCATCTGGTGCTGTTGTCGCAATTGGCTGACATGTTCAGCGATGCCGCTTTTTGCACCCGCTTGCGCAACACCAACGACAGCGGCGACCTTTATAACGTTCTTTCCGAGTGGCAACTCGCCCATCTGGCGGCCTGAGCCAAAAATCTCGACACTGCTGCCACACTAGCTACACCATCCATCGTCGGCCCACACCATGTCTACGCCTACCCGAATCACCGCGCGCGAACTGTTCGATCAGCTCGAGCAACGTCTCGGCCTGCGCTGGGTGGCTGGCGAAAAAGGCGCGCATCGCGTACTCGAATCGGTCAGCCACCTGACATTGCGCCCTGCGTTAGCGGGCTATCTCAACACCATTCACGCAAATAAAGTGCAGGTCGTGGGTAGCGAAGAGCTGAGCTTCCTTGACGGCCTTGACCCGCACCAACGCAGCACCACACTCGCGCGCATCGTTAATGACACTCCCTTGGCGATGGTCGTGACTAAGGATCGAGTACCGCCGCCGGACCTGCTCGCTGCGGCGAACGAAACCGACACTCCGTTGTGGGTATCCAGCCAACGTGGTCACGAGTTGCTCACCTACTTCCAGTACCACTTGGCACGTGCGCTGGCGCAGCGGGTAACCGTGCACGGGGTATTCATGGAGGTGCATTCCATCGGTGTTTTGATCACCGGTGAATCGGGTTTGGGTAAGAGTGAGCTGGCGCTGGAGCTAATCACCCGCGGCCATCGTCTGGTTGCCGACGACGCTCCCGAGTTCACCCAGATTGCACCCGACATGCTAGACGGCAACTGCCCCGAAATGCTGCAAGACCTGCTCGAAGTGCGCGGCATCGGCATCCTTAATATTCGCGAGATGTATGGCGATACGGCCGTCAAACGCAACAAGTACTTGCGTGTGATCTTGCATCTGCAACGTCAGGACAGCTCAAGTGTCGGCGAAGGCCACGAGCTGGATCGACTCTATGGTGACTGCGGAACCAGACGCATACTTGATCTGGATATCCCTCAGATTACGCTGCCGGTCGCGGCCGGTCGCAATCTGGCGGTGCTGGCCGAGGCTGCCGTGCGCACCCAAGTCCTCAAGAGCCGCGGCTTTGATGCCGCACAAGTCCTTATGGAGCGTCAGGCCCACCAGCTGCGCCGCGTCCGGATACCGTCATGACCTCATCACCCACGCCTCCCAATGTCTTGGTCGTCAGCGGCCTTTCCGGTTCTGGCAAGAGCGTTGTGCTGCGCGCTTTGGAAGATCTCGACTACTACTGCGTCGACAACCTGCCGGCTGAGCTTCTACCGCAGTTTGTTGCCAACATCACCGCCAACGCACGCTCTTCGCCGCGTCTTGCCGTGGGTATCGACGTGCGCAATCGGCCGGAAGGCCTGCTGCAACTGCCGCACTCGCTGGCCGAGGTCGGCGGCATGGGCTATCAGCATCAATTGCTATTTCTGGACACGGTGGACGAGGTACTGGTGCGTCGCTATAGCGAAACCCGACGCCGCCATCCGCTCAGCGTCGATGGTCTGCCTCTAGCCGATGCGATTCTGCTCGAACGTAAACGTCTGCAGCCACTTGTCGCGATAGCGGACCGCGTCCTCGATACCAGTGATATGAATGTGCACCAGCTGCGTCGCTGGGTCGTGACCGAGCTGGCAAACGACACGGAGCACGGTCTGTCCTTGCTGGTGCAGTCGTTTGCTTACCGCAACGGCGTCCCTGGCGATGCGGATTTCGTGTTTGACGTGCGTTGCCTACCCAATCCACATTGGGATCCGCGTTTGCGCCCTCTGTCCGGGCGCGACACCGAAGTGCGCGACTACTTCGCTACACAAGCGGAAGTTACAGATTACCTGAGCCAGGTCGCTGGTTTTCTCGATCACTGGCTACCGCGCTTTGAAAGCGGCACGCGCAGCTATGTCACCGTCGCGTTCGGCTGCACCGGTGGACGCCACCGTTCGGTTTACAGCACAGAGTGGCTGGCCAACCATTGGCGCGACCAGGGCCGAAGCCGCGTGGTCGCTTTCCATCGTGAGCTTGGCTAAACCCTGCGATTACTCGCTGGAATTATCGCCCACAGGCTCAACGGCCACGCTCTCGCCTTCACCGTTTTCATCCAGGATATCGTCTTCTTCCGGCGGTACCACCTCGATACTAACCAGTTGCTCGTCCTGGCCGAGACGGATCAAGGTCACACCCTGAGTATTACGGCTGACGCGGGAAATTTCGCTGACTCGCGTGCGTACGAGTGTGCCGCCATCTGAAATCAGCAACACCTCATCGACCACGCTGACCAGCGCCGCACCCACCAGCGCGCCATTGCGCTCGCTGCACTGGATACCAATGACGCCCTTGGTGCCGCGACTCTTACGCGGATACTCGGAAAGCGGTGTGCGCTTGCCGTAACCGTTCACTGTTGCGGTCAGGATGTAATCGATGGCATCAGCCTCATCGCCACCTTCGACCGGCGTTTCATCACCGGCGGTCTCAGCAATCTCGGCGATCTCGATAACATCATCCTGATCGTCAATAACTTCGACCCCGCCACTGGCACTGACGGCAACAATCAAGCTCACAACCTGCTCGCCCTCGTCCAGACGGATGCCGCGCACACCGGTCGCAGTGCGACCCATCGAACGCACCGCCGCTTCCGCAAAACGCACGGTCTTGCCATTGCTAGCAAATAGCAGAACATCGTTGTTGCCATCGGTCAGGCGCGCGTCGATGAGGGCATCGCCCTCTTCCAGATTGATTGCAATCTTGCCGCGCTGCAGTCGATAGGCGTATTCAGTCAGTGGCGTTTTCTTCACCCGGCCGCGCGCAGTCGCGAAGAACACAAAGCGATCTTCCGCGTACTCGCGCACCGCTTGAACGGCCTGAATCCGCTCGCCCTGCTCAAGCGCAATGAAGTTGATGATCGGTCGGCCCCGTGCGTGAGGCCCGGCTTCTGGCAACTGAAACACCGGTAGCCAGAACACCCGACCGGCGCTGGTAAAGGCCAGCAGCGTGTCGTGGGTGTTGGCGATCCAGAGCTGGTCGATCGAGTCCTCGTCCTTCATCGCCGTGGCCGAGCGTCCACGGCCACCGCGACGCTGCGCGCGATAGCTGCTGACGGGCTGACGCTTGACGTAGCCGCTGTGCGAAAGCGTGACGACCATTTCCTCGGGTGCAATCAAATCCAAGATGTCGAGGTCTTCCTCGCTCTGCCGGATTTCAGTGCGACGCGGATCGCCGTATTGTTCTCTGACGTTGCGCAGCTCGGTGCGGATCACCTCAAGCAGCACATCGGGATCTTGCAGAATCTCGATCAAGCCGCGAATGGTTTCCAGCAACACCTTGTATTCATCGGTCAGCCTTTCCTGCTCCAAGCCGGTGAGGCGATGCAGACGCATTTCCAGAATTTGTTGAGCCTGCGTGTCGGTGAGCTGATAGCCGCCCTCCAGCAGCCCAACGCCACGCGGCAGGTCTTCCGGACGCGAGTCGTCTGCGCCGGTGCTGCCCAGAAGCGCCCCCACCATGCCGGGTTCCCACGTGCGCGCCAGCATGCGCTCCTTGGCAACCTGTGGACTCTCGGAGCTTTTGATCAACTCGATCATCGCGTCGATATTGGCCAAGGCAACGGTCAGGCCCTCGAGGATGTGTGCACGTGCACGCGCCTTGCGAAGATCGAAAATCGTGCGGCGGGTCACCACTTCACGGCGGTGACGGATGAAGGCTTCCAAGATCTCCTTCAGATTCAACAGACGCGGGCGGCCATCAACCAGCGCCACCATGTTGATGCCAAACACCGACTCCATCGGCGTTTGCGAGTACAAATTATTAAGCACGACATCAGCAGCATCACCGCGCTTGATCTCGATATAGATACGCATGCCGTCCTTATCGGACTCATCGCGCAGCTCGGAAATGCCCTCGAGCTTCTTTTCCTTGACCAGCTCAGCGATCTTCTCGATCAGCTTGGCCTTGTTCACCTGATACGGAATCTCGGTGACGATGATGGACTC
>CAJDUW010000045.1_pt1 | contig 18677 bp, 10 predicted proteins | sample 7390931 | NCBI WGS metagenome assembly CAJDUW01 (sample SAMEA7055687, study PRJEB34461) | soil metagenome | biome: terrestrial ecosystem; feature: Peninsula; material: soil | place: Antarctica | collected 2016
TGTCCAGCATGATGTCCTTCAGATTGCCGAGAGACTCACCTTGAGGGTTAACGACATCGTCGCCGGTCAGGGTGGACGCGGAAATGAAATTGGGTTGCATAGTCATGGATACTTCCTTGTTAATGGGAAAATCAGCGCGTGTTGCAACGCAATTACACCGTATCCGTGTGCGCCTGAACCCCCCGGAACTTGCCACGCCCAGCACTCAGCAACATTTCATGCGACAGCGCGATACGCTCATCTAAACCTTTCTGTGTGCGACGTCGGCTACCAGTGCGGCGGCGTGGCGGGCACGTTCGATATCGCTGGGCAGCGACATGGCTGTTTCGTTGCGTGCCAGTGCCAGCTGTGATTGCTGCAGTGCAGCCAAGCGGTAACGCCGCTCGCCGACACTGGCGAGCATATGCAAAACCTTTTGCAGCTTGATGGCAACCTCGATGTTTGCCGCGCCGTCACGCGCGATGGCGGCGAAAAAATCTTCGAACAACGCATCCAGTGGGAGTGGCGGCACGTGCACGAGCGGGAACTTGACGTCGTCATCAACGTCAACTTCATCGCTGCTGGGTTGCGTCCATTGCGCCAGCACGCGCGCCCCGCGGCTGAGGATCTCGAGGGCTGTGCCGGGATCATTCAGTGATGGCGATAGTGCCCGTGAGGCGATTTCCCCCAGCACGCAGAGACCAAAACGCGGGTCCTGGTCGAACGAGCGTTGCGGTGTCACGTTGAACGCCTTGCGAATCTTGGCGGCCATGCTCTCCCGCCCGCCCGGCGCCAGCATCGCCAGTGGCTGGCCCGGTCCGGCCAGGTCACCCGGTAGGGCGCGGACAAAAACCTCGATCTCAGCGTCCTCGGCTAGCTCCTGCAGCGCGGCCATGTCGATATGCTCGATATAACCGATCTCCCCGGCGGACACGGCCTGCGCATCGGGCGGTAGCGCGGTGCTGTGGAGCATCGGGCGTCCGCCCAGATAGGGCTTTCGGTAACGCTCACGCATCGCCTTGGTGGCCGCTTTTTCCACCCGCGCACTGGTCGGCCCGACACGTCCCAGCTTCAATACATAGTCGATCCAGCGCAGCAGCGTAACGATGATCAACACCAGTACCGCGAGCGTCACCGCGTACAGGATCACCCGGCCGTTGTCGCCATACAGCCCGGTGTGAAGCCCGATGATCCCGACCACACTGAAAATAAAAGAGCCGATAAAGGTCGCCAGCGCATTTTGCGCTGTCGCATCTGCAGCCAACAGTCTGGTAGCACGTGGAGTCACGTTGCTGGTCGCCGAGGCAAACGCCGCCACCATTGTGCTCAAAGAAAAAATCGTCACCGCAAGCATGCTGCTGGCGATCACGCTGAGCAGACTGTCTACCGCATTGGCACCAATCGTCGTGGTCAGCTCTGCCGGGATATAGCGCTTGAACAGCACCGCCGCCAGCGCACTGAAAATCCCTAATAACGAAAACGCCGTTGCTCGCAGCCACATCTGCCGGGACAACTGAAGTATCAACCACTGCAGGCGCGAGAACATAAGATCGGCATCATTGGCAAAAAATGAGTCTAACAGTGGGCAGGCAGGATCAGACTCAACGGACTCGGCGTCATTCTTAGCTCGGGGGATTAGGGGCTATGTCGTTGGCAAGATCACGAGGGGGCGCGCAAATCAAGATATCATTCCAACATGGAGGAGCTCTTCTTATCGTATTGGTGGTTTGCTCCGCCGCTTGTATTCGGTGCCGCATACGTTTGGTTCAATCACAAACAGGGCAAAAGCGTGCTTCCGTGGCGGCGGCATCCGGCGAGATACTCGGGCAAGATGCTTCTGAGTCAACTCCGAATTATCACAATCGGCACGGTCTTCATCCTGATCGCACTCCTGTTTGTTGCGCTTTTGGATAAGTGAGCGAATGGGCGTTCTCCAGACCGCACATAAAGACGAAGCTAATCCTGCGCCGGATAAAGCACTGTTCAGCGCGAGCTCTCAAGCGCATCACCCGCGTTGAGAGCAGCTTGTCGGGCCGTCACTGCGGGCTGCGCATAGGACGGAACCGGAATCGTATTTGCAGACGAACCAACACGGTCCGGTGAATCAGTTGCGAGTGCTTGCTCGGCACGGATCGCCTGAGCACGGTAGCCCTGATCTCGAGCCTTCTGTCGCAACATTTGCAGGCGAAGAACTCGCTCATCGCGATCACCCGTCCAGGCCTCCGCCCATTCCAGATCAAAACTCAGGCTGCGATCGGCAAAGGTTTCGGCCGCACGCTTGGCCTTGTCGATTGACTGCCGGGCATCGACGATCTTGTTTCGACTCAATTGCGCATCGGCAACCAGCAGCCAAGCGCGTGCTTCGTCACGGCGCTCGCCCAACTCAGCAAATCGCTTTGCCAATGCTTCTGCGCCAATCTGCACGCGGGTCGCGTCACCATCGGTAAGTAAGTCGTTGCGCAACAACTCGAGCTCACTCAAAGCGATCCACGCTGCGTTGCCATCCTGCCTGCGCAAATCCAAAGCCCTTTGATGCAGGTATTGCGAAGCCTTGAGGTCACCTTTGGCGAGCGCAACATGAGCCGCAGTTGCCAGCGCATGGGAGCGGCTCAGCGGCGATGCCTCTTCGGCATGCGTGGCCAAATCCAGCAGGCGTTGTGCCGCGTCATTGTTGCCAGTGGTTAAGGCGATCTCCGCCTGTCCCACGGTGGCACGAAGGGCGAGGTCGTGCTGTCCAGCTGACAGCCAGACATCACTGGCCTCTTTGTAGTACGTCACCGCCTGCTCGAGTTTCCCGTCTCGCGTCGCCGCCAGCGCCAAGTTATAGGCCGTGCGTGCCTGCGGCCCCGACAAATGTAGTTCGCGGAACAAATCCAGCGCACGCACATTAAGTTCGACACTGCGCTCAAGTTGGCCTTGGGTGGATGCCGAGGCGGCGAGATTGCCGAGGCAGGTGGCTTGTCCGCGCCGATCACCGAGCGCCTCGAACGTATCCAGCGCCTGCTGCCATTGCTGATCGGCCTCGACGTAACGTTTTTGGCGCATGAGGGCGAGACCAGCATTGACCTGCAGAGCCACGTGCTGGCCAGCGCGCCCGTTGGCCCCCGCCAACGCAAATGCTGCCGCAAACGACTTCTGTGCGTGCCCGACATCATTGCGAGCGATAGCGGCCAGTGCGTCGGCATTGAGCCACGCGGTGACGAGATCTGGATCATTCGCGGCATCCACAATCGGCTTGACCTGCTGCAAGCTGAGCTCGGCATCGTGCGCGTGTCCGCGCTCTGTTTGCAGCAACGCCTCCTCAATGCCGATGCGCGCGCGCGGCACGGCCGCATTGTAGGCAGACGGGAGTTGCTCAAGTACCGACTGCACCTCGTCGAGGCGACCCTGTTCACGCAGCAAGTGGATGCGGCGGATACGAAGATCAAACAAAACACGCGTGTCGGCGCGTGCGGCCCACACCTCATCAATCTCAGCAAGCAGGCGCGCGCCTTCATCGAGTTTGCCAAGTCCGCGCAGGGCGTCGGACTCAGCAATCGCAGCGGCGACTGCAAGGTGTGGCAGCTCATACTGACGGGCTACTTGCAACGCGGTGGCGGCGTCGCGCTGGGCCAAAGCGAAATCGCTATCCAAGCGCGCCAATCGCGAGCGCAGCAAAAGCAATCGCGGGTCATTGCGCGTCGCCGGCAATGTGGAGAGTCGCGCCAGTGAGACGCGCGCTGATGCGCCTTGAAGCGCATCGATTTCATGCTCAACCAGAGTGATCGCACTCTCGACATCATCGGGATAGAGATCGATGAGCGCGCGCAAAGCCGCGGCCGCGGCCGCAGGCTGATGCCGCACCGCCGCCGCGTGGGCTTGTAGGCGCAGACGCTCACCCAGAGGAAGCGACTGATGTGCGCCCAGACGGGCATCGAGCAGAGTCAAGGCAGCCTTACGTTCACCGGCCTGCAAAAGCGCGTCGATCAATGTGGGTTCGATCCATTTCGGCTCACCGAGACGCGCGTGCAGGGCAGTCAGCGTTTCGGCCGCAGCCGCGACGTTTCCCTCGCGGAGCGCGAGCAGTGCACGCCCGTAGCTCGCGCCCTCCTTGGAGCTCAACGGCGGCTGATCAGAGCTTGCATCCAGCGGTGCGATTTGTAGCGCCGATGCGATGACAGAGCTGGCTTCATGAACGAGCCCATCCAGCTCACTCTGGCTCGCTTCGATTTTGCGACTGGTCACGATATGACCATCCGCTAGATCGATCACGCTGAGCTCAAGCACGAGGTTTCCGTTGATGGCTTGTCGCCAGCGACCACCAGCCGCAAAGTCAGCCCCGAGCAAATCATGGGCCTGGTGCTGCCAGCGCGTGTCGAGTGCGCGGGAGTCCAGCCCCAATGCATCACCACGCACTAGACGCAGGCGTGAATCCGCGAGATGGCGTCCGAACATTTCCAGCGCGGCTGGAGGCACCCATGCCGGCACATCTGCATGAGCCGGCAGAGCGGCCAGCGCCAAGGTCTGCATCGGTGTTTGCGCGACCGCCGTTATGGAGTCGGTCGCGGTAGGGGCGCGCAATGCCATCCATCCGCTGATGACAACCATGCCGATGAGCAGGACGATAAAGAGCGGATAGCGACTGCTCGTGCTTGCGAGGAGGGTCCTTGCAGAAGCCTGCACAGGCGGGCTCGAATCAATGCTAGGAACATCGATCGGCACCTCGACACTGGAAGCCTCTTGACGCTGCACCGGAGCGAGGAAACGATAACCCCGTCGATGTCGTGTTTCGATGTAGTGCGGCGCTTGTGCATCATCGCCCAACGCTCGGCGCAGTTCGCTAATGGCTTGCGGCACGGCATTGGGAGACAGTGCAGTGCGACCCCAGATTTCATCCAGCAAGGTGTCGCGCGACAACAGCGCTGGCGCGCGCTCGATCAGTAACTCCAGCAAGCGGAATGTTTGACGCCGTAAGGTCACCACTTCGCCAGCGCGAAGCAGTTCACCAGTCTCGGCATCAAGGATGAATTCACCAAACACGTAGCGCATGGTGGCAGTCTACCTGTCGCCATGCGCTACGCGGAAACGTGTTTAACAAGGGCGACTTAGGCTGCGCGTTCTGGCGACTGACCCGTCATTGCCATCAGCGCACTACGTCACGCCTATTCAAAACCATCGACAAAAACCGCGGCCGTCGCAGCCGTCGTGACCACGATATCCACCGTGCCGTATACCGACGCATCAAGGCTTCGCGCCAGCAAGCGATATGTTCCGACGGTGTCAAAGGTCAGCGCAGTGAAACGCGCCACGCCGGCGACTGTCGTTGCGGCCGCGCCATCGATGGTGGCGCCCGTCGGGCCGGAGCCCGGGGAGATTTCCAGCGTCACTGCCGTGCCGTCGGGCGCCGTCGTGTCGAGGATATTCATCACAGCCACTTCAATGGCTGGCGCTACCGGCTCATCCTTCAGGGCCGACGTGGTTTCCTGCAAAAAGATAAGCTCGGACGGGATGGCCGCGGCGTTGCTTGCATAAACGCGCAGCGAGTCTATTTGAAGGTGCGCGCTACTTAGCGCGTTGTGGTAAATCCCATTGAGGAAGCCGCCGAGTCCTCTTCCGCTGATTCCATGCGCACGCTCGCGCAACAAGGGCACACCATCGCGGAATATGTCGTAGGTTCCAGCATCCAAGTTCTGAACGATACGATATCGATAGATCTGCCCAGCGTTGTAACTGACACCGACCAGACTGACCGCCCCATTGCCATCCGTAGTCCAGATTTCACCGCTGGGCTGCAAATGCAACTCCAGATAGAGTTTGCTAGCACTCGTCCGCTCACGCAGCCCGATCGAATAGTGATCACGCGTCGTCGTCGACAACTCGAAATCCAGCACGACAAGTCCGCTGCGGACTTCCAGATTGTCGAGAAATTGCCAACGCAGGCTTTGCCCTGTTGCCGTGTTTGTGCTGGTCATGTCTAGGATATTGATAGCACCGATAGGATTGAAAACGATCGCCTGCATTCCGGCCGAGATGGAATGCGGCTCGTTCAAGACTGCACCGCCAAGACCAATCGGCGATCCCGCAGTCTTGTCATCGAAGTCGGCCTCCAAAGCCACCGGAAACGGCAATGATCCGGTGATAATGAGGTTATCGAGATCGACGGCACTTCCATTAGAGTTCGATGAATAGCCAATCAGGACGCTACCGATCCCGCGGCTGTTAACCCCGAACGAACGGGCCGACGAAATAGCGCTGCCATTTAGATAGACGCTACTGGTCCGTGCATCCATGTCAAACACCAAATCCATATGCAGCGGCACGTTGGCGGCATACGCGTTGTCGATCTCGAGATAACTACCATTGGCATCGCTTACGAATAAGGCGCCATCTGGAGCCAAGATCGTCGTCAGAAATGCATTTGAAGAGGTGCCAGTTTCGCGCACCAAGATACTGTATCGATCCAGCGCACTGGCTGTCAGGTCGAGCGAGATTCTTACCTCGCCCTCATTAAGTTCTGCGTTGCCCATGATCTGCCAGCGCATGCGGCGCGCACTGCTGGTGCCCGTGTTATCGCTGATGCGCAGCACGTTCTGCCCCGTCGTCGCCTCAACCACCTCGGCATCGAGACCACTAAGCGTCGTCGGCTCGCCAAAAGCTCCCCCACGCGCAGCGATGGGCTGACCGGCGACTTTGTTGTCAAAGTCCGCGTACAAAGCCGGGTTCCCAGGCGCCGCTAAGGCGAGGCTATGCGCAAAACTCTCAACCGCGGTGATCGAGCCCCCAACCAGCAACAAGCCAATAAGCAACAGACGCATTTGAATTCTCCGCAACGAGGACAAACCAAATCCACTCGCCTCAGCGACCGGATCGGTAGGTTCATCCTGCTGTGGATCTTGCTAGAAGATTTATAAATGCAATCAAAAATCCATCAAATTTCCGTCAAATTGTTGATTTTCTAGTCAAAACTCGGCCACACAACGCAGTCCAGCGTCCGTGGCGGATCTGTTGAAACAGCAAGGGCCCTGCCCCGACATACGGCAGCACCACGAGACGGATACGCCAATCCAGAGCTACCCCCATCGCTCGAGTTGAGCCGATAACAACTATCTAGGCGCGGCGAAGGCGGACCGTCACCGACAGCATCAAAGCCAAGACAAGCATCCCCGCAGTCCAAGGCGTCATCGCAGGTACAGCGGTCGCAACGGCCGCAGCAATGCCACCCGTGCTAGTCAGGCCACCGGCCGTATCCATCGCCAGACCGAAAGGTCTTGCCAAGCCTGTGCTCGACCCGCCAACGACCAGCACAGGAGCGACGTCACCGTCGGCAGCGCGCGGATATACACGCAGTTGGTTTAGTGATACATCAGTGAGAACAAGGCGACTGTTCGTATTATCAATAAGAATGCCACCGACCTGAGTCAAGCCTGTGTTGGCACCGACCAGATTACGCGTCGGGGCAATATTGCCATTCCCGGTACGTGGGAACACCAGTACCCCTTGGCTGTCCGCGCCTTGAGTGAAAATCTCGTCATTGATCGGATCAAATACCGTGAAGTTGGTGTAGCTCCCCATCTGGGTATTGGCACCAGTGATCATGCGCAACGGAGCAACGTCGCCGCTGGCGCTACTATCAAACACGAGTATTCCGGGGACACCGGGCCCTCCAACACTGTAGCTATTGGTGATGATTTCATTGTTGACAGTGTCGAGAACAAGCGAAACGGGGTTGTCGAGCTCCGTGTTAGCGCCTTTGATCGTCCGCAAGGGCATCGCATCACCGCTAGCCGTGCGTGGAAACGCTCTGATTGAGTCAGTGATGCTCAACACGATAATTTCATCGTTAGTCGTATCAATGGCCACCATGCGCACTTGTGACACTAGGGAATTGGGGCCATCGATCAAGGTTCGTAATGGCGCTACGTTGCCGTTGGCGGACAAGGAAAACACCCGAACGGCCCTACCTTGAAAGTCTGCGACGTAGAGCTCGTTGTTGACCGTATCCACCGTCACCGATACAGGATGAACGATTCCGGTGGCGGGCCCGGTAATGGTGCGCACTGGCGCGGCATTGCCAACAGCGTCTGGCGCATAGACGGCGATCGATTTTTGATCAGGATTGGCTACATAAACGTCAGCTTGTGACGCGGGAGCGAATGCCACCAAGCCAAGCAGAGCGAGCATGTACGACAGTTGGATTTTCATTGCGATTTTCTCCGTGATCAAGGACCGAAAGCAGCGTTGTCAAAATCGGGCATGAAGTTGCATATCACGCCCTCATTACTGATAAACACGGTTTAGTGGCAAAACATGACACGCTGACTAAAAATACTTTTCCAGCGGTCGATGGCTGAAGGTATTCGCCGGGGAGAAAGTGACGGTTAACCCTATCTGGCGCGGGCCTCAATGCGCTCCGCCACACTAGGACAGTCATACCAAGTCCGGTGGGGAGTTCGATCACGTAGCTGGAGTTGAACTTGTCCGCCAAGACCGTGTCGATTGGAGCGTTGGCGCTGGAGCACGGGCTGGACAAGTCGCACGTATCAGCGTGCCTTTGCAGCATACGCTGTGGTCGACACAGCGCTGATACGTCGACAGAACGCGGCGATGGGGCCGTATGCCCGAAGAAACCGGTTCATTGCATCCGATCCGGTCTCTTGGGGTTAATCAATCAGATCGAACGCGCCAAGCCTCTGACAGCGAGATAATGCCGGTGCGCGCCAGGGCAACTGCGGCTTGGGTGATGGACACCATGCCTTCGCTGAGCGCGGTTGCATGGATCGCATCGGCGTCGGCACCCGCCACAACGAGCCGCCGCAGTCGTGGCGTCATTATCAGCAACTCATATACGGCCTGACGGCGGTAAACACCCAGGCCTTCGCAACGGTGGCAGCCGCTACCTTTGTAAAAAACCTCATCAGCCCCTACGCCCAGCTCTTCACGCACGTGCTTATCGATTGGTTCTTCGATGCGGCAATGTGGGCAGGTGCGGCGCACCAGTCGTTGCGACATGACCGCAAGCAAGGAGGTGCGCAATAGGTAGGATTCGACACCGAGATCGAGCAGGCGCGTAATCGTCGTTGCCGCGGTGTTGGTGTGCAAGGTGCTCAATACAAGGTGACCGGTGAGCGCACTTTCGACTGCGATGCCTGCGGTTTCACGATCACGGATCTCGCCGACCATGATCACATCAGGATCGTGCCTCAGGAAATTGCGCATGGCGCTGGCAAAGCTAAAGCCAACAGCACGATTCACCTGCATCTGCTGGACTTCGGGAATATGGAACTCGACCGGATCCTCAATCGTGAGGATGTTGATGCGCCTCTTGCGTAACTCGAGCAGCATTGCGTAGAGCGTGGTCGATTTACCGCAACCAGTTGGGCCGGTGGCCAGAAACATGCCGTGGCTACGCGCCATGACATCCTCCACCCGCTGGCGGTCAGACTCACTGAGTCCCAGCTGGTCGAGGCTCCAGAGTCCTTCTGCCGTATCCAGCAAACGAATGACAATACTTTCGCCAAACACCGATGGCAGCAGTGAAATGCGTAGGTCAACCGTTCGCTTGCTGTCGAGCCGAAATGTGGTGCGACCATCTTGAGGGCGCCGATGTTCGGCCAAGTTCATGCTGGCGAGCACCTTGATCCGGCTGACGACGGCCGGGTTCAGTGAACGGGCGAGACGGCGCACCGGAACGAGCTCGTTATCGATGCGGTAAAGCACGTCGGTAGCGTCCTCGCCAGGGCGCAGGTGAATATCCGATGCACGGCGCGAGACGGCATCGGAGATCAAGGTGTGAACCATCCTCACCACCGGCACTTCCAGTGCAAGACGATGCGCTTCCTGCTCGCTCGGCGATTGCTCGGCGACGATGCTCATGTCCAGACCGAGCTGCCGCGCCATGGCCCGATCTTCAACCTCGTCGTAGTAACGCGCGATGGCTTCACGGATATGCACCGGCGATGCCACCAAAGGCAGTACGCGCTCGCGACTAAGAAAGTCGAGCAGGCGTTGGGCGTCGGGGCCACCGGGTTCTTCCATGGCGACCGCGACCATGCCTTTGGCTACGCGCAGAGGAACCGCGCGCAGGCGCCGCGCCAACTCCGGCGGAACCAAGGCAAGCGCATCAGCCTCGGCGGTTATCTGGTCGAGCCGCATCAAGGGCAAACCCAAGCGCTGAGCCGTGGCAAACGCGGGCTCACCCGCGTCCTCACCTAAAGCACGCCAAGTTTCCAGATTGATCGGCGGACAACAGTCTTGTTTGGTAAAAACGTTTGGATAGCTTTCGAGATAGGCATCCAAGCCTGCCCCATCAGACAGCAGGGAAGGTTCGGGCGCGTGGAGTACGGCGTTCATGAATGTCTCGCTTGAGCGTGGGAGTGGCGGGAACGGGATTTCCCACTAAAAGATGGCTGCTGCCAATGGCGAAAGACATCCAGCGCCTGCAGGAATCGCCATAGGCTACGGAGGCCGATGCGCAGACGGAAAAGCTTGTCGAATATAAGCAAGAAAGGTGCCAGCAATGAGCGTGAGCCTGATCGAATCAGCTGCACTCTGACCAGAACCCAGCAGCGGCGGACAAGGGCCGCAGCAAGGTGTTCATGTTGCGTGCATCAAAATGCCAACAAACGACACCCAACTCGCACCTAATCGGCAAGCTTGGGAAATGAAACTCATGAGGAAAGGAGCGGACCCATGCAAACGTCACCCTTGTTCGATCTTAGCAAGCAGGTCGCTATTGTCACCGGTGGCGGTAACGGCATCGGTAAGGCCAGCGCACGTATGTTGGCAGCACATGGCGCGACGGTCGTCATTGCTGACCTTAAAGCCGACGATGCGCAGCAGGCTGCCGATGCCATCACGGCTGAGGGTGGCGAGGCGCTGGCATTGGCCTGCAACGTGCTCGAGGACGATGATCTCGTCGCGCTGGTGGATCGCACGATTGCCCGCTACGGCAACATCCACATTTTGGTGAACAACGCGGGCGGTGGTGGTAATGGCAGTCCGTCCGATATGACGCTGGCGCAATTCGAGCGCGCCTTTCAACTCAATGTTTTCAGCTCATGGCGGCTATCACAGCTATGTGCGCCACATATGCGCAAGGCCGGACACGGCTCGATCGTGAACATCTCGTCGATGGCCTCGATCAATCGCAGTCCGGCCATCAGCGCTTATGCCTCGGCCAAGGCCGCCGTCAACCACATGACAGCGAATCTCGCCTTTGACTACGGGCCGGAAATCCGGGTCAACGCGGTGGGTCCGGGTGCCGTGCGCACCGATGCGCTGGCGTCCGTGCTCACGCCAGAAATTGAGAAGCGAATGCTGTCGCACACGCCCCTGCCTCGTTTAGGTGAGCCCGACGATATTGCCGGCGCGGTGCTCTACTTCGCTGCACCGGTGTCGCGCTGGGTCAGCGGCCAAGTCTTGTTCGTCAATGGCGGCGGCGTGCAAACACTGGATTGACCTAAGCCATGCGACAGGATTGCGCACGTGTTGAAGTCAGTCAATTTCAGGATCATGCTGACTTGACGCGCGTGCGTTAAACGGAGCAAACCCATGTTTAGTCGCTTCCAAACCTTATTGTTCGCAGCACTTGCCCTCATTCCAGGGGTCTTGATGACTGCGATAGCCGCCGAGCCCAAATTGATTTCACGCGATGCACTGTTTGGTAATCCCGAGCGTGCAAGTGTGCAGATGAGTCCTGATGGCAAATCCCTGTCGTGGGTCGCACCAGTGGATGGTGTGCTGAACGTATGGGTCGCACCCGCCGGCGATCTGGCGAAGGCGAAACCGGTTACCGATGACAAGGCGCGCGGCATCCGCGCGTATTTCTGGACCTACCGGCCAGACACCCTGCTTTACATCCGCGACAGCGGCGGCGATGAAGACTTTCACCTGTATGCGGTGGATGTGACGTCCGGTAAAAGCCGGGACTTGACGCCGTTCGCCAAGACCACCGCGGCGGTTAATCGCCTCAGCCCGCAACATCCGGAAGCGGTGCTGGTGGGAATGAATGATCGCGATGCCAAGTGGCACGATCTGTACCGCGTTGATTTGGTCAGCGGGGAACGCACTCTGGTGCTGAAAAATGATCAGGAAGTCGGTCGCTATCTGGCCGACGGGGATTTCCAAATACGCATGGCGGTCAAGTCACGTCCCGACGGCGGCCTGGACCTGCTGCAACCGGATGACAAGGACGGATGGAAGAAGACCGGCGACATTCCGTTCGAAGATTCAATGACCACTCAACCGGCAAGCTATACGGCCGATGGCAAAACTTGGTACCTGCTCGATTCGCGTGGCCGCAACACCGCTGCGCTCTATGCCGTTAACGCGAGCACCGGTGAGCGCGAGTTATTGGCTGAAAGCAGCAAAGCTGACGTGAGCGATGTGCTGACTGATCCACAATCCGACATCGTGCAGGCGGTCTCCATCAATTATCTACGCGAGCAGTGGACACCGCTCAGCGACAGCATTGCGGCAGATCTAAAACGGCTGCAAGCGATGGGTCCTGGCGAGATCGGCATCAACACCCGCACGCTCGACGACAAGACCTGGGTGGTGACCTATTCCGCAGCGGAAACGCCCGCGGTTTACTATCGCTATGACCGCAGTCTTGGGAAAGAGGGCACGCTGACCAAACTGTTTTCCGCACGCCCTGAGTTGGCAGGTAAACCGCTGGTGCCCATGTGGCCGCAAGAAATCGAAACACGCGATGGCCTGACCATGGTCAGCTACCTGACGCTGCCCAAGGATGCCGATACCAACAACGATGGCAAAGCGGACCAGCCGGTTCCGATGGTGCTGCTGGTGCACGGCGGCCCGTGGGCTCGTGATACCTATGGCTACAACGGCATGGTGCAATGGCTCGCCAACCGCGGCTATGCCGTGTTGCAGGTCAATTTCCGTGCTTCGACCGGCTTCGGCAAGGCCTATACCAATGCTGGCGACGGTGAGTGGGCCGACAAGATGCACAACGATCTTCTCGATGCCGTGGCATGGGCGGTCAAGCACGGCGTCACCAAGGCTGATGAGGTCGCGATCATGGGCGGGAGCTATGGCGGTTACGCAACCTTAGCGGGGCTGACCTTCACGCCCGATGCGTTCAAGTGCGGCGTCGATATTGTCGGGCCATCCAACCTCAATACCCTGCTCAGCACCGTGCCAGCGTATTGGGCCAGCTTCTACGAGCAACTGGCTAAACGCATGGGGGATCCACGCACTGAGGAAGGCAGGGCGTGGTTGCAAGAACGTTCGCCGCTGACCCACGCGGACAAGATCAACAAGCCGTTATTGATTGGTCAAGGTGCCAACGATCCACGCGTGAAACAGGCCGAATCCGACCAGATCATTGCGGCAATGACAGCCAAGGATATTCCGGTGACCTATGTGCTATTCCCGGATGAAGGACACGGTTTCCAGCGCCCGGAAAATGCCAAGGCGTTCAACGCCGTCGCAGAAGCGTTCCTGGGCGAATGTCTGGGTGGCCGCGTGCAGCCTATCGGCAAGGACTTCGACGGCTCGAGCATTACCGTGCCGCAAGGTGCAGACAAGGTCACTGGCGTGGCGGAAGCGCTCAAGACGCATACCTCGGCGGTGCGCAAGTAATACCGGACTGCAAGCGTGGCATCAGGCCACGCTTGCAGCGGCCGACATACTTAGTGGCTAGGCATCCGATTACTAGGGCTCCAAAGCCGACGAGCGTCAACGTGAATTCAACGGCCCTGGAATGCCCGCGTTGAGCAGCCGACACTGGGGTTAATCAGCGGCATCTGCACCGGCTTGCCACTGTCTTTTCACCGCCTGTCAAAAGAATCTTTATCGGCGTAGTATCGCGCAGTGCCAGTGCGAGCACGTCCATCAGGGCTTCAAATGGGAGTCATCGGCAAGAAGGACTGGGCGACCCGTTTACTCGTCAAAGACACTAAACCCGCTCGTCGCGTTTTCCCTTCGGACAATTGGCAACGCTTGTTCATTCGTGCCCCCGGCATCGCCCTCGCATTACTCATGTCGCACGGAGTGATAGCCGGTGCAGCGACACCGAATGTAGCCGCCGCGGATACGTTCACCGAAATCGGAACGATGTCCACACTGCGGTTAGGCGCAACTGCAACACGGCTTCAGGACGGCAGCGTCATCCTTATTGGCGGGCGTTCCGCGGCAAATCCAGCCGAGGTATTCGATCCTGCGTCGCTGACATTCACCCCAACGTTCAGTGTGCCAGTTACACCACGGTCTAGCGGGTTTACGTCCACCCTTCTCGCGTCGGGCGAGGTCCTCATTGCCGGCGGCGAAGACAGTCTTTCCAATGCGGAGATCTATTCTCCCAGTGGACTATTCACGGCCACGGGCGACCTGTTGACTGGACGAAGATTGCACACCGCGACCTTGCTTGCAGACGGCCGCGTCTTCATTGCCGGCGGGGAGGCCTACAGTGCCGCAACCGACACATGGGACACACTTGAGACTACGGAATTATTCGACCCCCTCACGGGAATATTTACCGCCGCCGCACCAATGGCTGACGCACGACTCGATCATACGGCGACACTCTTACCTGATGGAAGCGTTCTCATAGCTGGCGGCCGAGCACCCGGCCCAAGTGGCCCCATCGCCACCTTTTTAGCCAAGAGCGAAATCTACCATCCGAATACCAATACTTTCACTTCCATAAGTCCGATGAACTCGGCACGTGGGTTCCAGACCGCGACCCTTTTGGCAAACGGAAAAGTTCTAATCGCTGGCGGATTCAATACCAACTCATCTTCTCAAGCAACCTCCGAATTGTACGATCCGGGCACGCAGACGTTTACCCTAACGGGCAGCATGCACAACAAGCGCGGGGCTCACACCGCAAACATGCTGGGGGACGGCAATGTGTTGATCAGTGGAGGGGTCGAGTTGACACCGTTCTTAAACGTTCATGCGTCGGCCGATGTCTATCAGGTCTCGGCGGGACAGTTCGAGGCGACATCCCCGATGACGCAGGTGCGCATGCTCCACATGTCCGCGTCGTTGAACGACGGTCGGGTTCTGGTCGCCGGCGGGGCGAAAACCAACGACAACATCACCCTCCTTGAGCTTAACGGTGCTGAAATCTACACCCCGGGCCTGATTTTCCGTGATGGTCTCGAATGACGATTTGACTGAACTGAGCGTTGTCAGTCCCAGCCAAATCGACGGATGTAGTAGCGCTTCATCGCTGCGGTCAACAACACGTAAGCGGCGATGATGCCGACCAGCCATCCAAAGTAGGGCAGTGGCAGTGGCACCAGCTTGAAGTAGCCAGCCAGCGGCCCCATCGGCAAGAACACGCCAATCGCCATGATCAGCACCGTCATGCCCATTAACTGCCACGACGCACGGCTCTGGATGAAGGCAATTTTCGGAGTGCGGATGATGTGCACGATCAGCGTCTGCGTAAGCAGGCCGACGACAAACCAGCCGGACTGGAACAGCGTCTGATGCATCACGTCGTTGGCTTTAAACACGTACCACATCACGGCAAAAGTGATGATGTCGAAGATCGAGCTTAGCGGTCCGAAAAACAGCATGAATCGGCCGATGCCAGCCGGATTCCATTGCAGCGGTCGACGCAACTGTTCCTCATCCACGTTATCAAGCGGGATAGCGACCTGCGAGATGTCGTAGAGCAGGTTCTGGACCAGCAGGTGCAGCGGCAGCATCGGCAGGAAGGGCAGGAAAATGCTGGCGATCAGCACCGAGAACACGTTGCCAAAGTTGGAACTGGCGGTCATGCGGATGTATTTGAGCATGTTGCTGAAAGTGCGCCGGCCCTCGATCACGCCGCGCTCCAGCACCATCAGGCTGCGTTCCAGCAGGATGATGTCGGCCGCTTCCTTGGCAATGTCCACCGCGCCATCGACCGAGATGCCGATGTCGGCGGCGCGCAGACCCGGCGCGTCGTTGATGCCATCGCCCATAAAGCCGACCACGTGACCTTGGTCGCGCAGGCTGCGCACCAGGCGTTCCTTGTTGAGCGGTGACACGCGGGCAAAGACCGTATTGGCCTTGACCGCTATGGCCAGCGTTTCATCGTCCATGGCATCGATCTGTGCGCCGAGCAAAAACCCATCGACGGCCAGACCGACCTGACGGCAGACCTCAATTGCCACCAGCTCGTTGTCGCCGGTGATGACCTTGACCGTCACGCCGTGCTCAGCCAATGCCTTCAGCGCGGGGGCGGTGGATTCCTTGGGTGGATCAAGAAAGGCGATGAATCCAATTAGGGTCAGGTCCGATTCGTCGGCCTGCGAATAAACGACTTGGTTAGGTGGAATCTCCTTCATCGCCACGGCGACCACGCGCAGTCCAGTTTCGTTCAGGCCACGCAGCACACCAAGAAATCGCTCACGTCGCGCATCATCTAACGGATGCACCTGACCGTCGTATTTAACGCGGGTGCAAATATCGAATATTTCTTCCGCCGCGCCTTTGCAGATCAGCTCGTGATGCTCTTCACGCTCGGATACCACCACCGACATGCGGCGGCGCTCGAAGTCGAACGGAATCTCGTCGACCTTGCGGTAATTGCGGGCGACATCCAGCTCGGTTTTCAGCTCGACGTGATCGAGCACGGCGCGGTCTAGCAGGTTCTTCAGGCCCGTCTGGAAATAGCTGTTGAGATAGGCAAAACCCAGCACCTCGTCCGAATCATTGCCGGCCACGTCGGTGTGGCGAGCCAGCGCGATCTTGTCCTGAGTCAGGGTGCCGGTCTTGTCGGTACACAACACGTCCATTGCACCAAAACTCTGGATTGCGTCCAAGCGTTTGACGATGACCTGCTTGCGCGACAGCACCACCGCACCGCGTGCCATCGTGGTGGTGACGATCATCGGCAGCATTTCCGGCGTCAGCCCAACCGCCACCGACAGCGCGAACAACAGCGCTTCCGGCCAGTCGCCTTTGGTAAAGCCGTTGATGAACAAGACCAGGGGCACCATCACCAAGGCAAAGCGAATCAGCAGCCAGCTGACATTGTTGACACCTAACTGAAATGCGTTGACCTCGCCGGCGTCGGCCACGCGCGTGACACGCGTCGCCAAGGTGCCAAAGTAACTGTCATTGCCGGTGGCCAACACCACCGCGACCGCCGTGCCGGAAATGACGTTGGTACCCATGAACACCAGGTTGTTCATTTCCAACGCAGAACCGTCCCCAGCGCTGGCGCTCGGGAATTTCTCCACCGGCAGGGATTCCCCAGTCATCGCCGATTGGCCAAGAAACAGGTCGGTCGCCGTCATGACGCGGCAATCCGCCGGAACCATGTCGCCCGCTGACAGCAGCACGATATCGCCGGGCACCAGTTCCTTCATCGGGATTTCGCGCGGCGTCCCAGAACCGGCATCGACACCCTCATCGGCACGTCGCCGCACCGTCGCGGTATTGCTGACCTGCGCCTTGAGCGCCTGTGCCGCTTCGTTCGAGCGGCGCTCTTGGAAGAACCGGATCAGCGTCGCCAGCACCACCATCGTTGCAATCACCGCCGTGCCTTGCATGTCGCCGGTGAAATAGGACACCGCCGCCAGCACGGTCAACAGCAAATTAAAGGGGTTGTTGTAGCTCAGCCACAGGTGCTGCCACCACGGCACAGGACGGTCGTGTTCAACCTCGTTGGGGCCGTGCTGCTCAAGCAGCGTTTCCGCCTGCGCATCGCTCAAGCCCAGCATTGAGGTGTTCAGCTGTGCCAGCAACTGATCAAGATCACCGCGAGCCTGATCGACGAGTCGATGATTCAGCGGTTCTTCCGGTCGCTCTCCACGCCGCCCACGTGTTACCGACTCAAGAATCGGCTGGCGACGAAACAGGTTGCGGATTCGACGCAAGGCTACGAACCGGCTAAATAAACTCATGAAAAACTCTCCGATGCCCCGGTCTATATCGCCCGGGAAAACGTGGGTGCCGTCCTGAATTATTGCAGGTGCCGCCCTAGCCTGCCCCGCACCTCTTAGATGTGGGCGACGAGCTAAAACCTCCATTCGAAAATGGCCCGGCTCAACCGACCAGCACAAAACACCATGTCGAACGTTCTATCGACCGCCATCGTGTGGTCGCAATCGAGGTGAGCCAGTTGCTGGCCTTGGGCGACTGCGGCGTGGCGACCTGACTGATGGTCACTGATAAGCACTGCACACCTATCGTCGGCGCCGACCGACTAACCATAGAGGATTCCATTTTGAACGACCAATTATTGCAAGCCGACGCGCCACCCAAGTTCATGTATCTGGTGGCCAAAGCCGAAAGATATCTGAAGTTGGGAGCAGGAGCCTATCGCTCCGCCGACTTCTTCCACATGCCATCCGCCGATTGGTCGGTGCCGGTTCTTGCAGCGATCAAGAATGGCATGGAGCAGATCTGTCGCTTCAAAGGCTACTCATCCGATTGCCCACTCGAACGCATCGGCGTCGCGGGCTTTTATCCATTGTTGGCCACGCTTCATTTCGAACTTGAGGATCGCAAGACGCAGTTTTTGGACGAGCACACCGTCCTCGATGAAATGCATATGAAGCACTGGATGGACGACTCACGCATTGTCCTTTACAACAAAACGCTGACGGAGTGAGGCCGTCGCTTTACGATCACCTCATGGCCGATTGAGCTTCTACCACTCAGTCGCCGGATTCCAAGCACGCACGCAGTCCCTCGGACGCCGTCATGCGCAGGTGCACGTCCGCCAGCGCGGATAGCGGCGTCTGATCCGGGTT
>CAJDUW010000046.1_pt1 | contig 18327 bp, 15 predicted proteins | sample 7390931 | NCBI WGS metagenome assembly CAJDUW01 (sample SAMEA7055687, study PRJEB34461) | soil metagenome | biome: terrestrial ecosystem; feature: Peninsula; material: soil | place: Antarctica | collected 2016
GGTGATCCCATCGCGGCCTCGCTGCTGGGTAAAGTGCTGGCCATTGCCGAGCGCGCCGATACGCTGGCTGGCGGTTTCAGCGTTGGCCTCAAACCCACCGGCAGCAAGGATGCATTTGCCTTGCGGCGGGCGGCCTTGAGTCTGGCGCGTACCATCATTGAGAGTCGCATCGAGCTCGATCTGTCGCTGTTGCTGGATGCAGCAGCGCAGGCTGTGCATGCCGATGTCTCGCGCCACGGCGCGGGTGTACTTCAAGGCGCGGCACCCGGCAGCCACTTTACGACCGCGCTGGCCGCCGAGCTGTATGACTTCATCCTTGATCGCCTACGCAGCTACTACACCGACAAAGGCGTCCCGGCTACGCATTTCAATGCCGTAGCTGAATTGAAGCCGGTCTCTTTGTATGACTTCGACCGACGTATCGACGCGGTCGGTCAGTTCGCCGCGCTGCCCGAAGCCGAGGCACTGGCAGCAGCCAATAAGCGCAGCGGCAACATTTTGCGCAAGGTCGGCGGCACCGTGCCTGATGCGATTGATCCGGCTGCACTGGTGGAGCCAGCGGAAAAGCGTCTCGCCGAGACATTGGCTGCGGTCGAGTCAAGCGCCGGCTTGGCCTTGTCCCAAGGGGACTATGTCAACGCGCTGTGCCAGCTTGCGCAACTGCGTGATCCGGTCGACAGCTTTTTCGATGAGGTGATGGTGATGAGTGACGATGCGCGCCTGCGCGACAATCGTCTAGCCTTATTGCAGCGGATCTCCGCGCAATTTCTCGCGGTAGCCGATGTGTCCCGTCTGGCCGTCGGCAATTAAAGCGGGCGCTCATTGACAGACACGTTCATTTGCGCCAAGAGCCATGCAATGGCATAATGCACGGCTCGCTTCGTCCAGCTGATGCTGGAACCACCGGCAACGCGATGTCTGGTCGAAGTGATTCCATTTCCTGTATCGCGTATCGCCATTGGCGATAGGGCCGTCGTTTCTCTGGCTAAGGGAGACATCACAGATTCTTCGAGGTGTGTCATGGCACGAGTGTGTCAAGTGAGCAAGAAGGGTGTGCAGACTGGTAACAATGTCTCGCATGCCAACAACAGAACCCGCCGTCGCTGGCTTCCCAACCTGCACGAGCGCCGCTTTTGGGTCGCTAGTGAGAACCGTTGGGTGAAGCTGCGCGTTTCCAACCATGCCCTGCGCACCATCGACAAGAACGGTATCGACGCCGTTCTGGCCGAACTGCGCAAGCAGGGTCAGAAGGTCTAAGGAGAAGACATCATGGCAAACAGCAAGCGTGACAAAATCCGCATGACTTCTTCGGCTGGTACCGGTCATTTCTACACGACCGACAAAAACAAGAAGAACACCCCGGGCAAGATGGAAATGAAGAAGTACGACCCGGTGGTCCGCAAGCATGTGATGTACAAGGAAGGCAAGATCAAGTAAGCGCCACGCGCGTCTCCTTGTAACACAGAAGATAAAAAGCCCCGCCGGAAACGGCGGGGCTTTTTGTTTTTGGCGTGTGCTTAGGTGAGGCTAGAAACCCGATCATTCACACGCGCAAAAAAAACCGGCGGAACAAAGTCCGCCGGTGATAATGCGTCGTCGCAACAAGGGGAGGGAAGTCGACGACGCCCTTGCCTGTTGGCAAGTTTCGCTTAAGCAGCGGCCTTCTTGGCCTTGCTTGCTGCCTTGGTGAAGCCGTCATTGGCGACCTGGAACTGGTCGCGCATAACCTGACCGATGGCCTCAGAAGTCCTGAGCGCCTGACCCAGCATTTCCTGGCTGGTGGCGTACAGCTGCTCGGACGAATCCTTTACCAACGACGCGCTCTTCGGCCAGATGGCCTTGGCGTCGTCCATATCAGCGACGTCAGCCGCTTCGGACATGAACGCAACCGACGACTTGATGCCGGACTCGAAACCCTTGAGCTGGAGCTTGATGATGTTCTCGAAACCTTCGAGTGCCAAGGTATTGGCCTTCAGCGCCGACTGGGCGAACTGGCGGGCCGTGGAAGCAAATGGGTTGTTGTTGAAAAGATCGTTCATGGCATGAATCCTATGGTCACTTTGAGAGTGAGTACAGGTTAACCCTATTTTTGTTGCATTGCAACATAAAATCGTTGCGGAGAGTTTACGCCCTGTTTAGAGCCAGGCTGTATGAGGACTTTAGCCAATCTTTCTTGCAGTGCGCTTTTGATGCGTTGCGTCATATCGGCCTATTCAGACGCGTGATGCAGCTCAGTCACCCACCCCGTGCGGCCCGCGGTACTGGCAGCCGGAGGTGCAGGTCTCATTGATCACCACGCGCGAGAGTGCCGGCAACAGCGGCTTCAGTTGATCCCATATCCAGATCGCCATGTTTTCGCTGGTTGGGTTTTCTAGGCCAACAATCTCGTTGAGATAGTGATGGTCGAGTTGATCGTAAATCGGCTGGAAGGCACGTTTGAGTTCGGCGAAATCCATCACCCATCCTGACTGGCTACCCGGCTCGCCCGCTACATGGATTTCCACTTGGAAGGAATGGCCATGCAGACGCGCACACTTGTGGCCCTCGGGCACGTTCGGCAGACGATGGGCGGCTTCGATATGGAAGCGCTTGAAGATTTCCACCTGGCTCATGACTCGACCTCCGGTTTCAGGCAGCGATTAAAAAACTCTGTGGTGGTACGAAGTCGATGCAGCAGGTCGCCACGCTGCAAACCATGCTTGGCTCCTGGATAGGTCATTAGTTCAAAGCCAGTGCCGCGCTTTTGCAGCGCGCTCATCAGTTGCGTGGAATGGCTGAATAGCACGTTGTCGTCGGCCATGCCGTGGATCAGCAACAGCCGCGAGCGCAGCCCATCCAGATGCGCCAGAACCCGCGCTTCCGCATAACCGGTCGGATTGGCGGCAGGAAGGTCCATGTAGCGTTCGGTGTAGTGGCTGTCATACAAGGCCCAATCGGTCACCGGTGCGCCGGCTACACCGCAGGCGTAGGTGTCTGACGCCTTGGCCAGCAGCATAAGCGTCATATAGCCGCCGTTCGACCAGCCGAAAACACCGATCCGGCTATCGTCGACCCAGGCGTGTTTCGCTAACCAGCGTGCGCCCATCACTTGGTCTTCGACCTCAACAGTGCCCTGCTTGCCATACAAGGTGGAACCAAAGCGGGCCCCGCGCCGCGGCGTGCCGCGGTTGTCGAGCGAAAACACCACATAGCCGTGCTGGGCCAGATATTGCAGATACAAGCTGTCGCTACGGGCCGGCCAACTGCGCGTGACGGTCTGTGCCGCCGGGCCGCCGTAAACATAGACCACCACCGGATACTTTTTGCTCGGATCAAAACCCGCTGGTTTGATCAGGCTGTAATGCAGTGTGCTGCCGTCAATGGCGGTTAGTTCGCCATACTCCACCGGCCTTTGCGCGGCGCGATAGGGCGCATAAGGGTGGGCCGAATCGCTTGGGTCATTGTCGCGCAGCAGCGCGAGATGGCTCCCATCGGCTTGGTTCAGTGTGGTTTGTGGCAAGGTCGCCGGTGCTGACCAGTTGTCGACAAACACCCTGGCGTTGTCGCTGAACACCACGCTGTGCATACCCGCTTCGCGGGTCAAGCGCCGAACTTCACCACCTGTCAATGGCACCGAATAGGCGTGCGCTTCCAGCGGAGATTCACGATTGCCGCTGAAATAAACCAAGCCTGCCTCCTCGTCCACACCGAGCAAGGCATCCACGATCCAGTCACCGGAGGTCAGCGCTGTGACCTTGCCAGCGGCGTCGATGCGGTAAAGGTGTTCGTAACCGCTGCGCTCCGACATCCAGACAAAACCGCCGTCGGAAAGAAAATGCAGCCCGTCGTGCAGTGGCACCCACGTGTCGCTGGTTTCAGTCAGCAAGCCGCGTTGCTGATTTTTCTCTAGGTCCACTTCGATCAGCTCGAGACGGCGCTGGTTGCGATTTTGTCGCTGGAAGCTCAGATGTTGCGGATCGCGCCAGTTGACCCGAGCGAGATAGATGTCATTCTCGGTCCCCAGATCAATCTGCTGCGGCGCGGACGGCTTGGTCTTGGACGCATCGGAGAACTGATCCGGCCGCACCACAAACAGCTCAACCGCGACATTGGGATCACCTGCTGCTGGATAACGCTGCTCAATCACTTCGGTGCGATCGGCGTACACCTCATAACGCTTCTGGATCGGCACCGGCGACTCGTCAATGCGCGCGTAGGCGATGGCACTGTCATCGGGCGCCCACCAGTAACCGGTGTGACGCGCCATCTCTTCATCGGCGACGAACTCAGCGACGCCGTTGCCGATGGTGTCGGAGCCATCGGAGGTGAGTTGGATTTCTCGTCCACTGCTCAATTCCACCACCCAGAGATTGCGATCGCGCACAAAGCTCACGTATCGCCCTGTCGGCGACACTTTTGGATCGGTGGCAAAGCCTTTGCCCGATGTCAGTTTGCGCAGTGCGTCGCCGGATTTCGCACGCAGATCATATAAATACAACTCACCTCCCAGCGGAAATAGCAGTCGCCGCGAATCGGGAGCCCATTGGTAGGCGATGATGCCGGAATAGGCTGAGATACGTTGACGCTCGCGCCGCGCTTTTTCTTCATCTGAAAGCTGTTCCGCACCAGGCAATACCGCGTCGGCCGCAACCAGACGACGCGTTTCGCCGGAGGCGATGTCGTACTCCCAAAGATCAAGGCGATAACCATCCGCGTCGCTACCACGCAAAAAACTCACGCGGCTGCCATCGGGTGCAATGCGCGCTTGCATTAGCGCGGCGCCGGCCAGGGGCGTATCGCCGGCGATGGCCTCTAGGCTGAGCGACTGCGGCGGAGTGGGTGAAGCGCTGACAGACATGGATAGGGTCATGAGCAACACTGGAATAAAAAGGAAGCAAAGCTGCCGCATGGCATTGATCTCGAGAAGCGAAATAACACCACAAAGGATGACACCACAGGCCGTCGTCTGCATCTAGACGATAGCCTAGACGCAAGCCCGGCATTAGCATGGCGGATGGAATGCCCGCGCCCTGCGCCCTCGCTGAGTCTATGATCCAACGCACATGAAGATCGGCAACATCACCCTTGAAAACCCTTGCATCCTGGCACCCATGGCGGGGGTGACGGATAAGCCTTTTCGTTTGTTGTGCAAGCGTTTAGGTGCGGCCTATGCGGTTTCTGAGATGACTTCGGCTGATCCGCGGATGTGGAAAACACGCAAGAGCCTTCTACGCATGGATCATCTTGGTGAGCCGGATCCTATCGGTATCCAGATTGCCGGATCAGATCCAGAGGTGCTGGCCGAGGCCGCTCGCTTCAACGTCGACCACGGCGCTCAAATTATCGACATCAACCTGGGTTGCCCGGCCAAAAAAGTGTGCAAAGTCTGGTGTGGCTCGGCCTTGCTGCAGGATGAGCTGCTGGTGGGCCGGATCGTTTCTGCGGTGGTCAAAGCCGTGGATGTGCCGGTCACAGTGAAAATAAGAACCGGCTGGCACTCCTCCAACAAGAATGGTGTGAGCATCGCACGCATTGTCGAAGATGCCGGCGCGGCGATGATTTCGGTTCACGGACGTACTCGCGACATGCTATACAACGGCCATGCCGAGTACGACACGATCACCGAGATCAAGTCGCGCTGCACGATTCCCGTGGTGGCGAACGGCGATATCGACACCCCGGAAAAGGCGCGTTTCGTTCTGGAGACTACTGGCGCCGACGCCATCATGATCGGCCGCGCGGCGCAAGGCCGCCCGTGGGTATTCCGTGAAATCAACCACTTTCTGAAAACCGGAAAACGATTGCCGGAGCCCGAGCCACAGGAAGTCGGACACCTGCTCGTCGAGCACCTCAACCGTCTGTATGAACACTATGGGGAAGAGGCGGGTGTGCGCGTCGCCCGAAAGCACTTGGGCTGGTATGCGAAGGAAAGACCTGAGAGCCGATCGTTTCGGGAACGGGTCAACAAGGCCACCGTGGCGATGGATCAGTTACGCATTTCAGAGGACTACTTCTTCGCTTTGGAGGCTGCGTAAGCGCCGCGAAAATTGCCTGCGTTGTGATCCGATGCTCTGGTTTATGATGGAGGCCAAGGTGCCCGGTGTTGATGTGCGGTTGCCAGCAACGGTGGCCCGCACAACGCGTGAATGATCGTTTGGCGTGTACCTTTCAGGGGGTCCTCATGAGAAGCAAGTCGTCAGAAAGAAACGCGCGATGAGCATCGAGGTCTTGCGCTTCGGCGTGGTAAGCACGACACAGACGTGGCAGTCGGCCCCGAACGATAGCTTGGTCATGGTCGATCCGGCCGCTCTTCAACGCGGACACGATCAAACCAAGAGCGCGTGGTCTCAGGATCGGAAGGTTTGTCCTTCGCTGGAATCTGGGGACAGGCGCGAAGGGCCGCAATGAGAGCCACTTTCAGTCCTTTTATCACGTTAGTGGGATACGCCGTGCGCGTCTCCAGTCCGCTGAACCGGTCGTTTTTATCACTGGTATTGCTCGTATTGCTGGGGTCGTCCGGGCTCCTTCGCGCTAACGGTCTGCCGCAGGATCTTACCGTTCCACGCTTGGTGTCGGTAGGCACCAATGGGGCATTGCCGAGTGCGGTGGTGACATCACTTGCCGAGGACCCTTCCGGCTTTGTGTGGATCGGGACGGCGTCCGGTGTGGTTCGCCATGATGGCTACCGTTTCCGTCTGTATGACAATCGCTGGGATTCTGCGCAGGGTGAAATTTCGGTCTTCGTACGCACGCTGATGGCGGCGCGTGATGGCACCATATGGGTAGGCACGGACTTTATGGGTATGGCACGTTATGACGCGGCGAGCGATCAGATCGTGCCGGTGGACCTTTCCCCTGAGGTGCCGACGCCATTTTCAATCAATGCGTTGGCGGAAGATTCAGAGGGCCGAATCTGGCTCGCTACTGATGGTGTAGGTCTTGTGGCAAGACAGTTGGACGGCAGCCTGCTGCACTATCGCGAACGCGACAGGCAGGGCCTTCCGAGCGATCGAATACACAGCCTGCTGATTGATCGGCACGGAACACTGTGGGTGGGGACATGGCAAGGGCTGGTTTCATTGGCGCCGGGTGCAGATCGGTTCGAGCAGATTGATGCGAGCGGTGTGCTTCCCCGCGTCCCGGTGACCGCGCTGTTGGAAGCCGACGATGGGCAATTGTGGATCGGCACCAATGATGGGCAGCTGTGGCGTATGCCTGTCGCGGACGGCGTGCCACAGCCGGTGCTGGAAGAGGAGAGCGGCGAGATAAGGGGCACCGTGCGTGCCTTGCTGCAAACTGATTCGGGCGAGCTGTGGATCGGACACACCGGCGGTATCGAATTGCGTGATGCCAGCGACGGGACCTTACATTACCGCCTGAAACACGCGCCAAACGATCCTTATTCTCTAGCGGCCAACGAAGTTCGGGATTTGATGCAGGATCGTGGCGGGCAGATTTGGGTAGGAAGCTTTGGCAGTGGAGTGCAGCGCCACAACCCACTGAATACGGCGATTCACACCTTGGACCGACACGCCTTGGCAAGCGGTGGACATGCGTTCGAAGCGCCCAATGTGCGCGCGATCACGGAGCTTCAGGATGGGCGCGTGCTGCTCGGCACGACTGATCGTGGTGTGCTTGTGCTGGATCCACAGTTACGCCCATTAGGGACACTGAATGATCCCGAAGGCCAGCCCATGTTCCAGGGCGTGCGAATCACGGGTTTGGCGCAAACGGTCGATCATGCCATCTGGATCGCCAGTGATGCTGGCTTGTTCCGCAGGGTGGACGAAAACACGCCGCTGCAACAATTTCCACTTGAACGCGGTCGTGTGCGCCGCTTGATGGCAGATGCGCTAGGAAACCTCTGGGTCGCGGCGGAGGATGGCTTGTTGCGACATAAGCCCGGATCCGACCATCTGCAGCGTGTACTCGGTCCTGCTGGGCTGACGCTTTCGGGGGATCTCAATGCCCTAGGTGTGGACTTGGCAGGACGGCTCTGGGTAGGCGGTGACATTGGCTTGAGCGTATTGGATGATCCTGATGGCATTGTCCGTCACGTGGTAGCCGACCACCCGGCACGCGGATCCAATCCGGACGTTCTCGGGTTGTGGCCCGACGCGGATGGGACCATCTGGTTCGACACGCCTTCCGGATTGTTTCGCTTGCATCCGAGCCTCGGTGGGAATGGCAAGGTTGACGCCATCAGCCTGCAATATGGAGCAGCCGGGCGACCGTTTGGTGCCAATCTCCTGATGGATGAGGCAGGTCGTCTTTGGACCCAAGATCATATGCTTGATCGTGCCGCCGGGCGCCTGATTGAACTCGGCCCCGCTGATGGGGCGAACCTCGGCTCCCCGTGGTATCGAGCGTATGCCAAGCTGCGAACGGGCAAGTTGCTGTTTGGTAGCGTCAACGGCCTGGTCGTGGTGCAGCCACAGGACTATAAATACCCCAATTACACCCCTCCGCTGGTGATCACCAGCGTGCAAGTCGATGGGCAGCCAGTGCCTTGGGTAAGCGACAGCGCCGTCTTGCATCTCAGTCCGGGTCAGCGCCGCGTCGCGATCGAATTTGCGGCGCTGGATTACAGCGCACCAAGCAACATTCGCTACCGCTATCGCCTGCTCGGAGAGAGCGATAAATGGACTGACGCCGGTGCGGATTATCGTGTCGCGACCTACGCCAATCTTGCGCCAGGTAAATACCGATTTGAGATGCGCGGCAGTGATCGACACGGCCATTTCGGTCAGCAAACTCTGGTCGTTCCTATCGTTGTGGAGGCGGCGTGGTGGCAACTGTGGTGGGTGCGCGTCGCCGGTGTCGCCGTTTTTTTACTGGCGGTGTTCACTCTGATGCGGCAACGCACGCGATGGTTGCGGGCGCGCCAGCGCGAGTTGGAGCGCAGTGTCGCAGCGCGCACAAGAGAGTTGGAAGAACTATCAGTGAAACTGCGTGACAAGTCGCGTGCATTGAAAGAAGCCAGCCTGACCGACCCGTTGACCGGCTTGCGCAACCGTCGTTTCTTCCATGAGAACATTGAGAAACTCATCGGCCAAACTCTGAATCGAACCGAGCGCAAATGGGTTGATGACGTAGCCAACGAAGCGCCGAGTCTGTTGTTCATTTTGCTGGATATCGATCACTTCAAACAGGTGAATGACACCTATGGGCACGCCGCCGGCGATGCGGTGCTGGTCCAGGTAGGCGAACGCTTGCGGCATTGTTTCCCCGATACCGATTGTTTGGTCCGCTGGGGTGGAGAAGAGTTTCTCGTAGTGGTGCGTTGCGCGGGCCGTGAGTCGGCAGCCCGCATGGCCGAGCGCGCTTTACAGGAAGTTACCGCAGCGGTTTTTGAGCTACCAGGTGATCGTCGGGTGCGGCGCACGTGTTCGTTGGGCTATTCCATCTATCCCTTGCAGGCGAAATTTCCGCACCAGGTGAATTGGGCAGACGTGTTGGAAGTGGCGGATCGTGCGCTGTATGCGATCAAGCGTACCGGTCGCAATGGCTGGCTTGGCATTATCGGCTGTGGCGATGAGCCCGTAGCACCCGGATGGCTGGATGATCTGGCGGGCGAACTTGCCGCAGAGCGTTTGCAACTGAACAGCTCATTGCCGATTGATGATGCTCAGCACGCGTTGTTCAACGGCGATGACCGTATGAACGAGCGCGGGCGCGGCAGAGGCTTCTGATCCAGCGTTCTAGTCTTCTCCGCTGCTGGCTCTTGCCGCGCGGTGTCTGTGCATACAGCCTCAGCCGCGGAACTTTCGATGCGCGTGTAAGGACAGCACGATGCCAAATCCGGTCAGCAAGGTGACCGCTGAGGTACCGCCATAACTGATCAAAGGCATAGGCACGCCGACCACGGGCAGCAGCCCCGAAATCATGCCCCCGTTGACCAGCACGTAGATGAATAGGGTCAAGGTCAGGCCACTGCCGAGTATGCGTCCGAAACTGTCGCGGGCGTTGGCCGATATCCAGAGACTGCGGCCGATGATGAACAGGTAGAGGCCCAAGATCGCACAGACGCCGATAAAGCCAAAATCCTCGGCTAAGACCGCAAAGATGAAGTCGGTGGTGTGCTCGGGCAAAAACTCCAGTCGGGATTGTGTGCCCTCGCCCCAGCCCTTACCCCACATACCGCCTGAGCCGATGGCGATCTTAGACTGGATGATGTTCCAGCCGTCGCCCAGCGGATCAGCCTCCGGATTCATGAAAGTGAACAAGCGCCGTCGCTGGTAGTCGTGCATGAAGTTCCAGCCCAGTGGCGCGGCCAAGGCGGCCAATCCACCCAAAAGACCGATTCGCCACCACGCCATGCCAGCGAAGAACACGACGAAGGCGCCGCTGGCCAAGACCAATAGCGCGGTACCCAGATCAGGCTGGATCGCGATCATTACGGTCGGCAGACCGATGATCAGGGCGGTAATAAACAGTGATCCCCAACGCGGTGGCAATGAGCGGCCTGCCAGAAATGCCGCGACCATCAAGGGCACCGAGAGCTTCATGAGTTCGGCGGGCTGCAGATAGAACACGCCCAGATAGAGCCAGTGTCGACCGCTGCGCCCGGTTCCAAATATCGGTACCAGAAGTAACAAGATCAGCGTCGCCATGTAGATCCATGGCGCCCAAAGTCGCAATCGCATCGGCGAAACGCGGGTCAGTACCAACAGAGCGAACAGCCCAGCGCCGCTGCGAGCCGCTTGAGACCAGACCACACGCATATCGCCCCCAGCCGCGCTGTAGAGCACGGCAAGGCCCGCGGCCACCAGCGCCAGCAAGGCGATCATCAATGGCATGTCTACCCGCGGTGGACCTAGAAGATGACGCCAGCGATACCAGAGCGAGTTCATGTCGGATTCTTCGTCAACCAGGCATCAACGATGCGCAGTGCGATGGGTGCGGCCACCGACGAGCCCGAACCACCGTGCTCGACGACAACCATCACCGCGACGCGCGGCGTTTCTGCTGGTGCGAAGGCGATGAACAACGCGTTGTGACGCTGGTTGAAGGGAAGCTGGCTTACATCGAGCGAGGCTTCCGTGCGACGTGTGACTCGCTGTGCGGTCCCGGTCTTGCCAGCGACGTGATAGCTGGGCTTCACCTGTGCCAAAGCCGCCCGCGCTGTTCCGGTTGGGCCGTGCAGCACGGCAACCATCGCCTCAGTCACGGCGGCCAGATTTTCCGCGCGCGCAACCGGTGCTCGATCTGATTGTGATTGGGCTTCAAGCTCGATGTTGGCGTCAAAGCCACTTTGGCTTGCCCGCAGAAGATGGGGCCGGATTGGGACGCCGCCGTTGGCGAGCATGGCCGTGGCTTGGGCCAACTGCAGTGGCGTGACCACCCAAAAGCCTTGGCCAATGCCGGTAATCACGGTTTCACCCGGATACCACGCTTGATTACGATTGGCCCGTTTCCATTGTTGCGAGGGCAAGATGCCGGATGCTTCGCCTTGTAAGTCGATGCCGGTGGGGCTACCGAAGCCGAACTGTGCCAAGTAACCACTTAACCGATCGATGCCCAAGTCCACCGCAAGCTGAAAAAAATAGGTATTGACCGATTGCGCCATGGCCTCCTTGAGGTTGACTGCACCGTGCCCGCCACGACGCCAGTCGCGATACTCGCGCTCCTGTCCGGGAAGACGGAACGCACCGGATGAAAAGGTGGTATCACGCGGTGTGCGCAGTCCCATTTCCAGTCCCGTCAACGCGACGAAGGGTTTGAGGGTTGAGCCAGGTTCGTAGCCGCCCTGCAGCGCACGATTGAACAAGGGACGTGAGGGCGAATCGAGCAAGGCCGCGTACGCTTTGCGACTGATGCCGCTGACGAAGGGGTTAGGGTCATAGGAAGGCAGGCTCACCATGGCCAGCAACTCACCACTGCGTGGATCCATGACCACCGCAGCGCCGGATTGCCCGTCAAAAGCATCTACGACAGCCTGTTGCAGGCGCGTGTCGATGGTGAGGTAAAGGTCCTGACCTGCATGTGCCGGCTCGCGACCTATGGTTCGCAAGACACGCCCTTCCGCGTTCACCTCGACTTGTTCGTGCCCGACCTGACCATGCAGACGAGATTCATAGGTGCGTTCAATGCCAGCTTTGCCGACGTGTGTGGTGCCGTTGTAGGCGCTTGCATCCAGCCGATCGAGATCAGCCACGTCCAGCCGCCCGACATAGCCGACCACGTGCGCGAACAAGTCGCCATAGGGATAGCGGCGATTTAGATAGGGCACCACTTCCACACCCGGGAAGCGGTGTCGATTAACCGCAAACCGCGCGACCTCAATTTCAGACAGGTGAAGCTTCACCGTTACCGGTTGGAAGCTGCGACGCGCGCGTGCATTGGTCAGAAAGGTCTCGGTTTCCTCGTCGGACAGGTCGATCACCTGACGCAGCAGCGGCAGGATTTCTTCTAGCTTCCCAGCCTCTTCACGCACCACGTCAAGTCGATAGGCCGGAACATTGTCGGCCAAGAGCCGCCCATTGCGGTCGTAGATCAAACCGCGTGCCGGCACGATTGGACGCTCTTTGATGCGGTTCTTCTCCGAGTAGCCGTGAAATGTTTCGTACTGCACCACTTGCAGCCACGCAAAACGCGCGACCAGTAAGGCCAAGGCGAGAAACACCAAGACAAATCCAATCAATATACGCCGGCGCTGCAGGGTCGCCTCGGCGAAGGGGTCACGAATCGAGCGGTTTTTGGCTCTCATGCCTTGGGGGTACGCATGCGCAGGCGCAAGCGCACGTCATCAAGTAAGAGATACAGCCACGGCCACACCAGTGTCCCGATGCAGGGGGCGATCCAAAAGTTCGCCGGTGGCAAACCCTCGCCGGATAGCGCGCGTATCATCAACACCACCACGCGATCATTCAGCAGCAGTGCCAGCATCGCCAGCGCCTGCTGTGGCAGCGTGAAAAATCGCAGTCGCGGACGAAAGCGCAGCACGATAAAGGCGATGACGCTCAGACGCAGCGCCTGTTCCCCGATGAGGGTGCCAAACACCAGATCCGCGGCCAGCCCGAGCAGGAAGGCCCGGCCCAAGCCAACCCGTCCAGGCGTTTCCAAAATCCAGTAACACAACACCAAGGCCAGCCAGTTTGGGCGAAAAGCCGCGAGGTATTCCGGCAGTGGCCACAAGGACAAGGCGAAAGCGGCGAGAACCGTGAACAAGGTAAAGCTGGAGCCGCTCTGATCGCGCGTCATGGCTTCATCTCCGATACCTCATTGGAGTGCAACTCAGCCGGAACTGGCGGGCCCATGTCCTCCGGCGCGCCCTCTGACGGTGCAGTCCAAACCAGCAAGACTTCACCGCCGCGATCGAGTCGGGCTTTGGGCCGAACCTCGGCCACGACGAATAAGCGAGTGTCATCAGGATGCAGGTTGGTGATCGTGCCGACCTTAAAACCGGCTGGGAAACGCCCACCAATGCCGGAGGTTTCCAGTTCATCCCCGACGATCAGATCAGCACTGAGCGGAACGCTGGGCACTTCCAGCAGGTCGGTACGTCCGGTGCCGAACGCAATCGCGCGCAGGCCAGTGCGCACCACTTGCACGGGGATGGCGTGGCTTGGGTCTGAAACCAAGATGACGGTGGAATGGCTGGCTGCGACCGAGATCACTTGACCCATGACGCCCTCGGCATCGATCACGGCCATGCCTTCCTCGACGCCTTGCCGGCTCCCAGCGTCAATCACCAAGCGGTGGCGGAAGGGGTCCAGATCGATATCGGTCAGATTAGCCAGTTGCACGTTCAGACGCATTCCTTGGGTGCCGCCCAAAAGCTTGCGCAGGCGCAGGTTCTCCACCTGCACGCTCGCCAGCCGATCCAAACGAGCATGGGTCAGCAGCAGGGTTTGGCGTAAGTCAGCGTTCTCGTCGATCAGTGTCTGTTGGGTACGGACATGCTCGAACAGGGTGCGGGTGGTTCGCGCTGGCGCGCCGGCAAGACGATACAAGGGCCCGGTCAAAGCGCCGGCCGTGGCCCGCACTTCGGCCAGGTAGCCGCCGCGATGGTCGGCCACCATCAAGATCATGGCCAGCGCCAGACAGCCGAGTAACTGAAGCGTTCCGGCACCACCCGCGACAAACAGGTTACCGCCAGTGCTGCCGGATTGGACCACGGAAACTAAACCTCCTCGGCTGCCGCGCGTTGCGCCTTATCCGTATTTAGAGTGGCGCAACGAAGTCATTGCCATGCATGTCGATCAGTTCCAGTGCGCGACCACCGCCACGTGCGACGCAGGTGACTGGATCGTCCGCGACATGAACGTAGAGCCCGGTCTCTTCCGAGATCAGTTTGTCCAGGTCGCGCAGTTGCGCGCTGCCGCCGGTCAATACGATGCCGCGCTCGTAGACGTCGGCACACAGTTCCGGAGGCGTTTGTTCCAATGCCGCACGCACTGCACTGACGATGCCCGACAAAGGTTCATGCAGTGCTTCGAGTACCTCGTTGGAATTGATCGTGAAGTTGCGTGGCACACCTTCGGCGAGGTTGCGCCCGGAAACTTCGATCTCGCGGATCTCGGCTTGCGGGAACGCGCACCCGACCTCGATCTTGATGCGCTCAGCCGTGGTCTCGCCGATCAAAGTGCCGTGGTTGCGGCGCACATAGCTGGTGATGGCCTCATCGAAACGATCACCACCGATGCGCACTGATTGGGAGTAGACGATGCCGTTGAGCGAGAGCACCGCCACTTCCGACGTGCCGCCGCCAATGTCGAGCACCATCGCGCCGCGGGCCTCGTGGATCGGGATGCCAGCGCCGATCGCAGCGGCCATTGGCTCCTCGATCAAAAACACCTCGCGAGCACCCGCTTCTTCAGCGGACTCTTTGATTGCGCGGCGCTCGACCTGCGTCGAGCCGCAGGGCACGCAGATCAATACCCGCGGCGAGGGCCGGAAAAATCGTGACTTGTGAACCCGTCGAATGAACTGCTTGAGCATTTCTTCCGTCGTGGAAAAGTCCGCAATCACGCCGTCCTTCATGGGCCGGATCGTCGTGATATTGCCCGGGGTGCGGCCCAGCATGCGTTTGGCCTCGTGGCCGACGGCAGCCACTTTTCGCGGCGAACCGGGGCTGTGATCCTGGCGAATCGCTACCACTGAAGGCTCGTTCAACACGATGCCTTGGCCGCGGACGTAGATAAGTGTGTTGGCCGTACCCAGATCGATCGATAGATCGTTGGAGAACAGCCCTCGAAGTGTCTTGAACATCAGAAGCCAGCCCAAAATGGAGGCGGAAAAGCGAGTTAGCGTAACAACGTGTGAGGACCGCAGCAACCAAGTATTTTCATAGTGTTAGCACGGTGTTAAACGCCCGGCGGCAGCACAAGCTGCGACGCGAGGGCGCGTTATCTGGAAAGGCGGTTAGAATCCGGTTCTTTGCCGGTGCGTCCGGCGTCAGCACGAGGACTCCCGATGTCGGCACTGATCTGCGGCTCGCTTGCTTACGACACCATCATGGTTTTTCCGGACCAGTTCAAGAATCACATCTTGCCGGACAAGATGCACATCCTGAACGTGTCCTTCTTAGTACCGCGCATGCGGCGCGAATTCGGCGGTTGCGCTGGCAACATCACCTACAACCTCAAGCTGCTCGGAGGTGATCCCATCCCGATGGCGACCGTCGGGCAGGACTTTGGTCCATATCGCGAGCATTTCGAGCAATGCGGGATCAACCTTGAGCGCATCAAGGAACTGCCGGATCTGTTCACCGCACAAGCCTTTATCACCACCGATCTGGATGACAACCAGATCACCGCCTTCCATCCCGGCGCCATGCTGCGCAGCTACGAGAATCATGTGCGCGATGTGCCGGGGGTCGAGTTTGGCATTGTGGGGCCGGATGGCTACGAAGCCATGTTGCAGAACTCGGCGGAGTTTGCCGAGTGCGAAATCCCCTTCATCTTCGATCCCGGCCAGGCCATGCCGTTGTTCAAGGGTCACGAGCTCGCGCAGATGATCGAGCAGGCCACCTACGTTACGGTCAACGATTACGAGTCGAGCTTGTTGGAGGAACGTACCGGCCTGTCCTCGAAACAGATTGCCGATCGGGTCAAGGCTTACATCATCACCCGCGGTGCACAGGGTTCGGAAATCCATACTCGTACTGACCATATGGTCATACCGGCGGCGAGCGCGATGCGCGTGGTCGATCCGACGGGTTGTGGCGACGCCTATCGTGCCGGTCTTATTTTTGGATTGATGCGCGATATGGATTTGCAGACTGTCGGCCGGCTGGCATCACTCATGGGTGCGATCAAGGTTGAGCACCTCGGACCGCAGAACCAGCGTTTCGACTACGAGCAGTTTGCTGAGCAGTTTCGCCAGCAGTTCGGTTATGCATTGACGTGAGTTGAGACGGGCGCACGCCGATCCCGGTGCGTGCGCCAGAGAGTAACGTGAGCGACCTCGGCAGCGTCAGGTGTCGCGTGTGGTGAAAAGGATGCGTCACACTATCCGCCAATGCTCGTCTGGATAGCCCATGAATGCTTCTGCTGAACTTCTAAAAGAGCTGCGCCTCGAGCGCGACGCACCACCATCGCCCACGCAAGGAGGGCGATGGTGGTGGGTTATTGGCGCAGTAGTGGTGGCGCTGATCGCCGCGGCCGCGTGGTTTCTCGCTGGCGGTGATGAGGTCGTCGAGGTTCGTACCGCGCCGGTGGTCGCTATCGGCAGTGCCGGGGCCGAAGCCTCCGTGCTGGATGCCAGTGGCTACGTCGTAGCCCGACGCATCGCAACCGTGTCGGCCAAAATCACCGGACGGGTGCTGGATGTCCTGATCGAAGAAGGCATGCGGGTCGAGGAGGGTCAGGTCATGGCGCGTCTCGATCCCGTCGATGCCAACGCCCAATATGCATTGGTCAACTCGCAATGGGTCGCGGTCAAGAGTGCGATTGAGTCGATTCGGGTGCAGGTGGAACAGGCTGAAGTCGAGGCAAGACGGCTAGCAGTCTTGGCTGATCGCAAGCTCGTTTCAGCTTCGCAGTACGACGCCGCCGTGGCACAGCGGGACAGCCTTCGAGCCCAGTACGTCAACACGCAACGCAATGCGCATGTGACTGAGCAGCAAGTGAAGATCGCCGAACTCGGTGTCGACAACACCATTGTGCGTGCGCCGTTTGCCGGCGTGGTGATTGCCAAAGCCGCCCAGCCTGGCGAAATTATTTCGCCGATGGCGACCGGTGGCTTTACCCGTACCGGTATCGGCACGATTGTCGATATGGATTCGCTGGAAGTCGAGGTTGATGTGGGCGAGTCCTACATCGGCCGGGTGCAGCCGGACATGCCCGCCGAGGTCGTGCTCAATGCTTATCCGGACTGGCGCATTCCGGCCACGGTGATTGCCATCATTCCGGCTGCGGATCGCGGCAAGGCCACGGTCAAAGTACGCGTAGGCTTCAAGCAGAAGGACGCGCGTATCGTGCCGGATATGGGCGTGCGGGTGAGCTTTCTGGAAGCCGAGCGCACGAGCGAGCCCGAGCAACCGCAAAGTGTGCGCGTGCCTCAGGCGGCCATCACTAAGCGCGACGGCGCGGAGGTAGTTTTCGTACTGAAGAACGAGCGCCTAAGTCGACGCGTGATAAAAACCGGAATGGCGATGGCCGATGGTCGACAAGTGCTCTCCGGCGTGACGGCGGGCGAACGTGTAGTGCTTGATCCCGCTGATTCGCTTAAAGACGGTGATCCGGCGCAGACGATGAGTTCGCGCTGATTTCATTGCGTTTGTCCTACCCCTGATTTTCCACTCAAAACCTGTATCCGGGAAGAATAAAGAGGATGTACCGATGACGACTCTGGTTCGACTTCGCAATGTCACCAAAACCTATCATCGTTTCCGATCCGACCTTCCTGATCTGTTACGAACCCACGGGTGATCTGGACCGTCAGCCTGCCGAGGAAGTGTTGGGCTTGTTGCAACTGCTCAACCGTGAGCACGGGAAGACCATCATCATGGTGACGCACGATCCCAAAGCAGCCGAATACGCCGGCAACGTGATTCACCTCGACAAGGGTGAGTTGGTTGCCGCGCCCGCCGTCGCCTGAGCTGGGAGAACGCGATGAAATATCTGCATGATGTATGGGATGAGCACATCACCGTGTCCATTGCTCTTATAGGCACATTTGATTGACCTGACGTGAATTCTCGTGCAAGCCTGTTCTAGGCAGGGGCTTGTTGGTGAGTGTAAATGTGTTGGGCGTGACATGAAGAAATTACTGTTAACGTCCGTTCTCCTGCTGGCCGCAGGATCGGGCTTTCCCACAAACGGTTTTGCTCAGACTCTGGCACCGCTTGACGCGGAAGCCGCTGTTCAATTCCAGCGCGAAATGACCAGGAATGTCGGCCGG
>CAJDUW010000047.1_pt1 | contig 18180 bp, 25 predicted proteins | sample 7390931 | NCBI WGS metagenome assembly CAJDUW01 (sample SAMEA7055687, study PRJEB34461) | soil metagenome | biome: terrestrial ecosystem; feature: Peninsula; material: soil | place: Antarctica | collected 2016
TATTAACTACACAAAGTTCTTTGATGAGTCGGTGAGCAGCTCAGCCAAACAAAGAGGTTTTACCAGTTTAAATATTAAAGACACCTGGGGCTGGGCCGCACAAGTGGGTGCGGACTATATGCTGACTGATAAGCTGATGCTTAACGGCCAGATCCGTTACATTGATATTGACACTACAGCTTACGCAAGTCATAGCTTAGGCCGCGCCAAAGTAAACGTTGACGTTAAGCCATGGGTTTACATGGTTGGTCTCGGTTACAAGTTCTAAGATTTAGCACCTTAAACAAAAACAGGCGCCTAGGCGCCTGTTTTTGTTGATCTGGAACACTCTAGTTTGCATGCCAGAGGCGAGTGACTTCAACACAGCTTGCCGCCGCGGCCTCATAGAAAGCTCAACCAGCCACCTACTCAAACATTCCGATAGTAACTGTCCAGTAAGCCAATTAAGCCTGTTCGCCACGCCCGCGGCTTAATGCCAAAGGTGTGAGTGATCTTACGACTGTCCAGCACACCATGCTGTGGCTCAATCACTGCATCAGCAAAACTGGCATGGGCATAAGGTATAACTTCTTGGCTTAATTGCGGCCGCCACGCTTGCGCCTCGGCTAAAATAGCTTGCGTCACAGATAGTGCCGTTGCAGCCTCTTGCCCACCATAATGGTACGTTCCCCACAAGGGTGCTGAGCAGTCCAACTGTTTTAAAATCGCCAAAATAACCCGCGCAGCATCTTCTACCGGAGTAGGATTACCGCGTCGATCATCGGCCATTTCTACCGGCTCATGATCTTGTGCGCGGCGTAATACACGACCCAGCACACCCTCAGGACTGTCATCCAGCAACCAGCCGATGCGCAACAAAATATGCTTGGAACACAAGGCTCGAACACTTTGCTCCATACGTTGCAAGGCTTGCCCCCGTGGGCTCAAGGGGTTGCACTCGCTGGTTTCGTTATAGGCAGTGGCGCGCGCACCATCAAATACGCGATAGCTGGAAGGCTGCAAGAGTATGCAATCATAGTGTTTACACAATTGTGCTAAGCGTTCGACTGCCTTCTCTTGCGGAATAAAGTCTGCCGGATCAACCGCTCCGGCCTGAAACCAATCATAGTAATAGGCTAGGTTAATCACCACATCCGGGCGCACCTCATCAATCATGCTGGTTAAGCTGGCCGCATCCCAGGTGCCTTGCTCCGGCTTAGGCGCCGTAAAAAAAATATCCTCTTCGGCACCTAAACGCATTAAAGCTTTCCCTAACGCGTTACCACCACCCAGCAAAACCAAGCGTAATTGCATATCAACCCCTCAGCATTATTGTTATAGCCTGTGCAGCCTGTTAGAACGGGATATCATCATCAAAGCTATCGTAGTCAGGCGCAGGCTGCGCGTCATGCTGCACACTGGGCGCTGGACGAGCCTGTTGCTGTTGCTGTGGCGCTTGCTGCTGTTGCGCAGGCTGCTGAGGACGCGGCGCTGGACGACTTGCACCACTGTCATCACCACCGCCACGGCTATCCAGCATTTGCATGGTGCCACCCATATCGACAATGACTTCAGTGGTATAGCGCTTAACCCCATCTTTTTCCCACTCACGGGTTTGCAAACGGCCTTCAATGTAAACTTTCGAGCCTTTACGCAAGTACTGCCCAGCAATTTCGGCAATTTTTCCGAAAAATGTCACCCGATGCCACTCAGTACGTTCTTGCATTTGCCCTGTTTGTCGATCACGCCAGCTATCACTGGTCGCTAGGGTTAAATTGGTCACCGCATTGCCATTGGGCAAAAAACGGGTATCTGGGTCGCCGCCCACATTACCAATCAAAATTACTTTGTTAATTCCACGAGCCATATCATTCTCCAAACGGTCAGCACATCAGATTACTTTAAGTAATCCTCGACAGATGTGCGATCTATAATTTGCGTGTCAAACTTCACATAAACAGCAGCTTCCTCTGCCACCAATACAGCTTCCATAACACCCGCTTGCGAGCTTAATGCCTTCAACCATTGAGTTTCTTGCATCGCCGCTGGGGCTACCGGCAAGCGCACGCTAGTTACATAAGGCGGCTCTTGCATATTAGCAGCAAAAACCAACCAGAGTGCTGCAAGTGCTGCACAGCCGGCAAAAACAACGGACGCGCCACCGACACTAAATAACCAGCCACCCAGCATGCCACCCACAGCTGCACCTAAAAACTGACTGGTGGAGTACACCCCCATTGCCGTGCCTTTAGCACCGGCTGGGGCGATTTTACTGACCAATGACGGCAGCGTAGCCTCCAGTAGGTTAAATGCGGTAAAGAAGATAATAGTGCCAATTACCAGCAAAACTAAACTGTGGCCAAACCACCAAAAAAATAATTCACTGAACAATAAAACACTGATGGCACCAATAAAGACCCGCTTCATCTGCCGTTGTTTTTCACCATAAATAATAAAGGGCAGCATGGCAAAAAAACCAACAAACAAAGCAATCAGATAAACCCACCAATGCTCTTCTTTAGGTAAGCCGCCGTATTCTATCAGGGTTAAAGGCAGCGCAATAAAACTGGCCATCAGCAACGCATGCAAGGCAAAAATACCAAAATCCAAACGCAATAAAGCCGTATTACGTAAGGTGCTGGCTAAGGCATCCGGTGCCACACCTGACTCTCGATGCTGCAGCTGCGTGGTGGCTTTTGGCACAGCAAAGGCAATAATAAACATACCTAAAATAGCCATCGCCGCAGTAAACCAAAACAGTCCTGACAAGCCAAAGCCGCGAGTCACCAATGGCCCAACTACCATGGCCACAGCAAAGGATATACCAATGCTGATGCCAATCACTGCCATGGCTTTAGTGCGATGCTGCTCACGGGTTAAATCTGACAACAGTGCCATCACCGCAGCCGAAATTGCTCCGGCACCTTGTAACACGCGCCCAGCAATGACGCCCCATACCGAGTCTGACATACCGGCCACCACACTACCGGCAGCAAAAATCAGCAAGCCGATATAAATCACCGGCAAGCGCCCGACACGATCGGACAGCATCCCAAAGGGTATTTGCAATACCGCTTGGGTCAAACCATAAGCACCTATTGCCAGTCCCAATAAAAAAGGGGTGGCTCCAGATAAGTCTTGCCCATAGGTGGCCAGAACCGGCAACACCATAAACATACCCAGCATTCGAAAGGCAAATACCAGTGACAAACCACTGGTAGCACGCCGTTCTTCAGCGTTCATTGCATCACTTTTGTGCTCGTGCATGACACCTCCCAAAATCAAGCTGCAATTCTATCAGGCAGAAGACTTTGCCGCAGCCTCCCTCTAACCCGTATACTTAATCGTTTACACTCGCCGCGCGAGGAATGCAGTGGATACCATAATAGTTCGTGGGGCTCGTACCCATAATTTAAAAAATATTGACATCGACTTACCGAGAAATAAATTAATTGTCATCACCGGTCTATCCGGCTCTGGTAAGTCCTCTTTGGCATTTGATACGTTATATGCAGAAGGCCAACGCCGTTACGTTGAATCATTATCAGCCTATGCACGGCAATTTTTATCGATGATGGAAAAACCCGACGTCGATACCATTGAAGGTTTATCGCCTGCTATTTCCATTGAGCAGAAATCGACCTCACACAACCCACGCTCAACCGTGGGCACCATTACCGAAATTTACGACTACTTGCGTTTGCTCTATGCCCGCGCAGGAATACCGCATTGCCCTGACCATAATGTGCCGCTGGAAGCACAAACGGTCAGTCAAATGGTTGATTTAGTGCTTAACCGCGAAGCTGAAACACGCCTGATGTTACTGGCGCCGGTGGTGCGTGAGCGTAAAGGCGAACATATCTCACTGTTTGATGAAATGCGTGCGCAAGGTTTTGTCCGGGTACGCATCAATGGTCAAATCTATGAGATGGATGACCTGCCCAAGCTGGATAAACAAAAAAGACACTCCATTGATGTGGTGGTTGACCGCTTTAAAGTGCGTGAGGATTTAGCCCAACGCTTAGCAGAATCCTTTGAAACAGCCCTGCGGCTGACTGACGGCATTGCTTTGGTTGCCTCAATGGACGATGACGGCAGTGAGGAAATGGTGTTTTCCGCACGCTTTGCTTGTCCCCATTGTGGCCATGCCATTAGCGAGTTGGAGCCTAAGCTATTTTCCTTTAACAACCCAGCAGGTGCCTGCCCCAGTTGCGATGGTTTAGGAGTTAAAGAGTTTTTTGATACCAAGCGCTTAGTCAATGCTGAGCTGACCTTGGCCGAAGGCTCCATCCGCGGCTGGGATCGACGCAATGTGTATTATTTCCAAATGCTCAACTCATTGGCTGATCACTATGGTTTTAGCCTCGAAACACCCTTTAAGGATTTGGATGCAGCCACTCAAGAAGTGGTCTTGTACGGCACCGGTAAAACAGCGATTGAGTTTCGTTACCTGAATGACCGTGGCGATATTGTCAAACGCTCACACCCCTTTGAAGGCATCGTACCCAACTTAGAGCGCCGTTACCGGGAAACCGAGTCCAATACCGTCCGCGAAGAGCTGGCCAAATACTTAAGTACCCAAGCCTGCCCAGATTGTGAAGGCGCCCGTCTGCGGCGAGAAGCGCGCCATGTGTGGGTCGGTGACAATACTTTGCCGACCATTACCGCCATGCCGATTGGCGAGGCGTTTGATTATTTTTCCGCCCTAACCTTACCCGGTAAACGCGGTGAAATTGCTGAGAAAATTCTTAAAGAGATCAGCGCCCGTTTACAGTTTTTGGTTAACGTTGGTTTAAACTACCTGACCCTCAATCGCAGCGCCGATACCTTGTCCGGCGGTGAAGCTCAGCGTATTCGTCTGGCCAGCCAAATTGGTGCCGGTTTAGTTGGAGTGATGTATATCTTGGATGAGCCATCGATTGGTTTGCATCAACGGGATAATGAGCGTCTCTTACATACCCTCGACCACCTGCGCAAAATTGGTAATACCGTGATTGTGGTCGAGCATGATGAAGATGCCATTCGCATGGCCGACTATGTGGTGGACATTGGTCCAGGTGCCGGTGTGCACGGTGGTGAAATTGTCGCTCAAGGTACCCCTGAAGAAGTTATGGCTAATCCTGCATCGCTCACCGGCAAATATTTATCCGGCGAAGTGCAGATCACTTACCCAAAGCAGCGCACGCCAGTTGATCCAGAGAAAATGCTGCGCCTATCGGGCGCCACCGGCAATAACCTAAAAAATGTTAATCTAGAGTTACCGCTGGGTCTGCTCACTTGCGTCACCGGTGTTTCTGGATCTGGTAAGTCCACCCTAATCAACGACACCCTGTACCCGCTCATGGCAACTGCGTTAAACCGTGCCACCACCTTGGAAGCTGCGCCTTATACTGGCCTAGAAGGTGTTGAGCTACTGGATAAGGTGGTCGACATTGATCAAAGCCCCATTGGCCGCACCCCGCGCTCCAACCCTGCGACCTACACTGGAATCTTCACTCCAATTCGTGAGTTATTTTCCGGTGTTGCTGAATCACGTGCCCGCGGATACAGCCCTGGACGTTTCTCCTTTAACGTCAAAGGCGGCCGCTGCGAAGCCTGCCAAGGCGATGGGGTGATTAAAGTTGAGATGCACTTCTTAGCTGATATCTATGTGGCCTGCGATACCTGTAAAGGCAAGCGCTATAACCGCGAGACTTTAGATATTCGCTATAAAGGCAAAAACATTCATGAAGTGTTGGATATGACCATTGAAGAAGCACGGGAATTCTTTGATCCTATTCCAGCTCTGGCCCGGCGCTTGCAGACGCTTATGGATGTGGGTTTATCCTATATCCGTCTTGGGCAGAGCGCGACCACGCTATCCGGTGGTGAAGCACAGCGGGTGAAACTGTCCCGTGAGCTGTCCAAACGCGATACGGGCCAGACCCTATATATCCTTGACGAGCCCACCACAGGTTTGCACTTTGCTGATATCCAGCAATTACTCGATGTGCTACACCGCCTACGTGATCGAGGCAATACCGTGGTAGTGATTGAACACAACTTGGATGTGATTAAAACCGCCGATTGGATTATCGATTTGGGTCCAGAAGGGGGGTCCGGTGGTGGAGAGATTATCGCCACGGGTACACCAGAAGAAATTGCTGGTGTCGCTCTATCATATACCGGTCAATTCTTGAAAGATAAACTCTAAGCGCTAAACCAGCACAGACCCCGTATAGAGGCCTGTGCTGTGAGTTGCTGGGAGGCTCTAACAGCTTACTTAGGCAGTTCAACGCCTAATGCCCTAGCCACGCCCTCACCGTAGGCAGGATCAGCCTGCAGGCAGTGGTAGGCGTGCTTCTGTTTGATCGCATCAGGCACACCAGTCATATTGCGCGCAGTGTTCTCAAACAGCACCTGCTGTTCATCAGCACTTAATAAGCGGAACAGATTACCCGGCTGGGTAAAGTAATCCGGCTCATCCTGCCAAAAATCATAACGATCGGCGGCACCTTCTAAGGCCAATGGCGGCTCAGAGAAATCCGGCTGCTCTTGCCACTCACCCTGGCTGTTGGGTTCATAGTGCAAACGACTGCCTTGGTTACCGTCCACCCGCATCGCACCGTCACGGTGGTAGCTGTGGTATGGGCAACGTGGCGTATTCACCGGAATTTGATAGTGGTTGACCCCTAAACGATAACGCTGAGCATCACCATAAGAGAATAAACGACCTTGCAGCATGCGGTCCGGCGAGAATCCAACTCCGGGCACAATATGTGCTGGGTTAAAGGCCGCTTGCTCAACGTCGGCAAAATAGTTCTCAGGGTTTTTATTCAGTTCAAAGTAACCCACTTCAATCAGCGGGTAATCCCCTTTTGGCCAAACCTTAGTTAGATCAAACGGGTGATACGGCACTTTAGCGGCGTCGGCTTCCGGCATGATTTGTACATACATAGTCCAGCGTGGGAAGTCTCCGCCCTCAATGGCTTCATATAAATCACGCTGTGAGCTCTCGCGGTCCTTGCCCACCAACTCAGCCGCTTCTTGGTCAGTGAGGTTTTTAATCCCCTGCTGAGTTTTAAAGTGGAACTTGACCCAGTAACGCTCATTATCAGCATTGATAAAACTAAAGGTATGCGAACCAAAACCGTGCATATGACGGAAAGACGCGGGAATACCACGATCGCTCATTAAAATAGTGACCTGATGCAGCGCTTCAGGTAGACCGGTCCAGAAGTCCCAGTTGTTGGTGGGGCTGCGCATATTGGTGCGCGGGTCACGCTTAACCGCGTGGTTCAGATCAGGGAATTTTAATGGATCACGGAAGAAAAACACTGGGGTGTTATTACCCACTAAATCCCAGTTGCCTTGCTCAGTATAAAAGCGCATGGCAAAGCCGCGAATATCCCGCTCAGCATCAGCGGCACCGCGCTCACCAGCAACGGTGGAGAAGCGCACAAACATATCGGTTTGCTTACCTACTTCACTAAATAACGCTGCTTTAGTGTACTGGGTAATGTCGTGGGTCACGGTAAAACTACCAAAGGCACCAGAACCTTTAGCATGCATCCGACGCTCGGGAATCACTTCACGGTCAAAGTGCGCCAACTTCTCTAAAAACCACACATCTTGCAACAACATCGGTCCGCGTTGGCCTGCAGTTAAGCTGTCTTGGTTATTGGCGATTGGGCATCCTGATATGGAGGTTAATTTAGGTTTATCAGTCATGGTTGCTTCCTAGGCGGCCTATCAAAAAGACTTGAAGCACAGATTAACCGAATATAGAAACAGTGACTAATTTATTAACAACACAAGAGCCATAGAGAATAGCTATACCATCACCTAGAAACGAAAAAACCGAGCACAAGGCTCGGTTTCTTTCGAACTGCAGTAGCGCTTACTCTGCGACTTCTACTTCACCAGTAACCGGACGGTCAACCAGTTCAACATAAGCCATAGGCGCGTTATCGCCAGCACGGAAGCCGCATTTTAAAATGCGTAAGTATCCGCCTTGACGAGTTGCATAACGCTTACCTAAATCGTTAAACAATTTACCCACTGCTTCTTTCGAACGCGTGCGGTTAAATGCTAAACGACGGTTAGCAACACTATCTTCTTTGGCTAAAGTAATTAACGGCTCAGCAACGCGGCGCAGTTCTTTAGCTTTAGGCAATGTAGTTTTAATCAGTTCATGCTCGAACAGCGACACTGCCATGTTTTGAAACATAGCCTTGCGGTGGGCGCTGGTACGGCTTAAGTGACGGCCACTTTTACGATGACGCATGATTCAATTCCTTACCAAACTCTTCGGTTCAGTGATAATGACGATTAGGCCGTAGCCTTATCGTCTTTCTTCAAACTTGCCGGCGGCCAGTTATCAAGGCGCATACCGAGGGATAAACCACGCGAGGCTAAAACATCCTTGATTTCAGTCAGGGATTTTTTACCCAAGTTCGGTGTTTTCAACAACTCAACTTCGGTGCGCTGGATCAGATCACCAATGTAGTAGATGCTTTCTGCTTTGAGGCAGTTTGCCGAACGCACGGTCAGTTCTAAATCATCAACAGGACGCAACAAGATTGGATCAATCTCGTCTTCCTCTTCCTCTTCAACCACTTCAGCCTCAGCTTGAAGATCAACAAATGCTGCTAATTGATATTGCAGAATTGTTGCACTGCGACGAATCGCTTCTTCAGGATCAAGGGTGCCATTGGTTTCGAGATCAATGATCAGCTTATCCAAGTTAGTACGCTGCTCAACACGGGCGTTTTCCACCACGTATGCGACACGACGAACAGGACTGAATAATGCGTCAAGTTGCAAACGACCGATGCTACGGCTTTCATCTTCGTCAGTAAAACGAGAATCAGCTGATTCATAGCCACGACCGCGTGCAATACGCAGTTTCATATTTAATTCGCCCTTATCAGCCAGATTCGCAATCACGTGGTCGCCATTGGCAATCTCCACATCATGATCCAGCTTAATATCGGCAGCAGTCACCACGCCCGGCCCTTTTTTGCTGAGAGTCAGCGTGGCTTCGTCACGACCATGCATAATCACTGCAAGGCCTTTAAGGTTAAGAAGAATCTCAATGACATCTTCTTGCACCCCTTCAATGGCACTGTACTCGTGCAGTACGCCGTCGATTTCAACTTCGACCACTGCACTACCAGGCATTGAAGACAACAATATACGCCGAAGCGCGTTGCCCAAAGTATGTCCAAAACCACGCTCGAGAGGCTCAAGCGTGATTTTGGCACGGGTCGGACTGACCATGTCAACACTAATTTGACGAGGGGTCAGGAACTCATTTACCGAAATCTGCATGGATACACCTATTTTCTAGCCCTTACTTGGAGTAGAGCTCGACAATCAGGCTTTCGTTGATGTCGGCTGACAGATCACTACGCTCAGGAATGCTTTTGAACACACCTGACTTTTTCTCTGCATCTACATCAACCCACTCGACGCGACCACGTTGGGTGCACAGCTCGAGAGCCTGGGAAATACGTAATTGGTTTTTGGACTTTTCACGTACCGCGACAACATCACCAGGTTGAACCTGATATGAAGGAACGTTAACAGTCTTGCCATTGATGGTGATCGACTTGTGCGATACCAACTGACGCGACTCTGCACGTGTAGAACCATAACCCATACGGTATACGACGTTATCCAAACGAGACTCTAAAAGTTGCAGCAGGTTCTCACCAGTTGCACCTTTACGGCGCGCTGCTTCTTTGTAGTAGCCGGCGAACTGACGCTCAAGGACACCGTACATGCGGCGAACTTTTTGCTTTTCACGCAGCTGAGTACCGTACTCGGATAAACGAGTGCGACGCTGACCATGCTGGCCAGGTGCTGATTCAATGTTGCATTTAGATTCAATCGCGCGTGAACCACTCTTCAAGAAGAGGTCTGTGCCTTCACGACGGGACAGTTTGCATTTGGGACCTAAGTAACGAGCCATTTTTGACTGTCTCCTAATTTACACGCGGCGCTTTTTCGGCGGGCGGCATCCGTTATGTGGGATGGGCGTCACGTCGGTGATGCTTGCGATTTTATAACCACAACCATTCAAAGCGCGGACTGCGGATTCACGTCCTGGACCTGGGCCCTTGACGTTGACTTCTAAATTTTTCAAACCAAATTCCAGCGCCGCTTGACCAGCACGCTCGGCTGCAACTTGCGCTGCAAATGGCGTACTTTTACGCGAACCGCGGAAACCAGAACCACCTGAGGTAGCCCATGACAGAGCATTACCCTGACGGTCTGTGATTGTTACAATTGTGTTGTTAAAAGACGCATGTACATGGGCAATGCCATCTACAACTGTCTTTTTAACTTTTTTACGAGGACGAGCAGCTGCTTTAGCCATTAATCAAATTCCTATCTAGAACCAATACGGATTACCTACGGATCGGCTTACGTGGGCCTTTACGGGTACGTGCGTTGGTTTTGGTACGCTGACCACGAAGTGGCAAGCTACGACGATGGCGCAAGCCACGGTAGCAACCCAAATCCATCAAGCGTTTGATGTTCATGTTGATTTCGCGACGCAAGTCACCTTCTGTATGAAGCTTAGCAACTTCGCCACGCAACTGCTCGACCTGCTCATCAGAGAGATCTTTAATTTTCGCAGCTGGATTAACTCCAGTTGCTGCGCAAATCTTTTGCGCAGTTGTCCGACCTATTCCGAAGATATAAGTCAGCGAGATAACAGTATGCTTGTTATCCGGAATGTTAACGCCTGCAATACGGGCCATTCAGTGTAACTCCAATTGACAGCGACTTACTTTCAGGAAGCCAAGATCGAAAGCAAGAACCAATGCTGTAGTAACTATTATTCAACCGAGCAGCGCACTAGCTGCTCAGTTCATGACACAACACAATCAGCCTTGGCGCTGCTTGTGGCGTGGTTCCGCTTTGCAAATCACGCGGATAACACCTGCGCGACGTACGATCTTGCAATTGCGGCAAAGTTTTTTCACCGATGCACGAACTTTCATCACTAACTCCTATAGCCTAAAGAACCTTTAGCGCAGTAATCCACTGCCACCACCATAGTTCTTAAGGTTGGATTTTTTCATCAGGGAATCGTACTGGTTTGAAACGAGGTGTGATTGTACTTGAGACATGAAGTCCATTACAACCACAACAACAATCAGCAGCGAGGTCCCGCCGAGATAAAACGGCACATTTGCCGCCACAACCAGAAATTGCGGTAACAAACAAACAGCCGTCATGTACAAGGCACCAAACAAAGTTAAGCGAGTTAACACACCATCAATGTAGCGCGCTGACTGCTCACCTGGACGGATACCCGGAATAAACGCACCGGATTTTTTCAGATTCTCAGCAACATCTTTTGGATTAAACATTAACGCTGTGTAGAAGAAGCAGAAGAAAATAATCCCCGCACTAAACAGAATAATATTTAACGGCTGTCCTGGTGCCAGTGCTTGCGAAACATCCGCCAGCCACGACATGCTCTCTGATTGACCAAACCACTGGCCAAGAGACGCCGGGAACAACAAGATACTGCTGGCGAAAATAGCTGGAATAACACCGGCCATATTCACTTTCAGAGGTAGATGACTGGTTTGCGCAGCAAATACTTTGCGACCTTGTTGGCGCTTGGCATAGTGCACCGCAATCCGACGCTGACCACGCTCAATAAAGACAATAAAACCGATCACTGCTACAGCAAGCATACCAATTGCAATTAAGGCGAAAATATTGATATCACCTTGGCGAGCAGACTCGAAAGACTGACCAATAGCAGAAGGTAAACCAGCAACGATACCGGCAAAAATCAGCATTGAAATGCCGTTGCCTACACCGCGCTCGGTAATTTGCTCACCTAACCACATCATAAACATTGCGCCGGCCACAAAGGTGGTGATGGCAACAAAGTAGAAGTTGAAGTCAGTTGCAAAAGCAACACCTTGACTGGCCAAGCCCACGGACATACCGATTGCTTGTACAAATGCCAATAACAAGGTGCCGTATCGGGTGTACTGGCTAATCTTACGTCGACCAGACTCACCTTCTTTCTTCAACTGTTCCAAATGAGGGCTTACAGCGGTCATCAACTGCATGATAATCGACGCCGAAATATACGGCATGATACCAAGCGCGAAGATACTCATCCGCTCAAGCGCACCACCAGAGAACATGTTGAACAGGCTGAGAATAGTTCCCTCATTCTGTCGAAACAGATCTGCGAGGCGATCAGGGTTGATTCCTGGTACAGGAATATGTGCACCGATACGGTAGACAACAATTGCCATGAATAGGAAACGTAAGCGTGCCCATAACTCAGACAAACCGCCGCCACCACCCATTGCAGAGAGAGAACCTTGCTTAGCCATTTATTCCTCGATTTTTCCGCCAGCTGCTTCGATAGCACTGCGGGCACCTTTGGTGACCCCAATGCCCTGCAAAGTAACTGCGCGAGTAACGTCACCAGATAACATGACTTTAACGCGCTTTACATGCAAACCAATGATATTGGCTTCTTTTAATGTCTGCACTGATACCACATCACCATCAACCATGGCCAACTCAGAAGTACGCACTTCTGCACGGTCCATTGCTTTTAATGAGGTGAAACCAAACTTAGGCAGACGTACGGATAGCGGCTGTTGTCCACCCTCAAATCCTGGTGCAACTTTACCACCAGAACGTGAAGTTAAACCTTTATGACCGCGACCTGCTGTCTTACCTGAGCCACTACCGATACCGCGACCAACACGAAGTTTGTCGCGACGGGCGCCAGGTGCAGAACGCAAATTGTTCAGTTGCATGGATCAGCCCTCCACTCGAAGCAAGTAATAAGCTGTGTTGATCATGCCGCGATTCTCTGGTGTATCCAGAACTTCAACGGTGTGACCAATGCGGCGCAGGCCTAAGCCACGCACGCAAGCTTTGTGATTGGCCAAACGGCCGATCGTGCTCTTTACCAGAGTCACTTTAACGGTTGCTTGAGACATGGTTATAGAATCTCCTCGACACTTTTGCCACGCTTAGCAGCAACTGAATCAGGTGATTGCATTGCTTTCAAACCTTTGAACGTTGCGTAAACAACGTTAACTGGGTTGGTCGAACCGTAGCATTTCGCTAGTACGTCCTGAACACCTGCAACCTCTAGAACCGCACGCATTGCACCACCGGCAATTACGCCAGTACCTTCTGAAGCAGGCTGCATAAATACGCGTGAAGCGCCATGCACTGCTTTAATTGGGTACTGCAAAGTAACACCATCTAAATCAACTTGAATCATATTGCGGCGCGCTGCTTCCATAGCTTTTTGAATCGCTGCTGGAACTTCGCGTGATTTACCGCGGCCAAAGCCAACACGGCCTTTGCCATCACCGACAACACTCAGTGCTGTAAAGGTGAAAATACGGCCACCTTTAACGGTCTTAGCTACGCGGTTGACTTGCACCAACTTCTCGATGTAGCCCTCATCGCGGCTATCGCCACGGTTATCGCGTCTTTGATCGTGATTTGCCATAACTTAAAACTCCAGCCCGCCTTCACGAGCAGCATCAGCCAGTGCTTTCACACGACCGTGGTACTTGAAGCCAGAACGGTCAAAAGCCACTTTGGCAACTCCAGCGGCTTTCGCACGCTCAGCGACCAGCTGGCCTACTTTTTTGGCTGCCTCGATGTTGCCAGTAGCTCCATCGCGCAGTTGTGTATCCAAAGTAGAAGCCGAAACTAATACTTGGCTGCCGTCGGCCGAAATGACCTGGGCATAAATATGCTGCGAAGAGCGAAACACGCAGAGGCGAGTCATTTGTAACTCGTTCATCTTCAGACGTGCTTTGCGAGAGCGACGCAGTCTTGAAACTTTCTTGTCGTTCATTTGCTAGCCCTACTTCTTCTTAGCTTCTTTGCGGCGCACAACTTCTTCAGCGTAGCGCACACCCTTACCTTTATATGGCTCTGGACGACGGAACTGACGAATCTCAGCAGCCGCTTGACCCAGAACTTGCTTGTCGATACCACGAATAATGATATCAGTAGCGCTTGGCGTTTCAGCCGTTACGCCTTCAGGCAATTCGTACTCAACAGGATGCGAGAAACCAAGAGCCAAAGACAAAATTGATCCTTTGGCTTGAGCACGATAGCCCACACCAACAAGTTGCAATTTACGTTCGAAACCCTGACTTACACCAGTCACCATGTTATTCACTAAAGCGCGGGTGGTACCGGCCATAGCTTTTGACTGTTGATCGCCATGACGTGCAGCAAAACGGACTTCACCATTTTCCTGAGTCACTTCAACTGATGCGTGTACAGTCAAATCTAAAGCGCCTTTCGCGCCTTTCACCGAAAGCTCTTGGCCAGCGAGTTTGAACTCAACACCGGCTGGTAGCGTGACGGGATTCTTAGCAATGCGAGACATGCTTCTCTCCCTTAGAATACGCTACAAAGAACTTCGCCACCGACTCCGGCAGCACGGGCAGCACGATCACTCATCACACCTTTGTTGGTGGATACGATCGCTACACCTAAACCTGCACGAACCTTTGGCAGATCATTAGCCGCATTGTACTGGCGCAGACCAGGACGGCTAACACGTTTGATTTCTTCAATGACCGGACGGCCTTCGAAATACTTCAGATCGATGGTCAACAGCGGCTTAACATCGCTACTGATCTGAAAATCTGCAATATAACCTTCGTCCTTAAGGACATTTGCTACTGCTTGCTTTAAAGCAGAAGAAGGCATAGATACAACAGACTTTTCAGCCATCTGGGCATTACGGATTCGAGTCAGCATATCTGACAGCGGGTCCTGCATACTCATGGGCTTGTATCTCCTGATACATAAATTTAAAGGCCAAATTGACCACTATCGCAAAACAATTAGATATAAAGACTCTGCGAGCCGGACATTCTAATTGGTAAAGCACAAACAAATCAAGCCCCATAAGGAGCTTGATTCGTTTTTCAGCAAATAACAGCTGTTATTGCTAAATTATTACCAGCTGGACTTAACCAGACCTGGTACATCGCCACGCATTGCAGCTTCACGCAGTTTAATACGGCTTAAGCCAAACTTGCGATATACACCATGTGGGCGACCAGTAATACGGCAGCGGTTACGCTGACGTGAAGAACTGGCATCACGTGGTTGCTTTTGCAATGCCACCTGAGCTTCCCAGCGCTCTTCATCGCTAGAAGCCGGGTTGGCAATGATAGCTTTTAGCGCAGCACGCTTTTCAGCATACTTTGCTACCGTTAACGTACGTTTCCGTTCACGGTTGATCATGCTTTTCTTAGCCATGTGCTACACCTCAGTTACGGAAAGGGAACTTGAAAGCACGCAATAAAGCACGGCCTTCTTCATCGTTACGTGCAGATGTGGTCAAAGTAATGTCCAAACCGCGCAGCGTATCGATTTTATCGTAATCAATTTCCGGGAAAATGATCTGCTCTTTTACGCCCATGCTGTAGTTCCCATGTCCATCAAAGGATTTTGGGTTCAGGCCACGGAAGTCACGCACCCGCGGCAGGGAGATCGAAAGCAAACGATCCAAGAATTCATACATCATTTCGTTACGCAACGTAACTTTAGCCCCAATCGGCCACTCTTCACGGATTTTAAAGCCCGCGATAGATTTACGCGCATAAGTTACCACTGGTTTTTGACCAGTGATTTTTTCCAGGTCTGCAACAGCGTTATCGATAATTTTCTTATCGGTCACAGCTTCGCCCAGACCCATATTTAGTGTAATTTTGGTTACACGCGGAACTTCCATTATGTTCGCCAACTGAAGTTCTTCCTTCAGCTGTGGAACAAGCTCGTCCCGATATATCTTTTTCAGTCGTGCCATGGTGATCTACCTAGCAGCCTCAAGCTTCAACCGGTTTTTTGGTTGACTTGAAGACACGAATTTTCTTGCCATCTTCAACTTTGAAACCAACGCGATCTGCTTTATTGGTTTCAGCATTAAAAATAGCCACGTTAGAAGCATTTAACGGCGCTTCCGTTTCGACGATTCCGCCTTGAACTCCGGCCATAGGATTAGGCTTGGTGTGACGCTTCATCATATTGATGCCGCTCACCACCACACGGTTGTCGGCCAGTACTCTCTGAACCTTACCGCGCTTACCTTTGTCCTTGCCGGCGATGACGATGACCTCGTCGTTACGACGAATCTTTAGCATGACGGCGACTCCCTAAAGCACTTCAGGCGCAAGTGAGACGATCTTCATAAACTTTTCGTTACGAAGTTCGCGCGTCACTGGCCCGAAGATGCGAGTTCCGATTGGCTCATGCTTAGCGTTCAATAGAACAGCGGCATTGCCATCGAAGCGAATAACTGAACCGTCTGTGCGACGCACGCCAAAGCGTGTACGTACCACAACAGCGGTCATAACTTGGCCTTTTTTAACTTTGCCGCGCGGAATTGCTTCCTTAACAGTGACTTTAATAATGTCACCAATGCCGGCATAGCGGCGGTGTGAACCGCCAAGGACCTTAATGCACATTACTCGACGTGCGCCACTGTTATCAGCGACATCAAGCATAGATTGAGTCTGAATCATATAATTTCTCCGACCCTAGGCCCTTAGACCACTTCCACGCGCTCAACGACTTCAACCAACGCCCAAGACTTAGTCTTAGCCAGCGGACGGGTTTCACTGATAGTGACCTTGTCGCCAGTACGGCACTGATTGGTTTCGTCATGCGCATGCAGTTTAGTCGAACGCTTAACATATTTACCGTAAATCGGGTGCTTAACGCGACGCTCGATTAATACGGTGATTGTCTTGTCCATTTTGTCGCTAATAACCATACCGGTTAGCGTACGGACAGTTTTCTGAGCTTCAGCCATGATTAATTACCTGCCTTCTGCTGCTTGAGCACAGTCTTAACACGCGCAATATCACGCTTCACTTGCGACAGCAGGTGAGACTGCGTCAATTGGCCAGTTGCTTTTTGCATACGCAAGTTGAACTGGTCACGAAGCAGGTCAAGCAATTGCTCGTTCAGCTGCTCTTCTGATTTTTCACGAAGTTCGGTAGCTTTCATCACATCACCGTCCGCTTAACAAAGGATGTAGCAACCGGTAGTTTAGCTGCAGCTAAGGCAAAAGCCTCACGCGCTAACTCTTCCGACACACCCTCAATTTCGTACAGAACTCTGCCAGGTTGAATTTGGCAAACCCAGTACTCAACAGAACCCTTACCTTTACCCATACGAACTTCGAGGGGCTTTTTGGTAATTGGTTTGTCTGGGAACACACGAATCCAGATCTTACCACCACGTTTAACGTGACGGGTCAACGCACGACGCGCTGACTCAATCTGACGTGCTGTGAGGCGGCCACGGGATGTGGCTTTTAAGCCATATTCGCCGAAGCTCACTTTACTACCGCGCAGTGCCAGACCACGGTTGTGGCCTGTCATCGTTTTGCGGAACTTCGTACGCTTTGGTTGTAACATTCTGCGTACTCCTTAACGTGCAGCTTTTCTACGAGGCGTTGGTGCTGTTGGTTTTAGTTCTTCATGCTGGCCACCAATGACCTCGCCTTTGAAGATCCAAACCTTTACACCGATCACACCATAAGTAGTGTGAGCTTCGTAGTTTGCGTAATCGATATCAGCGCGCAGTGTGTGCAAGGGCACACGACCTTCGCGATACCATTCGGTACGTGCAATTTCAGCACCGCCAAGACGACCGCTCACTTGGATTTTGATGCCTTTGGCACCAAGACGCATGGCGTTCTGTACCGCACGCTTCATAGCGCGACGGAACATCACACGACGCTCCAGCTGCTGAGCAACACTCTGTGCGACAAGCATACCGTCAAGTTCCGGTCTACGGATCTCTTCGATATTGATGTGCACAGGCACACCCATTTTCTTGGTCAGGTCCTGACGTAATTTTTCAACATCCTCACCTTTCTTACCGATAACAATACCGGGACGAGCTGTGTGGATAGTGATACGTGCTGTTTGCGCCGGACGAGCAATCTCGATACGGCTAACGGACGCGTTTTTTAATTTGTCTAATAGATACGCACGCACTTCTAAGTCGGCATTCAGATAATCCGCATAATTTTTGCGGTCTGCATACCAGACAGACGTGTGTTCCTTGACTATTCCCAGGCGTATGCCAATGGGATGTACTTTCTGACCCATCTGATAACTCCGTTACTTGTCGGCAACCTTGACAGTGATATGGCAAGACCGC
>CAJDUW010000087.1_pt1 | contig 17292 bp, 14 predicted proteins | sample 7390931 | NCBI WGS metagenome assembly CAJDUW01 (sample SAMEA7055687, study PRJEB34461) | soil metagenome | biome: terrestrial ecosystem; feature: Peninsula; material: soil | place: Antarctica | collected 2016
CGGATCAACCCATACGAGTTTGCCATTCTGCTTCTCGACCCGCCAGGCGAGCCCACTAAACCCGTCATCAAATGCCGCATGCAGCCGGTTCGCGAGGACTTCGCTGTCGATCAGCAAGCCCATCTCGGTGTTGAGCTGGATTGAGCGTGGATCGAAGTTGAACGAGCCGATGAATATGCGCTGGCCGTCGACCGCGAAGGTCTTGGCGTGGAGACTTGCACCCGACGAGCCGAATACGCCCAGGTCATCGGGGGTGTCCGGCGAGGCAAGGCGGCGAAGTTCATAAAGCGCGACGCCAGATGCAAGCATCGCCTCACGCCGTTTGGCGTACCCCGAGTGCACAGGCAGGACGTCCGTGGCCTCCAGTGAATTGGTCAGCATGCGGACTTCGATGCCCCGGGCTTCCAGCTTGGCGAAGGCCTCGACGCCCGCCTTGGCGGGGACGAAGTAGGGTGTGACGCCGTCGATGCGCCTTTCGATGAAGCCGACCGCGCGGGTCAACTGGCCAGTCAGGAGATCCTCTCGCGGGACGGCTCCCTGTCCTTTTACCGGGTCATCACTGACCAGCACGGCGTCGGTCCACTCCAAATCAAGAGTGCCCGCGCACAAGGGCGCGATGATGTCCGATGCATTTAGGATCGCCTTGTATTTATCGAAGCGGGGATTTTTCTGCCAGCGCGTTATCCGGTCAGAGATGGGATCGCCGCCGGTCGCCTTCACGATGGCGCCGGCCGGATAGGCCGAGGGACTGGCCCAGTAGCGATCGAAGTCGACGGACACTTCGGGGACGATCTTGCCTACGGCCAGAACATCCAGGTCGACGAACAGTGGGGTGGCGCCGATGCCGAAGTACTCGTCGCCGATATTGCGGCCTCCGACGATCGTGGCGAGGCCGTCGACGGTGAACGACTTGTTGTGCATTCGCCGGTTCAGCCGGAAGAAATCGAATCCGTAACTGAGCATCTTCAAGCGGCGCAGGTTGAAGGGGTTGTAGAGCCGGACCTCGACATTCGGGTACGCGTCGAGCTGCGCGAGTTCCGCATCGAGAGCGGTGGTGCCGTTGTCATCCAGAAGCAGTCGCACGCGAACGCCACGATCCGCCGCGCGACGCAGGGCGTCAAGCAGGAGCGAGCCTGTCAGGTCGCCATGCCAGATGTAGTACTGCGCGTCGATGGAGGTCACTGCGGCATCGGCCAGCAAGGTGCGCGCGGCAAACGCGTCCGCTCCGTTGCCGAGCGGCGTGACGCCGGTCAGGCCGGGGACGTTACGTGCAGCCCGGCCGGCCAGAGCCCCGGTTTGTGGAGGCGGCAGGGCGGTAGTATCAATACGACCCTCGACAACCGGGAGGGTGAAAACGATCCGCGCAAGAACGACTGCGAATACCGTCACGATCAAGACGAAGGCCGAGGCTTTCAGAGGCCGCCTCATGTCGCGCGCCTTTTGCGAGGGGTCGAGCGATCCGTGTCACGCATGACCAGTTGCCGCGATAGCACGAGAATCAAGAGTTGGGCAAAGACGGCTCACGGATAAGACTGCTCTGGGCTGATGGTGGCGAACGCTTTCTTGCTGAGCAGTATCGCTGAACCCCGCCGCCCCCATATTGATTTTCCGATGTACAGGCGTCCAACGCGATTTATGAAGATGCCCCAGAAACGTATCCACAACCTGCGGTAGAGCACTTCACTGCGTGGCGGGAAGGTTCGGCTCTAAACAATTGCGGTTGATTTGTTCGCCGGGGCATTAACCGCGACTGGCACCACGCGTCTGGATTTTATACGGCTGCGCCGGCACATTCTTTAGTTCACTACATCGGGTCAGGCTCACGTAGTTCGCCTATCCTGGGCGGCAGCGGGATGAACTCGCCGTTGTCGAGGTCGGGCAACTTCATTCTCCCAGCCACCCAGTCCTCGCGTGCCTGATCAATGCGTTCCTTCGACGAAGAGACGAAGTTCCAGTCGATATAGCGCGGTCCTACCGGTTCACCACCCAATGCAATGACGACCGCATCACCGACGGCGGCAATGGTTACCGCCTTGCCTGGTTTGAGCACGGCCATGGTGCCGGTCTCTATCCGCTGCCCATCCAAGTCCACCGTGCCACGTGCGACGTAAACAGCGCGCTCGGGGTACTCGGCCGGTAGCGAGACACGCGCTCGCGCACGCAACTGCCAATGCACGTAAAACTGTGGCGATTCGGTGCGCACCGGCGAGGTCACACCAGACAGGCGGCCGGCAATCAGCCGTCCGATCACACCGTCGCCGTCGAATACCGGTAGCGCCGCGCTGTCGTAGTGCCAGAACCCGGGGTCCATTTCCTCGCGTTCGTCTGGCAACGCCACCCAGGTCTGGATGCCATCGAGCAGCCCGCCTTCTTTGCGCAGGTGTTCGAAGCGTTCGGAGTGGGTAATGCCGCGGCCAGAAGTCATCAGATTGACCTCGCCTGGGCGAATCGCCTGCTCTGACCCCACGCTATCACGGTGCATGATTTCGCCATCGAAAAGGTAGGTGAGCGTCGACAGTCCGATATGCGGATGTGGACGGATATCCGCCTCGCGAGGCAGTCCGACCTTCATGTCTTTGGGGCCCATGCGGTCGAAGAAGATATAGGGCCCAACCATCCGGCGTTTGGCGTACGGAAGCACGCGTCCGACCTCGAAACTTCCAAGGTCACGAGTACGCTGCTCGATGAGAAGTTCGATCATGTGATTACTCCTGATTTTGGCCAAGGGCACGAATGCCCTTAGCCGTTCAAAGGCATCGGTGGTCTGGCCGGATCAGCCGTCTTTTGGCAGCTTCGTCAGCATATGTGCGATGTGCTCGTGGAACGCTTTGAGGTAGTTGCCTAGGAACTTCGCCGTTGACGGATCGGCGATTTCACCGGCGTCATTGATCATTCCATCCTTGAACTGGATGTAGGCTTCCGGCGCGTTCATTTGCGGCGAGTTGAGAAAGCCGAGGATGCTGCGCAGGTGCTGCTGGCCAACGGCAGTGCCTATCGCGCCGGGGGAGGTGCCGATCACCGCTGACGGAATGTTGGCGAAGGAGTTGGTGCCCCAGGGGCGACTGGCCCAGTCAATGGCGTTCTTGAGTCCGCCGGGAACGGAGCGGTTGTACTCTGGTGTCACGATCAGGATGGCGTCGGAGTTTTCGATTGCCTGCTTGAATTTGCGCCCGGCCTCTGGATAGTCGGGGTCATAGTCGTAGCTGTAAATCGGTAAGTCCCGGTAGGGAATTTCCTCGAACTGGAGCTGGGCCGGTGCCAACTTGAACAGCGCATTGGCCAGCTTACGGTTGATCGACTCCGTCGCAATGCTGCCGATCAGGTATCCGACTTTGTATGTCTTCATTATCTGTTCCTTGTTTTCGGAATGGACATTGCCTTGACGGCCAGATTCATTCCGTTGGTTGTGGCGGTTGTGGCGGGACAGTCTGATTAGCAGGTCTCGCCAGCGCACAGTAGCAGTTCTTTCAGGACGTGCAGGTCATGGCCACCGCGATCCTCCCACATGGAAGTTGGCGAGCATTCACTGAGCAAACCGCTTGAACCGGCCGGCGCAACAGCGTCACCTATTCATGCGCATAGGAGACGCGGGTTGCGTCCAATCGGCTCGATAAAGCACCACCTCGGCCACGTTCATCGCTCTGCTGGCAGGCCGCTCTGTCCGGCTTTCCGGCTAAGAGCTATCTGTAAGCAGACATCGTCCGCTTCTTGCGGATCCCGCTACTAACCTTTGGCCAAGTGCGCGATGCAGTCGATTTCGACCGTGGCCTCGTACGGGAGCCGACTGACCTCCAGAAATGTCCGTGCCGGGCGTGGCTCGGAGAAGAGGCGCTCGAACTGACGGTTTGCTTCTTCCCGCAGCGTCACATCCGTCACGAAGTAGGTGAGTTTGACGACGTTCTCCAAACGCCCGCCTGCGGTTGCGAGACGCTCGGTCATGCGGTCGATTGCTGCGTCAAGCGCTTCGGTCCGGCCCGCGACGGCCTTGCCGTGGGTATCGATGGAGAGGGCGCCGGAAACAAATACAAACCCGTCGATCGCGTAAGCAGGGCTGTAAGGGTGCGGGTCCGGTGTTGTCTGCGCAGGCTGTTTGGGTTGGGTATTCGCAGTAGATGGTGTCGTCATGTTGATTCACTCCAAATTATGCCGCTGGGAAATATGGCCGAATGATCTGGCATCGGTTAGCGAGCGCCGGTGCGCCTCACGGCACTCAGCATTTCAGTGCGCCAGGTGGCTGATCCGATCGATCCAATGTGTCTGTGCGGGGCTCTTAGCTGTCTCGTCGCGCTTCAGCCATGCCGCTTCCTGCCCAATCGTAGTGCGTTGGCGACTACCGATACCGAACTCAGGCTCATGGCCAGCGCGGCAATCATCGGGCTGAGCAGCAAACCCATCACGGGGTACAGCACACCGGCGGCGATCGGCACGCCCATGGCGTTGTACGCGAACGCAAAGCCGAGGTTCTGCTTCATGTTCGCAACCGTATCGGTGGAGATCGCGCGTGCGCGCATGATGCCGCGCAGGTCGCCCTTCACCAGCGTGACCTGTGCGCTGGACATGGCCACGTCGGTGCCGGTGCCCATGGCGATGCCGACATGGGCGCCGGCGAGTGCGGGTGCATCGTTGATGCCGTCGCCCGCCATCGCGACCTTGTGTCCCTTGGCCTGCAGCTTTCGGACCAGATCGATCTTGTCCTGCGGGCGGACCTCGCCATGCACCTCGTCGATGCCCAGGGTCTGTGCAACCGCCTTGGCCGTGGTGACACCATCGCCGGTGGCCATCACGATCTTCAGGCCGGCCTCATGCAGTGACTTGATCGCATCCGCCGTGGTCGCCTTGATCGGATCAGAGACCGCAAGCAGGCCGGCCAGGACGCCATCAACGGCCAGATACATGACGCTGGCACCCTCCCGCCGCAGCTCTTCAGCCGGGATGGACAGCACGGAAGCGTCCACTCCGACCTCGTCCATTAGGGCGGTATTGCCGATCGCAAGGGTCGCACCGCCGACCTTGCCGCGCACGCCGATGCCGGTGGATGACTCGAAGTCCTCCGGTGTTTCCAGCGTCATCTCTCGGCGTCGGGCCTCGCTGACGATCGCGTCGGCCAGCGGGTGTTCGCTGCCCTGGTCGAGGCTCGCCGCCAGACGCAGCACGTCGTCTTCGGTAAAGCCTTCCGCCGCCAGCGTGGTGTGGAACGCGGGACGTCCTTCGGTCAGGGTTCCGGTCTTATCTACGATCAACACGTCGATCTTGCGAAGGTTTTCGATAAGGACCGCAAGCACGAACCAGAAAGACACCGTGTCGGCCATGCGCTGCATCGGCGCGCGCGAGCGCTGGGCTTGTGCGACCAGTTGCACGATCTGCGACAGCACGGTTTCCGCGCCAATTTTTTCCGCGCGGATCACCAGGCTGCCGCTGCCGTTTAGCGTCGCGCCGATCACGTTGGAACCAACGGATTTTTCGACCGGGATGGGTTCCCCGGTCAGCATGGACTCGTCGACGTGGGAGCTGCCCTCGATCACCTCGCCATCCACTGGCACCTTTTCACCCGGACGCACCCGCAGACGGTCACCGACATGCACGTGGCTGAGTTCGATATCTTCTTCACTGCCATCGTCGCGCAGCCGGCGTGCGGTCTTGGGCGCCAGCCCGAGCAGATCCTTCAGCGCACTGGAGGTCCTTGAGCGGGCACGCAACTCAAGTATCTGGCCGAGCAACGTCAGCGAGACAATCATCGCGGCGGCCTCGAAATAGACTCCCACGCGGCCGTGCTCATGGAAAGATTCCGGAAATAGGCCAGGCGCAAGGGTGGCAACGGTGCTGTAGCCGAACGCCGCGCCGACACCGATGCCGATCAGGGTCCACATGTTGGGGCTTAGGTTGCGTATCGATTGCACGCAGCGAACAAAGAAGGGCCAGGCGGCCCACAACACGACTGGTATGGTCAGTACCAGCTCGATCCAGGTACGGGTGTCTACTGGCAGCCAGGGAAAGTGATGGCCAAACATCGCCAGCACAAACACCACTAAAGTCGCCGGCAAGGTCCACCAGAAGCGCCGGCTGAAATCGATCAGCTCGGGACTTTCCTCATCATCCAGTCCCGGCATATCCGGCTCCAGCGCCATGCCGCAAATCGGGCAGGTGCCGGGACCTTCTTGTCGCACCTCTGGGTGCATTGGGCAGATGTAGATCGTGCCTGCCGGTGCCTGCACGTCGTCGACAACCGGTTTCCCGGAGTGGAATCGGGCCGGGTCCGCAACAAAGCGCTCCTTGCAACGCGCCGAGCAGAAGTGGTGGGTCACCCCGTCATGCTCGGCATGGTGCGGGGTTCGGGCCGGGTCGACCTGCATGCCACAAACCGGATCGGTAACGGTTGATGCACCGTCGGCATTAGTACTCTGATCCGTATGATGATGAGTGCTCATACATCCTCCGAAAAGATGGTAGTGTTCGAACTCTGACTGGGGTCTCAGCGCCCGTGGTGCGAGAAAGCGCTGGTGGTGCCGTCGTTGGTGACCAGTTCGACGTCATAGGGCTGGATTCGCCCATCGGGAAGTTCCATGCCCGGCGAACCGGCTGGCATCCCGGGAACGGTGAGCCCCTTGGCATCGGGACGTTCAGCAAGCAGGCGTTTGATGTCGTCGGCCGGCACATGACCCTCGATGAAGTACCCGCCAACTTCCGCGGTATGGCACGAACCCTTTCCGTAAGGCACGCCAACACGCTCCTTGATCGGGCCCATGTCGTCTGTGTCGTTTATCTTGATCTTGAAGCCCGCGCTCTTCATATGTTCCACCCAGAGTTCGCAGCAGCCGCAACTGGGACTCTTGTTGACGATCATCACTGGAAGTGTTGACGTCTGTGGGGAAGAAGACGCCAACGCTGAAGAAGACGTGTTGTTGCCATCCGGGGCTTCCGCACAAGCGGAGAGCGCATAAGTCGCTGCCACGACAAGCATGGCCAGCAAGAAGTTTTTGTAACTCATAGGATTTCTCATTCAGTTTTTTGGCCGTGACGACCAGTGGATGTGGACGATCTTCCAATCGCCTGAGCGGTTGCTAAGGATCATGGTTTCGGTACTGAGCAACGTGAGCGGATTGTTGTCTTTGGATGTATGAATCTCACTTTCGGTCGCAACCCAGGCTAAGTTGCCATCGACCCGTGCCGCCCGGGACAAGATGTTCACGTGAGCATCACCCAAGAACGAAGCATCCGATTTCGCGTGGTGGTTCAAATATTCGTCACGGCTGCGTTCGACGCCCCCAGATTCCAGAATGATGGCCTCCGGTGCCAGCAAGCTCTTCACCTGCACGAAGTCGGCCATTGCTAGCGCTTGGCCGAAAGCAACCACGTGGTTGGTGACGCCGATTGCCGCATCGGGAATGTCGGTTGTGCTTGATTGGGCGGCGTGGCGGTGTGGGGATCGTGAGAGCTCGAGGACTGGTTGGGGTGGGCGGCTGGGGGTGCTGCGAGGGCCATCATCAATGCGATAGCTGATGCGGAAGCTGTCATCGTTTTCATGGTTGTCTCCGGTCAGTCAGTGCTGATGATCATGACTTGCATGGTCATCGGAAGTGGCGGGGTCGGCCGGTTTTGGCGCAGTGTCTTGGACCGGTGTCGGCGTCGCAGGCGTTGTTGCCGAGGGATCACTGCTTGGCTTCAAGAGGTCGTCGCAACATCGCTTTGTTCGGCCAAGGATAGTCTTTCTTCGAGTGCCTCTGCAGGCGTCTTCCATCCAAGCGTTTTGCGCGGTCTGCGGTTGAAGGTGGACGCAACCGCATCCAGCTCGTGCTCGGAGTACCTGCCGATATCGGTGCCCTTGGGAAAGTACTGGCGCAGCAACCATTGGTATTCTCGTTGGTACCACGCTGCCAAGGACTTCGTGGGTCGCAGAAGTAGATCGCCACGGCGGTATTAATCCGCAGCTGCGCGTGTTGGGCCAGCTCCGCGCCTTGGTCCCAAGCCAACGATTTGCGGAGCTGTTCGGGCAGCGTGGCGATCTTCGCAGCGATGGCGTCGCGGACGGCCTCAGCACCATGGCCGGCCAGCGCGGGTCCATTCTTGATTCTGGCGCCGGAACTGTGACCCGGCATGGGTAGCAGGTGCAGCAGCATCGTGAACCGCGTCGTGCGCTCAACCAAGGTACCGATCGCAGAGCTGTTCAGCCCGATAATCAGATCACCTTCCCAGTGACCAGGCACGGCACGGTCGGCGACCTCTGCTGGACGTTGGCTGATCATCACCTCGGGCGTGATGAACTGCTTGCCCCGTTGCCCCGTTGCCGCGTCCTAGCCCGCGGCACCCGCAGCGCGCGGCCGGTACGTAGGCAGGCGGACAGTTCACGCCGCAGTGCACCGCGACCTTGCACATAAAGCGCTTGGTAGATGGCCTCGTGTGATATCCGCATGGACGCATCATGCGGGAAGTCGATTTGCAATCGGCGGCTAATCTGTTGCGGGCTCCAGCACGTGCCCCAGCGACGGTCCGTGCGCCGGCCATGGCGTCGCCCCTTCCACGGGACGTCGGGCCCCGAAATCGGCCTGCCTTTGGCATCCGTGATCGCCCCGGCGAGTCGCTCTTGCACGTAGAGTCGCAACCTCTCGTTCTCGGCAAGCTTGGCAGGCTTGGGACGCTTGGCCACTCGCTCAGCTTTCCATTGTGCGACGGTAGCCCGATACAGCAACGAGCCACAGCGGGTCGCGGCGTTACGGCGTAGTTCGCGCGAGATGGTCGGGGGCGACCGGCCCAGCTGCCGGGCGATCTCGCGAACGCCGCACCGCTGCGCCTTCAATAGCGCAATTTCCTCGCGCTCAGCAAACGACAAGTAGCGTCCAGAATGTGGGACCAAGCTTATCAGTGGGATCCCTCCAGCCTCACGAAACCATCGCGTACCTAGTGGCTACGACGCGCCACACGCCAATGCGGCAGCCTCACTTTGAAACCCCTTGGCGATTCACTTCCAGAACGCCTGTTTCGCCTCCAACTGGTTGACGCCTGGCCGGCCAGGCGACGGCATCGGTGCTCGCCCCGTCTGTTCTTCCACCCAACCGTGTGATCGTCCCATTTAACACCTCCAGTTTTGGAGATGTTGCAACGACCACTGGAATCCACCTAGTTGGGCGCAATAGATGTGGGATGACGACGCGCATAACGCGGTATTCGACAAATTTGGGCAGGCCGACAAGCGTGCTGTCGGTCGTTCGCTGGGCTCCAATCCGGGTGCAGGCTACAGCGGCCCCGAATACGCCATATCCGGCAGCGAAGCGCGCGAATGGGTGGATGCCGCGAACTACCCATGGATCGCAAATGCGGTGGCGGGGCTGGATGCGCTTCCGACCATTGATACGGTGATCTTCAGCCTTGGCGCCAACGACGTGCTGACCGGAAAATCGGACGGCGGCTGGTACAAGGACATCGATCTGGATGCAGCCGGCTCGGAGCAGGCCCTGTTCGACCGCATTCTTACTGATAGCGCCACGATCACGGATGCATTCAAGGCGGCAGGATCGTCGGTCGATGTGCTGGTTTCCAGCTACGAATACCCAAACTTCAACGTTTCTTGGTTTTCCTGCTGGATCTACGCCTGTCCGAAGCGCAAAGACCTGAGCCGCGATCCGACCAATGCGCTGGTGAGTGATGCCGAGCTCAATGGCATGATCCTAGACGTTGAATCGGTACGCATAGGTTGGACCAACGCCGATTCTCGCCTGCATTTTGACCATGGTGTTGGCGAGATGCATCACTACTACGGCGATGGCACGGCAGTTCCCGGTGTGCTGCCACGGCCGGGGCAGCAGGCCCCCGACTACCTGCCGTTCCCCGGTGGCAATCCTAACAAGCCGAGCCTGCGGGAGAATTTTCGTCTGGCTACTGGTGTGTCGGCCGACCCCATTCATCTCAACCCAGCCGGCTATCTATACAACGTCGCGGTGCAGTCAGAGACGCATTTTTTCCCACGTTTTCGCGGAGAGGTATCGCTCACTCTCACGTCTCTCGTAGGTGAGCTGGATGGCTGGAGCGATGGCAGTCAATTGGGCACGGACGCTATTCGTGTCGGCACTCGGGGCGGCGGTCTGATTCATGGGATCGTGTCGTTCGACACCAGCGCCATTCCTGCCGATGCCACCCTTGAGGCCGCAAGCCTGTATCTGCTGCAGGACAGCCGAAGTGGAACCAACCCATTCGTTGCCGCCACCCTCGGCGCGCCGCGTCTGGATATGGCGGCCAGCTTTGGTGCGCCGGAAATCGAAGCTGACGATGCCAGCGCGCCAGCCGACGTCAGCGATGTTGGGTGTTTTGTGGGCTCGGCGAACGACCGATATTACGCCTTGCGCATCGATCTCACCGCAGAAGCCTTGAATGCGATTCGCCGCGATGGCATCACCCAGTTCCGCCTGCAGTTTTCTAGTCCGGTCTCGTGACGCCCTGGTGCATCGTGGGCTAGCCGAAGTATTTGGCAGTGCCAAGCCGGTGCTGGATATCCGCTACCAGCTTGGCGATGACACCTTCGCCGACGGTTTCGAAGACATTCCGTAGGCACTCACGCAATCCGTTTTCAGCTGAGGCCCGTGCCGGTGCCGGCTAGGTCGAGGACAGGATCTTGGCGCTGACGTTGAACCGGATGCCTTCATCCGGTTCCGGCTGTACAGACTTGGGGTGACAGCGACGCCCGTGGCGGCGATCATGCGCAGACAGGGAGAATCGATGTCATCCAAGCTCAATCGTCTGTATGCGTGGCCAAGCCGCGGGTGTCCATTCCGATCGGTGCTGACGTTTGTGGTCGCCGGCTTGGTGTGCTGCGGTGTGAATGCACAGCCCCAAACTCGAGCAGAGTATCTGCGCCGCTTCGATACCAATGGAGATGGGCGGGTGTCGCTGAGCGAGTACCAGGCTTATATGAGTCGTGGTTTTCGTGCCATGGATCGCAATAGCGATGGCGTGTTGTCGGCAGCCGAATTGCCGGCTGGCGCGCGGCGGCGTGGCGCCATCACGCTGGAGGGCCATCTACGCGCTTTGGCACGCACTTTCGATCTGCTGGATGTCAACAATGACGGCTATCTCGACGCTTATGAACTGACTGCGCCACCGCCGTGAATTTTCTAGGCTCGATAAGCCCGCAGAAACATTTTTACCACTGAGTCCACGTGCGCCTGGGCATCGTCGGGTATCGTCAATCGCTAGTTCATCGCGTGCTACCGCGGCTTTGAGAAAGCTGTCCAAACCCGCCTGTATGCGCGCACCGCTCGCGCTCCAGAACAGCGCGCCCAGTCGCTCGACGTTGCGCGGATCGGCGATCAGCATGCGATGGAGTGCGATGGAGTCATCACTGGCGAGCAGATCGTGGAAGCGCCCCCCGATTTCGCGCAGCGCCGGCTCCAGTGGTATGGCACTGGGTATTTCGAATAGATCATCTGGCAACTGTTGACGGCATTGCTCTTCGATCGCAGCAAAAAACAGCGACTCCTTGTCTTTGAAGTGGCTGTAAACCGTGAGTTTTGAGACGCCGGCTTCAGTCGCGATCTGATCGACGCTGACGGCGTCGAAGCTGGCCTGCAGGAACAGGCGTTTGGCGGCATCAAGGATCGCCTTGCGCTTTTTCAGGCTTTTCGGACGCCCCGGGCGAGGACTGGAAGTCGATTTCTGTATGTCTTGCATCTCGACGCTCAAATACTGGACTGTTCGGTCTTGTAATTATACTATACCGGTCAGTTTATTAATTGGATGCAGGATCATGCGCAATCGGCAGTCAATCGTGCGTTGGGCGGTGGCTCTCGGCTTGGCATTGTCGCTGACGGCGTGCGGGCCGGAAATCCCGACCGAGCCGTCGATCCGTCCAGCCTTGGTCGTTCAGCCGCAGCCGATGCAGTCGGGCATCCAAATTTTCTCGGGGGATGTGCGCGCACGCGAGGAGCCGGCATTGTCGTTCCGCGTTGGCGGCAAGATTGCGCGTCGTTTGGTCGATACCGGCGCGCGGGTAAGCAAGGGCCAGCTTCTGGCCGAGCTCGACCCCGATGACTTGCGCTTGCAGGTTGATGCGGGCAAAGCCCAGCTTGCAGCTGCGGAATCTGAGTTGGCCTTGGCACAGGCTGAGCGCGATCGCTATGCCGAAATGCTGGCGCGCCAGCTCGTAAGTGAATCGGTGTTCGATGCGAAGAAGGCGACGTTTGAGGTGACTCAGGCAAAGACCAAAAGCGCCCGCGCTCAGTTCGCGGTGATGGAAAATCAACGCGACTATGCGCGTCTGTTGGCGCCACAAGGTGGAGTGATAGCGCAGCGTCTGGCTGAAGCCGGGCAGGTCATCGCGCCCGGGCAGGCGGTGTTCGTTCTAGCTGTCGATGGCGAGCGCGAGGTTGCTATCAACGTGCCTGAGGCGCGAATCGAACAATTCAGGATGGGCCAATCCGTGCTGGTGGAATTGTGGTCACGCGCCGGTGAGCGATGGCCGGGCACGGTGCGCGAGCTGTCGCCCTCCGCCGATCCACAAGCGCGCACCTTTGCCGCACGGGTGAACTTTGCCAGCGCCCAGCCTGTGGAACTGGGTCAAAGTGCGCGCGTCTACGTGGTCGATACCGAGGCCCAAATGCTCGGCGTGCCGCTGTCCGCTGTGGGTGGTGAGGCCGGTGCTGCGTTTGTTTGGGTTGTTGATCCAATCACGTCACGCGCCGTGCGTCGGCCGGTGCAGATACAGACTTGGGACGAGCGAGAAGCGGTTATTGCGGAGGGCCTGACGGTGGATGACTGGGTCATCAGCGGTGGTGTCCATCTGGTTAACGAAGGCGAGCGCGTGCAGGCCATCGATCACGACAATCGTCCGGTAAAACTTAAGGCTGTGCCGTGATGGATGTTGGTCGTTTCAATCTGTCCGCTTGGGCACTGCGGCATCGCGCCTTGGTGCTGTACGCGATTATCCTGTTAGGTGTCGTTGGGGTGATGTCCTACGGCAAGCTCGGTCAAAGCGAAGATCCGCCCTTCACCTTCCGCGCCATGGTGGTCCATACCCTGTGGCCCGGCGCGACGGCCGAGGAGGTGGCGCGTCAGGTCACTGACCGGATTGAACGCAAGCTGATGGAAACCGGTCGCTACGAATATCTCCGTTCCTATTCGCGCCCGGGTGAGTCGCAGGTCATTTTCATGGCCAAGGACAGCATGACCTCACGTGAGCTGCCGGAGCTGTGGTATCAGGCGCGCAAGAAGGTCGGGGACATCCGCTCGAGCTTGCCCAGTGGTGTCGTTGGTCCCTTCTTCAACGACGAGTTTGGCGATACGTTTGGCAATATCTACGCGTTGACTGCCGATGGTTTCGATTACGCCATCCTGAAGGACTATGCAGATCGTCTGGAAATCGAGCTTCAGCGCGTGCCGGACGTGGCAAAGGTCGAACTGATCGGCCTGCAGGAAGAGAAAATTTGGATCGAGCTGGCCAACACCAAGCTCGCCACCCTCGGCATTCCGCTGGCCGCTATCCAGCAAGCGCTCGATGAGCAGAACGCAATGTTGCCGGCCGGTTTTTTTGAAACCCCTGACGAGCGCGTGCAGTTGCGTGTTACGGGACCTTTCACCGATATCGACGAGATCGCAGCCTTCCCGATTCGAGTCGGTGATCGCAGTTTTCGGCTGGATGACGTCGCGCGGGTATGGCGCGGGTTTTCCGATCCACCCGCACCCAAAATGCGCTTTATGGGAAAGGATGCGATTGGCCTGGCCGTCTCAATGCGTGGAGGCGGAGACATCCTTCAGCTAGGAAAGGCGCTCGATGCCGAGCTAAAGCGCTTGCAAGAAACGCTGCCGATTGGCATGCAATTGCACAAGGTGTCCGATCAGCCGGTTGCAGTGCGTCAGTCAGTGGGTGAGTTCGTGCGGGTACTGGCCGAGGCGGTCACCATCGTTTTGCTGGTGTGCTTCTTCTCGCTGGGATTACGCACGGGCTTGGTGGTTGCGCTGTCCATCCCGCTGGTGCTGGCGATGACCTTTGCTGCCATGCACTTTTTCGGCATCGGTCTGCACACAACCTCGCTTGGTGCTCTGGTGTTGGGCTTGGGGCTGATGGTGGATGACGCCATCATTGCCATTGAAATGATGTCCATAAAAATGGAGCAAGGCTTCGATCGGATGACTGCCGCCAGCTTTGCGTGGAACAGCACCGCTTTTCCGATGTTGACCGGGACACTGGTTACGGCGGCCGGCTTCCTGCCCATCGGCTTGGCAGCTTCCGCCACCGGCGAATACACGCGGTCGATCTTTCAGGTCGTGACCATCTCACTCTTGTTGAGCTGGATTGCCGCGGTGGTCTTTGTGCCCTACTTGGGTGATCGATTGCTGCCTACACCTAAAGTCGCGGATGACAGCAAGCACGCGCACGATCCGTATGCGAGCCGATTTTACCGGCGCTTCCGCGCCATGGTGGAAAACTCGATGCGACACCGGCGCCTGGTTTTGGCCATGACGGTCGGGCTGTTCGTGGCCGCTGTCGTCCTGTTCCGATTCGTGCCGCAGCAATTTTTCCCCGATTCCAGTCGGCCAGAGCTGATGGTCGATATGAAGTTGGCTGAAGGTGCTTCGCTTGCTGCCACACAGAGCCGGGTCGAACGCTTGGAAGAAAAACTCTCCCAGATGGAAGGTGTCGAGAGCTATGTCGCCTATGTCGGCACGGGCTCGCCACGTTTCTACTTGCCGTTGGATCAGCAGTTTCCGCAGTCCAGCTTCGCGCAATTTGTCGTGCTGACAGCCAACCCGACTGTGCGTGAGCAGGTCCGACGTCAATTGGTCGATCTTCTAGCCCTCGAGTTCAGTGACCTCAATGGCCGCGTCACCCGATTGGAAATGGGGCCGCCTGTGGGTTATCCCGTCCAGTTCCGCGTATCTGGCGAACATATCGACCTGGTGCGTGAGCACGCACGCAAGGTGGCGGCGAAAATGAGTGAGAACTCACACGTTACCAACGTCAATCTCGACTGGGAGGAACCCAGCAAGGTAGTGCGTCTGGTTCTGGATCAGGAGCGCGCCCGAGCGCTGGGTGTCAGCTCGGCGCATCTGGCCAAGTTCCTGCAAAGCTCACTGTCGGGTATGCCCATCAGCACCTATCGAGAAGACAAGGAGCTGATCCAGATCCTCCTGCGCGGGCCGACCGAGGAGCGTGCCAGTCTCTCCTTGCTCGGCTCGCTTGCAGTGCCAACGGCCAATGGCCGAAGTGTGCCGGTTTCGCAGATCGCTACGCTCGAGTACGGGTTCGAGGAGGGGATCGTTTGGCATCGCAACCGTCTGCCAACTGTCACAGTCCGCGCTGATGTCAGCGATGGGGAATTGCCTGCGACGGTGGTTTCGCAAATTACGCCCACGCTTGACTCGATTCGAGCCAGCCTGCCGTCTGGTTACCTGCTTGAAACCGGCGGTACGATTGAAGATTCGGATCGGGCCGAGCGCTCGGTCCGCGCGGGGATTCCCTTGTTTCTGGTTACCGTGTTCACACTCTTGATGCTTCAATTGCGCAGTGTCTCGCGCTCGCTCATGGTGTTTCTGACCGCGCCGCTCGGCTTGATTGGAGTCACCTTATTCCTGCTGGTGTTCCGTGTGCCCTTCGGCTTTGTCGCCATGCTTGGCACCATTGCCTTGGCCGGCATGATCATGCGCAACACGGTGATTCTGGTGGATCAAATCGAACAGGACATCGCTGCCGGACACCCGCGCTGGCAGGCGGTTATCGACGCGACTGTGCGTCGCTTCCGCCCGATCGTGCTGACTGCAATGGCTGCGGTCCTCGCTATGATTCCGCTGTCGCGTAGTACGTTCTTCGGCCCCATGGCCGTGGCCATCATGGGCGGCTTGACCGTGGCTACCGTGCTGACATTGCTTGTCGTGCCGGCACTGTATGCGACCTGGTTCGGGGTGAGGGAAAACGAAGAAGCCACGTTCGCGAGATAGGGCTCGAAGCGTGCATGCGGCGATGCATGCGGTAGTGGCGCTAAGGACGTTTGGTTCGGTCGCGCTCGGCACGTGTTTGGGGTCGCTACGTCACGTTCGGTGACGGCGAGTCAATTTCTGTAGACCACCACGGTGAAGTGTGTGCAGAAATCCAGTGATGCCTATTCTTGAGGGGGCTTGGGTAGTGCCCACGCAGTGCTTTCGCGCAACAACAACACCGGGCCTTCGCTAACGGGATGCTGCATCAAGCGCGGTGAAAAGACCGCTAATGTGTGTTCGAGAGCGTCAAGGGCGGCGGGATCGCCTTGCTGCACTCGCCAGACTCGGAACAACGAGAGCTCGCGATCAAAACGCAGCAGAGCAGCGGTGCCTTGCCAGACGGGCTGTTTGTCCGGCTCCAACGCAATCGGCGCGAACCACAGATGCAAGACCAGACGGGTATCAGGCATAGGGCCTGGATGCCATAGCAGAAGAGCATCGCCGTGGCCGTTGTGTGAGGCGGGCAATACCGGCAGCGTTTCGGGAGTCGCCGATTTATCGAGACTGGCCAGCAGGGTTTCAGCGCCGGCCGTTGGGCCGAGTTTCCAACCACGAGCCAAGAGGCGATCACGCAGACTGGCGATGTCGCCCGCATACTGGACGTTGAGTGGCCAAGCGCGCGTCGTCAGGAAATCATTGCGGCGGGTGGGAAGTTTTGCCCAGTCATGTTCCTGCCACTGACTGACGGAAATGGTGCTGCGCAGTTGCGGTGGTGCAAAGTGTTCCAATGTCTTTTCCGCATGACGAGAGCCATGCCAAAGTCCAAAACTGGCAAGGCCCAGATAGAACAGGATGGCCAGAGGGCGAATCCAGAATGAGCGCGGCGCCCGACGGCGATAGGCCAGGCCCAGCACTGAAATCCAGATCACACCGAGAAAGACACCACCGAGTACGTCGGTGAGCCAGTGGGCACCCAAATACAGGCGTGCAAAGGCCAGTGTGGTCACCAGCAGGGCAGCTACCGCATACGGCCACGCGCGACGACGACCTGGGAGTTCACGTGCGATGAGGATGGCAAAGAAGCCGTAGACGATGGTGGCCATCGTCACTTGCGCGGATGGGAAGTCGAAGCCCGCCACTGCCATCATCGCGGGTGGGCGAGGCACTTGGATCAGCGTATCCAGTACCCAGACCAGAGCCAATCCAAACAGATAGGCCGCGACCCAATGCCCGGCAGCGCTCCAACGCCGCCGCCAAGCCAGCCACGCCAGAGCGGGCAACATCGCTGCCAACAAGACTTGCCAGTCGCCGAGACTGGCCAGTACCGCCATCAGGTGATCCGCCAGCGGCGTGCGCAAACCGAACATCAAATGGTGAACATGCAAGTCGATCTGA
>CAJDUW010000049.1_pt1 | contig 16106 bp, 11 predicted proteins | sample 7390931 | NCBI WGS metagenome assembly CAJDUW01 (sample SAMEA7055687, study PRJEB34461) | soil metagenome | biome: terrestrial ecosystem; feature: Peninsula; material: soil | place: Antarctica | collected 2016
CTGATTGCACCGATCGCAATGACCGAAGGTCTGCGCTTTGCTATTCGCGAAGGTGGCCGCACGGTCGGCGCCGGCGTCGTAGCAAAAATCGTCAAGTAAGCCGGGATTCGGGATTCCGGGACGGGGTTGGCAAAGACGTTGTCGCCAAGCCAACCCTTAATCGTCAGCCCGAATCACGCCACACCTATACGCCAGTAGCTCAATTGGCAGAGCGGCGGTCTCCAAAACCGCAGGTTGGGGGTTCGATTCCCTCCTGGCGTGCCACTACATGAATGTTGCGGATGAATGTGAAGGTTGAAAAACAAGAATCGTTGCAGTTGGGTGACGTTGCCAAGTATGTGGCAGCGGCACTACTTCTGGTGGCTGGCATCGTGGGTTTTTACTGGTTCGAAACCTGGGCCACCCCGTTGCGTGTCTTGTTGCCGTTAGGCGGCGTCATACTCGCGGGTGCTGTATTCGCCGTGACACCCAAGGGCCATCAAGCACTTGAGTATCTGGCCGAAGCGCGCTTCGAGTTGCGCAAGGTGATCTGGCCGACGCGTCAGGAAACCATCCGTACGACCATCATGGTCATCATTGTCGTGATTCTGGTAAGCCTCTTGCTAGGTGTCATTGATTTCTTCCTTTCAGGTGGCCTACGCCTCCTGCTGCGGCTCTAAGGAGGCAGATATGGCCAAGCGCTGGTATGTAGTGCATGCCTATTCAGGCTACGAGCATCAGGTCGAGCGGGCGCTGAAGGATCGTATCCTGCGTGCTGAGATGGAAGATCGCTTCGGCGATGTCCTAGTTCCGACCGAAGAAGTGATCGAGATGCGCGCTGGACAGAAGCGACGCTCCGAACGCAAATTTTTCCCTGGTTACGTGTTGGTCCAGATCGAAACCACCGGTGAAGGTGGTGGGCTGCGTATCGACGACGAAAGCTGGCACTTGGTCAAAGAGACACCCAAGGTTATGGGTTTCATCGGCGGTACTGCCGATCGTCCATTGCCCATCAAAGACAGCGAAGCCGATGCTATTTTGCAGCGGGTTCAAGATGGCGTCGAAAAGCCGCGTCCCAAGGTCCTGTTCGAGCCCGGCGAGTTGGTTCGTGTGACCGACGGTCCGTTCAACGACTTCAACGGCACGGTCGAAGAAGTCAACTACGAAAAGAGCCGCCTGCGTGTGGCAGTACTGATTTTTGGGCGCTCAACGCCGGTCGAACTAGAGTTCGGTCAGGTGGAAAAGGCCTAAAGGCTGGAGTCAATTATCTCGGGGTGAGGTTCACAGACGCAATTGCGCTTTGTGAGTCTTGGGCGAGAACTGATTCTTTGATCAACCTAACGGGGAGCCCCGCAGTCGTTTCGACGTGCAGGCGCGAGAACCCGAGGAGATATAGAAATGGCAAAGAAAGTCGTCGGTTATATCAAGCTGCAGGTGAAGGCCGGTCAGGCCAATCCCTCGCCGCCGGTAGGCCCAGCCTTGGGTCAGCGTGGTCTGAATATCATGGAGTTCTGCAAGGCGTTTAATGCCGCCACGCAGAAGTTGGAGCCGGGCTTGCCGATTCCAGTCGTGATCACGGCCTATTCGGACCGTAGCTTCACCTTCATCACCAAGACACCTCCTGCAACGGTGCTGCTGAAGAAGGCTGTGGGCGTCAAGTCCGGTTCCGCCAAGCCAAATACTGACAAGGTGGGCAAGGTCACCCGCGCCCAACTTGAAGAGATCGCCAAGGCGAAAGAGCCTGATCTTACTGCAGCCTCGCTGGATGCCGCCGTGCGTACTATCGCCGGCAGTGCACGCAGCATGGGCCTGACCGTCGAGGGTTAATGACATGGCAAAGATAACGAAGCGATTTAAGGCTCTGAACGCAACGGTCGTGCCGGGTAAGGCATATCCGCTTGACGAAGCCCTGCAGATCCTCAAAGACAACAGCAAGATCAAGTTCGTCGAGTCCATCGACGTGGCCGTTCGCTTGGGCGTTGATGCGCGCAAGTCGGATCAGCAAGTGCGTGGCGCGACCGTGCTGCCAGCTGGTACCGGTAAGAGTGTGCGCGTCGCTGTGTTCTGCCCGCCAGGCGCGAAGGCCGATGAGGCCTTGGCCGCTGGTGCCGATGTTGTCGGTATGGACGACTTGGCTGACAAGATGCAGGCGGGTGACCTCAGCTATGACGTGGTCATCGCTACGCCAGATGCGATGCGAGTGGTTGGCAAGCTCGGTACCCTGCTGGGTCCGCGCGGCTTGATGCCAAACCCCAAGGTCGGCACGGTGTCACCGGATGCGGCGACAGCAGTGCGCAATGCCAAGGCGGGTCAGGTGCGCTACCGCACTGATAAGGCCGGCATCATCCACTGCACCATTGGCAAAGCCGACTTCGACGTGTCTTCGCTGAAGAGCAATCTCAACGCATTGCTGTCGGATCTGGTTAAGGCCAAGCCAGCCACTTCCAAGGGTCAGTATCTGCAGAAAATCTCGCTCTCCAGCACGATGGGCAAGGGTGTCACGGTTGATCAGACCACCCTCGAGTTGGCTAGGTAAGAAGTATTCGCGGCGGTGGCCTGAGGCTGCCGCCGAAGTTTTGAAGGCCCCTACCGTTCGCGGCGGGGTGCCATCAAAGACCGCAGGTGAGACTGGTGCGTCATTACAGCGACCGATCTAGTTTCTTAATCCGATGTTCTCGGGCCCGCGCAGATGGTGCTGCCTTCTGGAGTTTTTCTGGTTCGCGCGAGTTCTGGGTTTTCCAGCGCTGGCACCTCCAGGTCCAGTACGGCCACCAAGGAATGCCCTCGGGTATTCCCGACGTCCAGGATGGACGTCGCCAAGGACCGCAAGCGGCAGGAGCCGTAAGCGGAGTTCACTAGGAGGAGTGTTATGGCTCTCAATCTGTCCCAGAAGAAGGAAGTCGTCGCCGAATTGGCTGACGTCGCCGCCACGGCACACTCTCTGATCGCTGTCGAGTATGCAGGCACCACGGTCGAACAAATGACCGCGATGCGCAAAAAGGCACGCGAATCCGGCGTGTTCTTGAAAGTTGTCAAGAACACCTTGGTTTCCCGTGCTGTTGCCGGTACCGAATACGAATGCGTCGCTGACGCGCTCGTAGGTCCGCTGTTGTACGCGTTCTCGACCGAGGAGCCCGGCGCTGCCGGTCGCCTGATCAAGGAGTTCGCCAAGGGCAACAACAAGTTGCAGCCCAAGATCGTTGCAGTGGGAGGCCAGATGTACCCGGCTACCCATGTCGATGTGCTGGCGTCGCTGCCGACCCGTGATGAGGCATTGGCCATGTTGGCTCGTGTTCTGTCCGAACCGGCGGCTATGTTTGCCCGCGCGATCAAGGCAGTGGCCGATAAGCAAGGTGGTGGCGACGAAGCCGCTGTCGAAACTGCGGCCGAAACGGCTTAATCCATTTTCCAGCGCGTGCGCTGTTTCAAGTATTAACTCCAGAGGTAAACATCATGTCCGTGTCCAATGAGCAGATCGTCGAAGCCGTTGCCGAGAAGACCCTTCTCGAAGTAATGGAGCTGGTCAAGGCGATCGAAGAGAAGTTTGGCGTTTCCGCTGCTGCACCTGTGGCTGCCGCCGCTGGCCCAGCTGCTGCCGCCGCTGTCGAAGAGCAGACCGAGTTCACTGTTGTGTTGAAGTCCGCCGGCGACAAGAAGATCGACGTCATCAAGGCGGTCCGTGCTATCACAGGCTTGGGCCTGAAAGAGGCCAAGGATCTCACCGAGGCTGGTGGCGATCTGAAGGAAGGCGTCAGCAAGGATGAGGCCGAGAAGTTCAAGAAAGACTTGGAAGCTGCCGGCGCCACGGTCGAGCTCAAGTAAGCCACGCCTTGCGTCGTTCGTTTGCTTCGACGCAAGCATAAAGCCTGGGGGTGAAAACCCCCGGGCTTTATCCGTTGCACAGGCGACGTGATTGGAGATTGGGAGTTGGGGATTCGCGACTTGCGCTCAAAGCATCGTGAAGCCATGAATCCCGAAATTCGAGTTTCCAATTCAGCGTTTCGTTTCAAAGCTACCGAGGAACTTCGCTTCCTCTCAACTTTAAGGGTGGTATGCCGACCATGACCTACTCGTTCACCGAAAAAAAGCGCATCCGCAAGGACTTCAGCAAGCGGCCTTCAATCCTCGACGTGCCATACCTACTGGCCATCCAGGTTGACTCCTATCGAGAGTTCCTGCAGGAGCACATCACCCCAGCGCGGCGTGCCGATCAAGGTCTGCATGCAGCTCTGAGCTCGGTGTTTCCGATTTCCAGCTATAGCGGAAACGCGGCGCTTGAGTACGTCAGCTATAAGCTCGGCGAGCCTCCCTTTGATGAACGCGAATGCCGTAATCGTGGGCTGAGCTATGGCGCACCCTTGCGTGTGACGGTCCGCTTGGTAATCTACGACAAGGACAGCCCGGCCTCCAACAAGACGATCAAATACGTCAAGGAGCAGGAAGTCTACATGGGCGAAATGCCGCTCATGACGGGCAACGGCACCTTCATCGTAAACGGTACAGAGCGCGTCATCGTTAGCCAGCTGCACCGCTCACCCGGCGTGTTCTTCGATCATGATCGTGGTAAGACACATAGTTCGGGCAAGCTGCTCTACAGCGCTCGCATCATCCCGTATCGCGGTTCTTGGCTTGACTTCGAGTTCGACCCGAAGGATGCGCTATTCACCCGTATTGACCGTCGTCGCAAGCTGCCGGTCACGATTCTGCTGCGTGCGCTGGGCTACACCAGCGAGCAAATGCTTGAAATCTTTTACGAAACCAATCGCTTCCATCTGCGCAAGGAAGGGGCTGAACTCGACTTGGTGCCACAGCGCCTGCGTGGTGAAACCCTGAACTTTGATGTGGCTGCCGGTGACAAGGTCATCGTTGAGAGTGGCAAGCGCATCACAGCGCGCCATGTCAAACAACTCGAACAGGCCGGTATCACAACGCTGGAAGTTCCTGACGACTATTTGGCCGGACGTATCCTTGCGCACGACATCGTTGACGAAAAGACCGGCGAAGTGTTGCTGGAAGCCAATGAAGAGTTGGGTGACGAGCAGTTGCTGAAGCTGCGCAAGGCGGGAGTTGATGCGATTGACACGCTTTGGGTCAATGACCTCGACCGTGGCCCTTACATTTCCAACACCCTGCGTATCGATCCAACTCGCAGCCCGCTCGAAGCACTGATGGAAATCTACCGGATGATGCGTCCGGGCGAGCCGCCTACCAAGGATGCCGCGCAGAACCTGTTCAAGAACCTGTTCTTCAGCCTTGAGCGTTACAACTTGTCGGCTGTGGGGCGGATGAAGTTCAACCGCCGCGTGGGCCGCAAGGAAGTTGAAGGCGAGGGCGTACTCGATAACGACGACATCTTGGACGTACTCAAGGTGTTGATCGAAATTCGCAACGGCAAGGGCACGGTTGATGATATCGATCACTTGGGCAACCGCCGTGTGCGTTCGGTTGGAGAGATGGCGGAAAACACCTTCCGCATCGGGCTTGTGCGTGTTGAGCGCGCAGTGCGAGAGCGTCTGTCGCTGGCCGAAGCGGATCAGCTGACCCCGCAAGATCTTATCAACGCCAAGCCGGTCGCAGCCGCGATCAAGGAGTTCTTTGGCTCCTCGCAGCTGTCCCAGTTTATGGATCAGAACAACCCGCTGTCGGAAGTCACCCATAAGCGTCGTGTATCGGCGCTTGGGCCTGGCGGCCTGACGCGTGAGCGTGCCGGTTTTGAGGTGCGCGACGTGCATCCGACCCATTACGGTCGTGTTTGCACCATTGAAACACCGGAAGGCCCGAACATCGGTCTGATCAACTCCTTGGCCGTGTATGCGCGCACCAATCGTTACGGGTTCCTAGAAACACCGTACCGCAAGGTGGTCGACAGCAAGGTCACCGACGACATTGAGTATCTATCGGCGATCGAGGAAGCAGATTACCCGGTCGCACAGGCGAACTCCTTGCTGACCGCCGATGGCGCCTTTGCTGAAACCTTTGTGCCATGCCGATTCCAAGGCGAATCAGTGCTTAAGGGTGCTGAAGAAATCCGCTACATGGACGTGTCGCCCAAGCAGACCGTGTCGGTAGCAGCGGCGCTCGTTCCCTTCATTGAGCACGATGATGCCAACCGCGCCTTGATGGGTGCGAACATGCAGCGCCAAGCGGTTCCGACGCTGCGTACGCAGACACCAATGGTGGGTACGGGCATCGAGCGGGACGTGGCGCGTGACTCGGGTGTGGACTCAGTCGCCCTGCGTGGCGGCGTGGTCGATCAGGTTGATGCCGGTCGTATCGTGGTGCGTGTGCACGAAGACGAAGTTCGCGAGAACGACGCCGGCGTGGATATCTATACGCTCACCAAGTACACCCGCTCGAACCAGAACACCTGTATCAACCAGCGCCCGCTAGTGAACGTCGGTGATGTTGTGGCGATTGGTGACGTGCTGGCCGACGGTCCTTCGACCGATCTGGGTGAGTTGGCTCTTGGCCAGAACATCTTGGTCGCCTTCATGCCGTGGAACGGTTACAACTTCGAGGACTCGATCCTGCTGTCCGAGCGCGTTGTCACCGAGGATCGTTTCACCACGATCCACATTGAAGAGCTGACCTGCGTTGCTCGCGACACCAAGCTCGGACCGGAAGAGATTTCCGCCGACATCCCTAACGTCTCCGAGCACGCGCTCAATCGACTCGACGAGTCCGGCGTGGTCTACATCGGCGCCGAAGTGCAGGTGGGCGATATCTTGGTGGGGAAGGTCACACCTAAGGGTGAGGCACAACTGACTCCGGAAGAAAAGCTACTGCGCGCAATTTTCGGTGAGAAGGCATCCGACGTTAAAGACAGTTCGCTGCGCGTGCCGCCCGGCATGGATGGCACTGTCATTGACGTGCAGGTCTTCACCCGCGATGGCATCGAAAAAGACAAGCGTGCTCGCCAGATCGAAGAGATGGAGGTCAAGCGCGTCAAGAAGGACTTTGACGATCAGTTCCGTATCCTCGAAGCTGCCATTTACGATCGCCTGCGCAGTCAGATTGTCGGAAAAGTCGCCAACGGCGGCCCGGCCGGCTTGAAGAAGGTTGCTGTCACTGACGCCTACCTTGATGGACTCAAGAAGGACGACTGGTTCGCTATCCGTATGAAGGAAGAGGACGCAGCCGAAGCCATCGAGAGCGCGCAAAAGCAGATCGAGACGCACAAGAAAGAATTCGACAAGCGCTTCACTGACAAGCGTGCAAAGATCACTGCGGGCGACGATCTGGCACCAGGCGTGTTGAAGATGGTCAAGGTCTTCTTGGCCGTCAAGCGTCGGATTCAGCCGGGTGACAAGATGGCTGGGCGTCACGGTAACAAGGGTGTGGTCTCCATGATCAAGCCGGTCGAAGACATGCCGTACATGGCTGACGGTCGTCCGGTCGATATCGTGCTCAACCCGCTGGGTGTGCCGAGTCGAATGAACATTGGCCAGATTCTGGAAACGCACCTAGGCTGGGCAGCCAAGGGTCTGGGCGAAAAAATTCAGCGCATGCTGGACGCCCAAGCCAAGGTCAAAGAGCTGCGTAACTTCCTTGACGAAATCTACAATCACGACAAGAAGACTCACAGCCAGCGCGTTGACCTGTCGCAGTTCACCGATGATGAACTGATTGCCTTGGCAGAAAAGCTCACCGAAGGTGTGCCGATGGCAACGCCGGTGTTTGACGGTGCAGAAGAGAGTGAGATCAAGCTGATGCTGCGTCTCGCTGACTTGCCTGAGTCGGGTCAAACAAGGCTCTATGACGGCCGCACCGGCGAAGCGTTTGATCGCGAGGTCACGGTCGGCTACATGTACATGCTCAAGCTCAACCATCTGGTCGATGACAAGATGCACGCTCGTTCCACTGGGCCGTACTCGCTCGTCACCCAGCAGCCGCTGGGTGGTAAAGCACAGTTCGGTGGCCAGCGCTTCGGTGAGATGGAAGTCTGGGCGCTTGAAGCATACGGCGCGGCCTACACCTTGCAGGAAATGCTGACGGTGAAATCCGATGACGTGCAGGGCCGTAATCAGATGTACAAGAGCATCGTCGACGGCAACCACGAAATGACGGCGGGCATGCCCGAGTCGTTCAACGTGCTGGTCAAGGAAATTCGTTCGTTGGTGATCAATATCGAGTTGGAAGAGAACTGAGAACAGCCAGATCGGGGACTTGGGATCGTACGAGGTGCTGCAGCAAACCTCGGAACGCTTTCTAGTCCCCGCTCTGAGCCCTCTCTGAATCCTCAACTCGTATCCCGGAGAAAGACATGAAAGATCTGCTCAACCTCTTCAACCCGCAGCGTCAGACAGCGGAGTTCGACAGCATCCGTATTGGCCTGGCGTCGCCGGATCTGGTGCGTTCGTGGTCCTATGGCGAGGTCAAGAAGCCCGAGACGATCAACTACCGCACCTTCAAACCCGAGCGCGACGGCCTGTTCTGTTCCGCGATCTTCGGGCCGGTGAAGGACTACGAGTGTCTGTGCGGCAAGTACAAGCGCATGAAGCATCGTGGTGTGGTGTGTGAGAAGTGCGGCACCGAAGTCACTCTGGCCAAGGTTCGCCGTGAGCGCATGGCGCACATCGAGCTGGCTACGCCCGTTGCACACATCTGGTTCCTGAAGTCGCTGCCCTCGCGCATCGGTCTGATGCTGGACATGACCTTGCGCGATATCGAGCGCATCCTGTATTTCGAAGCCTACGTTGTGATCGACCCAGGCTTGACGATGCTGGATCGTGGTCAGTTGCTGACCGAGGAGCAGCACCTCGAAGCCGTGCAAGAGCATGGCGACGATTTTGATGCGCGCATGGGTGCCGAAGCGGTTTTCGAGCTGCTCAAGAGCATTGATCTCAACTCCGAGCTGGTCAAGCTTAAAGAAGACATCGCCGCGACGAATTCGGAAACTAAGCTCAAGCGTTTGACCAAGCGCACCAAGCTGGTCGAGGCGTTCTTGGAGTCGGGTAACCGTCCTGAGCACATGGTCTTGACCGTGTTGCCAGTGCTGCCGCCGGATCTGCGACCGCTGGTGCCGCTGGATGGCGGCCGCTTTGCGACGTCAGATTTGAACGACCTTTACCGTCGCGTCATTAATCGCAACAACCGCCTCAAGCGCTTGCTCGAGCTGGCCGCGCCGGACATCATCGTGCGCAACGAGAAGCGCATGCTGCAAGAGTCGGTTGACGCACTGCTGGACAACGGTCGTCGTGGCCGTGCGATCACCGGCACCAATAAGCGCCCACTCAAGTCGCTCGCCGACATGATCAAGGGCAAGCAAGGCCGCTTCCGTCAGAACCTTCTGGGTAAGCGCGTCGACTATTCCGGTCGCTCTGTGATCGTGGTTGGCCCGACCTTGCGTTTGCATGAGTGCGGACTGCCGAAGAAGATGGCCTTGGAGCTGTTCAAGCCCTTCATTTTCTCCAAGCTGCAGCGTCGTGGTTTGGCGACTACGATCAAGGCTGCCAAGAAGCTGGTAGAGCGTGAAAGCGCCGAAGTCTGGGACATCCTAGAAGAGGTTATCCGCGAGCATCCGGTGCTGCTCAACCGTGCGCCAACGCTTCACCGCCTGGGCATCCAAGCGTTCGAGCCGGTGCTGGTAGAAGGCAAGGCGATCCAGTTGCACCCCTTGGTGTGTACCGCATTCAACGCCGACTTCGACGGTGACCAGATGGCTGTGCACGTGCCGTTGTCGCTGGAAGCTCAGCTTGAAGCACGCGCCCTGATGATGTCGACCAACAACATCCTCAGCCCGGCCAATGGCGACCCAATCATCGTGCCGTCACAGGACGTGGTGCTCGGTCTTTACTATATGACCCGCCAGCTGGTGAATAAGAAGGGCGAGGGCATGATTTTTGCCAACTTGTCCGAGGTCAAGCGCGCCTATGACAACAAGGCAGTCGAGCTGCATGCCGCGATCAAAGTGCGCATTCCGCACACTGAGGTCGGCCCCGATGGCGAACTGGTCAAGAAAACTTCGATCGTGGACACCACGGTTGGCCGTACCCTCTTAGCTGAGATCCTGCCGGAAGGGTTGCCATTCGACTTGATCAATACCGAGCTCAAGAAAAAGGCTATCGGTGGTTTGATCAACGAGTGCTATCGCCGCTTGGGCGTTAAGGACACGGTGATTTTTGCCGATCAGCTGATGTACACGGGCTTCCGTTATGCCACCCGCGCCGGTGTTTCCATCGGCATCGATGACATGCTGATTCCTGCGGAAAAGAAAGACATCCTGGCCGAGGCCGAGAACGAAGTACTGCAGATTCAGCAGCAGTACGCCAATGGCCTAGTCACAGGCGGCGAGCGCTATAACAAGGTGGTCGATATTTGGTCGCGCACCAACGAACTTGTAGCCGCTGCGATGATGCAGGGGATCGGCAAGGAAATTGTGAAAGACGCTGACGGCAAGGATGTAGAGCAGAAGTCGATGAACTCGCTCTACATCATGGCCGACTCCGGCGCCCGTGGTTCTGCCGCACAGATTCGTCAGTTGGCGGGTATGCGTGGCCTGATGGCCAAGCCGGATGGCTCGATCATCGAGACTCCAATCATCGCGAACTTCCGCGAAGGTCTGGACGTACAGCAGTACTTCAACTCGACTCACGGTGCGCGAAAAGGTCTGGCCGACACCGCGCTCAAAACCGCGAACTCGGGTTACTTGACCCGCCGCTTGGTCGACGTGGCGCAAGATGTGGTCATCACGCAAGACGATTGCGGTACCACCGACGGTCTTGATATGTCCGCCATTGTGGAAGGAAGTGACATCGTCGAGCGCCTGCGCGATCGCGTGCTTGGCCGCGTGTCGGCGGAAGACGTGTTTGCCCCGGGCAACGATGAAGATCCAATCGTGACCCAGAACACCATGTTGGACGAGCAGCTGGTTGTGAAGCTCGAAAACGCGGGTGTGCAGAGGGTTCGCGTGCGTTCCACCATTACCTGTAAGACCGAGTTTGGCGTCTGCGCACGTTGTTACGGACGCGACTTGGCGCGTGGCAACCTAGTCAACAAGGGCGAGGCTGTCGGCGTTATCGCAGCTCAGTCGATTGGCGAGCCAGGTACTCAGCTGACCATGCGTACCTTCCACATTGGTGGTGCGGCTTCGCGTGCGGCGGCGGTGGACAATGTCACCGTTCGCACGAATGGCGTAGTTCGTTTCAGCAACCTCAAGACTGTGCAGCATGACAATGGTCATCTCGTGGCTGTATCACGTTCGGGAGAGATCTCGGTACATGACACGCAAGGCCGTGAGCGTGAGCGTTACAAGCTCAAGTACGGTGCGGTGTTGAGTGCCAAGGATGGTGAAGAGGTCAAGAGTGGCCAGGTGGTCGCGAACTGGGACCCGCATAACCATCCGATCATTTCGGAAGTCGCCGGCTTCGTTCGCTTTATCGACTTTGTCGAAGGCGTGACGGTCGTTGAGCGCATCGACGACATTACTGGTCTGGCCAGCGTCGAAATTATCGATCCGAAGAAGCGCGGTACGGCGGGTAAGGATCTGCGCCCAATCGTGCGTATTGTCGACGCCAAGGGCAACGACCTGAATATCCCGGGCACAGAGCTGCCGGCACAATATCTGTTGCCGCCACGCTCGGTCCTCACCTTGCAGAACGAAGCCGCTGTAGCGGTGGGTGACGTGGTTGCGCGTATTCCTCAGGAAGCCTCCAAGACCCGTGACATCACCGGCGGTCTGCCACGCGTGGCTGACTTGTTCGAAGCCCGTAAGCCTAAGGATCAGGCGATTTTGGCTGAGACTTCAGGTGTGGTCAGCTTCGGCAAGGACACGAAGGGCAAGCAGCGTCTTGTCATAACGCGTGACGATGACGGCAGTCCTTACGAGGAGCTGATTCCAAAGTACCGCAAGATCGAGGTCTTCGAGGGCGAGCGTGTCAACCGCGGCGACAAGATTGTCGATGGCGAGCCCAACCCTCAGGACATCCTGCGCTTGCTGGGTGTGGAAGAGTTGGCCGCTTACCTCACCAAAGAAATCCAGGACGTTTATCGCCTGCAGGGTGTGCGCATCAACGACAAGCACATCGAAACCATCGTGCGTCAGATGTTGCGCAAGGTGGAAATCGATGATCCAGGTGATACCAGCTTCCTGCATGGTGAGCAGGTGGAAGGTCAGCGTTTGCTGGTCGACAACCAGAAGGTCGCCGATCGCGACGGCATCTTGGCCACTTACAAGCCGGTCTTGTTGGGTATCACCAAGGCTTCACTCGCAACCGAATCGTTCATCTCGGCGGCATCCTTCCAGGAAACCACCAGAGTTCTGACCGAGGCGGCGGTGCGCGGTACCTACGACAGCTTGCGCGGTCTGAAGGAAAACGTCATCGTCGGCCGCCTGATACCGGCCGGTACCGGCCTCGCCTACCACCGCGCTCGTCGCGACCGTCTGGAAGGACTGAGCTCGACCGATCTAGACGAGTTGCGTGGCAGCGGCGCTGATCAGTCGGCTGCGAGCACGGTGAAGGAAGGCTAAGTGTCACCCTTGCACCGGACTCTCGTCTGAGGCAAAAACAAAGCAAGGGCCGTCACACGATGTGGCGGCCTTTTCTTTGGCTCGCATGAGGGCCTGACTTATCGACCGCAGTGGCTGACATCGTGCACTCCGGTCTCTGTAAGTGACTGCTTTGGCAAGAGTTGTTAGTCTAGGCACGCCCGATTCGTATTTGTGCGGATCGAGCCTTCAAAGAACATGTGTGAAAGGGTGTTGCATAAGCCCTGAGTGCGCGTTATAATTCCGCTTCTTGATTCGAGGTTTTCTTCGAATTCTTGGGTTTGGCGTCAAACGAAATGAAGAACAGGATGTTCTTCGTGTTCGATACAGGGAAGTTTTGGCGCGTACGTCATTAGACGGTTACGCGACAACGCCATCAATCACCTCGGAAACAGGCCGGCACTTGCCGGGCCTGTTTTTTGTTCACAACGTATTTGTAGTTGGGTCAAACTCATGTCCACGATCAATCAGCTGATTCGCAAGTCGCGCAGCCCGAAGACCTACAAGAGTGCTTCTCCTGCTCTGGAAGAATGCCCGCAGCGTCGTGGTGTGTGCACACGTGTGTACACCACCACCCCTAAGAAGCCGAACTCGGCCCTGCGCAAGGTTGCAAAAGTGCGCTTGACCAACGGCTTTGAAATCATTAGTTACATCGGCGGCGAAGGTCACAACTTGCAGGAGCACTCCGTGGTCCTCGTTCGTGGCGGTCGCGTTAAGGATTTGCCAGGTGTGCGTTATCACACCGTGCGCGGTTCGCTTGACGCCTCCGGCGTAGCAAAGCGCCGCCAAGGCCGCTCCAAGTACGGCGCCAAGCGTCCCAAGTAATCATCGTGGGGTCACCGCGTGACGGTGGCCGCAATATTTTGATTTTTTCGTAGTTCTTTACAAATTTCAGGTGCGCACATGTCCCGTAAAGGTTCGCCCGGTACTCGTTCGATCTTGTCCGACCCCAAACACGACAGCCAGACCGTCGCCCGTTTCATCAATATGGTGATGAAGAGCGGCAAGAAGTCTGTTGCTGAAAAGATCGTCTACGGCGCGATGGATGTCATCAGCGAGAAGAATGGCAATCCGCTTGAGCTGGTTGAGAAGGCGCTTGGTAATGTGTCGCCTGCCGTCGAGGTTAAGTCTCGCCGTGTCGGTGGTGCTACCTACCAGGTTCCCGTCGAGGTTCGTTCGTCCCGCCGTGTTGCCTTGGCGATGCGTTGGGTGATTGAGTCGGCGCGAAAGCGCGGCGAGAATTCCATGCCGCGCAAGCTGGCTGGTGAGCTTTTAGACGCGGCCGAGAGCCGCGGCGGCGCAGTTAAGAAGCGCGAGGAAACCCACCGCATGGCGGAAGCCAACAAAGCGTTCGCGCACTACCGCTGGTAAGCCGAGGAGCATTACCGTGTCACGCCACACCCCAATTGAGCGTTACCGCAATATCGGCATCATGGCCCACATCGATGCTGGCAAGACCACGACGACCGAGCGCATCCTGTTTTACACCGGCAAGAGTCACAAGCTGGGTGAAACTCATGATGGCGCCGCGACGATGGATTGGATGGAGCAGGAGCAGGAGCGTGGGATCACGATCCAGTCCGCTGCGACGACTGCGTTTTGGACGGGCATGGACAAGAACTTGCCCGAGCACCGCTTCAACATCATCGACACCCCGGGCCACGTGGACTTCACCATTGAAGTGGAGCGCTCTTTGCGGGTGCTCGACGGGGCGGTGTTTGTGCTCTGTGCTGTGGGTGGTGTGCAGCCGCAGTCTGAGACTGTCTGGCGTCAGGCAAATAAGTATCGTGTGCCGCGCATTGCGTTCGTCAATAAGATGGATCGCACTGGCGCCAACTTCGTAAAGGTTCGCGACCAGTTGAAGATGCGCCTTGGCGCCTCGCCGGTGCCGATGCAGCTGCCTTGGGGTGCGGAAGAGGCATTCGAAGGTGTGATTGACCTGCTCAAGATGAAGGCGATCCACTGGGATTCTGCGCAGCAGGGGCTCTCCTTTGAGTACCGCGATATTCCAGCCGAGATGCAGGCGGAGTCGGAAGAGGCGCGTGCCTTCATGATCGAATCCGCGGCTGAGGCCAGCGAAGAGCTCATGGACAAGTATCTCAGTGGTGGTGAGCTGTCCGAGCAGGAGATCATCGAGGGCTTGCGTGTGCGCACTCTGCGCACCGAGATTGTCCCGATGTTCTGCGGTAGCGCCTTTAAGAATAAGGGTGTGCAGGCCATGCTCGATGGCGTGGTGCAGTTGTTGCCCTCGCCTGTTGATGTGCAGGCCGTCACCGGCCTGGACGTCGACGATGAGACCAAGGTGCTGACGCGTGAATCCAACGACAAGGCGCCGTTCTCGGCCTTGGCGTTTAAGATCATCACCGATCCTTTTGTTGGTTCGCTGACCTTCTTCCGTGTCTATTCGGGTGTTCTTAACGCTGGCGATCAGGTATTGAACTCGATCAAGGGCAAAAAAGAGCGCGTCGGCCGCATCTTGCAGATGCACTCCAATAATCGCGAAGAGATTAAGGAAGTGCTGGCGGGTGATATCGCCGCAGCGGTGGGTCTCAAGGATGTCTCTACTGGCGACACCTTGTGCTCTTTGGACGCGCCGATCGTGCTGGAGCGGATGATATTCCCCGAGCCCGTCATTTCGATGGCCGTGGAGCCGAAGACCAAGTCGGACCAAGAGAGAATGGGTATGGCGCTGGGTCGCCTGGCGCAGGAGGATCCGTCCTTCCGTGTTCAGACCGATGAAGAGTCTGGTCAGGTCATCATTTCGGGTATGGGTGAGCTGCACTTGGACATCATCGTGGATCGCCTTAGGCGCGAATTCAACGTTGACGCCAATGTCGGCAAGCCGCAGGTTGCTTATCGCGAGACGATCCGCAAGGCCGTCAAGCAGGAAGGCAAGTTCGTTCGCCAGTCGGGCGGTCGCGGTCAGTACGGCCACATCGTGATCGAGATGGAGCCGCAGGTTCGTGGTGGCGGTTACACCTTCGAGAACGCCATTATCGGTGGTGTGGTTCCGAAGGAATACGTAACGGCGTCCGACAAGGGCATCCAGGAGGCGATGACAAACGGGCCTTTGGCTGGTTTCCCCGTCGTGGATTTCTTGGTGCGTGCGGTCGATGGCTCCTTCCATGACGTTGACTCCAACGAAATGGCCTTTAAGGTCGCCGGTTCGATGGCCTTCAAGGAAGCGTTCAGCAAGGCTGATCCGGTTTTGCTGGAGCCAGTGATGAAGGTGGAAGTGGTCACGCCTGAGGATTACATGGGCGACGTGATGGGCGACATCAGTCGTCGTCGCGGTGTCCTGCAAGGCTCGGACGATTCACTTGCCGGCAAGATCATCAATGCGATGGTTCCACTCGGTGAAATGTTTGGTTACGCCACCAGCCTGCGCTCGATGAGCCAGGGGCGAGCCACGTTCACGATGGAGTTTGACCATTACGCAGAAGCGCCGGCGAGCATCGCCGAGCAAATCATCAAAAAGGGCTGAGCCGGAATCCGGTCTAGTTCAAACGTTTTCGATCCAGTTAATTTATAGAGGTTGAGCAATCATGGCCAAGGGTAAGTTCGAGCGGACCAAGCCGCACGTAAACGTGGGAACGATCGGTCACGTGGATCACGGTAAGACGACGCTGACAGCGGCGCT